>LNFM01008439.1_pt1 | contig 15578 bp, 7 predicted proteins | sample 596031 | NCBI WGS metagenome assembly LNFM01 (sample SAMN04254537, study PRJNA301005) | activated carbon metagenome | isolation source: dual media filters at the Ann Arbor, Michigan drinking water treatment plant | place: USA: Ann Arbor | reverse complement strand
GCCACGAGTTCCAAGCCAGCGTCCGCTCGCGCGCCCGCACTGGCCGGCGCTGCCCCACCTGCTACGGCACCTGGTCCATCGAGCATGTCCGCGGCTTCGTGAAGTCCCTGCTCTCCCACGTCGACGCCCTCAACCCCAGCGAGATGTACGCCCTCGCGATGCAGGCAGGCGCCCTCCGGAACAAGAGCGCCCAGGCCTTCGTCCGCGCCCTCACCACCGGCCGCTTCCCCGTCGCCGAGCTGGAGAAGTTCGCCGAGGGCCAGCCGTCGCTGGTCGACGACTTCGCCGGCGACGCGACGCTCACCCTGGAGATCGTCGACGCTCGGCAGGGCCCGAGCATCCCGCCCAGCGCTGACCCGTACGCGCTGCCGGCCGCCCCGGTGACCCAGAGGCGCGACGAGGCCGATCTCGACATGGACGTCGCCGCCGAGGTCGACCTCACACAGCGGGCCAACGACGCCGAGGGCGACCTCCCCGTGGTGCAGACCCGCGATGCCCTCGCAGCCCTGGACAGCGAGCTCATCGCCTCGGCGGACGCCGAGACCGTGAAGTTCCTTCTCGACAGCGCAAAGGCCAAGCTGTGGCGACACGCCTTCAACGACCCCGAGGAGGCGCAGCGACAGGCCGCCGGGTTCCAGGGCGACATGTACTCGTCCGTGGTGCGCGACAACTTCCTGGGCGAGCTCGCGGCCGCCAACAATCTGAGGATCCCGGACGGCTACGCCTTCCGCCCGACCCCGAACTCCGACATCACGCTCCCGCACCTCATGCAGAAGCACGTGGCCGTCTCCGTGCTCACCGCGCGTCGGTTCGGCAACTGGTCCGGCATGGGTGCCGGCAAGACCCTCAGCGCCGTCCTCGCGACGCGAGTCGTCGACGCGGGGCTCACGATCATCTGCTGCCCGAACGCCGTGGTCGCGAACTGGGAGGCCGAGGTCCGCAACGCCTTCCCGAAGTGCGAGGTCGCCTGCAAGACGTGGTCGCCCGAGTGGCACGACCCGCTCGCCAGCACGCCGCGCTACCTGGTGATGAACTTCGAGCAGTTCCAGCAGCCGGACTCCGAGGCGCAGCTCGTCGCGTTCCTCGAACGCTCGGTCGTCGACTTCGTCGTCATCGACGAGATCCACTTCGCGAAGCAGCGCGACGTCGCGAACATGAGCAAGCGCAAGCGCCTGGTCCAGGCGCTCGTGCTCGAGGCGGCCAAGAAGAGCCCCGAGCTCTGCGTCCTCGGCATGTCCGGCACGCCGGTGATCAACACCCTGCAGGAGGGCAAGAGCCTCATCGAGATGATCAAGGGCCACCGGTACGACGAGATCGACACCCGGCCCACCGTGCAGAACTGCATGCACCTCTACCAGCGGCTGGTTACCCTCGGCACCCGCTGGAAGCCCAACTACACCATGCAGCTCGACGAGAGCGCACGGCCGGAGATCGACTGCGGCCCCTACCTCGACGAGATCCGCCAGGTCGGCGGCAAGACCACGCTCGCGCTCGAGCAGGTGCTCACTGGCATCCGTCTGCCGGCGATCGTCGCGAACCTCGTCCGCGGCGAGAAGGCGCTCGTCTACACCTACTACGTCGACGGCATCGTCGACCAGCTGCGCGCCGGCATCGAGGAGGCGGGCTTCCGCGTCGGCCTGTGCGTCGGCGACGGCAACGACGAGGACCTCGCCGCCTTCAAGGACCCGAACGGCGCCGTGGACGTGCTCATCGCCTCCAGCCGGATCGCCACCGGCGTCGACGGCCTGCAGCACGTCTGCAACCGGCTCATCATCAACGTGCTCCCGTGGACGAACGCCGAGTACGAGCAGCTCCGCGGCCGCCTCTGGCGACAGGGCAGTCGCTTCGACAAGGTCACCGTCGTCATCCCGGTCACCTATGCCATCGTCAACGGCGAGCGGTGGTCCTACTGCGAGTCCAAACTCCAGCGCCTCGAGTACAAGAAGTCGATCGCCGACGCTGCCGTCGACGGTGTCGTCCCCGAGGGCAACCTCCGCACCCCCGCGCAGGCGCAGCAGGACATCATGGGCTGGCTCGCCCGCCTCGAGTCCGGCGTGATGCAGTCCATCGTCCGGACCGTGATCGAGGTCCCGCTCTCGGGCGAACCCGCCGACGTCCAGCGTCGCCTCGCGACCTACGGCGACTTCTCGAAGGTCAACAACCGCTGGTACGCCGCGTCCGGCAGCACCACGCATGCCCGCCTCGCCGCCAACCCCGAGGAGTGGGCGCACTACCACACCCTGTACCGCCAGCTCCGCGAGTCCTGGCAGGTCATCCCCTTCGAGGAGGAGATCCGGTGGCTCTCGCAGCGCGAGGGCCTCGTCGTCGGGGACTTCGGCTGCGGCGAGGCCCTACTCGCCAAGGCGGTCGCCGAGCGCCACAAGGTCCACAGCTTCGATCACGTCGCGCTCAACGACACCGTCACCGCCTGCGACCTGGGCGGCCGGGTGCCCCTGGAGGACGGCGAGCTCGACGTCGCGATCTTCTGCCTCGCGCTGATGGGCTCCAACTTCACCGACTACCTCCGCGAGGCGCATCGGTGCCTGCACCTGGACGGCAAGCTGCACCTGTGGGAGCCGGCGAACTACTTCCCGGACCTCGACGCCTTCTGTGCCGGGCTGGGGCGGCTCGGGTTCGAGGTGGTGTCGCGGCGGATGGAGGGGCCGTTCGTGCGGATCCGGGCGGAGAAGAACACGGTGACGGCAGCGCCCGCGTTGACGCTGCCGTTCCGGGGGTATGGCATTCAGGCCGGCGGTCAGTGACGCGGCCGCGGTCACTCCGCCTGCGGCGGCAGCAACCAACCATCCCACCCGATCGCGCCGCGTCTGGAATTCGCCTGCCCCGGGATCTCCTCGACCTCGACGCCGAGTCCGTCGCGCCACTGCGCGCGCAGGATCTCGCGTTCGACCCGCGTGAGCGAGTGCCACGTCGCTCGATCGAGCACGACGTCGTCGAGCGGATGCCCGGTCAGGCCCTCCCACAGTTCGCGCATCACGGCGCGGATGCAGTCGTGGAAGGCGAAGTCCTCGGGACCCGCGCGCTCGATCCCTGCGGCTGCGAGCAGCAGCTCGGCGTCCGCGCGGAGTCGCCGGCGCGAGGTGATCCAGTCGAGCGCCTCGCGGGGGCCCGCGTACCGCAGCTCGATCGTGGCGCTCGCGGGCATCGGGCCGACCGTCACGATCTCGGCGCGGCCGATGATCTCGCCTTCTGTGGCGAGGCAGTTCACCGCGAGTGCGATCGCCATCGACGGAGGATAGTCCGTTTCGGATCGGGGCCGCCATCGACGAGGCGTGGTGAAGCAGCCGTCGAGGCGATCGCATCCCAGCGGCGCGCTCGACCTGTCAGGCTTGCCGAGAATCCGACGGGAAAGCCGATGCGTGGTTCTCTTCGCGTGCATGCGGAGAGCGGCGCGCCAGGCTGAGCCAGCACGCAGGCGCGCGTGCCGATTGCGAACCGCGGAGACCACGGGGTGACTAGGACCCCTACACGTGCCACGCGCCATGCGTGCCGTAGTTCTTCACGCTGGTGACGCGAGGGGAACGCGTCCGCGCGTTGTCTTGGCCGCGGGAGACGGTTGCGACGCCGGACCCCGGGGAGGAACGTCGTTCCTACGACCGTCGGCGTCGTCGGCATCGCGGTGTGGGACCCTCGATCGTCCTTGCGGCAAGAAGTGCCACCGACGAACCGGCCGCTCGATCCTGCGAGCCCGCACGGCGAGAGCCCCGCGACGAGGATGGTGCGCCTCTCGCGTCAGTTGGGATGCCTCGCGCTCGCCGTTGGCGCGTGCGCGCTGATCGGGTGGTGGTTGGAGATCCCGGTGCTCACCCACCTCGGTGCGGAGCACGCGACGATGAAGCCGACGACCGCCGCTGCTGTGGGCGCCCTCGCCATCGGCGTGGTCATGTCGTCGACCAAGAGAGGAGGTGTCCGCCACGCGTGGCCCGGCTACGGGTGGCTCGGGGTGTTGATCGGGCTGCTCGGCGTCGTGCAGACAGACACGACGGTCTGGCCGCTCGACCGCATCCTCGCGCTGCGGTGGGGCGGATCGGGAGCCAATGATCCGGGACGGATGGCGGCAACGACCGCGGTGCAGCTCGGCCTGCTCGGTGGCGCCCTCGCGCTGCTCGATGTGCAAGTCGGTGGCCGGCGCGTGTCGCCGTGGCTCGCCGTCGCGGCCGCCGCGCCAGCGTTCGTGGTGCTGACGGGGCACCTCTATGGTGCCCGCACGCTGGATGCGGTCGCGGGGTTCTCCACGCAGTCGCTGCCTGCCTCGCTCGTATGCTCGGCCCTGGCGGTTGCCGTTCTGTGCGCGCGGCCCGAGCACGGGTTCATGGCCGTGCTCTCGAGCGACACCGTTGCGGGGAGCTCGGCCCGTCGAATGATCCCACCGCTGCTGGTCGTCCCTGTCGCGCTTGGTGCCCTGCGCCTCCAGGGGCAGGCGCTCGGGTGGTACGGGACAGAGTTCGGCGTTGCGCTGTTGGCCACCGGCTCGGCGCTCGCGCTCGTCGGTCTGACGCTGCGCAACGCGCGAAGCATGACGCGACTCGAGGCGGGCCGCGACGCGCTGCTCGAACGCATCGAGCGGCAGCGGGCGGCGCTCGCCGCCGAGCAGCAGTTCCGCAGCCTGGTGTCCGACGCGCCTGCGGGCATGTTCGTGACCGACGCCGAGGGCGCTTGCACCTTCGTCAACAACACGTGGCAAGGGCTGACGGGCGTGTCGATGGACGAGGCGGTCGGCGATGGCTGGCTCGCCGCCATCCACCCTGACGATCGCGCGCGCGTCGGGCAGGAGTGGGCGCTCGCGGCGACCGAGAGGCGTACCTTCGCGCTGGGCTACCGATATCGGCAGCCGACCGGCCAAACCGTCTGGGTCGAATGCACGACCGTCGCGATGCTCGATCTCGAGGGCCGCCACACCGGGCACCTGGGCGTCGTGCTCGACGTCAGCGACCGCCACGAGGCGATCGAGGCGCTTCGCCGCTCGGAGGCGAACTTTCGCGCGGTTGTCGAGCGTGCCCCGTTGGGATTCCTGGTGCTCCGCGGCCGACGCGTCGCGTACCTCAACCCCGTTGCAGTGAAGCTGTTCGGCTATGACGACGCCAGCGAGATGCTGGGCCGGGACTACACCGAGCTGTTGCACCCCGATGAACTGCCGCGATCGAGTACGCGGTTCGCCGCGGCACAGGGGGGCGCGGTGCTCGAATCGCGCGTCGCGCGGATGCGAAAGCGCGATGGCACGGACATCTTCGTCGAGAACAGCCCGACGCCGGTGGTGTTCGACGGAGCCGAGGCGCTGGGCGCTGTGATCCACGATGTGACCGCTCGGGTGCACGCCGACGAGGAGCGGCGGCGGGCCGCGGAGGCGCTGCGACAGTCCGAGATGAACTTCCGCGCCCTCGTGGAGGCCTCGCCGCTCGGGATCCTCGTCCGCCGCGACGACGCGATCGTCTACGCCAACACTTCGCTGCAGGGGATTCTCGGTCAGCCCCTCTCATCGCTCGTGGGCGCGCGCGTCCACGACGTGATCCTCCGCGTGGACGAGCTGGGCCCGGGGGGAGGACCCGTCGTGGCGCCAGGCCAACCGGTCGACGGGGATCTGCCGCCGCGCGTCGTGTGTCTCGGCCCCGGGGAAGCGGTACTCGTGTTCGACTGCACTACGGTCGCCGTGACGTTCGACGGTGTGCCGGCGCGTGCAACCGTCCTCGTCGATGTGACCGAGCGTCGTCGTCTCGAGCAGGCCCGCTTGGCCGCGGAGGCAGAGCTACGGAGCTCGCTCGTGGAGAAGGAGACGCTGCTGAAGGAGGTCCACCATCGCGTGAAAAACAACCTCCAGGTCATCGGCAGCCTGATCAGCCTCCAGGCCGAGACCGTGGTGGAGCCGCAGACACGGGCGGCGTTCGACGAAATGAGGGGGCGAGTACGCGCGATCGCGTCCGTTCACGAGCGGATCTACCGCGGCACGCGCCTCGACCGCGTCGAGGTGCGCAGCTACCTCGTGGACCTGGTATCCGACATCGGCCGCGCACTCTCCGAGCCCGGTCGCGCAATCGTGGTGGACACGTCGGCTGCGCCCGTAGCACTGGATCTCGATCGCGTCGTGCCGTTGGCGCTGCTGGTGAACGAGGCGGTCACCAATGCGTTCAGACACGCGTTCCCGAGGGGGCGCCGCGACGCAGGGAGAGTCTGCGTCACGCTGCGCGAGGTCGCGGCAGGGTTCGAGCTCGAGGTCGCGGACGATGGTGTCGGTATGTCGCTCGAGCTCCAAGGCACCGCGACGCTCGCCGGAGGCAACTCCCTCGGCCTTTCGCTCATCGCGGGGCTCGCTCGCCAACTCGACGGCGAGGTTCGGTTTCACCACGGCAACGGCACACGGTGTGTCGTGACGTTTCCCCGGTCCGAGTCGCAAGAGAGGATGTCGCCGTGATCAAGATCCTGGTGGTCGAAGACGAGAGCATCATCGCCGCGGATATCGCTCGGGTCGTGCGATCCCTGGGGTATCAAGTCGTCGGGCCGGTCGCCTCGTCCGAGGATGCGTTGCGCCTGGCTGTGGCGGACAACCCAGCGCTCGTGCTCATGGATATCCGCATTCGTGGCGCGCGGGACGGGATCGAAACCGCGGCGCTGATCCGGCAGCGGTGCAATACCCCGATCGTGTACCTGACATCGTACTCGGACGAAACCACGTTCTCACGCGCGAAGAAGACCGCGCCGTACGGCTACATCCTCAAGCCCTTCGAGACGCGCGAGATCAAGATCGGCATCGAGCTGGCGTTGGGGAAGCACGCGCTGGAACTCGAGATCGCCGAGCGCGATCGCTGGTTTTCGACGACCCTGCAGTCGATCGGCGACGCGGTGATCGCCGTCGACTGCGACCAGCGGATCACGTTCATGAACAACGTTGCGTCTTCGCTCACCGGCTGGGATACGGAGTCCGCCTACGGTCGGCCTCTCGGGGACGTGTTCCGGATCGTCGGTGGGGACGGTCGGGTGGTCGATACTCCGAGTGCGGCGGCGTCGGCCGCCGGTTTCGTCGCGACCCTACCGCGTGACTCGAGGCTGGTCACCCGCCGCGATACCGAGATCGAAGTCGACGACAGCGCGGCGCCGATCCTCGGGGAGGACGGACGCTTGCTCGGCGGCGTTGTGGTGTTTCGCGACGTCACCCAGCAGCGCCGGCTCGAACAGCGGGTGGCGCAGACCGAGCGTCTGGCGTCGATCGGCACGTTGACCGCCGGCATCGCCCACGAGATCAACAATCCGATGGTCGCGGTCTCGGCGGCGTTCGAGCTCGGCTGCGAGGTGGTCGCACGCCTCGGCGAGGCACAGGGCGCGGGCGCGCAGGAAGAGCTTGCCCGCGCCCTGCGCGAGCTCGCGGCGATTCTCTCCCACGGTGCCGACGGAGCGCGCCGTGTGACTCGGATCGTTCGAGACCTCCGGCAGTTCACCGTCGTCAGGGAGGCTGCGAACGAGGTGCTGGATCTGCCCGATGTCGTGGAGCAGGCGGTGAGTCTCACGGCGAGCTCGATCCGAAGCAGTGCCGCGCTGCAGCTCGAGCTCGGCACGACGCCGTTCGTCCTGGCGGACGAGGGGCGGCTGGTGCAGGTGCTCACGAACCTCATTCTCAACGCCGTGCAAGCGATGTCGAAGCCGGGGCCGGACCACAACTGGGTCCGCATCGTCACGCGGACCGACGACGACGGCCGAGCAGTGCTGGAGGTGCGGGACAACGCAGGTGGGATCCCATCGGAGAGCCTCGAGCGGATCTTCGACCCCTTCTTCACGACCAAGCGTGTCGGCCATGGCATGGGGCTGGGCCTGTCGATTGTTCACGGGATCGTGCAGAGCGTGGGTGGAGACATCACGGTGCAGAGCGAGGTCGGGGTGGGCTCGGTGTTTCGGATCACGCTGCCGCCCGCGCCCGCGCCCAGACGGGCGTCGCGGACCATCGCGGTCGGACACACGACGCCCGAGCTTGCGGCGGCGGATTGCGGGCCGACGCGCCACCGGGTGTTGATCATCGAGGACGACCCGTTCGTCGGCAACGCCGTCGCGAGGGTGCTGGCGTCGCGCTATGAGGTGGAGCTCGAGCAGGATCCGCGTGACGCCCAGCGGCGCCTCGTCGCAGGCGACTCGTTCGATGTCGTCCTGTGCGACATCGTGATGCCCGGGTTGTCCGGTCTCCAGTTGTTCGAGATCGTGTGCGCGGCGCGGCCGGAGCTCGTGGACCGCTTCATCTTCATGAGCGGTGGCATGCGGACCGAAGGCGACTTCGACGTGCTGGCGGAGCTCGGCGTGCCGCTGGTGCGCAAGCCGTTCGCCCCGAGCGACATCCAAGGTGCCGTCGCGGGTCGCATTGCGCCGCTCGTTCGGTAGCAGGGGTGCTCGAGGGCTCGTCCGGCGTGGCCGGTCGGCCGCACTCGGGGATTCCCTGACCCCGGGGGATGCGCGATCGCGGCGCGTGACGCGGCGCGAGTGTGCGAGACTGCTGCGGGTGAGGGCTCGAACGCCGCGCGGACGCCACGATGACATCCCTCGACACATTCGCCCCCGCGATCGCGGTGTTGTTGGACGCACAGGCCGACGCCGTCGTGGCGGTGGGATACGGCGGCGCGGTTGTCCACTGCAACCGCCAGGCGGAGCGACTCCTGAGCCTGGAGCATGGCTTGGCGCGCGGGCGAGCGTTCCACGAGTTGCTCCCCGTCCGTCTCGCGGATCGTGCCCTCGTCCGCGCGGCGGTGGACGAGGCCGTTCGCACGGGCAGTCGATCCGATCTGACGCTGGAGCGCGGCACGGCCGGTGCCACCGCGCGGCTCACCGTCAGCACCACCCGGCTCGCGATCCCGGGTTGTGATGCCGCGCTCGCCCGCGTCGAGATGCGAGAGTGCGTTCCTACGGGCGCCATGATCGAAGCGGCAGGGGCGGCGTTCCTCCTCGCACTCCTCGACGGAGCGCCAGACGCCATGGTGATCGTCGACGGCGACGGCCGAATCGTGCTCGTCAACCGGCAGACCGAGGTGTTGTTCGGATACCGGCGCAGCGATCTCCTGGGACACCCGATCGAAACCCTGGTCCCCGAGCGGTTTCGGGCCACGCACCCGGGCCATCGGCACGGGTATCTCGCCGATGCGCGCCCTCGGCCCATGGGCGCCGGCTTGGCCCTGCTGGCCCGTCGGAGTGATGGTAGCGAGTTCCCCGCCGAGATCAGCTTGGCGCCCGTGCAGACCGAGAGCGGGGTAGTGGTGACCGCGGCGATCCGTGATGTGAGCGTGCGCGTGAAGGCCGAGGCGAAGTTCCGCGGACTGCTGGAGGCCGCGCCAGACGCCATGGTGGTCGTCGACACGCACGGCCGGATCGTCCTGGTCAACTCGCAGGCCGAGCGACTCTTCGGGTATCCGCGGGCCGAGTTGTTGGGCGGGTCCATCGAAGTCCTCATCCCGGAGAGACTCCGCGATCGACACGTCCATCATCGGGGCCACTATGTGAGCGAGCCCCGTGCACGCGCGATGGGTTCGACGATTCAGCTCCAGGGGCGCCGCCGGGATGGCTCGGAGTTTCCCGTGGAGGTCAGCCTGAGCCCGTTGGAGACCGAGGACGGGGTGCTGGTGGCGAGCGCGATCCGGGACGTCTCGGAGCGTCACAGGGCGGAGGAGAAGTTCCGCGGACTGCTCGAGGCTGCGCCTGACGCGGTCGTGATCGTCGACCGGTTCGGCCGTATCGCGATCGTCAACGCACAGACGGAGCGGCTGTTCGGTCACGATCGTACGGCCCTCCTCGGGCAACCCGTCGAGGTGCTCATCCCCGAGCGATTCCGCCACCGCCACCCGCGGCACCGGGCCGACTACTTCGACGCCCCGAAGGTCCGCTCGATGGGGTCGGGCATCGAGCTCTACGGGCTGCGCCGTGACGGCACAGAGTTCCCCATCGAGATCAGCCTGAGCCCATTGGAGACCGAGGACGGGACGCTGGTGTCGAGCGCAATTCGGGATATCAGTGAGCGCAAGAAGGCCGAGGCGAAGTTCCGCGGGCTGCTCGAGTCGGCGCCGGACGCGATGGTGATCGTCGATCGCTGCGGGCGCATCCTCCTGGTGAACGCGCAGACGGAGGCGCTCTTCGGCTACGGGCGCGACGAACTCATCGGTCAGTGGGTGGAACTCCTCATGCCCCCGGATGCACGCAAGGCTCATCCGGGGCACCGCGCCGGGTTCTTCGCGGACCCGAGAGCGCGGTCGATGGGCTCCGGGCTGGAACTCAACGGCCTGCGCAAGGACGGCAGCGAGTTCCCGATCGAGATCAGCCTGAGCCCGCTCGACACGGATGAAGGCCTGCTCGCGTCGGCGGCGATCCGCGATATCACAGCACGCAAGCGGGCCGAGGCGAAGTTCTTCGGCTTGCTCGAGTCCGCGCCCGACGCCATCTTGATCGTCGATCGTGCGGGGCGGATCGAACTCGCGAACGCCCAGGCCGAGCGCGTGTTCGGCTATCCGCGCAGCGAACTGCTCGGCCAGCCGGTCGAGCGGCTGATCCCCGCCCGCTTCAACGAGCGGCATCCGAGTCTGCGCGACGGGTACTTCGCCGAGCGGCGAGTGCGTACGATGGGGTCGGGTCTCGATCTGTTCGGGCTGCGGCGCGACGGCTCGGAGTTCGCGGTCGAGGTCAGCCTGAGTCCGCTCGACACCGAGGACGGGGGCTTCGTGGCGTGTGCCATCCGTGACGTGAGCGAGCGTCGCAAGGCCGAGGAGGCCAGGTTCCGGCTGGCCGAGATCGTCGATTCTTCGGAGGACGCGATCGTCGGCAAGACGCTGGACGGCATCGTGACGACGTGGAATCGCGGCGCCGAGCGGATCTTCGGCTACACAGCTGCCGAGATGGTGGGCCGCCCGCTCGACCGATTGATCCCCGAGGAGAGAGCAGCCGAGGAGGTCGCGATCATCGAGAACCTGCGGCAGGGCGTGCGCGTGGATCACTACGAGACGAAGCGCGTGCGCAAGGACGGGGCCGTGATCGATGTGTCGGTGACCATCTCGCTCATCCGCGACGTCGGCGGCCGGATCGTCGGCGCGTCCAAGGTCGCCCGAGACATCAGCGACCGCAAACGAGCGGAACAGGCCGTGGCGCGGGCGAAGGATGCTGCGGAGGCCGCGAACGCCGAGCTCGAGGCGTTCAGCTACTCGGTGGCCCACGACCTGCGGGCACCACTTCGCGGCATCGACGGGTTCAGCCTCGCGCTGCTGGAAGACCACGCCGAGAAGCTCGACGCCGATGCGCTGGCGCTCCTGGGGCGCGTGCGGGCCTCGGCCCAACACATGGGCCACTTGATCGAGGATCTGCTGATGCTAGCTCGCGTGAATCGGCACGAGCTCCGCCGGGCGCGGGTCGACGTGACCGCGCTGGCTCGCAGCGCGGCGCGGCGCATCGAAGAGAGCAGCGCGCGGCGGGACGTCGAGTTCGTCGTCGCCGAGGCCCTCTGGGCCCAGGCCGACCCGCGCTTGCTGGCGATCGTGTTCGACAACCTGCTCGGCAACGCTTGGAAGTTCACCGCCGGCCGGGCGGGTACGCTGGTACGGGTCGGTCGCGCTGACATCGACGGCGTCGGCGCGTACTATGTCGAGGACAACGGGGTCGGCTTCGACATGGCATACTCGGCGAAGTTGTTCGGTGTGTTCCAGCGCCTCCATCGCGCCTCGGAGTTCGAGGGGACGGGCATCGGGCTCGCGACCGTGCACCGGATCGTCCGGCGCCACGGCGGCAAGGTCTGGGCGGTCGGCGAGGTCGGCCGGGGCGCGTGCTTTCATTTCACCCTCGGTGAGCCGGAGTCGGTGTGATGCAACCAGTCATCTTGTTGGTGGAAGACAACGCGAGCGACGAGGCACTGACCTTGCGCGCGTTGAAACGGTCCAACGTCGCCAACCGCGTGGTCGTGGTGCGCGACGGTGCCGAGGCGCTCGACTACCTCTTCGCGAAGGGGGCGTACTCCGAGCGCGATGCCGGCGAGACCCCGCGGGTGGTCATGCTCGACTTGAACCTGCCGAAGATCGGCGGGCTCGACGTGCTTCGCGCGATCCGTGCCGATGAACGCACACGTTTGCTTCCCGTCGTGATCCTGACGTCGTCCGAGGAGGACCAGGACCTGGTCGCGGGCTACGCCGGGGGCGCGAACAGCTACGTGGTGAAGCCTGTGGATTTCACCGAGTTCGCGGACGCCGTCCGGCAGCTGGGGATGTACTGGCTGCTCGTGAACCGCCGGCCGCCCGGCGGGCCAGGCCAGCTCGGATAGTTCGGATCGGCGGCCTGGTCGAAGGAGCGGTCAGCCCGCCGCCAGGATCTCTGCGATGCGCTCCATCAGCGCGGCCGCGGAGAACGGCTTCTCGAGCAGCGAATGCGAGCCACGGCCCTGGTCGCTCACGATGATCTCGTTGTAGCCGGAGATGAACAGCACCCGCGTCTCCGGCCGACGCAGGACGACCTCGCGCGCGAGGTCTCGGCCGTTCATGCCCGGCAGAACGACGTCGGTGACGAGCACGTCGATCGGCGCCTCGTGGGCGGCGAGGTGCCGCAGCGCGTCCTCGGCGCGACCCGCGTCGAGCACCGCAAAGCCGGCTCGTTCGAGCTGTCGACGGAGCGCGACCCGCAGGAGGTGTTCGTCCTCCACCAGTAGGATGGTCGCGCGTCCGGGCAAGCCACGGCGCGTGAAGGTCGGGGGCGAAGGCACTTCGGGGATGCCCTGTTGGCTGGGGAAGTACACGCGGAACGTAGTCCCGGAGCCGAGGGCGCTGACGACCCGGACATGGCCGTGGCTCTGGCTGACGACCGCGTCCACGGTCGCGAGGCCGAGACCGGCGCCACAGCCGACCGCCTTGGAGCTGAAGAACGGCTCGAAGATCTTCGCGCGCGTCGCCTCGTCCATGCCGGCCCCGGTGTCGGCGACCTCGAGCATGACGTACGCACCGGCGGGCACGGGCGGATCCTCGACCACCTCGGCCGGCGCGACCTCGAGTCCGCTCGTCGCGAGGCGGAGCGTGCCGCCCTTGGGCATCGCGTCGCGTGCGTTCGTGCAGAGGTTCATGATGAGCTGCTCGACGTGCGTCGGGTCGGCGAGCACCGGCGCGAGTCGAGGTTCGAGGCAAAGCGAGAGCTCGACGTCTTCCTTGATCACGCGCCGGAGCAGGGCGGTGGTGTCGCGGATCGTCGCATTGAGGTCGAGCAGGACCGGCTCGACCGGCCGGCGGCGACTGAACGCGAGGAGCTGCTTCGTCAACGCGCTGGCGCGCGCGACGGTGTGGACGATGACGTCGACATCCTCGTTCCGTGGGTCGTCGCTCGCGAGTCCATCACGCAGAAGGTCCGCAGAGGCCCCGACAACCGTCAACAGGTTGTTGAAATCGTGCGCGATGCCGCCGGCGAGGCGCCCGATCGCCTCGAGCCGCTCCGCTGTTTGCAGTCTCGCCTCTAGGGTGCGTCGCTCGGTGACGTCGAAGACGCTGAGGACGACGTCGCGCCACTCGTCGGTGGAGGGGACACGCGTCCCGACGATCACCTCGCGCACGCCCCGGCGCGTCGCGACCTGGCACTCGAACTCGACGTGGCGCCGGTCTCTAGCCGTGGCGGCGAGACGGAGCGCCGCGAGCAGATGGGGCAGAAGCCCCCGTACGGCGGCGGTGATCGCGACCGGATCGACGCCGCCGAAGAGCTCGAGCGCAGCGGGGTTCGCCTCGACGATCGCGAGGGCGTCGCGCGCAGCGAGCCACTCCCGGGACGTGGGCGAGGGTGTGTCGATCGCAGCGATGAGAGGGGCGATGCCCGAGAGATCGACGCACAGCAGGGGAGTCGACGTCGCAGCGAACACCAAGCGTTGACGCGCCTCGGATCGAGCAAGGGCAGACTCGGCGGCGCGCGTCCGCCGACGGTTTTCGGCTGCCTGAACCTCACGTCGCACGGCCGCTGCGAGCCGGCCGAGGTCGCCCTTCATGACATAGTCGCGCGCGCCGGCCCGCATCGCCTCGACCGCTCGGGCCTCACCGATCGCCCCCGACACGAAGATGAACGGCGGGTCGCACGAGCTGGCTCGCGCGAGCTCGAAGGCGCGGAGCCCATCGAACGCGGGCATCGCGAAATCGGAGAGGATCACATCCCAGGCCCGGGTCGCGAGGGCGGCGGTGAACTCGGATTCGCGTTCGACGCGACGCCACTCGAGATCGATGCCAGCCCGCGCGAGCGCCATGACGACGAGGTCAGCGTCGTCCGGGGAGTCCTCGACGAGCAGGACGTGGAGCTTGCGCGGCACGAAGAGGTATCATCATGAGATCACCGAGCTGCCGCCAGTCCCGGCGCGTGGCCAGGCGGAAAACGTCGTCCCGAATGCCGAGTCGCCGCTCGGACGCGCTTCGTCGGCGGGAGCGCGCGCGGGTGGGGCCCAGGGCGCGCGAAGGCCGAGGGACGGAACCGCGCGAGGCTTGACGATGCGATCTTCGGATCGGCCACCGCTACCACGAGAACGCCGGCCGGCGCGAATGCGGATCCCCGGGCACGTCCTCGATCGTGACGTCGAGCCCGTCCTTCCATTGCGCACGCAGGACCTCGCGGTCGCCCCGGCCGAGGCCCGCCCAGGTCCACCGATCGAACACGAGGGCGTCGACGGAAGTACCCGTGAGCCCGAGCCAAAGCTCGCGCATCACCTCGCGCAGGAGCTCGCGGTACGGGTCGCCCGCCGCGCGTGTCGGGGAGACGCCGCCCTCCCGCAGGAGCGACTCGGCGTCGTCGCGCAGCCGGTGGCGCGAGGTCAGCCAGTCCTGGAGGTCGTCGACATCATGCGCGATCCAGGTCGGGCCGGAAGGCGGGGCGTCACGCGTCAGGCGAAGCGTCGCCTCGCCGACGACACGATCGCCGAGCCGCGTGGCGGTGAGCTTCACGAGGATCGTCACGGCACCGAGCAGCGGATCACCTTGGCCCCCTGATGTCTACGCGCTGGCGCCGAACGCTGTGCCGCGGCGCGGCGGTGGCGGAGAAGCATGCGGTGACCAGCGCCGACTCGCGTCGCAGGTCACCGTTCGTGGTTGTCGCGGCTCACGCGGCCTTGCGCGGGCTTGGCTCGCCGACGCTGCCACGCTCGGCCACCAAGACGCGGACGTGGCCGCCCGCGATGTCAAAGTGCAAATCGCGCACGATCGCGGCCCCAGGGACGCGCACCCGATAGTCACGCCCCTCGACGACGGTCGGCAGGGAGAGGGTGCATGGCGGCGCGAGCAGTGCCTTGAGGTTGCCGCCGATCATGTTCGCGAGCTCGCCCAGCGTGTCTTCGATGTGGTCGCGCTGGACCTCGTCGCGGCGCAGACCAAACATGGTCGCGGCCAGGCCCGTCGCGACCGCCGGCGTGCAGCCGACGATGACGGCGCCGTCCCAGTTCCCGGCGATCCCGACGAGCGAGGACGAGATGGACTGGGGCGCATCGCCCGGGGGGGCGGTCTGTTCCGCCCAGAGCTCGAAATTCGCCTGGAATACGGCGTGTACGATCGACGCGATGTCTTCGGATGAGACGTCCAGCATGGTGTGCTTCACTCTGCGCTTCAGGCGGCGCGCTTGTA
>LNFM01008438.1_pt1 | contig 15583 bp, 12 predicted proteins | sample 596031 | NCBI WGS metagenome assembly LNFM01 (sample SAMN04254537, study PRJNA301005) | activated carbon metagenome | isolation source: dual media filters at the Ann Arbor, Michigan drinking water treatment plant | place: USA: Ann Arbor | reverse complement strand
GCAGCTTCTGGCCGAAGCGCCAGCACAGCGCGCCGAGATCGTCCATCACCATGAACATCGCCGGCACGAACACCAGCGACAGGATGGTGGAGAATATCAGGCCGCCGATCACGGCGAGCGCCATCGGCGAGCGGAATTCGCCGCCGGCGCCGAAGGCCAGTGCGGAAGGCATCATGCCCGCCGCCATCGCGATCGTGGTCATCACGATCGGGCGCGCGCGCTTCATGCCGGCGTCGATGATGGCTTCGTCGCGCTTCTTGCCCTCGCGGATCGCTTCGACCGCGAACTCCACCAGCATGATGGCGTTCTTGGTGACGATGCCCATCAGCATCAGGATGCCGATCCACACCGGCGTGGTCAGCTGCTTGCCGGTCAGCAGCAAGGCCGCGATCGCGCCGCCGATCGAGAGCGGCAGCGAGAACAGGATGGTGATGGGCTGCAGGAAGGTGCCGAACAGCAGCACCAGCACCGCATAGACCATCATCAGGCCGGCGGTGATGGCGGTGGCAAAGCCTTCCGACAATTCGGCGAGGCTTTCGGCATCGCCCGACGGACTGACCCGCACGCCCTTCGGCAGGCTCTTCATCACCGGAAGGTCGTAGATCATCCGGGTGGCGTCGCCGAGCGCGGCGTTGCCGACGAGGTCGGCGGCGACGGTGGCCTGCCGTTCGCGGTCATAGCGGTTGATGCTGGTCGGCCCCTGGTCGAGTTGGATGTCAGCGACGACAGATAGCGGCACGCCGCCGCGTTCGCCGCGCTGGCCGAGCGGCACGCGCAGTTGCTGCAGCATCTGCAGGTCGCTGCGTGCGCTGTCCTCCAGCTGGACCCGGATCGGCACCTGGCGGCCGCCGGCGTCGAATTTCGCCAGTGCCGGACCGACGTCGCCGATGGTCGCGACGCGGATCGTTTGCGACAGGCTCTCGGTCGAAACGCCAAGCCGCGCCGCCAGTTCCGCCCGCGGCCGGATACGAAGCTCGGGCCGGTCGAGCGAGGTTTCCGAGATCACGTTGGCGATGATCGGAATCCGCTTCATCTGCGTCGCCAGTTCGCTGGCGACGTTGTTGACGATGTTGCTGTCGACGCCGGTGACGACAAGCGAAATCGCGCGCAGGCCGTTTTCGTCGAGGAACCAGAAGCGGATGTCGGGGACGTTTTCCAGCTCCTGGCTGATCTCCAGTTCGAGCTGCCGCTGGGTGATCTTGCGATCGCCTTTCGGCGTGTAGTTGATGATCAGCGCGGCGCGGCGGACTTCCTGCGTTCCCGGCGGCACCCGGCCGCCGTCGACGAAGATGCTCTTCACCTCGGGACGCTTGCGCAGGCGCGCGACGATCTCTTCCGTGACCTTCTCGGTATAGGCAAGCTGCGAGCCCGGCGGGAGTTCCATCGCCAGCAGCGAGCGCGCGGTGTCCTGCGCCGGGAGGAAGCCTTGCGGCAGCAGCGTGATGCTCCAGATCGAGGCTGCGAAGACGCCGAAGCCGATCAACACGGTGATGAAATAGTGCTTCACCGACCAGGTCACCAACTGGGTGTAGGTCCGCAGGATGCGCCCGGGCGGCGGGTCCTCGTGCGGGTGATCCTTGAGGAAGTAGGCCGCCAGCACCGGTGTGACGAACCGCGCGGCGAGCAGCGAGAAGAACACCTGCACCGAAACCGTGATGCCGAACTGCTTGAAGAACTGCCCGGCGATCCCCGGCATGAAGCTGGCGGGCGCGAAGATAGCGATGATGGTCAGCGAGATCGCGATCACGGCGAGGCCGATTTCGTCGGCGGCTTCGAGCGCGGCGCGATAGGGCGATTTGCCCATGCGCATGTGGCGGACGATGTTCTCGATCTCGACGATGGCGTCGTCGACCAGAATGCCCGTCGACAGCGTAATGGCGAGGAACGAGACCAGGTTCAGCGAGAAGCCGAGCAGGTCCATTACCCAGAACGCCGGGAAGATCGACAGCGGCAGCGAGATCGCGGCGATGATGGTCGCGCGAATGTCGCGCAGGAACAGCAGCACGACGATCACCGCGAGGATTGCGCCCTCGAACAAGGTCGAGATCGCCGCATCGTAATTGCCCTTGGTGAAGTCGACCGAGGTGTCGATCATCTTCAGGTCGACGTCGGGATAGGCGACCTTCAGCGCATCGATGCGTTTCTGCACGGCTTCGGCGACCACCACGTCGCTGGCGCCCTTGGAGCGCTTGATGCCGAGCGCTACGACAGGTTCGCCGTTGAAGCGGGCAAAGGTCCGGCGATCGGCGATGGTGTCGGTGACGGTGCCGAGATCGTCGAGCCGCACCTCGCCGCCCCCGAACAGCGGGATCATGGTGCCGGCAAGCTCGTTGAGCGTCTTGGCGCCGGCCAGCGTGCGGATCGCCTGGTCGTTCTTGCCGATTTCTGCGCGGCCGCCGGCGAGGTCGACATTGGTGCCGCGCAGGATCTGGCTGACATTGACGGCGGTCAGGCCTGCGGCCTGCAGCCGGTCGGGATCGAGCGACACGAGAATTTCACGCTCGACACCGCCGATGCGCTCGACCTGGGCGACGCCGCGCACGCCCTGCAGCGCGCGTTTGACGACGTCATCGACGAAATAGGACAACTGCTCCGGGGTCTTACCGGGTGAGATCGCGGCATAGGTGACGATCGGCAGGCCGATCACGTCGACGCGCTGGATCAGCGGCTCGTTGACGTTCTGCGGCAGGTTTGAGCGAACGCGCGTGACGGCGTCCTTGATGTCGTTCAGCGCGCGGTCGGTGTTGGTCTCCAGTGCGAACTGGATCGTGGTCACCGACAATCCGTCGGTGATCGAGGACGAGATATGCCGCACGCCCTCGACGCCGGATACGCCGTCCTCGATGGTCTTGGTGACCTGGCTCTCCAGTTCGGCCGGCGCCGCGCCGAATTGCGCGACGGCGACCGAGATCACCGGGATGTCGGCGTTGGGCAGCCGGGTTACGGCGAGCTTGGTGAAACTCACCCAGCCCAGCACCAGCAGGATGATCGAAAAGACGATCGAAGGCAGCGGGTTCCGGATCGACCATGCCGAGATATTCAAAGCCATTAGCGTGCCCGCGTGCGCTCGAGTTCATCGGCGAACATGGTCTTGACCTGGTCGCCGTCATGCAAGGACGTGCCAGCATCGGCCACGACGGTTTCGCCGACGTCGAGGCCTTCAAGAATTTCCGTTGACGTGTCGGAGGTCAGGCCAACCCGCACCTTGCGCGTCTCGATCGTGTTGCCCTTGACCACCTGAACGGTCAGGCGGTCGATGGCGGTGCGCGGCACCGCGACGCCGCACGAGCGCTTGGCATCGATATTGGCGCGGGCGAACATGCCGACCTTGAGCGAGGGGTTATTGTTGAGCGAGATCCGGACCTTGCCGAGCTGGGTGGCGCGGTCGATCTGCGGCGCGATCTGCCGGACCTTGCCGACCACGTCGGGCGCGTCGTCGCGGCTGATGCGCACCGTCGCGCCTGGACTGAGCTTGAGCAGATGGACGCTCGGGACTTCGGCGTCGAGCTCGATTTCATTGTTCACGGAAATGCGGAACATCGGGCCGGCCTGCGGCGAGGCCGGCGCGCCGACCGCGGTCCTGACTTCGGTGACGAGGCCGGCGGCAGGTGCGCGCAGCGAGATCGGCCCGGTGCGGCCGGCGGGCGCGCCCGGTATCTGCGGCGGCGCGGTGAGGCGCGCCAGCTCCTGATTTTCGGTGACCGTATCGCCTTCCTTGACGAACAGGTCGGTGACCCTCGAGCCTTCCTGATCGACGCCGACCTGCGCCTCGCGGCGCGGCACGATGAAGCCGGTGACCCGGACCATGTCGGAGAAGCAGGCGTTGGTGGATTTGGTCACGACGACCAGCGCCTGGCCTGGCGTGTCCTTTACTTCAGCGCGGGGGCGGTGCTCGAACCAGTAATAGCCGACCGCCAGGGCAGCAACGAACGCCACGCCGAGCGCTGGTTTGAGGTATTCGGAGAGTTTCATCGCCGGATCAATCCAGACTGGAAGTCAAATCAGATGGGCGCATCGGGCCGGCCGGGAAACCTGCCATGAACCTGTCAAAGTGCCCAAAACGAATACGTCCCGCACGGGTGTTGCGGGACGTATTGTAGCCGGAAACGATTGGTCCGCGCCACGCCCTTACTTGCAGGCACTTACTTGCAAGCCCTTATTTGCGAGCCCTTACTTGGATGCGTTTGCCGCAGTCGCCTTGTTTTCCATGTTCACGACCTGGACGCGGCGGTTCACTTCCGCCATCGGCTGGTTCGCGTCCTTCAGCTTGCTCTCGCCGTAACCGACGGTGACGAGGTCGGTGCCGTTGATGCCGTATTTGTCGACGAGATAGCGCTTGATCGAGTCGGCGCGCCGCTCGGACAGATCCTGGTTGTAGCCTTCGCTGCCCGCCGCGTCGGTGTGGCCCGCGACCACGAAGACCGAGCCTTTGAGGTCGTTGTTGGTCAGCGCGCGGCCGAGCGCCTGAACCGACGGCAGCGATTTCGCGCTGATGTCGGCCGAGTTGTAATCGAAGTTGATCTCAAGATCGATCTTCGGCTTGTCCTTGACGATGGCGGCGATTTCCTCGCGCTCGGTAGCCGACAGCGACCGCGTGGAGCGGCCACGGAGCTTCTGGACCAATTTGCCCTCGGAAGCGGCTGCCGCGGGATCGGCGGTGGCCTGCTGCGGGCCGACCGAAAGGCCGCGGGTCAGCGGCTTCTTTTCCGGTGCCAGCGCGCGGAGGATCTGGTCCTCGGTGACGTTCTTGTCCTGTGCGCTCGCAGGACCAGCGCCTAGGGCGCCGATCGCCGCGACGGTCAGGATTGCGGTAAGGGTTTTCGTTGTTGAAATTCTCGACATTGCCAGTCCCCTGGTTCCAACGTGATTCAAATAAGGCAGGCGATCATCCAACAGGGCCTGCGTTTGTTAGTCTGAGCCACCCGCTCCGCGGTTCGATGGACGGGGGTCTTCACCTTAAATAATCGTCACTGTACCCCGTAATCGGCGAATTCCTTGGCAATATTCGGATCCATCGCCTTTGCGTTGTTGATATCCAGGTCGCCTTCGGCAATCGAACCGTTGCGCTTCTTGGCAAGGCCGCGTCCGTACAGCGACGAGGTCAATCGGGGGTTGATCTTCAGGGCGGCATCGAAATCGGCGATTGCATTCTTGGTCTGGCCGCTCTTCAGGTTGACGAGGCCGCGGCTGTCCAGCGCATCGACGAAATTCGGACGCAGCCGCAGCGCTTCGTTGCAATCCTTCAGCGCCGCCTGCAGGTCGCCGATGACGGTACGCGTCCAGCAGCGGTTGTTGTAGGCCTCGACGTCCTTCGGATTCAGCCGCAGCGAATTGTTGAAGTCCTTGATGGCAAGTTCGTAGGCACCCTTGCTGGCATAAACCTGCCCTCGCCGGTACAGCGCGGCTGCATCGTCCGGATTGTCGTTGAGCCTTGTCGTCAGGCTCTTGATGGTGGGGTCGTCGGCAAGCGCGGGCGCCAATGCGGCGCTGGGGACGCTTTCGACCGGTTTGGTCGGCGGCGGCGGCGGCGGGATGGCGGCCTCAGCCGGCCTGGGTGGCGCCGGCGGCGGTGAGGGGGGCGGTGGAGGTGACGGCGGCGCCACGGCCACCTGGGGCGCAGGCGGAGGCGCCGGAGCGGCAACGGCAGGCGGCGGGCTCGGCGGCGGTGCACTTGCCGGTGGTGGGCTCGACGGACGCGTACCGGCGCCGCTCGGAATGAAGGAGAAGTCTTCGGCCAGCGACGACGAAATCCACGGCACCTGTTCGCTGCGCGAGGCACGGGTGACGCCGACGCGGGTGCGGTTCAGCGTTTCCTCCGCCATCAGGTCGGGCGTGCGGATTTCCTTCAGCAGTTCCCTGACGAACAGGCTGCGGTCGCTGCCATTGTCCGAGATGACAGACGATAGCGCGGCCGAATACATCACCAGCGTGCCGTTCGGCGCGATCACCGGTGCGAGGCCGGCGGAAAAGCTGCGAAACCGGCGCTCGAACGGATTGCGCCTGGAGGCATCGATCAGCGCGATCTTGACGCCGGCGCCGCGGCTGTTGATCTCGCCCAGCACCGTTTCGAGGCTGAAACCGTCGCGGCGTACGTCCGGCTCGGTCCAGATCTGGGCATCGACCGGAATCATGTAGCTTTGCCGGCTCGACTGCACGCCAAAGCCGGAGAAGAAAATCAGCGCGACCGATCCAGGCTTGATCTTGCCGTAGAGGCGCTCAAAGGCGCGGCGCATCTGCTCGCCGGTCAGGTTCTCGCCGATGTCGACATTGAAGCCGTCGCGCTTGAGCTCGTCGGCGATGTCGCGCGCGTCGTTGATCGGCTCCCTCAGCGGCGCTTCGGCATCCGGATATTTCGCGTTGCCGATGACCAGCGCGTAGCGCTCACCGGCTGCGAACGACGGGCCCACCGATACGGCCGAAAATATCAAGGCAACAAGCAATGCAAGGCGGATTTTCATATTGAAAGAGGTCCAGATCACGGCAACCCAGCCAAAATAGCGCCGATACCAGCTCGCGCCGCGGCGACCTTACTCCACGCATTCTCCATTATCAAACCACGGCGCAGGCACGTCAATTGCTCACGGCGGCGACGTTGATTGCGACAATTAACCGCGATGAGCCGAGCCGGAGGATGAGGAAAAGCCGCGTCGGCAAACGAAGACGGCGCCTGGTTCCAGACCCGCCGCACAATGCTGTTCGTCGCAGAGCCCGACATATGCCCGTCATGATCAATGAGTGCGTCGCACACCATTACCGAGGCAAACTACCTTGGAGAGATATTTCAATTTAGTTCTCTCTTGGCGGGATTAATGTGACCCCTCTCACGTAATTCTGCCGCCCTGCCATGCCGCCGTTGCCGCACGGGTTTGACCTTTGCGGATGACAATGGCTTGGTGCCGTCATCGGCCAAATCTCGACACCCAAGAAAAGAGAAAAGTGACACCGATGGGAAATGCCTACGAAATCTACGCGCTGCGCTATGCGACGATGTCGCCGCGTACCCCCAACATGAATTTTCTGGCCCCCGATCCGCACGAGACCACGGCGGCGGACCTCGATTATTTCGTCTGGCTGGTCCGCGGTCAGGGCCGCGATATCCTGGTCGACACCGGCTTCAATGCCGAAGAGGCGAAGGCGCGTGCGCGCAAGCTGACGCTCAATCCGGTCGATGCGCTGGAGAAGTTCGGCGTTTCCGCCGACGGCATCAAGGACGTCGTCGTTACCCATTTGCACTACGACCACGCCGGCAACCTCGATCGTTTCCCCAGCGCGCGATTCCATCTGCAGGAACGCGAGATGAGCTACGCGACCGGGCGCTGCATGTGCAACGGCATGCTGCGGCATCCGTTTTCGGTCGAGCACGTCACGACGATGGTGCGCCATGTCTATGGTGAGCGCGTCACCTTCCACTCCGGCGACGGCGAGATTGCACCCGGCGTGACGGTGCATCGCGTCGGCGGCCATTCCGACGGCCTGCAGGTAGTCCGGGTCGAGACCGCGCGGGGCCCGGTGGTGCTGGCGTCGGACGCGGCGCACTACTACGCCAACCTGCAGAAGCGCAGCCCGTTTCCGATCGTCTACAATGTCGGCGACATGGCGCAGGGCTGGGAGATTGTCGAACGGCTTGCCGGCCATCCCGATCGCTTCATTCCCGGCCACGATCCGTTGGTAAGCGAGATCTATCCGCGCGCCAGCGACAAGGTCGACGCGTTCGCGCTGCATTTGGCACCGTCGCGTTCGTTTGCAAAATAGGTTCAAGAAAAGATGTCAGACTACAATACACTCGGCTTCATCGGCCTTGGCGTGATGGGCGAGCCGATCTGCCGCAACCTCGTCAAGAAGAGCGGCAAGCGCGTCGTTGCGTTCGATATGTCGCCGGAGCCGTTGGCGCGACTGCGTGCCGACGGCGCCGACGTCGCGGCCTCCGCCGCCGACGTTATCAGGCAATGCGACCTGCTGTTTCTATGTCTGCCCAGCGCCAAACATGTCCGCGCGGTTTTCGAGGGCGACGGAATCCTCAAGAATATCAAGAGCGGGCAGGTCGTCGTTGATCTCGGCACGTCGTCCGTCAGCCAAACCCGCGATTTCGCCGGGCAACTGCATGCCAAGGGCGCGGCCTGGGCCGACGCGCCGATCGCGCGCACGCGCCAGGCGGCGCAGGACGGCACGCTGAGCGTGATGGTTGGGGCTGTGCCCGCGCTCTACACCGAGATCGAGCCGCTGATCCGCTGCTTCGCCACCGACGTCACCAATTGCGGCGAGGTCGGCGCGGGGCAGGTCACCAAGATCCTCAACAACATGGTGCTGTTCGAGACCGTCAACGCGCTGGCCGAAGCGGTTGCGGTGGCGAAGCACAACGGCGTCGATCCGAAACTGCTGCTCGATACGTTGTCGAAAGGATCAGCCGACAGCTTTGCCTTGCGCAATCACGGCATGAAGGCGATCGTGCCGGGGACTTTTCCGGAGCGCGCGTTCTCGACCGAATATGCGCTGAAGGATCTTTCCTACGCGCTGGAGCTGGCGTCCGACGCCGGCATCAGGATTCGCGGTGCGGAGCTGATCGGCACCGTGTTGCAGGAAGCCATCGATGCCGGTTCGGGCGATGCGTATTTTCCCGTGATTGCGAAACATATCGACCGAGCATAGTGGCGCCCGGATTCGTCAGGAGTTGAACCATGATCACTCGATTTCCCGGATACACGCCCACCCGCAGCGGCGCCGTCGTCCACGACAACCTCGTCTTCACGGTAGCGGTCGCGCCCGATCCGGTCAGTCCCTCGATGTACGAGCAGAGCGTGAAGGCGCTCGCCCGGCTCGACGAGAACCTCGCGAAATGCGGCACGGACAAGAGCAAGATCCTCTCGGCCATCGTCTACATCGCTGACATCAAGCGCAAGGGCGAGATGAACCGCGCCTGGGACGAATGGGTCGATATGAAGAACCCGCCGATGCGCGCCTGCCTCGGCGTCGAGCTCGAGCCGCCGCATATCGTGGAGATCGTCGTGACGGCGGCGAAGTGAATTTTGGTGCGGATCGAGCGTAGCGACAACTTCCGTCATTCCGGGGCGATGCGAAGCATCGAACCCGGAATCTCGAGATTCCGGGTTCGCTTCGCGCCCCGGAATGACGGCGAGACTAATACGCCTCCTTCGCATCCGCCTCTTCGCTGGTCTGCACCAGATCCAGGCTCTCTTCGAGCTTGCCGAGCATGCGCCCAAGATCCCGCCGCTCCTGCGCGGAAAGGCACGACAGTATTTCCTGCTCCTTGCGCAGCAGCCGCGGGATCAGTTCTTCGTAGAGCGTTGCGCCCTTGCGCGTCAGGCGCAGCCGGAATTCGCGGCGGTCGTCGGCGTTTTCGACGCGTTCGATCATCTGCCGCTTCATCAGCGAGGTGACGGCGCGGCTGATGGTGGATTTGTGCGTGCGGGTGCAATCGGCGACGTATTGCGCGCTGCAGGGATCGTGGCGGAAGCCGAGCGTCGCCAGCACGCGCCATTCCGGAATGTCGAGCCCGTAGCGGGTCGCATACTCGACCGAGAGCGCCGAACTGACTTCGGCAGCGAGCCGGTTCAACCGGAACGGCACGAACCCGAACAGATCCAGCCTGGCGTCCATCTTCGACGCGGCTTCTTCGCGCGAATCGGCGGCCACTTCGGTTGAAAACGCCTTCGGCAAGGACAGCCTCGATTTGAGTTGACGCCGGACCCGGCCCGGGGTTTAAGATAGTTGCAGATGCGACTATCTAGCACGGTCGCCCGCTCATTGCCAGTCCCAGGCCTCGGCCAGTCACAGGGTTCAGCCCGCATGGCGCAGACCAAAACCCAGTTCGGCTATCGCCGCCATCCCGATCAGGATCGGCCGGGTTCGAACCTGGCCAAACACGCCGTCGTCGTGGTCGGCGCAGGTCCGGTGGGGCTGTCGCTGGCGATTGATCTGGCGCAGCGTGGCCAGTCCGTCGTGCTGCTCGACGACGCCGACCGCATTGGCGAAGGCTCGCGGGCGATCTGCTTTTCCAAACGCTCGCTCGAATTCTGGGACCGGCTCGGCGTCGGCCAGCAAATGGTCGACAAGGGCGTGGTGTGGAGCGTCGGCAAGATCTTTCACGGCGAGTCGCAGCTCTATCAGTTCAACCTGCTGCCGGAGCAGGGGCACAAGCGGCCGGCTTTCATCAACCTGCAGCAATTCTACGCCGAGGCCTATCTGGTCGACCGCGTCGAAGAATTGCCGGCCATCGACCTGCGCTGGCGCAACAAGGTGGCCGCGCTCGAAGCGCGCAACGACCATGTGCTGCTGACGATCGAAACGCCCGACGGTCCGTACCGGCTCAGCGCCCGCTTCGTGATCGCCTGCGACGGCGCCAAATCCTCGCTGCGCCGGCTGGTTGGCGCGGAGTTCGCCGGACAAGTGTTCGAGGACCAGTTCCTGATCGCCGACGTCAAGATGACGGCGGCGTTTCCGACCGAGCGCTGGTTCTGGTTCGATCCGCCGTTCCATGCCGGCCGCTCGGCGCTGTTGCACAAGCAGCCGGACGACATCTGGCGGATCGACCTGCAACTCAACCGCTTTGCCGATCCCAATGTCGAAAAGCTGCCGGAGAACGTGCGGCCGCGCATCGCCCGCATGCTCGGGCACGACGCGTTCGATTTCGAATGGATTTCGCTGTACAAATTCCAGTGCCGGCGGATGAACAAGTTCATCCACGGGCGCGTGATCTTTGCCGGCGATGCCGCGCACCAGGTTTCGCCGTTCGGGGCCCGCGGCGCCAATTCCGGACTGGAGGACGCCGAGAATCTGGCGTGGAAGCTCGATTGCGTGCTGCGCGGAACGTCGCCCGAGGCATTGCTCGAGAGCTACCATATCGAGCGAAGTGCGGCTGCCGACGAGAACATCCGCGAATCCACCCGCTCGACCGATTTCATGGCGCCGAACTCGCACCAGGAGGCGCGGCTGCGCAAGGCGGTGCTGTCGCTCGCCAGGGAAACCGAGTTCGGCAAGCGCATGGTCAATGGCGGGCGGCTGTCAACGCCGTCGGTCTATGCGACACCGCTCTCGACCGCCGATGGCGACAACTGGCGCGGCGGTCCGCAACCCGGCACCTCGATGCCGGACGCGCCGGTTGCAGGCGCGCGCGGCGAACAAATTTTTCTCACCGACGCTTTTGTCAAGGCCGGCATGCGGTTCACGCTGCTGGAATTCGGCAATGGCGCCGCCCCGGAACTGCCTGAAGGCGTGTCCGCGATCCGGATCGGCAAGGACGGCCTCGTCGATTCGGATGGCCTCGCCGCCGCGCGTTACGATGCGGAACCCGGCACCGCCTATCTGTTGCGGCCCGATGGGTATGTCGCAGCGCGGTTTCGGCATCCGACCCGGCCGATGCTCGATGCCGCGCTGGCGCGGGCCGCAGGCATCAACTGAGGTTTCATGATGGCGCTATCGACCGCTTCGAATTTCGCCAAACCCGACGATGCGTTTCGTGCCATCGTCGAGGCGCATCGCGGCCTGAGCGACGAACAGAGCGCCGATCTCGACGCCGCGCTGGTTCTCGTGCTCGCCAACCACATCGGCGATATCGCCGTGCTGAACGAAGCCATCGCGCTCGCCAAGCGGCGGATGCTCGATGCCAGCCAGCAGCAACAACAGCAGCAATAGATCAACATCCCGAACCAAGTCAGGAATCGAATCGATGGCCAAGGGTTTCGCGTCCACCACCGACATGGCGGAGAAGAAGATCACCTTCTCCGAAATCGGCAATGATCTTTACGCCTTCACCGCCGAGGGCGATCCGAACTCCGCGATCATCGTCGGCGACGACGGCTGCCTGGTGTTCGACGCGCAGTCGACGCCGGCGATGGCGAATAAAGTGATCGAGCGCGTTCGCACCGTCACCGACAAGCCGATCAAATATGTCGTGCTGTCGCATTACCACGCGGTGCGCGTGCTCGGCGCTTCCGCCTACAAGGCGCAGGGCATCGTGGCGTCAGCGGAAACCTATCGCTTGATCGAGGAACGCGGCCAGCAGGATTGGGATTCCGAATATGGCCGCTTTCCCCGGCTGTTCCAGGACGCCCAGAGCATTCCCGGCCTGACCTGGCCGACGCTGACCTTCGAGGGCGAGATGTCGATTTACCTCGGCAAACGCGAGGTACGGCTGATGCAGCTCGGCGCTGGGCATACCTCGGGCGACATTGTCGCCTGGGTGCCGGATGCCGAAGTGATGTTCTCGGGCGATCTCATCGAATATCACTCGGCCTGCTATTGCGGCGACGCGCATTTGCGCGAATGGCCGGCGACGCTGAATGAAATCCGCGCCTTCAATCCCAAGGCGATCGCGCCGGGTCGCGGCGATGCGCTGAAGGGCCTTGCGACCGGGCGCGACGCGATTGCGATGACGCGCGATTTCGTCACCACGCTCTATGGTGCGGCGGAAACGTCCGTTGCGAAGGGCCGCAATCTCAAGGAATCGATGGCTGCGACGCGCGAGGTGATGGATCCGAAATTCTCCAGCTTCGCCATCTACGAGCACTGCCTGCCGTTCAACGTCTCGCGCGCGTTCGACGAGGCGTCGGGGATCGACGATCCCGTAATCTGGACCGACAAGCGCGACCAGGAAATGTGGGCCGCCCTGCAAGGAGGAGGATGACCATGAATATCAACACCTCGCCTGATGCGATCGTTCGAAGCTCCGCCCAACTGACGCCGGGCTATATGTCCGGCTTCGGCAACAGCTTTGAGACCGAGGCCTTGCCCGGCGCGTTGCCGATGGGCCGCAATTCGCCGCAGCGCTGCGCCTATGGGCTCTACGCCGAACAACTCTCCGGCTCGCCCTTCACCGCGCCGCGCGGCAGCAACGAGCGGTCCTGGCTTTATCGCATCCGCCCCTCGGTGAAGCATTCGGGGCGCTTTGCCAAAGCCGATGCCGGACTGTGGCGCACCGCGCCATGTCACGAATACGACCTGCCGATCGCGCAGCTGCGCTGGGATCCGGCGCCGATCCCGAAGCAAGACACGACCTTCCTGCAGGGCGTGCAGACCATGACGACGGCGGGCGATGCCAACACCCAGGTCGGCATGGCCGCGCACGTCTATCTTATCACCAAGTCGATGGTCGATCAGCACTTCTACAATGCCGACGGCGAGATGATGTTTGTCGCCCAGCAGGGCAATCTGCGGCTCGTCACCGAATTCGGCCGCATCGACATTGAGCCCGGCGAGATCGCCGTGATCCCGCGCGGCGTGAAATTCCGCGCCGAGATTCCGTCCGGGCCAGCGCGCGGCTATCTCTGCGAGAATTATGGCGGCGCCTTCACGCTGCCGGAGCGCGGCCCGATCGGCGCCAATTGCCTTGCGAACTCGCGCGACTTCCTCACGCCGGTAGCCTTCTATGAGGACAAGGACGCGCCGACCGAGCTCTACGTGAAGTGGGGCGGCGCTCTGTTCAGGACGACGCTGCCGCATTCGCCGATCGACGTGGTGGCGTGGCATGGCAATTACGCGCCGTACAAGTACGATTTGCGCACCTTCTCGCCGATCGGCGCCATCAGCTTCGACCATCCAGATCCCTCGATCTTCACGGTTTTGACCGCGCCTTCGGAGACGCCCGGCACCGCCAACATCGATTTCGTGATCTTCCCGGAGCGCTGGATGGTGGCCGAAAACACCTTCCGTCCGCCGTGGTATCACATGAACATCATGAGCGAGTTCATGGGGCTGATCTACGGCGTCTACGACGCCAAGCCGCAGGGCTTCGTCCCCGGCGGCGCCTCGCTGCACAACATGATGCTGCCGCACGGCCCCGACCGCGAAGCCTTCGACCACGCCAGCAATGGCGAGTTGAAGCCGGTGAAGCTGACGGGGACGATGGCCTTCATGTTCGAGACGCGATACCCGCAGCGCGTCACTGCGCACGCCGCGAAGTCGGCGACGCTGCAGGATGATTACGCCGATTGCTGGAAGGGCCTGGAGAAACGGTTCGATCCGAACAAGCCATAACAATTCTTCCCCTCTCCCCTTGTGGGAGAGGGTGGATCGATCGCGCGTCGCGCGATTGAGACGGGTGAGGGGTCTGTCTCCGCGTAAAGAACCCCTCATCCGACGCAATCGCCCTCCGGGCGATTCCGCCACCTTCTCCCACAAGGGGAGAAGGAAGAAAGGACGAGCATGCCCCATCCCAACGACCCAAAACTCCGCTCCTTCATCCCCGTCGCTCCCAATTCCGACTTCCCGATCCAGAACCTCCCCTACGGCATCTTCTCCGCCAAGGACGGCCTCGCCCCACGCGTCGGCGTCGCAATCGGCGATTACGTGCTCGATCTCTGGCAGCTCGCACAGGATTGCCGGTTCGACGTCGTCGTGCCCGCGGTGTTCGCAGCATCGCAGCTCAACCCGTTCATGGCGCTGGGGCCGAAAGCGTGGTCGAGCACGCGCGCCCGCATCAGCCAGCTTCTGCAGCACGACTATCCGGAGCTGCGCGACAATGAAGAGCTGCGCAAGCGGGCGCTGGTGCCGATGGCCGACGTCAAGCTGCACATGCCGTTCGCGGTCGCCGGCTACACCGATTTCTATTCGTCCAAGGAGCACGCCACCAATGTCGGCGTGATGTTCCGCGGCAAGGACAACGCCCTGCAGCCGAACTGGCTGCACATGCCGATCGGCTACAACGGCCGCGCTTCGACCGTGGTCGTCAGCGGCACGCCTGTGCGGCGGCCGCGCGGGCAGTTGAAGCCGCCGACGGCCGATGTGCCGAGTTTTGGGCCGTGCAAGCGGCTCGATTTCGAACTCGAAATGGGCGTGGTGATCGGCCAGCCGTCGACGATGGGCGAGATGCTGACCGAAAGGCAGGCCGAAGAGATGATCTTCGGCTTCGTCATTCTCAACGACTGGAGCGCGCGCGACATCCAGCAGTGGGAATACGTGCCGCTCGGGCCGTTCCAGGCCAAGGCGTTTGGCACGTCGATCAGCCCGTGGGTGGTGACGCGTGAGGCGCTGGAGCCGTTTCGCCTGCACGGGCCTTCGCAGGATCCGAAGCCGCTGCCCTATCTGCAGCAGGCGCAGCCGAACAACTACGATATGGCGCTCGAGGTCGGCTTGCGTGCGGCGCCGATGAACGAAGCCGCAACCATCTGCCGCACCAATTTCAAATACATGTACTGGTCGTCGGTGCAGCAGCTCGTCCACCATGCTTCAAGCGGCTGCGCCATGAACGTCGGCGATCTCTTGGGAAGCGGCACGATCTCGGGGCCTGAGAAAGACCAGCGCGGCAGCCTGCTGGAGATCAGCTGGAACGGCACTGAGCCGGTCGAGCTGGCTTCTGGCGTGAAACGGACGTTCCTCGAAGACGGCGACTCGCTCGTCATGCGCGGCTGGTGCCAGGGCGACGGCTACCGCGTCGGGTTTGGCGAGGTCGAGGGGACGATACTGGCGGCGGGGTGACGCTCTCTCCACGTCATTGCGAGCGAAGCGAAGCAATCCATCTCCCCTCCTGCGCGGAGGGATGGATTGCTTCGCTTCGCTCGCAATGATGTTGTGGACGGCCCCACCTGAACGGCATCAAGTGCCAAAACGTGGTCGCCGGAGCGCCACAAAG
>LNFM01008436.1_pt1 | contig 15585 bp, 6 predicted proteins | sample 596031 | NCBI WGS metagenome assembly LNFM01 (sample SAMN04254537, study PRJNA301005) | activated carbon metagenome | isolation source: dual media filters at the Ann Arbor, Michigan drinking water treatment plant | place: USA: Ann Arbor | reverse complement strand
CTAAGCATGTAGAACGTACACGTTCATCTTCTCTGGACCAGGGTTCGATTCCCTGCAGCTCCACTGGATTTCAACCAATTGAAATCAAAAGCCCGAATTCGTAATGGATTCGGGCTTTTTGCTTTTTAGACCTCTCCATTTTCAAGCATTTATTACCAGTCCGTAGGGGGAAATTCGGGGACAATTTTAATGACAAAAAAAGTGTCCCCGAATTTCTAGCAAAGACTCTGATATACAGCTGGTTCACTAGCTGAACATCTTGAGTTTAGCATTATTTAAATCAATGTTTAACCCTTAATCGGAACACTTATGTCAGACATGATCAAAATCCTTTTTTTTACAAGACAAAGTAAATTGAACAAAGACGGATTAATTCCTATTTATATAAGGATAACCGTTAACGGTAGAAGATTTGAAACAACAACTTCGAAATATGTAAATCCGACTCAATGGTCTAATGTGGCAATGGCAACAATAGGAAAAAGCAAAGAGTCAAAAGAACTAAATAATTTCTTGCAGTCTCTAAGATCGAAAGCGTTGAACATTCAAACTAGGCTAATCAACATGGCTACACCCATTACAATTGATGAATTTTCTAAACAATGGAATAATGTAAAAGAGAAACCAAAAATGCTTTTGGAAATTTTTCGACAGCATAATGAACAAGTGAACGCACTTATCGGAAGCCAATACTCATCAGCCACCTGGAGACGATATGTAACATCTCATGATCACACACTTCACTTTCTTCAATATAAATATGGCCTTTCAGATATTTCAGTAGACAAGATCAAGTATGAGTTTATTACCGATTATGAATTCTGGTTGAAATCAATTAGAAAGTGCAATCACAATAGCACAATAAAGTATCTAACAAACTTTAAAAAAATTATAAACATCTGTTTGAAGAATAGTTGGATTGATAAGAATCCATTTGTCGGATTTAAAATGACAAAGAAGGAAGTCGAAAGACCATTTCTTTCACAGGAAGAATTAATAATACTTGCAACAAAACAGTTCACAATGCCGAGGATTGACCAGATTAGAGATGTGTTTTTATTTTGTTGCTATACAGGATTAGCATATGTTGATATTTGTAAATTGAAAAGATCTGAAATAGTAATTGGTGTAGATGGTGAGAAATGGATATTCACGCACCGACAGAAAACAGAAACATCTTCACGGATTCCTTTGTTACCTCCGGCATTAAAGTTAATTGAAAAGTATAAGGACTCTCCGGAATGTATTATCAAGGATCGACTTTTTCCAGTACTCAGCAATCAAAAAATGAATTTGTATTTAAAGGAGATAGCTGACGCTTGTGGAATTAATAAGAATTTCACTACTCATACAGCACGACATACTTTTGCTACGACCGTGACATTAACAAATGGAGTGCCTATCGAAACAGTGAGCAAAATGCTTGGCCATAAAAATTTAAAAACAACACAGCACTATGCTAAGATTCTAGATCTTAAAGTGAGTGAGGATATGAAAGTTCTTCGTTCTAAATTTAAGAGCGGTTTAGAAGCGGAAAGCAATCTTTAACACTGAAAAAAGACTATGAATCTTCTACCAACAACTATCAACATATTATTTCAAGTCTCAAAGAAAAAATCCGTCTCGCATAACCAAAAGCATCTTTGGCAGTTAACAAGGAGAATAATAGGAAAGAGGAGGTTTATGAACCTTAATTCACTCTAGCTGACTATCAATATTTTAGATTGGTCGCCTTCGCGTACTCACCAGAAGACTCACCTATTTTTTTGACTGCTAAATCTCCAATAAAAATAAAGAGTTGAGCGCGCATTCACAAAAATTTCAAATGAATTTTTTCGCCAGTGATTAACTTATCCGATTCCATTCTTGTAGATATACTCGATAAGTTCTGCGGTATTTCTGACATTCGTTTTCTCTATTAACTGTTGGCGATAAGTTTCTACAGTCCGCACACTTAATTTTAATTCTTTGGCAATCTCTTTATTTATTAATCCTTTTGACACTTTAAAACAAACCTGAAGTTCCCTCGGTGTGAATGAAATCGCAGGTACATTTTTAGTCATCCCCATTTGAAACCAATGGAGTAACTCAATTTCATTATCTGAACGAAAATAGAAATCACCTTTGGCCAGCGCATAGATAGCCTTAATAATATGTTCAGCGTCACTGCCTTTGGTTAAGAAACCCTTACCGCCAATTCGAAGAAAATTGGTGGCAATCGGAATTGAGTCAAACATCGTTAATAGAATAATTCTTGCAGTACTATTTGTCTGAAGAATTTCTTTCGCTGCGTCATAACCCGTCATTTTGGGCATCCGATAATCTAGAATTAAAATATCCGGGATGAAAGTCGGGTAAGCCTCCACAACTTCAACACCATTCCGTGCTTCAAAAACTTCCACAGTTGGCCATTCACTTTTCAATAACGCTACTAATCCAAGCCTAGCCATGGGGTGATCATCAGCAATGAGGATTTTTTTTACAGTCATATGTTTACTAATGTAATATTTAGAATTGGAAAGTAGAATTTAGTTTTCGGAGGATGCGATTCTATGAGATTTTCGAGTTCAGTATCGTATAAATACGGTGCTGAGGATTATGTATGATTTTACCGATAGTTGTAGTTTTATAGAAGGCAATGAACATTATATTTAGTCAATATGACGAATCTTTTGCTTGACGAGATTCAAAATAGTATGAGGACAAAACAGAAGTTTGATAATGATAAAGGCTATTGCTTTTTTTGCGCTTTGTAATTCCCCTCCAAACTACAAGCACAATCGGATGATTTTACAACGCTGCTTTTGTGTAAGATGAATGGAGTTTATAATGTGGATAATTCAACAATTTAAATAGTGTATTGAGTATCACCGAATTTATCATGCCACATCAAAGTGGTGATGACCACCACTTAGAAACCTATTAAAAGAATTTTATAGAAAAGTAATGAGTATACTTAAAAGTAGCCTGCCATTAATATTCTTAATGGCTCTTGCTTCCAATCTCCAGGCACAAACAGAAAGCAACCCAATGAAATTTGATGTCATCCCACCCGCACCGGAGGCGGCATCATTGGGAAAATTTATTGATATGCCGGTGAGTGCCTATTCAGGCATTCCCAAGATTGATGTTCCTGTTTATGAGTTAAAGTCATACGAGTTAAAACTTCCGATTAGCCTTAGCTACCATGCTTCAGGAATTAAGTGGGAAGAAATTCCCTCCTGGGTTGGAGCAGGTTGGACACTTAATGCCGGCGGCCTTGTAAGTAGGACAATCCGTGGTAGAAATGATGAGGATGTCAACTATGGTTTTTTCACAAGTGCACCAGCCGCTAACTATGATATTCCTAGTTTCTTCAACGCAAATGGTTCTATAGACATCACAAATTTTAACTATGTAAATGCAAACTGCGGACCGATCAACAATCCTCCAACCCCACAATATCAGAACGTGCTATACGCTTCTAAGGGCGGACTTGATCTGGAGCCGGATTTATTCTTTTTCAGTTTACCAGATGGTCAATCGGGCAAGTTTGCTTTTAGTCGGGCAAAACAAATGAAACTGGTTCCCGATCAATATGCCGATGTAACCTATACGGTTCATCCACAGAATGGCTCTTTATTTCATACATGGAAGGCAACAGGCAAAGATGGCACAAAGTACTTTTTCGAAAAGCAGGAGATAACCAATAATCACACTCCGTGCAAAGAACTATTTAACGGCACCCCGGAGACTTTTACGATTCCCGATGTAGTCGCGCCCTCTACGTGGAAACTGACTAAAATTAAAAGTGCAAATGGTCTTGATTCTATCTGGTTTGATTATGTCGCTGAAACACTCAGCTATGAAACCACAACGTCAGTGACTACCTACGATCGGGTCATCGGGAATTTAGGCTCACCGGGAAGTTCCATTTGTATGAATCAGACTGTGGTAAATGGTTGGCGTCTGTCAGCCATCCACACAGCTGCCGGATATAGAGTTGAATTTGTAGCAAACACCTCCCGGGCAGACTTAATTGGAGGAAAAATGTTGGATGAAATAAAAATCTATTTTAAAACTACATTTATCAAACGACACCTGTTAAGCTACACGGGCTCGTTGCCAGTGCTTACATCCGTTCAGGAACATTTTGAAGCAACGACATTAAACACCAAGACCCCCTCCTATGAGTTTACCTATTACACGGAAGGAATTGACCAGCCTGTATACAACAGAACCAGTTATAATCTGGACCATTGGGGTTACTACAACGGGGCAACCAATTCAAAACTATCACCGCCTACTATTTTTCAGAATGTCTTCTATGCAGGCGCAAACCGAGAACCTAGCCTCGCAGCAGCGCGCTGGATGACATTGAAAGAGGTAAAGTATCCAACCGGTGGTACATCAACGTATGATTATGAACTGCATGATTATTCAAACATCCCGGCGTTTACTGATTTTACCTATTCACCAGGGTTAGTACCCCTTGAATCAATTGAGTTCACAATTAGCAATAACCCATCGGCAACGTATCAGCAAACCAAGCAATTCACATTAGCTCAAAACACACCGGTGGTAATCCTGTATGAAATCCCTGCAATTCCGGGTGGGGGTATCCCACCCTATGGGTGCCATGGCAGCCTCTCAAAAAGTGGCGACCCTCAATTTCCTATTAACTTTCTGAGTGGCAACTCCCAGATTGCATCAGCCCCTATCCTAACCTTTACTTCGGGCACACATACTCTGTATGGCGAATTTACACCATCTCTTTTCAATTGGGGCGGACTAGACCTAAGTACACTCAAATTTTACATCAAGGTCTACCGCCTGGAAAGTATGGCAGACCGGGTTGCAAATAATTCACTCAAAGGCGGTGGCCTGCGCGTTAAGAAAATAACTAATGTGGGCGACCAGACCCTGACTAAAAATTTTGAATATAAGAACAGAGCCACGGGCATCTCTAGTGGTAAGCTCGCTACCTTTCCCATCTACACCTATCTGGCTGACTTTTCTGATGGTCAGATGCAGGCAGTTACAGTGTGCGTAACCAACAATACTGGTACGATGCTTACCCGCACAAATGCAACCTCAATTCCACTCGCGGTAAGTCAAGGAAGCCATGTGGGGTACGATGAGGTGACAGAGTATTATGGAGATGCTACAATAAATAACGGCTATACCGTGTACAATTTTACAAACACGCCGGATGTTGCCAATTTCATTTTTCCGTTTGTACCCAGCCAATCCTTTGCCTACAAAAATGGACTACTCTTGCGTCAGGAGGATTTTAATAGTGCAAACAAACCGGTCAGACTCACAACAAATGCCTATGAATATTTACCAGACCCTGGAATTACTATCATGGGAATGAAAATAGCTCAAACACTTAACTCTGGTTGCACCGGATGTCATAACCGGGTATTTACCTATAGAACCTATAATGAACTTACTGAAAGAGTGCGACTGGTTCAGACAATTTCGCACGTGTACGATGTGCTTGCTGATAGTTACCTCGCCACAAACAGCCACCTTACCTATGATGGATTTGACCAGGTAGTCCTAAAAACTGAAACCCTGAGTAATGAAACCTCAAAGAAAAAATATACAAAGTACATCTATCATCCTACGATGAAGACCACTCCCGAGGAAGAGTATTCTTACTATTCTCTTAACAATACCGTGGACTTTGAATTTCAGGGAGGCGTGAAAAAGGTATTTAACAGTTACTTAAAACCTTCCGAAATATATCTGCTGGAAACCACTCCGGCTATATACCCTTCCAATCTTCCGGGGAGCCATGGCTTATTTAAACGCAGGCTTCAATTCACACAATTTGACACACAGGGCAATGTGCTTTCGTTCAAGAAAGAAAATGACCCATCTTCAACATCGGTAATTTGGGATTCCAATAAGATTCTCCCTCTGGCACAAGCCATAAATGCAACGCACAGCCAGATCGCGTTTACAAGTTTTGAAAATGCAAATAACGAGGGAAACTGGACCTTTCAACTTAGTCAGGATCCCGCAGCGAAGACCGGAATCTATAGCCACAAGTTAAACCAATCAGTGACCCGAACCGGACTGGTGTCAACGGTAAAGTATGTGGTGAGCTATTGGGCAATAGGTGGAACGCCAACCATCAACGGTGTTATTGACAACCAGGATGGAACCTCTGCCGAACCGGATGGGTGGTGGTATTATCATAAAATTGTTTCTGGTATCACGAGCCTCACAATCAGCGGATCTTCTACTATCAAAATAGATGAATTGAGATTGTATCCTCAAACTGCCCTGATGACGACTTACAACTATGACATGAAGTATGGCATGACCTCCAGTACCGATGCAAATAATTTCACCACCTACTATTCGTACACCAACCGCAGGCAACTCGAATTTGTAAAGGATTTTGAGAAGAACATCCTAAAGAAAAATGAATACCGTTATGCACGCGATAATTAATAGATTCATGAAGGCCAGACAACTTTTTTTCCTTTTCTGTTTACTGGGGATCGCCTCTGGAGCTCAGGGTCAGGATGTGTTGACACAAAATATTCATTGGTCAGTTTCACAGGCAGTTGACCTAAGGACCAGTGCGAGCAGAACGGAATCTTTCGAAGTAAGAACTTCGGACACTCAAATTGAAATTATACAAGGTCAGGTATCAAAGTCTTTCAGAATTATTTCAAAAGACGGTACATGGCAAAATCTCACCAGTGATGGAACTGTTGTTTATCAATTGAACTATGGTGGCAAGACTGGAAGTGGTACGCTTCAACGAGTCAACGGGCAATATTCCTTTATACTAGACTTCTCTGGTCACAAAGACGGTCTCAAGCAAAAATTTGTCATCTCATCCTACGAAGTCAAGTGATATGAAGCATCTCGTCATTATATTTCTACTCTCCCTTACAGTGACTTCCCTGATGGCGCAGATCTCCGGAAGTCAAACTGCGTATGTAGGTGATAATCTTACCTATTCCTATACCGGCTTTGTTGTAATACCGGAATGGCAAGCTTCAAACGGCAATGTGACCTCTTCGTGGTCTTCAGGTTCAACCTACTATGCTACTATTTCCTGGACTACAGAAGGAAGTGGCTCAGTCATGTTTTTTGACAATGGTGGTTGGCTGGGATCACTCTCCGTTACTGTGTATGCGGCCGTTCCACAGGCACCCACTCCTAATCATAGCTTTACCTGTGGCACGGGGACTGTGAATCTAAGCGCAACCCCGGGCGCAAATGGGAACAATATTAAATGGTATACCCAGGCTACGAAGGGTACCTACCTCGGGCAAAATCTCTCATATACTACTCCCTCACTCAGCACCACAACAAACTATTATATCACTACCGTTAACACCTCGACAGGAATTGAAAGCTTCCCGCGGGTTATAATCACAGCCTCCGTTCATGCGGTTGTTGGAACGCCTACCGGGTTAACAAGTGGCGCAACCCGCTGTGGCACCGGTACAGTTTCCTTATCAGGAACACCCGGCACCAATGGATCCCATCTGCAATGGTATGCAGCTTCATCGGGCGGTTCTCCGCTGGCCACGGCTAATGCTTATGCACCAAGTGTAAGTAGTTCAACAACATTTTATGTCAGCAGCATCAATCTTTCGACATTGTGTGAGAGCGCCCGACTACCGGTATCGGTGACAGTAAACCCGATACCCGATAATCCAACTGTTACATCAGCCAGTCGCTGTGGAACAGGGACGGTAAATCTAAGTGGAACCCCGGGAACAAATGGTACAATACTCAGGTGGTATGACGCTTCCGCAGGAGGTTCGCTGCTGCTCACAGCAAATGATTTTCCAACACCCTCGCTTTCTTCAACGACTACCTATTGGGCCAGCAGTTATAATAGTAGCACTTTGTGCGAAGGAGCAAGAGTCGCTGTTACTGCTACCATTAATCCGATTCCAGCAAACCCGACTGTAACTAATGGCGCCCGGTGTGGCACCGGCACTGTTGCCTTAAGCGCAGCCTTTGGAGCCAATGGTAATACAATCCGGTGGTACAGTGCTTCGAGTGGAGGAACACCATTTGCTACCGCCACGGAATATACGACCCCAAGTATTACCACGACCACCAGCTACTGGGTCACCAGTTACAATAATACCACCACATGTGAGAGTACCCCCCGGATTCAGGTTACAGCAACGATCAATCCGATTCCTTCAAACCCCACAGTTACAAATGGCTCACGTTGTGGCACAGGTCAGGTTGCATTAAGTGCGACCTTTGGGGCCGATAGCAATACAATCCGTTGGTATAGTGCATCGAGTGGAGGAACTCCATTTGCTACCGCCACTGATTATACGACCCCAAGTATTACTACAACCACCAGCTACTGGGTCACCAGCTATAATAGCACTACTACTTGCGAGAGTACACCCCGGATTCAAATTACAGCCACCGTAAACCTGGTACCCGGAGCTGCAACGTCAAACCCAGTAAGTCGATGTGGCACCGGAGTTGTTTCTTTGACAGCTACCCCAGGCGCAAATGGCAACAGTGCCCGATGGTATTCAGCGTCAACGGGCGGAGCACCGCTTGCAACAGGATTAAGCTTTGGGCCATCGATCAGCGCAACCACCACCTATTATGTTAGTACGTATAACACTACCTCGACTTGCGAATCAGTAACCCGGACGGCTGTTATTGCGACCGTAAATGCATTGCCTGCTACGCCAACAGTAACTGGTTACTTTGGCCGATTCGGATTCGGTGCAATCACCCTGATTGCGTCCGGAGCCCCACAGGGTACAACATATCAGTGGATGAATAGTAGCAGTGTCAACATTGCAGGAGCAACCGCAGCCTCGTATACTGTTGATTACGCAGCCAGTACAACCTATCGTGTTAAAGCAATTAGTGCTGTAGCATGTGAAAGTGCGCACGCGGTTGTAACCGGAAATGTTTTGCCAATTCCTGTAGTGTCAACAGCCGGTAATCCTTACCTGGCAACTGGACAGAATGTTATACTAACAACCCAGAGCGGTTACACATCCTATCAATGGAAGAAAAATGGAGTTAACGTCAGCGGGGCCACCTCCACCAGTTATACGGCCAACTCATCAGGCAAATACTCGGTATTTACAACCTTAGCGAATGGACAGAGTAAGGAATCAGATTATCTGTATGTTACTCAACTAACTAATCAACTTGAATCAATAGTTGCTGAAACGTGTACGAACACACCACCATCTGCTGTCTCAGCGGCCATCCGAAAAAATTATGTTCGTTCTTACATCGCTAAGAAACCCGCTCTTGCCACAACCGATTTTGTCTATTCCAATTTTGATCGTACCGAAGTGAGCATGACTACACAATACATTGATGGTTTAGGGATGCCAATTCAAACGATGGATAGACAAGCTTCACCGCAAAACAAAGACCTGGTCATCCACATGGAATACGATCAGTATGGAAGAGTAGTAAAAGAGTTTTTGCCTTATTCAACTACTTCTTCGGATATAGACGTGGATGGCTTTAGGAAAAATGCAAAGTTGGAACAATACAACTTCTATAGCCAGGGAACTCCTGATGTCGCTACTTCGTGCTGGCCATTCAGCGAAACTCAATATGAAGCCTCTCCGCTTAATCGTGTCCTCAAACAATCCAGCCCCGGTGAAGACTGGAAAATGGGTAGTGGTAAAGAAGTGAAAATGGATTCGTGGGCACTAGGTAGTCAGGACCTACCCGTTCGCTATTTTACCGTAAACACCACAGGCCAATTGGTGCAGACCGGAACATACAACATGCGCGAATTAATAGTTTCGGAAGGTCGTGATGAAAATGATCAGGCCGCCCGGCAATACAAGGACAAGGAAGGGCGCATGATCTTAAAACGCATCAAAGGCGATAAAGATGAATGGCTGGATACCTATTACGTTTATGATGTTCTCAATAATCTCCGTTTTGTATTAACACCCCAGCTAATCAAAGACCTTGCAGGTGCAGCTTTTGTCTGGGCCAGCCATAGTGCGCAGGTTGATCTTCATGGATATCAGTATAAATATGATGCCCGCCAGCGCCAGATTGAAAAAAGAATTCCGGCAGCAGGCTGGGTGTACATGATTTACGACAACCTGGATCGGCTTGTGTTGACACAAAACGCAGTGCAACGCAGCACAAACAAATGGTCATTTACCAAATACGACATTCTCGGCCGGCCTGTAATGACCGGGGAATACACTGATGCCACCGCTTATGCTACACTTAGAACAAATGTTTCAGCCCAGTTTGGGTACGAGGCTAAAACAACCGGCAATGAATACACCTATAATGGATCATTTCCAGTCATGGCAAATGATGCTTCCGTATTAACAAAAACATTTTACGATAACTACCAGTTGCCTTCTGTTTTTGTATTGTCCTCAACACACAACTATGTTGTAGAAAGTGCACTCTCAGGTTTTGGCACTGGATCGCCCACTACCTATAACAAACGCATCAACGGGCAGGTGACTGCCACCCTGGTTCGAAACCTCGAAACGAATGCGTGGCTGGAGTCGATTACGTACTATGATGACCGCAACAGGCCTATGCAGTCAATAAGCCGCAATGTGCGCAACTCAATCGACCGGGTTTCGATGGCCTACGAAAACAAGATCAGCCCCAACATCTTAAAAACTGTTACTGTCCACCATGTTGGGGGTGGTGCTAATGAAAAGAAAATTGAAGAACGCGTTGACTACGATGATTTCGATCGCCCTATTACGGCTTATAATAAAATAGGAACTACGGAATTTCGGATTTCCAACAATCGCTATAACGAAATCAATCAGGCAGTAGAAAAAAATTTACACAGTACCAATGGCACAACCTGGTTCCAATCGATAGACATGAAGTATAATATCCGCGGCCAGCTTACTCATCTTAACGATGCTTTGTTAAGCGGCACCGATCGCGATTTCTTTGGCATGGAGTTATTCTACCAGAACGGTTACCAGCAGAAACAATACAACGGAAATGTAAGTGGTGCACGATGGAAGAGTGTACACGATGGCGAGCAGCGCAGTAATGGATATGTTTATGATCCACTTAATCGGTTGCGGTTGGCACAACACACGCGTAAAAACATCACCACGTCTGCCTGGGATCAGGAGGTGGATCGATACAATGAACATATAAAAGGCTATGATGCCAACGGAAATATCACAGCCCTTGAGCGCACGGGCCTGCTTACACCCGGCACTCAAAATTTTGGCCTGATCGACAACCTGAGTTATTTCTATACCGGCAACCAGTTGCAACGGGTGTATGATGCAACGGCCAACACCGCTGGCTTTAAAGATGATGCCACAGGCAGCGGTACCGAAGCCGACTACACGTATGATGCCAATGGCAGCCTCACCAAAGATGATAACAAAATGGTTGGCAACATCGAGTACAACTACCTGAACTTAGTTAAGAAAGTAACCAAAACCAATGGTGAGTATGTCAAGTATGTTTATGACGCAGCCGGCCGGAAGTTGCAGCAGGAGGTCTTTAATACGAGCCATGTAAGCCAGAAAAAGACTGACTATGTGGGTGCCTTTGTATATGAAGGCAACGTGCTGCAATACATAAATAACGGAGAGGGCCGTGTTGTGATGACGGGAGCCACGCCAGAATATCAATATCATCTAAAAGACCACTTAGGCAATGTGCGCATTACTGCCACCACCAAAGCCGATGTAACAATACATACAGCTACCCTGGAGACGGCAACCCAAACAACTGAGCAGGCAACGTTCGCAAACTATAGTCGCGCCAACCTCGATTTGTTCGATCATACCGATGCGGGAACTACGTTTACCTATTCGCAAATACTCAACGGTGGCTATGCCGGGCAGGTAGGGTTGGCAAAAAGTTTTGCTGTGCAGCCGGGCGATACCATTAAGGCCGAAGTTTTTGCCAAATACTTTGGCACCACGGGCAGCAGCAGCAACCTCGCTGGTTTTGCGAGTGTTCTGCTAAGTGCTTTTGGCCTGGCCCCGCCAGCCATTGGCGAAACCGGCACGGCTGCATCTGCCATAAATAGTTATGGAGCTATGGTGGCTGCAGGCACAGCTCATAGCAATAACAGTGGTTGGCCCAAGGGGTATATAAACATTTTATACTTCGATAAAAATTACAACCTGATCGATCTTGCCTTCCAGCAGCTAGATGCTGCCTACGTGCAAACAGGGGCAACCAAGATGCCTCACCAGTTGCTAACCCGGGTTATGCCTATTACCAAAGCGGGCTTTGTATATGTATATTTAAGTAATGAAGGGGCCACGCAACAGGACATTTATTTTGATGATATAAAGTACACCCATGTAAAGAGCCCGGTTATTCAGGCCGATGAGTATTATGCTTTTGGGTTATCAATCTCGGATAAGAGTTATCAGAAAGCTGGTAGTATGAATAATCCATATCAATATAACGGCAAAGAGAAACAAGAAGAGTTAGGGTTAGACTGGTTGGATTATGGGGCTCGCATGTATGACAATGCTATTGGTAGGTGGATGGTTGTGGATCCTTTGGCTGAAGTAACGAGGCGATTTTCGCCCTATACCTATGTATATAACAACCCAATACGCTTCATCGACCCGGATGGAATGCTAGGCACTACCTATGGAATGGGTGTAAATTATGAAACAGGCGCTGTAGATACGTATAATTATGGTGGAGGTCTGGAGGAAGAAAGCACTGATCCTACTAAGCCTGGTGACAAGAAAAAAGAAGAGACCGCCACCGCACCTCCAAACGGCAGCAAGGAGGAAAGTGGTAAAACCAATGAAGGGGGTGACGAACCTGGCATATTAGAAAAAATAGTAATGACTATCCTCTTCGGGCTCAATGAGTACGGCACGGTACTTAACGAACAGAATGGAGACAACACCGACAATTTTGAAAACAATATAGAAACGGCCGTTAAGGATATCGAAGAGAAAGCTGCGATTCTGAACTCTGGAAGAATGATTCAGCAGATGCTTACCCAGCCTGCAAAAAATATAAACAGCCTGAGTAAAAATGCTGGTAAACTAAGTGGTGCGGCTAGTCAGATTGCTAAAAATAGGGGTCTGTGGAAATTGACTGACGAAGGTGCTGTTGCGATCAAAAGCCATTCAACTTGGGGTAAATTTTATAAAGGCAAAGGAAAAGATGGCCTGTGGTGGTCGGTAGACATTACCGCACATGGTGCAAGTCAATTTAAAGTATTTAAAGAGTCAAACAAAGGGCTGGAGTGGGTACATAATGCCGATAAATATGGAGATTTTATTAAAAATCAACATAAAAGCGCAACGGGAACTCTTATTCCATGGGGTCAATTAAAAACAATTAAATAATAGATGAAGAATTTGTTAGAAGAAATTAATCACGAGTTCCCATTTAGCTGGGCAGACCTGAATTCGTACAGAGACAGTAATGCTTACAGAAATGAATTTTATCTTAAAGATAAGGATTGGGTCACTGAAGATTTAATAGGCATGTTTGATTCCTTATTTGGCAAATTCAAAGCTAACCTATTGATCTTTAATAGACAATGGTGGAATTTTTGTCTTGAAACTTGGGATATTGAAAGTGAGGCTAATGATTATAACTTGGCCGGTAAATCTGAGGAGGCTCAAAACTACCTAAAATTATTAATTAACAGTCAGATTCAAGTTAGCTATGATGGTTGTTGCATATGCAATGACTGGCCTAAATTTTTAAAAACAATCCTCGAATGTGTTGTCAAGAATAAAGCTCCATATAGCCCAGTGTTCTGTGATATAAAAAATGAATATTTCTTTTACTTTCATGAATCAGGTAGCATTGGAATCTATTATAAAGAACGTAATCCTATAGTGATGAAAATTTTGAAAGTTGGACATGAAAAATATTCGGTGCAAGACTGAGCGTCTTTTTATTTCATTGTAGTGGGATGAATGCTACACCAAAATCAAAAAAACCAAGGAAGTCGGAGGAAAAATCTGAATTTGTTAGAGTTGTTCTCGATATATTGAGCCTAATAGCATCGTGGTTCAAATGAATTTAGTTTTAGTTGAATAGCATAGAGGTTAGCCAACTGATTGAGGTAGATACGGATGATAAAATGAAATCAAAAACGTTCGGACTTTTTATTAACTAGCGGACTAATCTTGGTTGGAACATTTATAGCTTCTGTATTTTGGCGAGACCTTGGATTTGGCAAAAACTTTGTTCCTCTAGGACTATCAATTGTCATAGCATTTGCAGTTAGTCTTGCTGGAATAATTATCGGTTTTGGGGAAAGGAAGGAACCTATGACCTGGAAAACATGGATTGGACTTATTGGTAATTTTATTATAGGAGGACTCTTTGTCATTTTGACAGTTTATGCCATGAAAAGATTCACTGAACTTAATTAGACTCACGAATCTTCCAGACTTTGCTTTCAAAGCCTTCCAAATGTTACAATCAATTATGTACTTTTTACCCTCAGTATAATCAACAAGAAGTAAGATCTTTAATACGTGAATTCTAGGCTAATAATTCTATGTTTTCTTATTTCTAATCTGGCCCTCGCCCAGCAGTGGGATAGTCTGAATTTCATACTGCCCACAGATACCCTGTTACAACAATCAATTCGAAAGGCTGACTCCATCACACTCTCCTTTCAATCCAAAGCCGATAGCCTCAATGCCCTCTATCAAGACCAGTTCTCAAAAATAGATGCCACAAAAAATCAATTACAATCAAAGATCGATAGCCTCAACAACCTAAAACTCCCCACGGAAGCCCTCACGCCCAAACTCGATAGTTTGAATCAAATGAAGGATCAACAACTTTCTTCCCTCACCAAAAAAGTGGAAGACCTTAAATCAAAAGCTACGCAAGGCTTAAAAGAAATTCAACTACCACCCCAGTTGCAGGAGCCCATGCAAAAGCTTCAGTCATCCATACAAGAATACTCATTACCGTCATTGAATACGACAACACCCGGCATACCCTCTTTAGAGATGCCTAAGTTGGGTAATACAAAATTGCCTACGCTCACCAATCAACTTGCCCTCGATCCCAACCTTAAAGACCTCACCAGCAATCTCAACAAAATTTCAGGTATAACTGATCAGGCCGGTCAGTACGCGCAAGACGCACAGAACCTGGTGAAAGGAAACCTCGATGAGGTGAAGAGCCTTGACAAAACCATCGAAGCAAAAGTAGCTGGGATGGATGGAGTAGACCAACTGGCGGAAGGTAAAGCACTAATGACGGAATACACACAACTTGATTCTGCCACTCTGAAAGCTAAAGCAAAAGAACTAGTGCAGGAACAGGTGATGAACATGGCGCAGGATCATTTTGCTGGCAAACAGGAAGTGTTGCAACAAGCGATGGACAAGATGAGCAAATTGAAAAGTAAATATTCGGAAGTTAAGAGTCTGGCCGAACTCCCTAAACGCGCGCCCAACCCGCTCAAAGGCAAGCCACTCATTGAACGGCTGGTGCCGGGTCTATCGTTTCAGATTCAAAAGAGTCAATATTTTTTACTGGATGTAAACCCCATCCTGATGTACCTGATCACCCCACGCCTTTCTGCCGGAGCCGGCTGGAACCAACGCTTGCCGTTTGATGAACTAACAGTCAGAAAAG
>LNFM01008435.1_pt1 | contig 15585 bp, 17 predicted proteins | sample 596031 | NCBI WGS metagenome assembly LNFM01 (sample SAMN04254537, study PRJNA301005) | activated carbon metagenome | isolation source: dual media filters at the Ann Arbor, Michigan drinking water treatment plant | place: USA: Ann Arbor | reverse complement strand
ACGAGCGGTGCGCGCGTCATCTGCTCCACACCCCCTGCGACGATCAGGTCCGCCTCGCCCGTCGCGATGAGGCGCGCCGCGTCATTCACCGCCTGTAGCCCCGATCCGCACAGCCGGTTCACGGTCACGCCCGGGACCTCGATCGGCAGGCCCGCGAGCAGCGCCGCCATGCGCGCCACGTTGCGGTTGTCCTCGCCGGCCTGGTTCGCACATCCCATCACGACGTCGTCGATCTTGTCGGCCGGGATCCCCGTCTTCGCGACCAGCGCCGCGATCACCTGGGCCAGCAGATCATCGGCGCGAACGTGGGCCAGCCCTCCGCCGTACCGCCCGAAAGGAGACCTGAGTCCGTCGACGATATAGGCCGCGCGCAACGCCGTGCTCATGGGGCCGGACCATAGCCAAAAACTGGCCACGTGCGCTCCCGGCTGCCTAGCCTCGGGCATGTTTCATCCGCGCACGGAAGCCACCGCCGAGCACGACGCCAGCTGGCTCGCCATCCGGCAGCCCGCGGTGATCCGCCTCCTGGAGCGCGAGCTCGCCACCCGGGACGGCGACGCCTTCGCCGCCGGCCTCGAGCTGGCCTGCCGGGTCCTTGGCGGCCGCGCGCCGGTCGGGGACCTCCGCCTCGACCACACGGCGCTCGAGGCGGGCCTGGCCGCCGTCCGCTCGGGCCGGTGCGACCGCGCCATGGTGAGGTCGCTCCGCGACCAGATCGACGAGCTGCCGGTCGTCCTGACCAAGGCCGAGCAGGACGCCGTGGCCACGTGCGTCGCGTCGATCATCTACGCCGTCCTCGATGCCAGCATCCGCGAGCTCGACGACACCCTCGTGGCCTGACCCCTGCGACAGGGCGCCGCACCTGATGCCGTGAACCGGCCTGTTGCGCCCTCGCATCGCACCTCCTACACGTCACTCAAGGGGGGTCCGATGGCATCTATGTTCACGCGCTGTATGTTGCTGACTGCGGCGATTCTCGGCTCCGGCTGTCTGGCGGTGATCCAGCAGGGCGAGGTCGGGGTTCGCAATCGCTGGGGCGAGTTCGAAACGAGCCCGATCGGGCCCGGCATCGAGCTCTACAACCCATTCTCGACCGACATCGAGCGCGTCACGACGCGCACGGTCAACGTCGCGCTCACCGCCCAGCTGCCCTCGAAGGAGGGCCTGACGATCGAGACCGACGTGTCGATCCTCTATCACGTGTTGCCGCAAGAGGCGCCGCGGGTCCTGGGCGAGATTGGACCCGACTACCAGAACACGGTGATCCTGAGCGTGTTCCGGTCGGCCGCGGCGGATGTGACCGCGCGCTTCTTCGCGAAGGACATGCACTCGGGGGAGCGGGCGCGCATCGAGGGCGAGATCCTGAAGCGCATGTCGGTGCTGCTCGAGCCGCGCGGGTTCTCGATGGAGGCAGTGTTGCTGAAGTCGATCTCGCTGCCGTCCGGGCTCGCGCAGTCGATCGAGCGCAAGCTCCAGGCCGAGCAGGACTCGCAGCGCATGGTCTTCGAGCTGGAGCGCACGCGCCAGCAGGCCGAACAGCGCAAGATCGAGGCCGAGGGTGTCCGCGACGCGCAACAGATCGTCTCGCAGGGCCTCACTGACGCCGTGCTTCGCTTCGAGCAGATCAAGGCGTTCCGCGAGCTTGCGACCTCGTCGAACGCGAAGGTCATCGTGACCGGGGACAAGACGCCGGTGATGGTGAGCCCCGAGTAGCCTGAGACTTTCGGCTAGTTGTCGGGGGGGCCGGGCGTGCGGAGGTTGCACGCCATGTCCAAGACCCTCCCGATCCTGCCGATGCGCAGCTCGCTGCTGTTCCCGAACATGAGCCTGCCCATCACGGCAGGTCGGCCGCAGACCCTCAAGGCCATCGAGGCCGCGTGGAAGAGCGACCGCAAGATCTTCGTGATCGCGCAGCGCGACGACCGCGAAGAGGTCACGGCCGAGAACCTGTACGAGATGGGCACCGTCGCCCGGCTGTCGAACCTCCAGCGCGGCAAGGGCGGCGTGCGCGTGACCATCGAGGGCATCGAGCGCGGCATCGCCACGCGCGTGTCCGACGACGGCAACTACCTCATGGCGAGCGTGGCCGCAGCGACCGATCTGCCCCCGCTCGATGCGAAGGATCCGAGCTTCGTGGCGCTGCACCGCGAGGTGCGGGCCAAGGCGCAGGCGCTCGCCGTGAAGCGCGGCGTGACGAAGGATTCGATCGAGCAGATGCTCGCGCAGATCGACGAGCCGGGTGCGCTCGCCGATCTGATCGCGGGGTATCTCGATGCGCCGGTCGCCGAGCGGCAGGCGTTGCTCGAGGCGCTCGCGATCGAAGATCGGCTCCGCCAGATCCTGATCCTGATGCACAAGCAGCTCGACGTGCTCGAGGCGCAGGAGACTCTCCAGAGCAAGATCAAGGAGGAGATCGGCGATCGCCAGCGCGAGATGTACCTGCGCGAGCAGAAGAAGGCGATCGAGAAGGAGCTCGGCGAAGGCGAGGGTGCGGGCGATGAAGCGCTCGACGCGCTGAAGAAGAAGCTCGAGGCCCTGCCGCTGCCCGACGAGGCGCGGCGAGAGGTGACCCGCGAGCTCGCGAGGCTGGCGCGGGCCGGCCGCGAGTCGATGGAGTCGCAGATGATCCGCACGTATCTCGAGACGATCGCGGAGCTGCCGTGGGGCGTGCGCACCGAGGAGCACCTCGACGTGTCGGAGGCGGCGAAGATCCTCGACGAGGATCACCACGGCCTGTCCGACGTGAAGGACCGCGTGCTCGAGTTCCTCGCCGTGCATCAGCTCGCGGGCGCGGGAAACGAAAGGACGAAGGGACGCATCCTGCTGTTCTCGGGGCCGCCGGGCGTCGGTAAGACGTCGATCGCGAAGTCCATCGCGCGGGCCATGGGACGCAAGTACGTTCGCATCGCCCTCGGTGGCGCGCGCGACGAGGCGGACATCCGCGGTCACCGGCGCACGTACATCGGCGCGTTGCCCGGGCGCATCCTCGCCGGCATGAAGCAGGCGGGGTCGAAGAACCCCGTGTTCCTCCTCGACGAGGTCGACAAGCTCGGCACGAGCTACCAGGGCGACCCGGCGGCGGCGCTGCTGGAGGTCCTCGATCCGGCGCAGAACGACTCGTTCGTGGATCACTACCTCGGCGTGCCGTTCGATCTGTCCGAGGTGATGTTCGTCGCGACGGCGAACTTCATCCAGAACATCCCGGGCCCGCTGCTCGACCGCATGGAGGTGGTCGACTTCGCCGGCTACACGGAGCGGGAGAAGCTCGCCATCGCGAAGGACTACCTCGTCCCGCGCCAGAAGACCGACAACGGCCTCAAGGACGAGCAGCTCACCCTGACCGACGGCGCGCTCGCCGAGGTGATCAGCAACTACACGCGTGAGGCCGGCGTGCGTCAGCTCGAGCGCGAGCTCGGCAAGCTGAGCCGCAAGGTCGCGCGCCGGATCGCCGGCAAGGAGGTCGAGAGCGTCACGCTCGATCAACCCGATGTTCGTCCGCTGCTCGGACGGCCGCGCGTGCACCCCGAGCGGGCAGCCCGCGAGGATCAGGTCGGCATCGCGACGGGCATGTACTACACGCCCGCCGGCGGCGACATCATGTTCATCGAGGCCTCGCCCATGCGCGGCAAGGGTGAGCTGGTGCTGACCGGTCAGCTCGGCGACGTGATGAAGGAGTCGGCGCGCGCGGCCTGGACCTTCGCGCGCTCGCACGCCGACTGGCTCGGCATCGAGGGGCGCGTCTTCGAGCGGGATGTGCACATCCACGTGCCGGCGGGAGCCATCCCGAAGGACGGTCCGTCGGCCGGCATCGCCATGGCGACGGCGATGGTGAGTGCGCTGTCGGGGCGGCCCGCGCGCTTCGACGTGGCGATGACCGGCGAGATCACGCTCTCGGGGCGCGTCCTGCCGATCGGTGGCCTGAAGGAGAAGGTCCTCGGGGCGGTGCGAGCCGGGATCAAGCACATCGTGATCCCGCGCGGCAACGACGGCGATCTCGACGAGCTGCCGGCCGACGTGCTGTCGTCACTGACGATTCACGTCGTGGACTCGCTCTCCGAGGCCCTCGCCATCACGCTCCGAGACACGACCCTCCGCGATGGGCGGCTTTTCTTCGCGCCGCCGGTGGAGCCGCCGCCGGCCCCGATGCTCGCCCACTAGTGGTAAGCCCACGGGATGAAGGTCCCGGTCCTGGTGCTGGCGGTGACCGCCGCGTGCGGCGGTAGCAACGACAAGACGACGACCCCGACGACCGCGACGACTCCGGCGGCGGAGTCCGTCATCGTCGACGAGGAGTCGGTCGAGCCGGCCTTGGCCGAGGAAAGCGTGCTCATCGCTCCATTGGTCGCGGAGGCGCCGACGGGGGCGCCGCCCCCCGCGACGCGCGACAAGGACAGCATCCGGCGCGTCATTCGCACGAACCTCTCCGGCATCCAGAAGTGCTACGAGGTCGAGCTCATCAAGCAGCCGGGCCTCCAGGGCACGACGCTCGTGACCTTCATGATCACGCCCTCGGGGCAGGTCGAGTCGGCCGTCGGATCCGGCTTCGAGCCGACGGTGGACCTCTGCGTGGCGGACTTCATCGCGACGCTCACGTTCCCCGCGGCGATGGTCCCCACGCAGGTGAACTACCCGTTCAAGTTCTCCCAGGGCGACCCGACCGGCTCCCCGACGCCGTGACGTACGAGCCGCCCCCGCGGTGGAAGGTCGTCGGCCCGGGGCTGGTCGTCGCGGCGACGGGGGTAGGCGCAGCGGATCTCGTCGCGACGCTGATCGCGGGGTCGCGCTACGCGTACACGCTGCTGTGGGTGGTGGTGCTCGGCACCTTGCTCAAGGTCATCCTCGTCGAGGGCGCGGCGCGCTACTCGCTGGCGAGCGGGCGCACCATCTTCGAGGGCTGGCGCAGCGTCGGCCGCTGGACCACCTGGTACTTCGCCCCGTACATCGTGATCTGGGGCTTCGTGTACGGCGCGTCGGCGATGTCGTCCTCGGCGCTGCCCATCGTGGCGCTGTTCCCCGAGCTGTCCTTGCGCGGGGTCGCGATCGGCTCGGGGCTCCTCGGCCTCGCCCTCGTCTGGTTCGGCTCGTACGCCGCGTTCGAGAAGATCATGGTCGGCCTCGTCGGCCTCATGTTCGTCGCCGTCGTCACCGCCGCGGTCCGCACGGTGCCGAACCTCGGCGAGATCGTGACCGGCCTCGTGCCGATCGTTCCCGACGGCAGCCTGCTCTATATCCTCGGCATCGCCGGCGGCGTCGGCGGCACCATCACGCTCGCGGCCTATGGCTACTGGCTCCGCGAGAAGGGTTGGGCCACGCCGCGCTTCATGAAGGTGATGCGCCTCGACAACGGCGTGGCCTACGCGGTCACGGGGCTGTTCGTCATCTGCACCCTCGTCATCGGCGCGGAGCTCCTCTACTCGCGCAACCTCGCGCTGTCTGCCGGAGACCGCGGGCTCGTCGATCTCTCCGACGTGCTCGCCGCCCGGTATGGCCCGGTGTTCCGCGTCATCTTCCTCCTCGGCTTCTGGGCCGCCTCGATGTCATCGCTCATCGGGGTGTGGAGCGGCGTCAGCCTCATGTTCGCGGACTTCGTCGGCAACCTGCGCGGCCTGCCGTCTGGCGATCCGCGCACGCGCACGGGCGGCACGCTGGTCCGCGCCTACATGCTGTGGCTGACGTTCCCACCGATGTTGCTGCTCCTGCTCGATCGGCCCGTCGCGCTGATCTTCGCGTACGGGATCCTCGGGGCGATCTTCATGCCGTTTCTCGCCATCACGCTGCTCGTGCTCCTGAACCGGCGCGACGTGGAGCCGTGGCGCAACGGGGTCGTGACGAACGCGCTCCTCGGTCTGTGCGCGCTCCTCTTCGCCGCCCTCGCCATCAACGAGGTGCGCGGCGTCCTGAGCGCGCTCTAATCGGCGTCGCGAATGCGCGCCACCGCCGTCGGGAGCTCCGTCTCCGCGCGCGCGTGGGCCTCGGCCGCCGGCATCTGCCAGAGCTCGAGGTTGTTGTCGCTCGAGGCGACGACGAAGGATGCGATGGTGTCGCCGAGCCAGGTGATGCGCGTGCTGCCGTCGCTCTCGCGGCCGACGGTCGCCACCGTGTGCCGCGGCACGTAGATGTCCTGCGCGGGGCCGGTGAAGGAGAAAAAGCCGATGTCGCCGGTGGCATGGTGCAGCGTGAGCCAACCGGCGTGATTGCCGGCGCGGTGCGCGTGGACGACGTGCGCCAGGCCGCCCTTGTCCCGAGCTCGATCGAGAGCCGCACTGCGGTCGAGTAGCCGGCGCCGCCAGGTGGCCAGGCGCAGCAGGATGATGACGGACGAGACCATGAGGACCGCGACCAGCGGCACATGCTGCGTCACGAGGGCGAGCCAGAAGAAGGCCCCCATGTACGCGATGGCGAGCCCGGTGGCGGTGGCAAAGCTCTTCGATGGGCTACGCAGCGCGGGCCGGTCTGGCGATGTAGATTGGTTCGCCAACGTACGGCCTGCCTCTCAGTGTAGACGCTGACGGAGGGGCTCGGTATTCCAATCATCCATGCCTGGCGAACGCTTGCAGTACTGGAGCACGCAGAAGCTCTCCGATTCGAAGCGCAAGACCGTCGAGGACGTTCGCACCCATGGGGTGCACGTCATTCACGTCCTGGGCGGCGACAGCCCGGGCTGGTCGTACTCGGTCGGCCTGGCGGATTCGTACGCGCATCCCGAGGTGATCATCGTCGGCATGGATCACGAGACGGCCCATGCCGCGATCAACGAGCTCGCGAAGCGCGTGAAGGGCGGGGCGCGCTTCGCGGATGGCGAGCGCGTGACGGGCGTGATCTCGGATGACCTCGTCATGCGGACCGTCGACGCGCGCTGGAAGGATCACCTCGTCGGGGGCGCCCAGTGGTTCATGGCGGCGTCCGACGTGCCGCTCGTGCAGGCCGTCTACCCCGACGACAGCAATCGCTTCGCGTGGGAGGACGCCTTCGACGAGGAGTGGCGCGCGGCCCAGCCGCTCCTCTTCGCCCACGAGCTCGACTCCACCGTCGAGGACGAGTTCCTCGAGGAGCAGGAGCTGGTCGCCGAGGAGGAGGGCGAGTGGCCGTTCCCCATCCCGGGTGACACGAGGGTGTTCACCACCACCGCGATCGCGGAAGGCTCCGATCTGATCGCGAGCGTCGTGCGCGACGATGACGACGACTGGCAGTTCCACGGCTTCGAGGAGTCGAGCGAAGAGGAGGTCGAGGAGGTCTCCCTGCGCTCGCTGGTGCGCCTCGATCCGTCCCTCAAGGAAGTGGCCGAGCTACCGGCCAGGCACCGCGCGACGCGCGAGACCTTCATGGATCCGTGGGTGATCGCGGCCGACGACGAGTAGCTACTGCGCGAGCGCGCGGAGCTGCTGGTCGAGCCCGGTCAGGGTCTTGTCGGTCTCGGCGCGGATGCCGTAGTAGACGCCCGGGCCGCGCGGATCCCCGTCGATGGTGAGGCGCAGATCGAACGGCGCGGGGCCCGTGACCGTCTCGATCGCGAACGGGGCGGTGATCTTCTGCCGCGTCTCGTGCAGATCGAACGTGATGTCGCCGGCGGTCGCGCTGAACGAGAAGAGCTCGAACGTGCCCTTGTAGAGGGTGCGGTCCTGGAAGACACCGCCGCCCATGTTCGGAACGAAGCGGTAGACGTGCAGGCGATCGCGCTCGGTGTCGGGCATGCGATCGAGCCAGTTGCGGTCGATCAAGAGCTTCTGGGCCTCGGCGGCGGAGAGCTTCGTCGAGGAGTTCTCCCCGGAGCTACAGGCGGACACGAGGAGCAAGGCAACGACGAGGGCGCGGATCATGGGCGCAGTGTAGCGCCGACCGCGACGAGGACGAGGGCGTACCCACCGCTGGTGCGGGAGGGCCCGGCGCGGGTACGGTTGGGGCGTGGGTTCCGCTCGTGCGCTCGGTCTCCTCGTGGTCGCCGCGGCTGCCTGCGGCGAGTCGTCGCCCCCGGCGTGTACGGACATCCTGTTCGGGGCGCCCACCGCGGCGACCGGGCTCGATGGGGATCGCTGCGGTCCGACATGCGCCTGCGACGATCTGCCCGCCTGGACCGCTCCGACCTATTCGGCCGACGACGTGGCCGCGCTGCGGGCGATGGTCCTCGTGGACCCGCCTGCGCTCCTGACGGCGGATCCGTACGCGAGCCCGCCGCCCGCGAGCGCCCCCGGCAGCTACTGCGCGGTGGTGCGCGAGGCCGGCGGCTACCGCCTCACCACGTTTCCCGACCGGGCCGCCGCCGAGGCCGCGGGGGCGGTCCCGACGCACGCTGGCGCATGTGGCCTGTGCTCGTCGCTGGAGGATCTGGCCGTGTACATCAGCGTCCCGGACCTGACGGAGCCGGTCCGCGCGTGTGGCCTCATGCACAGCTCTGGACCGGCCGAGGAGCACGTGCGCTGTTTGCGCGACCTCGGGTTCACCGAGGCATGCGCGCAGATCTGGTACTTCAACACGCTGCACACCCGCGCGATGTGCCTCGAGCCGTGCCTGCTCGCGCTCACCGAGCCGTATCACACGCCCGACGGCGCGCTCAACGCATGCCTCACGTGTGACGAGGAGCAGAGCGGCGCGGTGTTCAAGGCCGTCGCGGGCCGAACGCGGCGCAACACGGGCGTGCCGTCAGCGATGTGCCGGCCCTGCAGCGAGGTCGAGCGGCTCGTGCATCGCTACTAGGCGGCGAGGATTCGCAGCGCGCCCGACGTCCCCTGCGCGAGCTGTCGTCTCCGCGAGTCGGCGGTGCCTCCGACGGCGCAGACGAGGAGCTCGGTGCCCTCGATGGTCACCTTCTGCATCTGGACGTCCCACTTGTGACCGGAGCCCAGGAGGGTGCCGTTGAACTCACGGATCTTGTGCCCGACGATCACCATCCGCGCCGCCACCTCGTCGCACGCGAACGTGTCCCCCGACGAGGCGAGCGGCAAGCCATCGCCATCTGCGACCACCATGGCCTCGATCCGGCCGTTCGCGCAGCACGCGTCTAGCTGATACTTCAGCGCGAGCGTGGTGGAGTCGGACCGGCGCTGACGACGTTCGGAGGTACGCATGCCGAAATTCTCCCGCGGGGGTCTCGGGAGGGGCAAGATTTCGCCCGATCGTGCGTACCGCTGCTCTCCTCGTCGTCGGCGCCATCGCGTGCGGCGGCGCCCCCCATCCCATGAACCCCACCTGGCCCACCCTCGATGCGGCACTCCTCGCTGACGCCGCCGCCACCTTCAACTTCCGCCTGGGCGTGCCCGCCGCCCTGGCCATCACGCCCGATGGCGCGGTCCTCTTCCGGCGGACCACCGCCCGCGACTTCGCGTCTGACCTCTACGAGCTCACTCCTGACGGGACGGTGAAGCCTCTCGCCCGCGTGGCCGACCTGCTGGGCACCGGCGAGGAGCAGCTCTCCGATGCGGAGAAGGCGCGCCGCGAGCGGACACGCACGGCCACGCGTGGCGTCGTCGACATCGACGTCTCCAAGGACGGCACCAAGGTCCTGGTGCCGCTCGGCGGCAAGCTGTACCTCGTCGATCGCCGGACGGGCGAGCGCAGCGTGATCGATCCGGGCGGCGAGGCGTACGACCCGCACCTGTCGCCCGACGGCACGACGATCGCGTTCGTGCGCGACGGCGATCTGTGGCTCGTGCAGCCCGGCGACAAGCCCCGGCGCCTCACGAAGCATCCCGAGGGCATCGAGTATGCCGTCGCGGACTTCGCCGCGCAGGAGGAGCTCGATCGCACGCGTGGCTACTGGTGGTCGCCCGACAGCAAGTCGATCGCGTTCCAGCGCACGGATGCGCGCGCTGTCGACACGCTCTACGTCGCGGACTCGCGCAACCCGGACCATCCGCCGGTCCCCTTCAAGTACCCGCGCGCGGGCACGCCGAACGCGGTCGTCGACCTCGGGGTCATCGACGTGAAGCAGGGCGATCCGCGCTGGTTCACGTGGGACCTCGCCCGTCACGGCTACCTCGCGCAGGTGGTGTGGAGTGCAGGTGGTCCGCTCACCGCGGTGGTGCTCGATCGCAATCAGAACGACGTGGCCGTGCTCGCCTTCGAGGGCGCGACCGGCGGTGTGCGCACCCTCCACGAGGAGCACGACGACGCCTGGATCAACCTCGACGCCGGCGAGCCGGTCTGGCTCGACGACGGCACCGGCTTCCTGTGGATGACCGAGCGCCAGGGCGCCTGGACCCTCGAGCTGCGGTCGCCGACGGGCGCGCTGACGAAGGTGCTCACCACCCCGGACTTCGGATTGCGCAACCTCGTCGGCATCGACGGCACGGATGCGATCGTCGAGGCGCAGGCCGACCCCACGCGGCGCGACGTGTACCGCGTCCCGCTCGCCGGCGGCCTGCCCACGAAGCTGAACACGGGTGATGGCGTCGCGCTCGCCACGAAGGTGAGCCATGGCGTCGTCGTGATCGACACGCAGCTCGCCGAGGGCGGACGCACGATCGAGGTCGTCAGCCCGCGCGGCACGACGCCGATCGAGAGCGCGGCCGAGCGGCCGTCGCTGGTGCCGAGCACGGTGCTCGAGACCGTCGAGCTCGGCGGACGCACGCATCACGTCGCGATCACGCGACCGCGCGACTTCGATCCCGCGCAGAAGTACCCCGTGCTCCTCAAGGTGTACGGCGGCCCGCATGCGCAGTACGTGCTCGCCGCACGTGACGGCTACGTGATGGACCAGTGGTACGCCGACGCGGGGTTCATCGTCGTGCGCAGCGACAACCGCGGGACGCCCGCCCGTGGCCGGGCCTGGGAGCGCGCGATCCTGAAGGACCTCATCACCATTCCCCTCGACGATCAGGTGAAGGCGCTGCAAGCCGTCGGGGCCCGCTACCGCGAGCTCGATCTCTCGCGCGTGGGTGTCACCGGCTGGTCGTTCGGCGGCTACTTCTCGGCGATGGCCGTGCTGCTGCGACCCGATGTGTTCGCCTGTGGCGTCGCGGGCGCGCCCGTCACGGACTGGAAGCTCTACGACACGGCTTACACCGAGCGGTACATGAAGACGCCGCAGGACAACCCGGACGGCTACACCGCGACGAGCGCGCTCACGCACGCCGACAAGCTGTCGCGTCCGCTGTTGATCGTCCACGGCATCACCGACGACAACGTGCACTTCGCTCACACGCTCGCGCTGATCGAGGCCCTCTACGTCGCTCACAAGCGGGCGGAGGTCATCACGCTGTCGGCCACGCACATGGTGCCGGACCCGAAGCTGAACCTCGCCCGCGAGCAGGTGCAGATCGACTTCTTCCGCCAGCACCTCGGCGCGAAGTAGGTCCCCCCCGGCGTCCTCGGGCCGTAGCCCGCGCGAACTTTGCGCGGTTCCCTGAAACGTCCCCGGCTTCACGACGTTTCAGCGGCCCGCCAGGGTGCGCGCCCGTGCGTCCCGCCGATGGCACTGCACGTGAAGAAGCCCAGGCCATGTGCCGACGAATCACCTGCAAAAACTGCGACCGGCCCTCGTACGCGGGCTGTGGAATGCACATCGAGGCTGTCCTCGGCGATGTACCGCCGGTGGACCGGTGCCACTGCCGAGACAAGAAGCAGGCCGACGGAGCGGCGACGGCCGGCTCGTGGTGGTCGAAGCTGGTGGGCAAGTGACCGCAACGGATCGTTCCACCACAGGGAGAACCCTCGCGCTGACTCACCGGCTCTCCTGGGCATGAAGACTCTCGCCGCCTCCCTGCTCGTCGTCCTCGCCACCTCGTCGCTCGCGACAGCCAAGCCCTTCCAGCTCGGCTTCAGCGAACCCGCTCCGGCGGAGCGCGCGACGGTGGTGCCGGAGCTGACGTCCGTCGCTCTCGCCGCCTTCGACGACGGCACCGAGATGCAGCCGCTGCCCGAGCCGGCCCCGCAGGGCGAACGCACCGTGTTCGGCTTGCCGAAGAACGTCGGCACGGGCGACCGGATCCTGCGCACCATCGTGGGCGCCGCTCTGCTCGGCACCGGTGTCTTCGGGCTCGCCTCCGACGACCATCTGTCCACGACCGCGAGCGCGGTGCTCATGGGCGTCTCTGCCGTGCCCTTCGCGACGGCGGCCACGGGCTACTGCCCCCTCTACCACGCCCTCGGCATCGACCACTCCTTCTGAGAATCGGAGAACCTCATGTTCAAGACCAACGAATGCTCCATCGACCGCGGCCTGCGGGTCGTCGTCGGAATCGCGCTCCTCGCCATCGTCTTCGTCGGGCCGAAGACCCCGCTTGGCTGGCTGGGCCTCGTCCCGCTCGTCACGGGCCTCATCGGCAGCTGTCCTCTCTACTCGCTCCTGGGCCTGTCCACGTGCCCGCTGAAGACGACGCCGACGAAGGTCTGATGCACCTGGCCGCCGGTGGCGATGCGCGGGCCTTCGAGACCCTCGTCACTCGCTACCGCGGACGCGTGTATCACGTCGCCCTCGCGATCACCGGCGACGAGTCGGCCGCCGAGGATGCTCTCCAGGAGACCTTCCTGGCCGTGCATCGCAACGCGGCGACGTTCGGCGGGGTCGCGTTTCGCGCCTGGCTCTACACGATCGCGCGCCACGCCGCCCTGCGATCACGGCGGCGCCAGGTGCCCGTGCCCGTCGCGGACGAGACCCTCGAGGCGCTCGGCGAGGCCGCAGGCTGGGGGGCCGACGACGAGCTCGACGGCGCCACCCTGCGGACCCGGCTCGCCGGGGCGATCGCGCAGCTGGGAGCCGAGGATCGCGAGGTGCTGGCGCTCCGCGACCTCGAGGAGCGCACCACACACGAGACCGCGGCGGCGCTTGGGCTATCCCTCCAGGCGACCAAGTCGCGCCTGCACCGCGCCCGGCTCCGCTTGGCCGCCAAGCTACGAGGAGAACACCATGGATCGTGACATCGGCGGGATTCGATGCTCGGAGGTGCTCGCGCGCCTGGGCGACGTCCTCGAGGGAGACCTGCTGGAGGCGGACCGGGCTCGCATCACCACACACGTCGCGGGCTGTGTCGAGTGTCGGCGGTTTGGTGTGAGGTACGCGGACCTGGTCGCCGCGCTCCGGACCAGCGATGTCCCCCCGGCGGTCGCGGCGGCTCTCGACGCGCGGCTCCGCGTTCGGTGATCGCACATCAGCTCGCCGGCATCGAACCACCCGCCCCGTCCGCCGAGTTATACGAAGCAGACCCGCGCATGATTCTCCACCGCGACGAGCGCTGTGTCGCCGTGAACAAGCCGAGCGGCCTCTCCACCCATCGCGGCTGGGATGACAGCGACGACGCCTTGCTCCAGCGCGTACGCGACGAGGTCGGCCTCTACGTCTACCCCGTCAATCGCCTCGATCGGGGCGCCTCGGGCATCGTGCTGTTCGCCCTCGACCAGGACGCGGCGCGCGCCTTCAACACCGCCTGGGAGGGGGCCGAAAAGCGCTACTTCGCGATCACCCGCGGTCACCCTCCGAGCGAGCCGACGCTGATCGACAACCCCGTCCCGCGCCGCGAGGACAGCGACGAACGCGTCCCCGCCCAGACCACCGTGCAGTGCCTCGAGACCTTCGGCCGCTATGCCCTCGTCGCGGCGCAGCCACACACGGGCAAGCTCCACCAGATCCGCCGCCACCTGAAGCACATCGCCTGTCCCCTCATCGGTGACGTGCGGTACGGCAAGGGCGAGCACAACCGGCTCTTCCGCACGCAGCACGCCCTCCACCGCCTCGCCCTCCACGCGCACTTCCTCGCCGTCGACCATCCCGACGGCTCGCGCCTCGCCGTCACCTGTCCACTCGCCCCCGATCTCGTCGCCGCCATCGAGAGCGCCAAACGCGCCGCCGCTACGTAGCGTCCATGTACGCGCGGAACTTGTCCTCGAGCTTGTCGAGCGCCGCGCCGAGAGCCGTCAGCAGGTCGTGCCCCGTCGGCGTGCCCTCGACGCGCCACACCTCGCGGTCCTCCTCCGTCACGCTCGTCACCCCTGCGACCGTCAACAGCGCCTCGCGCACCCGGGCCCGCATCTCCGATTCGAGCGGCTCCTCGCGCACGAGCTCCGCCGCATCGACGACCACGGTCCAGCCGCCGGCCTTCGACTTCGTCGCCCCCGCACCGCCCGGCGAGTTGTACGAGATGTCGCGCACCCACTCCTCCGCGCTCGCTTCGTCGAACGGCTTGATCTGCTTCGGCTGACCCATGACGCGTAGTCGAGCATGATTTTCGCTGCAACGAACGCTGCGCGGCCGTGAACAAGCCAGGCTGGAGGTGTCGCAGGGGTCGGACCCTGCGACAGGGACATCTCTGCAATGTCCGGTACTCGGACACAAGTGCCGACGCGCGCCTCCGCAGATCCCGACGGCCATGGCGCACTCGCGACGTCAACGAGGGCGCCTCAGAACGGGAAGCGCTGGTTGATCTCGTCGAGCACGAGCGCCGTCTCGTTGACGACGCGATGGCTGATCTGAGGCGCACGGGTGTGCCACCCGAACATCCGAACCTGCATGTTTTCGGTGGCGGTCGTTCCCGCTGCGATGGAGAGATCATGCGGCGAGCTGAACCAGCCTGCGACGGATTCGGGGGCGACATCGGCCACGCCACTGCGATGCACCATGAGCCGCGTGGCCACATGACACGCGACGCACTGGGTATCGGCGAAGGCGCGCTGCAGTGGATTCGAGCTCGCGGCGAGCGCCTCGAGCGCCTGCTGACGTCCTCCCGGCCCCGCGTCCTCGAACGCGTCTTTGCCCATCGCCAGGATGATGCCGGTCGGGCGATCTGCGATGGGACCGGCGGTGAAGCCCGGCAGCTCCGCCGAGAACACGTCTTGGACGTCCCATTCGACGTTGATGCCGGGAATGTCGATCAGCGCCCAGACTCCTTCGTGCTGCTCGTAACCGGCGAAGATCCAGGCGCCGGAGCCCGTGTGATTGGGCGGGACCTCCGAGACGGTCAGGCGCGTCAGCGCGTCGGCGGTGGCGTATGCATTCACAAGCGTACGCAGCCGCGCGACGTACTCCGGTCCGATCGAGCTATCCGTGACTGCCCGATTCACCTGCAATGGTGCGTTTGCTGCGAGCGGGTCGAGCGCCGCCAGCGTGCGGAGCTCGGAAATGATCGATGGCAGCGCGACGGCGGGAACGCGGTACGCCGCATGGAACGCCATATCGACCACCTTGGGGTGTGACGACAGCAGGACCGGTTGAAACGTCAACCGCAACTGACCGTCCCCGGTCGGGCACGCGCCAGCGAACGTCCGGTCGCACAAGTCCATCCGCATCGCGACCAGATGGAAGTCGTCGATGCGCTGCGGTCTTGCCGCGCCCACGATCTGGTCGAAGAGCGAGGCCGGGATCAGCGGCCCGTTGCCCGCGAATCCACGCAGGCCGGTGATCACGGGGGCGCCCGAGCTCGGAGGTAGCGGAAACAGGAACGAGATGTCGTTCATCCCCAGCGGCCCGGGAGCGCCGGCGTCGCCGAGCTCGGCGATCACGAGGGCGTCGGGCGGTGCGTCCAACGCAGCGTCGAGGACGTACGCATCCCCCGTGGCGTCGAGTGGTGCGTCGACAACAACGTCATGTGAGCCGTCTGCCTGCGGGGCGTCGGCGTCGGCGTCGGCGTCGATGCTGCCTGGCGCTCCGCCACAGCCAGC
>LNFM01008434.1_pt1 | contig 15586 bp, 13 predicted proteins | sample 596031 | NCBI WGS metagenome assembly LNFM01 (sample SAMN04254537, study PRJNA301005) | activated carbon metagenome | isolation source: dual media filters at the Ann Arbor, Michigan drinking water treatment plant | place: USA: Ann Arbor | reverse complement strand
GTACAGGAAGCGCGCCCAGAGGTTCAGAACCTCCATCGTGTCCTTGGACAGGTTGCGGAAGCCCCAGATGCCATAGGCATGCGCGGCCTTCTCGCGGTCATCGTCGCGCACCGCCTCGTACAGCATCACCACGCCCGTGACGAAGCTGGCGGGGAAGATGCGGATCACGCCGAAATCGAGCAGGTTCACGCCATGGCCGACCTCGGCATCCGGGCGCACCTGGTAGTTGCCCAGGTGGGGGTCGCCGTGGATCACGCCGTAGCGGTAGAAGGGCACGTACCAGGCGCGGAACAGGGCGCGGGCATAGGCGTTGCGCTCCTCCTCCGGCGGGTCTTCCTCCAGCCGGCGCAGGATCGGGCGGCCTTCCAGCCAGCTCATCGTCAGCAGGCGCTTGGTGGTCAGTTCCGGCACCGCGGTGGGCACGGTGACGCCGGGCGTATTCGCCAGCATCGCGCCATACAGCCGCATGTGGCTGGCCTCGCGCTCGTAATCCAGTTCCTCCCGCAGCCGGGCCGAGAGTTCCTGGTAGGCCTCCGCATTGTCCAGCGTGCTGTCCATGCGGCGATACAGGTTCATCGCCATCTTCAGCTGGCGCAGATCCGCCTCGACGATGCTCGGCATGTCCGGATATTGCAGCTTGCAGGCCACATCCCGCCCATCCGGCAGCGTGCCGCGATGCACCTGGCCCAGGCTGGCCGCGGCGACGGCTTCCTGGCTGAAGCTGGCGAAGCGGGACTGCCAGGCGGGGCCGAGTTCGCCCTGCATCCGGCGGCGCACGAAGGCCCAGCCCATGGACGGCGCGTTGGATTGCAGCGTCGCCAGTTCCTGGGCGTATTCCTCCGGCAGCGCATCCGGCACGGTGGACAGGAACTGCGCCACCTTCATCAGCGGCCCCTTCAGCCCGCCGAGGATCTGCTTCAGATCCTCCGCATGCGCCGCCTTGTCGGTCTTGATGCCGAGGAAGCGTTGCCCCGCGACGCGCGCGGCAATGCCGCCCACGGCGCCGGAGGTGCGGACCATGCGCCGCATCTCGCCGAACAGGGTGGATTCCTTGCGGTCATCGGCCATGGGTTCAGGACGCCTTTTCCAACTCGTCGATAAACCCGGAAATCACGTCCAGACCCTTGTTCCAGAAGGCCGGGTCGGAAGCATCGAGGCCGAAGGGCGCGAGCAGATCACGGTGCCGCTTGGTGCCGCCGGCGCGCAGCATCTCCAGGTACTTTTCCTGGAACCGCGGATGCCCCTCCCGGAACACGCCATACAGCGCATTCACCAGGCAATCGCCAAAGGCATAGGCGTAGACGTAGAAGGGCGTGTGCACGAAGTGCGGGATATAGGCCCAATACACGCTGTAGTCGGGCGTGAAGTCGAAGGCCGGCCCCAGGCTCTCGGTCTGGATCTGCATCCAGATCTCGCCGATCCGCTCATGCGAAAGCTCGCCCTTGCGGCGTTCCTCATGCAGCAGCGTCTCGAAGCGGTAGAAGGCAATCTGGCGGACGACGGTGTTGAGCATGTCCTCCACCTTCCCCGCCAGCAGCATGCGTCGCTTCTTCGGATCGGTCTCGGCATCCAGCACGGCCCGGAAGGTCAGCATCTCGCCGAACACGCTGGCGGTCTCGGCCAGGGTCAGGGGCGTGGAGGACATCAGGTAGCCCTGGTCGGCCGCCAGCACCTGGTGCACGCCATGGCCCAGCTCATGCGCCAGCGTCATCACGTCCCGGGCGCGGCCATGGTAGTTCAGCAGCAGATAGGGGTGCGCGCTGGGCACGGTCGGGTGGGCGAAGGCGCCGCTGGCCTTGCCGGGGCGCAGCGCCGCATCGATCCAGGGCTTCTCGAAGAAGGGGGCGGCCACGCGCTCCAGCTCCGGGCTGAAGGCACCATAGGCGGCGCGCACGCGCGTCACGGCCTCCGGCCAGGGGATGGTGCTGTCCGTGTCATCCGGCAGCGGCGCATTGCGGTCCCAATGCTGCAGCTTCGGCAGGCCGAGCCACTTCGCCTTCATCGCGTAGTAGCGATGCGACAGCCGCGGCAGGCTGGACCAGACGGCGGAGACGAGGGCATCCACCACCTCATCCTCCACCATATTGGCGCGGTTGCGGGAGGAGGTCGGGCGGCGGTACTGGCGCCAGCCATCGATGATCTCCTTGTCCTTGGCCAGCGTATTGGTGATCAGCGAGAACAGCCGCACCCGGTCCCCGAAAGCCGCCGAGACGCCCTGCGCCGCCGCCGCGCGCACCGTGCGGTCGCCGGAGGACAGGTTGTTCAACGCCGCGGAGACGGTCAGTTCCTCCCCCGCCACCTGCACCCGCATGCCGGCCACGGTTTCATCGAACAGGCGGTTCCAGGCGGAACGGCCCGTCACTTCCTTCTCATGCAGCAGCTTTTCCAGCTCGTCCGAAAGCTGGTGCGGGCGGAAGACGCGCAGGTCGCGCAGCCAGGGGCGCCAGCGTTCCAGCGCGGCGGATTGCCGCAGCTTGGACTCCAGCGCCGCATCCTCCAGCCGGTTGATCTCCAGCGTCAGGAACAGCAGGTGGCTGCTGATCGCGGTCACCCGTTCCTGGATGGTCTGGTAGAAGCGGCCATTCTCCGCCGACTGCGCATCACCCGAGAAGACCAGCTGGGCATAGGACATGGCGCGGCCGAGGATTTCCTCGATCCGCTCATAGGTCGCGATGGCGCGCGCCAGATTGTCGCCGGAGCCCTGCCCCAGCCGCCCGGCCTGGGCGGCGTGGAAGGCCTTCGCCTCCGCCTCCGCCCGGTCGAGATCGGCCGCGAGGCGCGGGTCATCGGCCGAGTTGTAAAGGTCGGACAGATCCCAGGCCGGCAGGGCCTGGTTGGCGGCTTGCGCCGAATCGGGGGCGTGGGTGGGGGCGGGGTTCTGGGTCACGCCCTGCATATAGCCCGGCCCGGTGCGAGGCCAACCGGCGCGGGCGCAATAGGCGCAGCGATTCCGATTTGGCAACCACCGGCCGCTATCCTGCGGGCGAGAAGCGGCCACCAGAAGGACCTCGCCATGCGCATTCGTACCATGTTCATCCTGGGTTTCTGCATGGTTGCGATCCCGGGCCTTGCGGCCTCCCTCTGGCTTGCCGCGGGGGCTACGCGCGATCTCGGGCGGACCAACCAGGCGGTGGCGGCGCTGCAGGCCGCGAGCGACGCGCAGCGCGCCGTCAGCGCCGTGGCGGTGGAAATCGGCGGCTACAGCAGCGTATTGCGGGAGGCTACCCCGAACCGCGCCCAGGTCGCCGCCAATGCCGAGACGACGGTGCGGCTGCTGGAGGCTAGTGCGGCCAGCGCCGCCATGGCCGGGCACGATGCGGCGGCGGTGCGCCGCGTGGCCGAACAGCTTGTCAGCTTCCGGAGCCGCGTGGACCAGGCGCTTGCGTTGCCGCTCGACCGTCGCGATGCCGCCCTGCCCGCCGCCGGCACCGCCGCGCGCAATGCGGCGGTGGCCACGCTGCTGGGGGTTTCCGCCGCCGCGGCCCGCGATGTCGCCCGGACCGCGCCGGAGCTGGCGCTGCTGATCGAGGCCTCCTCCACCGTCATGGACATGCGGGACCAGGTAGGCCGCCGCAACCCCATCATCTCCGCCTGGCTTGCCGGGACCGCCGTCACGCCCCAGGCGGTGCAGACGGCGGAGGCGCTGACCGCCGGCGTGGCGCAGGCCTGGAGCTCCGTCCAGCGGATGCTGGCGGCCAGCACCGCATCCGCCGCGCTGGAACCCGCCTTGGCCCGGCAGGCCGAGACCTTCGTGCGGCAGAACGAGCCGCGTTGGCAGCACGAGGTGACCACCGCCCGCCAGCGCCTGACCGCGCCGGAAACCCCCTGGAACTCAAACTTCGCCGAGTTCCGCAACTGGTCCGTCCCGGCCCAGGCGCAGATCCTGGAACTGCGCGACGCCGCGCTGGATGCCGCCGCGGCCAGCGCCGCCCGCAGCATCGCCGCGGCGCAGACCGGGCTGGCGCTGTCGCTCGCCCTGGCCGGGCTGTGCTTCGCCGCGGCGCTGGGCGGCGCGCTGCTGCTGCTGCGCCGGCTGGTCAGCCCGATCCGGGCGCTGACCGCCAGCGTCGGCGGCATCGCCGCCGGCAATCTGACGCTGACCGTGCCCGGCCGCGGCCGCAGCGACGAACTGGGTGAAATGGCGGAGGCGGTTGAGACGCTGCGCGCCGGGTCCCTGGAGCGCGTGGCGGAAACCGAGGCACGGGCGCAGGAACAGGCGCAGCGCCTGGCGCGGGTGGAACGGGTGGATGCGCTGCTGCGGCAATTCGAGGAACAGGCCGGCAGCATGCTGGAAGCCGTGGCCGCCGCCTCCACCGAGCTGGACGCGACCGCGCACAGCATGGCCGGCATCGCCGCCGATGGCAGCGCCCATGCCGCCGCGGTGGCCGATGCAGCCTCCCGCGCCAATGGCAGCGTGGAGACGGTGGCCGGGGCGGCGGAGGAACTCGCCGCCTCCTTCAACGCGGTGACCCAGCAGATCCGCCATGGCGCGGATCAGGCAAGGGCCGCCACCACCGCGGCGATCGATGCGGACCGCACCGTGCGCGGGCTGTCCGAAGCCGCGGACCGCATCGGCGCCGTGGTGCAGATGATCACGGATATCGCCGGCCAGACCAACCTGCTGGCGCTGAACGCGACGATCGAGGCCGCCCGCGCCGGCGAGGCCGGCAAGGGCTTCGCCGTGGTGGCCGGGGAGGTGAAGGCGCTGGCCGCGCAAACCGCCAAGGCAACGGACGAGATCAGCGGCCAGATCGCCGCCATGCAAGCGGAAACCGGCCGCACCGTGACCGCCATCGCCGACATCTCCCGCATCATCGCCGCCGTGGGGGAAGCCACCGGCCGGGTGGCGGAGACGGCGGGCCAGCAGGCGGAAGCCACGCAATCGATCAACCACGCCGTCGCCGAGGCCGCCCGCGGCACCGCCGCCGCGGCCGACCATGCCCATGGCGTGAATGCGGATTCCGAACGCACCGGCCATGCGGCGGGCGAGGTGCGGGCCGCCTCCAGCGAATTGTCCCGCCAGGCGGAGAAGCTGCGCGCCGAGGTGTCCCGTTTCATGGTGGAACTGCGCGCCGCCTGAACCACTTGGCCCTTGCCCAGACCGGACCGGAGGGCCAATTGGCCCCTCCGGCGCCCGCGTGGCATCCTGCCGCGCCAGCATCGGGAGAGCGGACAAGGAATGCCAAGCGCCGAGACGCAGGTCTGGACCAGCCTGCCACATATGATGCTGGACCTCGCGCGGGGCTGGCGCGGACGGCCCATGCTGCGGCATTGGCAGGATGGGTGGCAGAGCACGAGCTGGGGCGAATTCGGCCGCCGCGTCGCCGCCATCGCCGCCTTCCTGCGGGCGCAGGGCGTGGCGCCCGGGGACCGGGTGCTGCTGGTGTCCGAGAACCGGCCCGAATTTCCCATCGCGGATACCGCCATCATGGCGATCGGCGCGGTGACGGTGCCGACCTACACCACCAACACCGTGGCCGACCACGCCCATATCCTGCGCGACAGCGGCGCCAGCTACGCCATCGTCTCCACCGCCAGGCTGGCGGAACGGGTGCTGGACGCCGCGGCGCAGGGCGGCGTGGTACTGGACCGGCTGATCTGCATGGAGGACGGCGCGGCGGGCTGCCTGGACTGGTCCGCGGCGCTCGCCAGCCCCGGCGACCTCGACCTGCTGGCGGCGGAGGTGGAGCTGATTCCGCCCGGCCGGCTGGCCTGCCTGGTCTATACCAGCGGCACCGGCGGCCTGCCCAAGGGGGTGATGCTGCCGCACCGCGCCATGCTGTCCAACCGCGAAGGTGTGGCCCGCATCGCCAACCGGCTGCATCTGGACGGCACGCCCTACCTGTCTTTCCTGCCGCTGTCGCACAGCTACGAACACACGGTGGGCGGCTTCCTGCTGCCCTCGCTGGGGCTGGAGGTGGTGTATTCCCGCGGCGCCGACCGGCTGGCGGCGGAGCTGAAGGAAATCCAGCCCACCGTCATCACCGCCGTCCCCCGGCTGTTCGAGGTGCTGCGCGGCCGGATCGAGGCGCAGGTGGAGAAGGATGGCGGCCTCAAGGAGAAGCTGTTCCGCCGGGCGCTGGCACTGGGGCTGAAGCGGCTGGACGGGCAGCTTTCGCTGTTCGAACGCGCGCAGCATGCGGTGCTGGACCGGCTGGTGGGCGCCAAGATCCGGGACCGCTTCGGCGGCAAGCTGCTCGCGCTGGTCTCGGGTGGCGCGCGGCTGGATCCGGACCTCTCGGGCTTCTTCCTGGCCTTCGGCCTGCCCGTGATCCAGGGCTATGGCCAGACCGAGGCCGGCCCGGTGATCAGCGTGAACCCGCCCTGGGACAACCGCCGCGCCAGCGTCGGCCCGCCCCTGCCGGGGGTGGAGGCCCGCATCGCCGAGGATGGGGAGCTGTGCGTCCGCGGCGAGCTGGTGATGGATGGCTACTGGAACGACCCCACAAGCACCGCCAGCACCGTGATCGATGGCTGGCTGCATACCGGCGATGTGGGCGAGATCACGGATGGCTATATCCGCATCACCGACCGCAAGCGGGATTTCATCAAGACCCTCGGCGGCGACATGGTCAGCCCCGCCAAGCTGGAAGGCCTGCTGATGGCCGAGCCCGAGATCGCCCAGGCGGTGGTCGCCGGCGAAGGCCGCCCCGCCATCGTGGCATTGGTGGTGCCGGCCGATGGCGCGGCGGAGAAGGTGCAGGCCGCCATTGCGCGGGTGAACGGCAAGCTGTCCAACATCGAGCGCATCCGTGGCAGCACGGTGGTCGAGCCCTTCACCGTGGAGAACGGCCTGCTGACGCCGACCATGAAGGTGAAGCGCCGCCTGGTGCTGCAACAGCATGCGGCGGCGGTGGAGGGGCTTTCGAAGCGGGGCTGACCCCCCGCCCCTTCTCACACGTGGCGGGTCAGCCCGCCATCGACGCGCAGGCTTTGGCCCGTGACGTAGGAGGCCTGGTCCGAGACCAGCCAGGCCACCGCGGCCGCAATCTCCTCCGCCCGCGCATAGCGGCCGAGCGGAATGCGGGCGCGGCGGGCTTCCTTCTCCGGCAGGCTGTCCACGAAGCCCGGCAGCACGGCGTTCACCCGGATGCCGGCGGGCGCCAGCTCATCCGCCGCCAGCTTGGTCCAGGCGCCGAGCGCGGCGCGCAGCGTGGTGGCCGGGAAATCCGATTCCGGCTCCAGCGCGGCGTAGGAGGACAGGTTCACCACCGCGCCGCTGCCCTGTGCCTTCATCCCCGGCAGCACCAGCCGCAGCGCGCGGATGGCCGAGAGCATCACCATGTCGAAGCCCGCATGCCATTGCGCATCGGTCAGGTCGAACAACGGCGCCTTGGGCGGGTGGCCGGCATTGTTCACCAGCGCGTCGATCCTGCCGAATTTCTGCAGCGCGCCATCCACCAGCCGTTGCAGGTCGGCGGGTTCGGTGACGGAGCCGGTGACGCCGAGCGCATCCGGCAGCTCGGCGGCCAGCTTCTCCGCATTGCCGGAGGGCGACATCACGGCAATTCGGAAACCGTCGGCCGAAAGCCGCCGCGCCACCGCCGCGCCGATTCCCCGGCCGGCGGCGGTGATGATGGCGGTCTTCACGTGCGGTCGCTGGTGGTTGGCGTGAAGGCGCCGCCATCGGTCGGGCGCAGCGCCTCGAACATCTCCGTCACCTGGGCATAGTCGCGGTAGCCGCAGCGGGCGATGGTCTGCGCGGCCACCGCATCGAAGCGGCCATCGATGATGTAGCGTTCGTCGATATGGATGCCGACCACCTGGCCGATGACCAGGAAGCCATCCGTCGGGTTGCCATCCAGGTCGTTCAGCTCCATCGCCTGCAACACCTTGCATTCGAAGCTGGCCGGGCTTTCGGCGACGCGCGGCGCCTTGACGAAGTTGCAGGGGGCCATGGTCACCCCCGCCGCGACGAACTCATTCTCCCCGGCATCGAGCGCGGCGGATGAGGCGTTCATCGCCTCGAACAGCGGCCGCGTGACCAGGTTGAAAACGAATTCGCGCGTCTCAAAAGCGTTGGCGGCGGAGTGCTTCAGACCCTCGCTGCCGAACACCACGATGGGCGGCTGGCCCTTCATCAGGTTGAAGAAGCTGTAGGGCGCCAGGTTCGGGCGCCCCTGCCCGTCCAGGCTGGAGATCCAGCCGATCGGCCGCGGCGAGACGATGGCCTTGATCGGGTCGAAGGGCAGGCCGTGGCCCCGCTTGCCGTGCTTCGGTTCGTAGAACATCGCGCCGCCTCTTTCGCTGGACGGCTCCTGCCTACATCCCCAGCGCGCGGCGGTACAGATCGAGCAGCGTCTCCTGCTCCTCCACCTCCGCCGGCTCCTTCTTCCGCAGCGAGATGATCTGCTTGATCACCTTCACGTCGAAACCGGCCGACTTGGCCTCGGAGAAGATGTCCTTGATGTCGCCGGCGAGCGCCTTGCGCTCCTCCTCCAGCCGCTCCACCCGCTCGATGATCGACCGCAGGCGGTCTACGGCAATGCCGCCGACCTCGGGATCGGGGTCCTTTTCCTGGCGGTCGCGGCTGGCCTGGGCCTCCTGCGCGTCAAAATCACTCATCGAAGGCCTCCATTTGAGGCGCGGCGTATAGCGCTGGGTCGGGAGGGGCGCAAACGGGGAGGAAGGAAGGCCGGGGAGAAAGTATTCTCCCCGGACCCCTCATCTATTTTCGGGACCTTGGGACAAGTGCCAACCAAAGGGTCCCGAAAAACAAAGGAGGGGTTCGGGGAGGAAACGCTTTCCTCCCCGACCTTAATGCCCGGTACTGGCCTCGGTGAACTTCGCCTTCTGCTCCGCCGTCGCTTCCTTCTGGTGCAGCGCCTGCCATTCCTTGTAGGGCATGCCGTAGATCGTCTCCCGCGCCTCCGGGTCCGTGATGGTCAGGCCCTTGGTCGCGGCTTCCTCGCGGTACCAGCGGGAGAGGCAGTTCCGGCAGAAGCCGGCCAGGTTCATCATGTCGATGTTCTGCACGTCGCTGCGCGCGCGCAGATGCTGCACCAGGCGGCGGAAGGCGGCGGCTTCCAGCTCGGTCTGGGTGGCGGCGTCGATCTCGGGCATCGGGCTTCTCCTGCGACTGCCCGGTAGATGGTCCATCCGGCACCGTTTCGCCATACTGGCCCCAAGAGGGAGACCGAGATGGACTGGACCGACGCCACCGCCCGCGCCGCCTTGCGGGATGTCTTTGCTGCCGCCGTGGCCAGCGCCGATCCGCGCATCGTGCTGGCGCGACACCTGCCACCGCCCCCGGTGGGCGGCCGCGTGGTGGTGGTGGGCGCGGGCAAGTCGGCGGCGGTGATGGCCGCGGCGGTGGAGGCAGCCTGGCCGGAGGTGCCGCTGACCGGCCTCGTCGTCACCCGCTACGGCCATGGCTACCCCACCCAGCGCATCGCCGTGCTGGAAGCCTCCCACCCGGTGCCGGATGCCGCCGGCGCGGCCGCGGCGCAGCGGCTGCTGGATGCGGTGGGTGGCCTCGGCGCACAGGACCTGGTGCTGTTCCTGGTCTCCGGCGGCGGATCGGCGCTGACCACCCTGCCCGCCCCGGGCCTGACGCTGGAAGACCTGATGGCGGTGAACCGGGCGCTGCTCGCCTCCGGCGCCACGATCAACGAGATGAACTGCATCCGCCGGCACCTCTCGGCCTTCTCGGGTGGGCGGCTGGCGCTGGCGGCGGCGCCGGCGCGGGTGGTGACGCTGGCGATCTCCGACGTGCCGGGGGACGACCCCGCCGCCATCGCCTCCGGCCCCACCGTGCCGGACCCGACCAGCTTCGAACAGGCGCGCGCCCTGGTGGCGCATTACCGGATGAAGCTGCCCGCAGCCGTGATGGCGCATCTGGAGGCGGCGGCGGAGGAAACCCCGAAGCCGGGCGACAAGCGACTGGGCGAGGTGGATTACCGCTTCATCGCCACCCCACGTCTGGCGCTGGAAGCCGCGGCCGCAAAGGCCCGCACGCTGGGCCTGGCTCCGCTGATCCTCGGCGATGCGCTGGAGGGTGAGGCGCGGGAGCTCGGCAAGGCGCTGGCCGGCATCGCGCTATCCGCCCGCGCCCATGGCCACCCCCTGCCCGGCCCCTGCATCCTTCTCTCGGGTGGCGAGGGGACGGTGACGATCGGCCCCGAGGGTGGCGGCAAGGGCGGCCGCAACGGCGAATCCCTGCTGGGCTGCGCCGTGGCCCTGGCCGGCGCGCCTGGCATCTGGGCGCTGATGGGCGACACCGACGGGATCGACGGGTCGGAGGATAATGCCGGCGCCATCGCCACGCCGGACACCCTGGCCCGCGCCCGCGCGGCCGGAATGGACCCGCGCGCGGTGCTCGGCCGGCATGACAGCTACACGCTGTTCAAGGCGCTGGGCGACCTGCTGGTGACCGGCCCGACCCTGACCAATGTGAACGACCTGCGGGCCGTGCTGGTCGCCTGAGGACGGATCGACCGGACGCCGGGCTGCCGCCACACTCGGGGCCGAATCGAACGGTTGTCGTTGCATGAGTGTCCTTTCGCGGAGTCCCGGCCTGCTGCTGGCGCCGCGCGCCACCTGGGCGGCCATCGCGGCCGATCCCGCGCCGGGACTGGCGCGCAGCCTTTGGCCGCTGGCGGCGGGGGCGGCGCTGGTGAATCTGGCGGCCGCGCTGACGCGGCCGGGTGGCTGGTACACCGTGACGCCCGGCCAGGGCGGCGCGAATGCCCTGACCGTCCAGGTCGACCCAGCTGTGTTCGCGGTCAGCTATATCCTGTTCATGCTGCTGGGCGTGGTGCTGTTGCGCCGATCGCTGCGCCGCAGGGTGGTGCTGCATGGCGGGGTGCAGGATGCGGCGGCGGCGCAGAAACTGGCGCTGCATGCCCCTTCCGCGATGTGGATCGCGCTGTTCCTGCTGCCGCTCGGGCAGGGTTGGCTGATGCCGTTGGCCGGGCTGCATGCCATGGCGATGCTCGCCATCGGCGCCCCGATCCTCATGCCGCCCTCACCCGGGGAGGAACGGCGCTGGGGGCGCGCCGCCGCCTTCCGGGGCCTGCTGATCGCCATCGCAACGGCGGTGCTGCAATTCGCGCTCTACGCCGTCGCACTGCTCGCCTGGTCCCTTGTCGAGCTGCTGCGGGCCTGGCCCGCGCCGGGGATCAGCACCTGACGCCATAGGAAGGAGAAGACAGCATGCGGTTCTGGCCAAGATTGCGCGGCCTGTTGCTGGCACCGCGCGCCACCTGGGCGGCGATTGCGGCGGCGGAGGCACCACGCCTGTCGCGCGCGATTCCGCTGCTGCTGCTGCCCTGGCTGCTATTGGCGGTGAGCCTGGTCCTGTGGGGCATGCCCGTCCTGCCGGAACGGGTGCAGGAGCCGCTGATGATGCAGCGCCCGGATGGCACGCTGGTGCAGATCGGGATCCGCAGCACGACGCGGCCTGGCGCGCTTCTCGGCAGCCTGTGCGGTGCGGGCCTCAGCCTGGCCTGGCTCTTCGCCCAGCGCGGGATGATCCTGGGCAGTGCGGCGCGCTATCTTGGCGTGCCGGACCGCGTCGCGGCCTTCAAGCTGGCGATCCATGCGCCCATCAGCCTGTGGCTCGTGCTGTGCCTGCTGCCGCTGAGCAGCCTCCTCATCATCCTGGTCCTGCCGGCCATGATCCATACGGTCGTGCTCGCCTATCTCGGCGCGCCTCTGCTGCTGCCGCCGCAGGCCGGGCAGGAAAGTCGTTTCGCCCGCTCCATCGCGTTTCGCACCGTGCTGATCGGCCTGGCCACGCTGGTGGCCTATGTCGTCGCCCTCAAGCTGCTGACGGAAATGCTGGTCGGCTGACACCAGCCATCGGCGTGACAGGGGTGGGGAGGGGCCGAAGCCCCTCCCCCGTTACGCTCAGCGCAGGACGATTTCCACGCGGCGGTTCTGCGGCTCGCGCACACCGTCGGCGGTCGCGACCAGCGGACGGCTCTCGCCGAAGGCCTGGACGCTGATGTTGCTGCGCTGGATGCCACGGCGCTCCAGCTCGGCTGCCACCGCACCGGCGCGGCGCTCGGACAGGCGCTGGTTGTACTGCGGCGTGCCGGAACGGTCGGCGTGGCCGGAGACCTCGATGCGCGTCACGCCCTGGTTGGTGGAGCTCTGCGCCGCATCGCCGATGATCTGGCGGGCACGGTCGGTCAGGTCGGCGCGGTCGAAGTCGAAGAACACCAGGTAGGTGCGCGCCGGCGCCGGGGCGGCGGCGGGCATCGGGGCGGGGGCCGGGGCAACGACCGGGGCCGGGGTGGTCTGGCCGAAGGCGTAGCGCAGGCCGATCAGGATGGAGTGGTTGTAGTTCTCGGACTTCGTGCCGGTGCGCGCGACGGAGAAGGACCCACCGCCCGAGCTCGTGTCCACATCATGCTCCATCGTGCCGAGGAAGCGGTATTCCGCCGTCAGCGCCAGGCCCGGGGCGTACTGCGTCAGCGGCATGGCGACGCCCGCGATCGCCTGGTAGGCGAAGCGGCCATCGGTGCCATCGCTGTTGACGCTGCCGCCGAGGACATTGGCGCGGACGCCGTCGAATTCGCGCCAGATGTAGCCGGCGCCGACGCCGACATACGGCATGAAGGACACGCCGCCGACATCGGCGCCGATGTCGAAGTCATACAGCGCATTCGCCATCACGCCGTAGCTGCGAGCGGTGCCGGAGGCCCGGATCTGGCCGGCGCCGCGGAAGCCGCTGATGCTGTCCACCTCGTTCTCGCGGTAGCTGCCCTCGATCTCGGTGCGCAGGCCGTTGCCGAAGCCGTAGCCGAGGCTGACGACGCCGACCCAGCCCATGTCGAAGGAGACATCGCCGCCGGTGGTGTTGCCACGGGCGCGCAGCTCATCGGCCAGCGAGCCGGTGGCATTGATGTTCGCATCCTGCAGCCAGTTCACGCCCGCGCCGGCACCAATATAGATGCCGTTCACCTGCTGGGCCTGGGCGGCACCGAGCGGCAGCAGCAGCATGGTGGTCGCGAGCAACGCATTTCGGAAATTCATAACCTGTTCTCCTGGCTGGACGAGCCATTCCGCGCCGGGGGTGGGGGGGTCCGGCAGCAGCGTCCTGCGAGGCTCAACGCGAGTTCCCTGGAAAAGGTGGCAGGGCGAAGAAATTCACGCAGGGGGTGTGGCGGGAATACCACAGTGGGTGAACACGCCCCCCACAACCATCCCCGCCCTTAATAAAATTAAGATCAAACGCCCTCTAGGCAAACCTAGCTTATTGTACCTAAGTTAGCGACATGCGCGACCCCACCCTTGAAGCCCTGCTGACCCAGCGCGGCGCCGTCACCCGTATCGCAACCGCCCTCGGCATCTCCACCGCCGCCGTGTCCCAATGGCGCCGTGTGCCGGAGGATCGGGTGGCTGAAGTCGCCCGCGCGCTCGGCATCCCGCCGAATGCCGTGCGCCCGGATGTGGCCGAACCGCCCGAAGCGCCCCGCCGCGAAGGATTTGCCCGCCCCATGCCCAGCCGTCCGCCGCTGCGTCGCCGCCGCCGCACCAAGATCATTGCGACCCTCGGCCCGGCCTCCTCCTCCGCCGAGGTGATCGAGCGGCTGTTCCGTGCCGGGGCCGACGTGTTCCGCCTGAACTTCAGCCATGGCACGCATGAGGACCACGCCGCGCGCATCGCCACGATCCGCGCGCTGGAGGAAAAGGTGGGCCGCCCGATCGGCATCCTGGCCGACGTCCAGGGCCCGAAGCTGCGCGTCGGCAAGTTCCAGGCCGGCCGGGTGCAGTTGCAGACCGGCCAGAGCTTCCGGCTCGACCTCTCGCCCAACCCCGGCGATGTCCGCCGCGTGCAGTTGCCGCACCCCGAGATCATCGCCGCCGCCGGCATCGGCACCACCCTGCTGCTGGATGACGGCAAGCTGCGGCTGCGCGTGACCCATAAGCGGGAGGATCACCTGGAAACTCAGGTGGTGGTCGGCGGCCCGCTATCCGACCGCAAGGGCGTGAACGTGCCGGATGTGGTGCTGCCGATCCCCGCGCTGACGGCGAAGGACCGCGCCGACCTCGACTTCGTGCTGGAACAGGGCGTGGAATATATCGGCCTGTCCTTCGTGCAGCGGGCGGAGGATGTGGTGGAGGCCAAGGCCATCGCCGCCGGCCGCGCCTGGATCATGGTGAAGATGGAAAAGCCCCAGGCGGTCGAGAACCTCGATGCCATCCTGGCGGAGGCCGATTGCGTCATGGTGGCGCGCGGCGACCTCGGCGTGGAATGCCCGCCGGAGGAAGTGCCACTGATCCAGAAGCAGATCGTCCGCGCCTGCCGCCTGCTGGGCAAGCCCGTGGTGGTCGCGACCCAGATGCTGGAAAGCATGATCACTGCCCCCTCCCCTACCCGCGCGGAAGCGCAGGATGTGGCGACCGCGGTGTTCGACGGCGCGGATTGCGTGATGCTGTCGGCCGAGACCGCCGCCGGGCAATTCCCCTTCGAGGCGGTGAACATCATGGACCGCATCATCGCCCGGGTGGAACAGGACCCGGAATGGCGCAAGCTGACGGATGCCAACCGCCCGGCGCCGGAGGGTGTCTCCGCCAGCGCCATCGCCGCCGCCGCGCGCCAGATTGCGCAGACCATCGAGGCGGAGGTGATCGCGACCTTCACCAGCACGGGCAGCACCACGCTGCGCGTGGCGCGCGAACGGCCGAGTTGCCCGATCCTCGGCCTGACCGCCAGCCTCCAGACGGCGCGCCGCATGGCGGTGGTGTGGGGGGTGCATCCGCTGATGTCGGTGGAGCCGCATTCCATGACGGATATGGTCGCCAAGGCGATTCGCGCCGCCAGCCAGGAAGGCCTGGCGAAGCATGGGGACGAGGTGGTGGTCACCGCGGGCGTGCCCTTCGGGACGCCGGGCACCACCAATGCCTTGCGCGTCGCGGTGGTGAAGTAGCCGTTGCGGCGCAGCGCTGCGTGAAGAAGCTGGGCGGCGGTTGACCTTGGGCCTCGCGCCGCGTTTGGTGCGCCGATAACGGAGCAGCCCGATGACCTTCCGCCGCCTCGCCTTCGCCCTGCCCCTGCTGGTGGCGCTGCCCTGCGCGGCGCAGGCGCAGCAGGAAGGCCTGTATGACGTGACCGGCACCAACCTGGACGGCACCAGCTACACAGGCCTGGCGCAGATCCGGAATGTGGGCCTGGCCTCCTTCGCGATTCGCTGGCGGATCGGCAACCAGACGGTGGAGGGGGTGGGCTTCGCCTCCGGCCGCACCGTGGCGGTGGCCTATGGCCTGACCCAGCGGCCGGGCATCGGCATCTACACGCTGAATCCGGATGGCAGCCTGGATGGCGAATGGACCATCGTCGGCGCACCAGCCAATGCCCGGGAGAGGCTGGTGCCACGCCTGGCCGCGACGGGCGCCGCCGATGCCGCGACACCCGGCGCGATATCCCCTGGGCCGGACGCAGCCCCCACCCAGCCCGCGCCCGGCGCCCCCGCCGGCAGCAGCACCGCCCCGCCCGCCGCCACGCCGGCGCCGCAGTAGAGTGTGATCGTCCGAGGTGGGCTTACCGAAGGACGTGAATCACACGACAAAACAATCGCCTCCAGAGTGTGATCGTCCGAGGTGGACTCACCGAAGGACGTGAATCACACGACAAAAC
>LNFM01008431.1_pt1 | contig 15587 bp, 16 predicted proteins | sample 596031 | NCBI WGS metagenome assembly LNFM01 (sample SAMN04254537, study PRJNA301005) | activated carbon metagenome | isolation source: dual media filters at the Ann Arbor, Michigan drinking water treatment plant | place: USA: Ann Arbor | reverse complement strand
ACGGCCGCGGCGCTATCTTTCGCAGAACGCGCGGTGATTCGCGTCACGATATGACAGGCTTCGAACCGTCGATGAACGCAGGATCGAGACGCATGCGAGAGCGCTACGGGCGCTGGGCCCTCGTCGCAGGGGGCTCTGAAGGGATCGGCGCGGCCTTCGCGAGGGCGCTGGCCAAAGAGGGGCACGACCTTCTGCTCGTGGCGGAGAAGGCCGACCCGCTCGAGCGCGTCGCGCGCGAGATCGCCAGTGAATTTTCAGTCGAAGTCGAGTCGATCGTCTGCGACCTCGCGGACCGAGCGGCGGTCGACGACTTGATTACACGCACACGTGAGCGCGAGCTCGGGGTGCTCGTTTGCAACGCGGCGTACGTTCCGTTCGGACGGTTCTTGGAGACGTCGCGAGAGGACAAGCTGCGCGCGCTCGCGGTCAACTGCGAAGCCCCGACGCTCTTGATCGACGGCCTCGCGCCGACGATGGCCACCCGCAACACGGGAGCGATCGTGCTGGTGACGTCCATGGCGGGCCGTCAGGGCTCGGCGCTGTTCGCGACGTACGCCGCGACCAAAGCGTTCGAGCTGGTGCTCGCCGAGTCCCTCTGGGACGAGTTGCGCGCGCACAACGTCGACGTCGTCGCCGTGTGCGCAGGAGCGACGGCTACGCCGGGCTGGCAGCGCTCGGGCGCAGAGCCCCCATGGTACACGCCGCCCGTGACCGAGCCCGACCTCGTCGTGCGCGAGGCGCTCGCGGCGCTCGGACAAACGCCGTCGCTCGTCGCGGGGGCGATCAACCGCGCGGCGTCGTTTGCGATGGAGCGGCTGCTTCCGCGGCGGTTGGCGATCGAGCTTTTGGGGCGCTCGACGCGCGCCGTGTTTCGCAAGCGCCTGTCGTGAGCGATTTCGTTCTCAGGCTTCGACGTAACAGCGAACGAGCCGACCGTCGGCGCGGCGCTCGAGGGCGGGCTCTTCTTTGCCGCAACGGTCGATCGCGACGTCGCAGCGGTCCTTGAATCTGCAGCCCGGCGGGAGCCTTCGCAGGTCCGGCACGACGCCCGGAATCGTCGGCAACCGCGGCTGCCTCGCGTTGTCGGCGTAGGACGGAACCGAGCGAAGCAGCCCGCGCGTGTACGGGTGCTGGGGCTTTCGAAACAGGTCCTTCACCGGCGCGCTCTCGACGACGCGGCCCGCGTACATGACCACGACGTGCTCGGCGAACTCCGCCACCAGGCCGAGGTCGTGCGTGATGAGCATCACGGCCATGTCCTTCTTCTTTCGAAGGTCCGCGAGCAGCTCGAGGATCTGCGCTTGAATCGTGACGTCGAGCGCCGTCGTGGGCTCGTCGGCGATGAGCAGCTTGGGGTCGCACGCCAGGGCCATGGCGATCATCACGCGCTGACGCATCCCGCCCGAGAGCTGGTGCGGATACGCGTTGACCCGCTCTTCGGGCGAAGGAATCCCCACCAACGCGAGCAGCTCGACGGCCCTCGCGAGCGCCTCGCGCTTCGAGCGCTTCTGGTGAAGGATCACGCTCTCGGCGATCTGGTCGCCCACGGTGTAGACGGGGTTGAGCGAGCTCATGGGCTCTTGAAAGACCATCGCGATCTTTTGACCGCGGATGGAGCGCATCTCCTTCTCGCTGAGCGCGAGGAGGTCTCGCCCGTCGAACATGATCTTGCCCGACGCGATGCGGCCGGGCCGCTGGATGAGCCTCAGGATCGAGAGCGACGTGACGCTCTTTCCGCAACCAGACTCACCGACGATGCCGATGGTCCCGCCCGCAGGGAGCTCGAAGGAGACGTCGTCGACGGCGCGGAGCGTTCCGCCGTCGGTCTCGAACTCGGTCACCAGGTGCTCGACACGCAAGAGAGCTTCGGCCACGACGTTGCTGAGACGAGCGTACCAGCGAGCGAGCTTTGTCCGTCGAAATCCCGACCGCTCACAGTCCGAAACGAAATCCTACGGACCACTCGAAGCTCGCCGTCGGGACGCGGTCGGTCCCGAACGCGCGGATTCGCGTGAGCAAGAGCGTGGTGACGCCGAACTTTCCGCGGCTCCACACGTCGGCGCCCGCGCCCACCGTGAAGAGCCCTGTGAACGCCTCGTCTCGCCCGCCCACGGGAGCCTCGATGCGCTGCAGAAAGCGCGTCCACTGAAAGCCGCCGCCCACGAGCAAAAACGGCCGAAAGAGCCCCCCTGGAGAGTTGAGCCCGATCTTGGCGCGCACGCAGTCGACGGCCACTGCGATCTCGGGCGTCCGCGGGGTGGGCGGATCCGACGAAAGGACCATCACCGAGAGTCCCGGCCCCAGGGACACCGCGCGGTCCGACGTCGGATAGATGTCCAGGTCCCATCCCATCGACAGCGCCCAGCCCGGCTCTCCGCGGGCGCCCACATAGAACGCGTCGCTCACGATCGTGGGTCGGTCGTCGATCGCGCGCGCGTCGCGGGAGGCGAGCGCGGACCCGAATCCAACACACAGAATCAAGATCGACCGCGACCATCCACGGCTCCGACGTCGCATAGGCGAGCGAGAGGGTACCCCGACCCTCGCGCTTCGCTTCGCGAAGAACGCACGTTTCGTTGAACGACCCCGGCGCCCCCTCGCCCGGCGTGCTGGCGGCGCGCTGAATCGTGTAGCGTCGAGCGCGAGCAGGCGAAAGAGCGTGGTTCACGAGACGACCGAGGGTTCAAGGAGAGCGACGATGCATCGGTGTCCGGCGCGATCGCGAGCGAAGTGGACGATCGGCGCGTGGCTCGTCGCCGCCGCGTGCGAGCGTCGGATCGCCCCCTCGCCGCGCAGCGCGACCACCGCTGGAGCGTCCGCTCCGAGCGTCGCGAGGACTGTCGTTTCGCGACCCGACGGCGGCGCCACGCGGCTCGCGGTCGGCGAGCGGCGCGCGAGCGCTTGTCCCGCGGTCGAGCAGTCCGACCGAGCGCGGGACGCGCCTGGCGACGATGAAATCAGTCCGAACTGGGCCGCTCCGCCGCGAGGCATGATCGCTCAGTGCGCTCCGCGGAGCGCGGAGTTTCGCGCGGCGCGCGCGGGGTTCGACGCGCTCGAGAGGACGATGGACGCGCTCGAAGCGGGGCAAGATCCGACCGCCGCGAAGAACGCCCTCGAGGCGCTGCTGTCGCACCCCTGCTTCGCCCTCGGGTCGGTGGACGATCTGCCCATCGGACGCAGCGCTCACTCGCTTCGATCGTGGTGGATGGATGGGGGCGCGAGCTGGGTCGAGTCTCTGCTGGTCGCGCCGCAATCGAGCAGCGGTTCCACCAGACAAACGCTTTGGTTTGCGCCGTCCGAGCTGCGAAGCCTCGTGCTCGAAGAGCATCGAGACTCTGCGCTCGCGCCGGTCCTTTGCGCGGCCAACGACGAGGCGTGCGGGCGAGAGTCCGCCCCGTTCGTCCTTCGCTATCAACGTCTGCTCGCGGGACACGACGCGGTCGAGCGCGTCGTGGCGCTCGATCACGACGATCCTCCGCGACGATCCTCGGAAGACTGGCACGAGTACTGCGCGCGGATGACCGCCGCCGCTCGACCGTCGCTGCGCTACGCAGCGTTTCGTCAGTGCGCGACAGTCCACCTGCAAGAGAGAGGCACGAGGCTGCCGCTCGGGCGCTTTCGAAACCCCACCGGCTGGTTGGTGGTCGAGGGTCGACGAGGACACCACGCGTACTGTGACGCGGTCACGGCGTTTCACCTCGCGACCGGTTCGCTCTATCGCGCGAAGCGCTGTGATGGGATGCACTTCGTCCGGGCGTTCAACCAGCGCGACGCAGGCGCGGACACCGGGGTCGATCCGATCGTCGTCACGGCGGCCCGCGTCGACGTGCAAACGATCCGCGACGTGGCGCTCGCGCTCCTGCTCGCGCCGCACCTGACCGCGGACGCGCGGGAGTCGATCGGGCTCGAAGCGCCGACGGGTGTGCGGATCGAGCACGACTCGGCAGCGCGAGCCTCGTTTAACGGGTTTGTCATGAGCGGGAGGTTCTCGAGCGGCCAGACGCAGCTGAGGTGGCGATGGTTCTCCAACGGCTGCCTTCGCGTCGCAGGGACGTTGCGCTGGCCCGAGAGCGACGACGCTGGCGCGGACGTCGCGGCGCACTTGCTCGCCGTGAGCGAGGCGTCCCTCGACGACAACGACTCGCCAGAGGCGCCCCTGCCGCGATGGATCGTCGAGGAGCTGTCACACGTGGACGAACCGGCGACGAGCGGGGTCGAGCGTGAATTGGCAGCGTACTTTCGGGAGGCGCAGGAGCCCGTGCGTCAGGCGCTGCGCGAGCGAGTGGCGCTCCCATGATGACCGCCGCCGACTCGTGGTACACACCCACGCCATGACGCAACAGCTCGAAATGCAGGATATCCGCGTCGGAACGGGCCCCGTCGCGGTCGCCGGCCGGCCCGTCTCTGTGCACTACGTCGGGACGCTCACCAACGGCTCGAAGTTCGATTCGTCTCGTGACCGCGACGAGGCGTTCGAGTTCACGTTGGGCGAAGGCGAGGTCATTCAAGGGTGGGACGTCGGCGTCGCGGGGATGCGCGTCGGCGGGCTGCGCAAGCTGGTGATTCCAGCGAGCATGGGCTACGGGGAGCGCGGGTTTCCGCCGGTGATTCCGCCGAACTCGACGCTGGTGTTCGAGGTCGAGCTCATCGCCGTTCGTTGATGGCGCGGCGCGGGCTCGTTCGAGTCCTGTGCTCGCTCGTCGCGACGAGCGCGCTCGCGACGAGCTGCACGCCCGTCGTGTACGCGGTCGTCGCGCTCCGACGCGCCACGGTCACGCGCGAGGTCTTCGTCGATCGACCGGTGCTCGGCGACTCGAGGCAGCCTGACGGCAGGCGCGCTCCTCAGTGCGCGATTCGCGCGACCAGCGCACACTCGGATCAAGCGTGGCGCTTCGTCGCGACGCGAGACGGCGCGTACACAGCGCACGTGCGAGGAATGCACGACGTGGTCGTCGCGGTGTTCGACGAAGCGCGCGAGGTCGCGTGCGACGACGACAGCGCCGCGGTGGGAGAGGGTCGGCTGCGCTTCTCTGCGCGCGCGGGACGAGCGCTGTGGATCGTGGTCGACGGCTACCGCGGCGAGCGCGGTCCGTACGAGCTGACGGTCTCTCGCAGCGAGTGAGGGATCACTCCGCGGCGGCCACGCTGGGGGGCGTGGCGCCCGGGCTGCGATCGACGCTCGCGTCGGTGATGCTCGCCGCGGGAAACACCATCACTACGCGCGCGCCGCCCTCGGGCCGATTCTCGGCCCAGGCTCTTCCGCCGTGCGCCTCGGCGATGCGACGAACGAGGGCGAGGCCGAGACCGACGCCGCGCGCCTCTGCTTCGCCGTCGCGGTTTCCTCGAAAGAACGGCTCGAACACGCGCTCTTCTTCGCCCGGCGCGAAGCCATCGCCGTCGTCTTCGACGCTGATCTCGACGCGACCATCCGCGCTGGGCATGGCGCGAACGGACACCGTCGGTCCGCCGTACTTGCGCGCGTTGTCGAGCAGGGCGCCGATCGCGCGAGCGAGCAGCGTCGGATCGGCGTCGAGCATGGGCGTCGCAGGCTCGACCCGCGTGCGACCGGACGGGAGGCTCGCGCGATCCGCGGCGCGCTCGATCACGGCGCGCGCGCTGAGCGGCCTTCGCGAGAGCGCCGAAAACTCGAGTCTAGCGCTCGCGAGCAGCTCGCCGACGAGCGAGTCCATCTCGACGACCTCGGCCTCGATTTCGTCGAGGGGGTCTCGGCCCTCGCCCGCGCTGGCTCCGTCGCGAGCGAGCTCGGTGAGGATTCGAATACGCGCGAGGGGCGTGCGCAGCTCGTGCGAGACCGCGGCGAGCAGCTGCCTCTGCTCTTTGAGCTGTCGGTCGATGCGCGAGGCCATGTCGTTGATGGCGCGCGTGAGCTCGCCGACCTCGCCCGGGTGCGTGTGGCAGAGCGACGCGCGGCAGGACAGGTCGCCGTTGCCGAGCGACTGCGCCACGTTGGTCAGCTCTTCGAGCGGCTTGACCAGGCGTCGCGCGACCTTGTTCGAGATCGCCCAGAGGACCAGGCCCGCGGCGAGCAGCGTGACGAGCGTGCGCCAGGGAGCGGGATAAAAGCCCGGGCCCGCGATGCACATGCGGACGGTGCCGAGCGGCGTTCCGTCGGAGCGCGTGACGCGGGTGCTCCAGGTGGGTCCGCAGTGATCGCCCTGCCAGCCGGGGCTCTGGGCGACGAGCATTCCGTTGACGTCGGTGACCGAGACGACGACGTTGAGGTCTTCGCGGTACGAGCGCGCGAGGGCGGCGCGCTGCGCGGGGTCGTCCCACACGCGCGCGAAGCCCCTCGCAGTGAAGCGCTGGATGCGCTCGCGCTGCGCGCCGATCGAGTGCTCGGGCCCCGAGATCATGCGCATCGAGAGCGATACGGTGAGCATCGTCATCATGATGGCGATGCCGAACCAGGCGAAGAGCTTTCGGTGGAGCCTCGCGCCCATGTAGCAGCGGATGTTGGCGATCGGGTGAGGTCTCATGACACGCGCTCGGTGATGGGGGCCTCTTTGGCGAAGACGTAGCCGACGCCCCGGACGGTTTTGATGAGTTTGGGCGACCGCGAGTCGTCGCCGAGCTTGGCGCGCAGGTGCGAGACGTGAACGTCGACGGTGCGCTCACCGACCACGACGTCGTCTCGCCCTGCGAGGGACAAGAGCGCCTCTCGCGGAACGACGCGCCCTGCGCGCCTCGCGAGCGCGAGCAACAGATCGAACTCGAGCCCGGTGAGCTCGATCACGCGGCTCTCGATGCGCACTTCGCGGGCTCCGACGTCGATGGACACGCCGCCGACGTGCAGGTGCTCTTTGGCGCTGTCGGGCATCGCGCGGCGGAGGACGGCGCGGATGCGCGCGAGCAGCTCGCGCGGAGAAAACGGCTTGGCGAGGTAGTCATCGGCGCCGAGCTCGAGCCCGACGACGCGGTCGGTCTCGTCGCCGCGCGCGGTGAGCATCACGATCGGAACGCTGCTCTTGCCGCGAATTCTGCGACAGACCTCGAGCCCGTCGATCCCGGGCATCATGACGTCGAGCAAGACGATGTCGAACGAGCCGCGCTCGAAGGCCTCGACGCCCTTGAGTCCGTCTGCGGCGCGCGTGACGTGCACGCCGTTTTGCGTGAGGTAGCTCGAGAGCAGGTCCGCGAAGCGGACGTCGTCGTCGATGAGCAGCGCGCGCACGGTCATTGGCTCCTTCTTATATACCGCGCCCGCGACGGGCATCGAGGGCGCCCGAGCGGGTCATCGGTCGGAGAGACTGTCGAAATTCAGTCGAAACCAACGCCGCGAACGCAGAAGACCCGACGCCCGTCGCGGTGTTGGCTGAGCGGTTACCTCGTCGTGGCGTCGGAGACCTTGGTCGACTGGGCGCGATGGGCGTCGACGGCGGCCTCGGCGCAGGCGCGAGAGAACTGCTCGACCGCCGCGCGGCGGTGCGCCATGTGGTGTTCGCGCCATCGAGCCATCGAGCGAAACCCGCTCGCGTATCCAGAGACGGCTCCGACGAGCAGGAGGGCCATCGCGATCTTGCGTGCAACCATTGGGGTGTGTGTCCTTTCGAGTGAGCGTTGACGGGGGCTACGTGGTGCTACGCAGATCGGTAGGGGCCTTGCGGGTTGAAGCCGCCGCGCCACGAGGCGCGGGGAGTCCAGGGTCCGCCTTCGAGCAGGTCGGCGAGGATCGCTCGCTGTTTTGCGTCGAGCGCCTCGTGGACCTTGCGCAGCGAGGCGGCCATCACGTCTTCGGCCTTGCGGAGGGCCTCTTCGTGCCGCGATCGAGCGGCGCGGACGGCGTCCTCGTCGAAGCTCTCGGCGCGCAGGGCGCGGGCGACGTCTTCGCGCGACTCGCGGACGCTCTTCCACGCCTCGCGACCGGCGTCGCGGCTCTCGTCGAAGGCGGCGACGATCACCTTCTCTTGTCCGGGCGTCGTGTCGAGGCGCTCGAACAGCGCTCGGAGCATCCACCGCCGTCCTCCGCCGAACGGCCCGCCGAAGGGGCCGTCGTAGCCGCCGTCGTGACCGTGCCAGCGGTGATGGCCCCAGCCGTGGCTGCGGTGGCAGCCGCCGCCGCGGTGGCAACCGCCGCCGTAGCCGCGGCGCGCGAGCTTGATGAACGCGAGGAGGCAGAGGGTTCCGAAAATGAATCCGCACATAGTTTCGAGTGCATCCCTTCTGGACGACTGCGCCCGACCACAGCGGTCACGAGCTCAGCGCCACGGAGGGTCATTTCGTGCTGCTCCTGTGAAGTCACGAGCGGTCTCAGCGTGAACAAGTGTGAAGCGCGTGCAGCGCTGACAAAGGTCCGTGCGCGCGAGGACATTTTGGCAAACGCGTTCGAGCTGCAAATTCACTTACAAACCGCAAAACTGCGATCTGTGTTCGCCCGTTCGGAACAGCTCCTTTGGTCCCCGCGTTGGCTCACACAGAAAGACACTCTGGCCCGGCGAGGGGACTTGTCGTGCTGAAGAGTTCTACTATACTGACCGAAGATTCGGTTTGATGAACGCGGTTGTCCGGCGGCTCCCCCGCTGTGCGCCGCGAAGCGAGGCTCATCATGCGTGCACTGATCGTTGGTGGTGACTACGTCGAACAGATCGTCGATGCGCTCGCGGAGCACGGATACACGCGGGTCGAACACTGGAACGGGCGCAAGCAAGGCGACGCGCGACGATCGATCCCGAGCAACGTCTCGCTGGTCGTGGTGCTCACGGACTACACGAGCCACCCGCTGCTCAAGCACTTGAAGACCGAGGCGCAGCGGCTCGGCGTGCTGGTGCTCTACTCGCGGCGCTCGCTCGTCGAAGTGCGCCAGCGCCTCGACGCGCTCGAGCGTCGCGCTGCGTGAGCCGCGCTCTCGAGAAAGAAAACCCTTCAGCATCTCACACGATCGTCACGAGGTCTCGTGTCGCGGGGCGTTGACCTTCGAAGCGTCCAGCGACTACGGTGCGCGCTCGCGTCACGACGAACAGACGGTTCGAGGACGCTTCACTCGAGGAGAGACCACCATGGCTGATGTGTTGAAGAAGGGCTCGAAGGGCGACGCAGTGAAGGTGCTGCAGGGAGACCTCGTGGCCCTCGGCTACGACGTGAAGGTGGACGGGGACTTCGGGCCCGGGACGGAAGACGCCGTTCGTCACTTGCAGAAGTCCTTCGGCTACACGGTCGACGGCATCGTCGGCGACGGGACGCTGTTTCTTATCAACCAGCAAAAGGGCCTCGGCTGGAACAGCAGCGCGACCGACAGCGCGGACGTCAGCAAGAGCGGCGGCAAGGGCAGCAAGTCCATCAAGTAGTGCACGGTCGCAGCGCTCGGGGGAGCGCGCGGCCCGCGCCTACGACTCGGTTGGGGGAGGCAAGTTCAGGGATGTCCTATGGACGTACTCTGTCACGCGAAATCAGCGGTGTTTCGAGCGCTGCACCGCGTGACAGAGTATGTCTGCAATAACTGATCGCCCTGCGAAAACAGCGGTAGTTATCGATCCATGAACTCTCGCAACGACGCAGCCCGCTCGCTCTTCCTCACGCTCGCCGCGTTCGTCACGGGCGTCATCGTCGCGGCGCTGTGCTTCGTGTTGCGCGCGTCGATCGCCGAGCTCGTGCGCTCGAGCGCGTTCATCCCCGTGGCCTGTGTGTTGGGCGCTCTCTCGGTCCGCGCGATCGAGTCGCTGTTCGCGACGATCACCGGCGCTCACGCCGGCGCTCAGCGCAACGGGACGGCGTAGTCGGTATCCCAGTGATGATCGTTGAACGTCGGGACCGCCACTGAGCGCATCCCGCGCTCGATGCAGTCGCCGACCGGCGTTCCCCGCCACGCGGTGTTGAACATTCGGAACTGGATCACGCGGCCAGTCGCCCCCTCGAAGCGCACTTCGAAGCGCGCCGTGCCGCGATTCTGCCCGTTTTCACCGCACACCTCGACGCGCTCGCGCACCGCGCGACGAGCGCCAGCGCGCGTCCGCCAGTCGGGCGAGCTCTGCCCCGGCTCGCCAGCGACGACCAGGACACCGTCGGCGCTTACCGGTGGCGTGTTGGACGGCGCGATGACGCCAGAGTCTCGCGGCTCTGTTCCGGTGTTGGCTGCGACCGCGACGCCGGAGTCTTCGGGTTCGCGTTGAGCGACGGAGATGCCAGAGTCTTCGGGCTCACGCTGCGCGAGCGCTGCGTCTTGGATCACCGCCGCGTCGTCCGCCATCGCGACGGTGGGCGCGCTCGCGTCGTCGCCCGACGCGGCGTTGGCGGCGGTCGACTGAGCGTCGCTCTCCGCTGCGAGCGCAGCGTTGTTCGACGGAGCGGCGTCGTCGGCGCCGTGACCCGCGGTCGCGTTTGAATTCGTGGCCGCGTCACTGGCCCCGACGCCGCGCGAGCCGTTCGAGGATTCGCCGCGCATCATGCGGTCGAAGCCGACCCATCCGCCGGCGATTCCGCCGCCGAGTCCGAGGACCACAGCGGCGACGATGGCGACGGTCTTTCCCGCGGATCGTCGCGGCTCGAGGCTGATCGGCGCGACCCCCGACGTCGCGTCGGGCGAGATCGGCGCCGGCACCGGCGGCCCCATCTCGAACAGCGGAGGAACGTCGAGCCCATCCGCGGGCTGCCGCTGCTTTTCTTGCTCGCTCAGCGGTGGAATGGCCGGAAAAGGATCTTCGTCCGCGACGCTGATCGGGGGCGGAGCGACCTTCGGGACCGGCGGGGCAGCGCCGATCATCGTCTGCGCGAAGGGCAGCCCAGCGTCGGGCTTCTTCTCTTCGCGTGGCTCCACTGCGATCGCAGGCGTCTGCGCCGCCGTTGCTGGCTTGCCAGCAACCGCAACGACGGGCTCCGGCTCGGACAACTCGAACGGAGCTGGCTCCGCCACGAGCACCGAGGACTCCTCGCTCGCCAGGGGAAGCAGCGACACCGACTCGATGATCGAGTTGTCACCGACGACGATTTCTTCATCGAGCGACGGATCGCTCAACGCTGGGTCGATCTCGACCCGCTCGGTCTTGGTGGCCTCTGGCTCGAAGGGGTTGGTCTCCGTTCGCGCAGGGCTCGCGGCGGTGAAAGCCGGATCGTCGAGCAACCCATCGAGGGGCGGAGTCCGCGTCTCCTCGACGGTGCGTGACGGTTCTGCAGGCGCGGGCGCCGCCGGCGCCACCGCGACGGGCTCGACGATCGGCGCCGAAATCCCGAGCAGCGTAGAGGTCGCTGCCTTCTTCGGGATGTTCGTCGGAGGCGCGACTCCCACCAGCGTCGACTTCGTCGCGCGCGGCGCGGGCTTCGGCGCGGGCGGAGCAGGCGGAGCAGGCGCGCCGACTGTGGGCTTTGCGGCCTGGGCGATCGCGCTCGCTCCGGGCGAAGCGGTCGCAGGTCGCGGAAGGGTAGGAGGCTTCGGCGCGCTCGGAGCAGCCGCGGTGACCGTCGGCGCAGGCGAAGCGATCGCAGAAGGTGTCGGCGGATTCGGTGCGATCGGCGCTGGGTCCGATGAGCCGCCGAAGATCGACGGAGGCGGTTGCCCGACGCTCGCGGCTCCGATCGCCGCGCCGGTGGGCGAGCTGGTCGCGGGCGACGTTGCGGGCGTCGTTGCTGGCGTCGGTGCCAGCGCAGTCGCGGGCTTCGCTGTGGCGCTGACCTGCGGCGCGGGAAACCTGCTGGAGTCCTTGAGCGCCTGCGAGAGCGCCTGCACCAACGCCGCGCAGGTCGGAAATCGCGACCCCGAAAGGTCCGACGCGCCGCGCTGAATCGTGCGGGCGAGCTGCGTGTTCACGGCGATCGGCGACAGGAGCGCCTCGGCGAGCCTCGCGAGCGCGTAGCGATCGACCGCGCCAGTGGGCGTACGGCCGACGGTGTCGTCGGGCGCGCGAAACACGTTGGGGACCTTCGCTGCGGCGTGGACGTCTTCGACGCGCGCGACCCTGAGCGCGTGCGCGACGCCTGCGTCCATCACGCGCGCGGCGCGAGTGATCCCGTCGATGCGGATGTTGTCGAGCGACAACAGCTGATGCACGACCGAGGGCCGACGCGCGTGCATCGCGTCGAGCGACTCACCGACGGACTTGATGATCCGAAGGGCCTCTTCTCGCGAGAGGCTTCCCTCTTCGGCGAGCAGCTCGCGCAGCGTCGGTCCGTCGACCCACGGCGTGACGATGACCGGCAGTCCCATCTCGACGCCCGAGGCGAGCAGCGGCGGGACGTTGGGGATCGACGCGTCGGCGAGCCACTGCGATCGCCGCGCAAACGCCTCGATAAATCCCGCGCTCGGCGCGTCGGCGCGGAGCGACGTGATCGACACGAACTCGTCGGCGCGCTCGATGTGGTGGCCCTTGTAAGAGATCCACCCGGCCCCCTCGTGAGCCACCGCGTCTACGACGTACTCGCCTGCGACCAGATAGCCAGGGGCGAGCGTCGAGCCCTCGTCGCGCTCGTGCGCACTCATACGGCCGAGGAGCGTACCGCGGAAATCCCCCACGCGAGAAGTGTCTCGCGCTGACTGATCACCGGACCCGCAGGACGCGGCGGATTCAGACGACGTTCGCCTTGATTTCTCGCGCGGACGTCGCCGGGACCCGACTACCGAGGTAGCGAAAGCGCACACCGTTTTCGGGTCCGAGCGTGATTCCTCGGCGACCGACGCGCTCGGGACCGGTGACCGCGAAGCGGTGGGCGCTCAAGAGCTCGGCGAGGACGAGCTTCATCTCGTACATGGCAAACGCGGCGCCCAAGCAGCGGCGGTGGCCTCCGCCGAAGGGAATGTGCTCGAACGGCGAGTATTTCTTCTGCAAAAACCGCTTCGGAACGAACTCTGTCGCCCGCTCGAAGAGGTCTTCTCTCTCGTGAATGGTCGCGATGGACACGGCGACGGCCGTTCCTGCGGCGAGCTTGTAGGGGCCGACTTCGATCGGCGCGTGCGAGAGACGAACGACGTCGGCCACGATCGGGTTGAGCCTGAGCGTCTCGTTGCAGACGGCCTCGAGCATGGGGAGCTGCGCGATGTGCTCGGCCTCGAAGCGCCCTTCGGCCACGAGCTGATCGAGCTCTTTGTGCACGGCCTCGAGGTCGCTCGGGTTGCGATGCAGCCAGTACATCGCCCAGCTGAGGGAGATCGCGGTGGTCTCGTGTCCCGCGAGCAAGAGCGTCATCAGCTCGTCGCGCAGGTCCGCGTCGCTCATGACGCCGCCGTCTTCGTAGCGGGCCTGCATCATGAGCGAGAGGATGTCGTCGCCATAGCGCTCTTTCGCACGGCGATCTCGGATCTCGTCGAAGACCATGCGATCGACCGCGGCGCGCGCCTCGAGAAACTTCGCCCACGGCCCGAGGCCGAACGGCGCGACGCGCGCGGCGCGAAAGAAGAGCCCCGCGGGATGGGCAGAGTCCATGAGCCCGGTGACCGCGCGGCTCCACGCCTCGACGTCGCCCGAAGACTGAACGCCGAACACCGCGCGAAGGATCACCTCGAGCGAGACCGCCTGCGCGCAACGCAGAAAGCTCTGCTCTTCGCCGACCCGCCAGCGCCCTGCCTCTCTGCGCGCAGCGTCGCGCATCACCGCGCCGTACGCCTTCATCCTCGCGCCGTGAAACGGCGGAGTGAGCAGCTTGCGATCGCGCTTGTGTCGGTTGCCCGCGACCAACAACAGCGACGCCGGTCCGACGATCGGGTCGAGCGCGTCCGCCCCCCACACGTCGAGCTCGTCAGGGCTGGCCGTGAACAGCTGCTTTGCCTGCTCGGGGTCGGTGACGATCACGAGCTTTCCACGCAGCGTGTTGACGGTGAAAGGCGAACCGTACTTTTGAAATTGTGTGCGATAGAAAAGATACGGGTCCTTCATATAGGCGAGCGTGACGAAGATCGCCGGCAAGCTCGGCCCAGGAGGCAGGCCTTCTCTCGATGGTTGCGCCATGGTCAGCGATCGTTGGGGCATTCGCTCGTTTGGGTCAATGTGTCCCGAGCCAACAACGGCGGCCGAACATCGACCGAGCGGACGCGCGGAGTTCTGGCGCACTTCTCCGCGCGACGATCGGCGACGGGGGACCGACGAGACAGCGCGGCGCCGCGCGCGGTACGATATGCGACCGTGTCCTCCAAGAGCTCTCGCGCCGTGCTTCGCGCTGTGGTCCTGCCGGCCCTCGGATTGACCAGCGCCGACCTCTTGCTCTCGGCCTGCGATCGCAGCGCACAACAGTCCACCATCGAGCAGCGCTCGAGGCAGGTCGCTGTTCCCGGCATGGTGTCGACCGAGACGACTCCGCAGCCGCAAGTGCCGACAGACTCTGGCGTGCCCGCGGAGGACTCGGGCGTGCTCGAGGCGAGGGAGATCCCTGTTTCGGGAACGATCGCGCCGAGGCCGCAGAGCGAAGACGGTCCTGGAGTCGTTCGTCCGCCGCCGGGTCCGCCGCCGATCCGACGGCCACCGCCCGGCCCGCCGATGCGACGCCCGCGGCCAGGCCCGCCCGGCCGCGCGGTGACCGATTCGATCACACAGAAATCAGCGGATCTCGAGAGCAAGCCGGAGGTGCGCACCGAGCGCCGAGGCCGCACGCCGACGGACTCTGGGTCGCTTCCCGGCATCGCCGGAGCGCGCGCGCGACGAGCGACGCGATGACGGACGTCGCGCTGTTCGAGAGCGCCTCGACGCTGCTGGATTTTCGCTCGCCGACGACGCTCGAGCACGAGCACCGACGGCTCATGGACGAGCGCCACCAGCGCGTCGATTTCTCGACGAGCACGGCCGCGAGCCTCGCGCCGTCGACGCGCGACGAGCTCGCTGCGCTGTGGCGAAGTCGGGCGCGGTCCGAGCACCGGTCGGTGAGTATTTTCGCAACGTATACGCTGGATCTCCTCGCGGCCGGCGCGCCGGCGTCGGTGCTCTCGCTGGCGTGCCGCGCGCAGCTCGACGAGGTGCGCCACGCAGAGCTCTTCGCAGCGCTCACCCGGTGCTACTCGGGCAAGGACGAGTCGCCGGATCCCGGGATTTCGCCCATTCCCGACGACGACAAGCTCTCGCTCACCGAGCTCGCCGCGGTCGAGGCGCTGCACTTGTGCGTCGGCGCCGAGACGTTTTCCTGTGCGCTTCTTCACGCGCTCTACGCGCGCGCGACGGACCCCGCGGTGCGCGCGTGCGTGGGCGTCGTGTTGTCCGACGAGATTCATCACGCGCGCATGGGGTGGAGCTACCTGCGAACGGCGCTCGAAGATCCCGCGCTGCGCGCGACGACGCAACGACAGCTCGTCGGTGTGTTCGACGGGCTCGAGACGGGGCTGTTTGGCGAAGACAGCGACGATCGAGAGCCGGACCCGTTGGACGCGCTCGGCGAAGTGGCTCGAGACCACGGGCACATGCCGACGAGCGAGCAACGCGCGCTGTTTGCCTCGCTGGTGCGCGACGTGTGGGCGCCAGCGCTGCCGACGCTGGGGCTCGATCCGAGCGCGCTCATCGGGCGCTACGAGCGATAGGGCGCGGCGCCCCGAGTGAGCAAACCGACGTTTGGAATGGAGCCGCGCGGCGGCGCGCGCCCCAAGTGAGGAGAACGCGCTGGGCGCAGAGCTGCTACGCAGCCCCCACCCGCGCTGCCGCCCGCCAGCGAGTGAAACGGCAGTGGGC
>LNFM01008430.1_pt1 | contig 15588 bp, 12 predicted proteins | sample 596031 | NCBI WGS metagenome assembly LNFM01 (sample SAMN04254537, study PRJNA301005) | activated carbon metagenome | isolation source: dual media filters at the Ann Arbor, Michigan drinking water treatment plant | place: USA: Ann Arbor | reverse complement strand
CCGCCTTGAACACAAATATGGCGGCCCTCCTGGCCTTTGGCGGGGTAACGATGGCCGATGTCAAGGTTGCCGAGTTCGCCAGCTACGGAGCCATGTGGAAAGGCGTGCTCAATAACGAGATCGACGTCGCCGTCGCATCGAACATCTCTGGCCAAGCCAAGGAGGCGGAAAACTCGCCCCGCGGTCTTGTCTACCCCGTTATGTCGCATTCCGATACGGCTGGATGGGCGCGCGTAGCCAAGATCGGCCCCTATTTCGCCAAGCACAAATCGACGTGCGGGATCTCGGCTTCCAAGGAAAAGCCTCTCGAGACCTCCGCCTATCCGTACCCGATCTTCATGGTCTACGCCTCCGTCGCGGATGAGACCGTTTATGGGCTCGCCAAGGCGATGGTCGACGGCTACGGCGACTACAAGGATGCCGTCCCCGGCGCTTCTGGCCTCGACGTGAAGACACAGAACTTCCAGTGGGTGTTGCCGGTGCATCCAGCCGCGGCCAAGGCATTCAAGGCGGCAGGCGCCTGGAAGGATGCCGACGAGGCCCACAATCAGAAACTGCTGGCCCGCCAGAAGGTGCTGGGGGAGAGCTGGGCTGCCTTCCTGAAGACGTCACCACCCGAGGATGCGGGCGCGTTCCGCCAAGCCTGGATGGCTGCTCGCAAGGCAGCCCTGCTCAAGGCCGGGATGGACCCGATCTTCGAGTGAAGCTGCGGCGGCGGCTGCGGCCCTCCGGGGCCGTCGCGCTCCTCATGGACATCGGATCGGTTCGCCTGCAACAATAGGCAAAGCCCGAGGCAATCGGGTCATCACATCAGGGAGAAAGATGCATGCAGCGGAGACCCCGTCGCGCAGAACTCGTGTTGTCGGCCCTGCCCGCGGCGCTTCTTGCGACCACGCTTGCGGCAGGCTCCGCGATGGCCCAAGACGTCAAGCTGCCGCCCGCGTTGACGTTCACCGCCTACGACACCGGCTCGTCGGGGTTCAGCATCGCCGTCGCGGTCGGCAAGGGTCTGAAGGACAAGCACGGCACCGACCTGCGCGTGCTGCCGGCCGGCAACGACGTAGCTCGGCTGGCACCGTTGAAAGCCGGACGCGCCCAGGCGTCCGCCATGGGCATCGGTCTTTTCTACGCGCAGGAAGGCGTGTTCGAGTTCGCCGCCCGCGAGTGGGGCCCACAACCTCTCACTCTGTTGCTCTCCACCATCGACTGCAATGGCGCCAACATCGCAATCGCCAAGGACACCGGAGCGATTGACGTCAAAGACCTCAAAGGCAAGCGCGTTGGCTTCGTCGTCGGGTCGCCCGCCCTGAACCAGAACACGCTGGCGTTCTTGGCGTTTGGAGGCCTCACCAGGGACGACATCAAGATCGTCGAGTTCGCGAGCTTCGGCGCCAAGTGGAAGGGCATGCTCAACAACGAGATCGACGTCGCCCAGGCCTCGACCATCTCGGGGCAGACCAAGGAGGTCGAGAACAGCCCCCGCGGGCTCCTATGGCCGGCGATGCCGCATGCCGACAAAGAGGGTTGGGCGCGGATGACGAAGGTCGGCCCGCATCTCATTCCGCATGTGGCAACCTGCGGCTCGGCTGGCCTGTCGCCCCAGACCCCGAAGGAGATGGCGACCTATCCCTATCCCGCCTTCATCGCCTACCGGACCATCGGTGACGACCTCGCCTACTCGATCACCAAAGGCATGGACGACAGCTACGACCTCTACAAAGACGCCGTACCCGGCGCGTCGGGTCTGGCTCTCAAGCGGCAGACCCGGCAGTGGGTCATTCCCATTCATCCGGGCGCTGTGAAGGTCTACCGGGCCGGTGGCGTCTGGAGCGATGCCGACGAGGCCTACAACAACAAGCTGTTGGCGCGTCAATCTGCGCTCGCAGCGGCCAGAGACGCGTTCGCCAAGGCGAACCCACCCACGGACGATGCCGAGTACCGCAAGGCCTGGCTCGCCCATCGCAAGGCCTCGCTCGAGAAGGCCGGGCTCGACACAATCTTCGACTAGCCGCATCCCTGCACTGGCGCACCCGGCAACGTCTGGGTGCGTTTACCGTCCGTCCCGGCTACCGAACCCAGACTGGTCCTGAAAACATGGCAACGCCCGGCCCCGCCGACACCTCCGCCGCGCCAAAACAACGCGTCGAGTTCGACGACCCTCACGCCGGGGTCAGTGGGCCGATGGAGGCCGAAACCACGCGGCTCCGCACCTTGACCGGCGGCTGGCGGTGGTTGCTGATCGCCTTGACGGGGGCCACGATCTTTTTGTGCCTCAACCAGCAGTTCACCTGGCGCTTCTTCCTCGGCTACACGCAGCTCAACACTGAGTATTATTACCTACTCATCGTGCTCATGCTGCCGTTCACGTTTCTCATCTTTCCCGGCAGCGCCAATGCGCCGCTCGATCGCGTCCCCTGGTACGACGTGCTGCTATTCCTGGCCACGGTCGCCTCTGGCGTCTACCTCATGCTCAACATCAGAAAGGCGGCCGAACTCGGCTGGGAGTTCAACGGCGCGCCGCAGCCCATCATATGGGCTGGCCTCGTGATGTGGGCGCTTTTGATGGAGGCCCTGCGCCGGACAGGTGGCTGGAGCCTGTTGCTGTCGGTGCTCCCGTTTACTCTCTATCCACTGTTTGCCGAGTGGCAGGGCCTCGGCCCCCTCAGGGGGGCGCAGTCCACGCTCGAGCAAGCGACGGCCTACCATGTTCTCTCGACCGAGAGCCTGCTCGGCATTCCGGTGCAGGCCTTCGCCGAGACCGTGATCGGCTTCCTCGTGTTCGGCACCGCCCTCATGATGACCGGTGCCGGCAAGTTCTTCATCAACCTCGCTTTCGGGCTTTGCGGAACCTTCCGCGGCGGCGCGGCCAAGGTCGGCATCTTTGCCTCTGGCCTGCTCGGCATGATGTCGGGCTCGATCGTGTCCAACGTGCTGACCGCCGGCACGATGACCATCCCGGTCATGAAGAAGACGGGATTCACACCCTCCTACGCTGCAGCCATCGAGGCTTGCGCATCGACGGGCGCTGTTCTGGCACCACCCGTTATGGGCGCGACAGCGTTCGTCATCGCCCAGTTCCTCAACGTCTCCTACGCCGAGGTGGCGCTGGCAGCGATCATTCCAGCGACGCTCTACTATGTCGCGCTGTTCATGCAGGTGGATGCCTATGCCGCCCGACATGGCCTCAAGGGCCTGAAGCGTGAGGAACTCCCCAGCATCTGGGTGACATTGAAAGAGGGCTGGTACTACGTGTTCGTTGTCGCGCTGCTCGTCGTCATGTTGCTGCACTTCAAGCGCGAGAGCCACGCCCCGTTTTATGCGACGGCACTGTTGCTGGTCCTGAACCAGGCATTCAACAAAGAAAAGCGCTGGACGCTGCGAACCATCTTCGACTTCCTCGAAGTCAATGGCCGCACGTTCGTCGAGCTGATCGGCATTCTTGCCGGCTGCGGTCTGCTCATCGGCGCTTTCTCGATGACCGGCGTCGTCTCGAGCCTCGCCAACGACCTTCTCTCGATTGCCGGCACCAACGCGCTGCTTTTGCTCGCCATGTGTGCCATTACCAGCCTCATCCTGGGGCTCGGTCTGACCACGACGGCTTGCTACATCTTCCTCGCCATTCTGGTCGCGCCGGCACTTGAGAAGATGGGCCTGAACAAGATGGCCGTGCACATGTTCATCTTCTACTGGGGCATGCTGTCCTCGATCACGCCGCCGGTTGCCATTGCCTCATTCGCGGCGGCGGGGATCGCCGGGGCGCCGGCCATGAAGACGGGATGGGAGAGCATGTGGGTCGGCTCCATCATCTATTTCCTACCGTTCTTCTTCGTGATGGCACCGGAGCTCGTGCTGCAAGGTGACGCCCCCTACCTGATGGGTCTGCTGCTCGCGCTCAAGGCAGCGATCGGCACGCTGATCATCTGTGGCGGAATACAGGGCTACATGGCCTTCGTCGGCGATCTGCGGACAGCCGGTGGGCTCGAATGGCCGATCCGCGTCGCTCTCATCATAGGAGGAGTGCTTTTCGCAACACCCGGCGGCGGCATCCTTCCGATCGGAACGTATCAGCTCAATGCTGCGGCACTTGCTGTGCTGGTTCCGGCGCTCGGCTTCGCCTATGTGTTCGCCGCTCGCGCCCGGACCGCCGCAGCGACGCGAACAGGCGCGACGTGAGAGGCGCGCTATGTGCTTTTCCCCTTTTTGCCCCAGCGCACGTACATGTCGTGCAGCGCGACGATGTCCTGGCCGCGATAGCCTTCCGATAGGGCGATCGCCATGAGATTGCGGACCGTGGCCGTGGCGGGGGTTGGCATGCCGAGGGATCGGGCGAAATCCATGGCGAGCGCCAGATCCTTCTCGCCGAGTTCCATCTTGAACCCAGGCCGGTAGTCGCCCTTGATGGCATTCGGGAAGCGCTTCTGGAAATGGAACGAGCGCCCGCCCGCTTCTGAGAGAACCTCGAACAGCTTCTCCGGGTCGACACCCGCCGCCGTGCCCATGGCGAAGGCCTCGGCCGCGATCAGCACGTTGCCCATCGACATCATGTTGTTGACGAGCTTGACGGCCTTGGCGGTACCGACTGGGCCGGCGTGCTTCCACGTCGAGCCCAACAACTTCAGGACCGGCTCGGCGCGCTTCAGGGCTTCTTCGTCGCCGCCGCAGATCAGGACCATGGTGCCGTTCGCAGCCTCGCTAGGCCCGCCTGAAACAGGACAGTCGATGACATTGATGCCCTTGGCCGCTGCAGCAGCGCCGACGTCACGCATGGTGGTCGGGTCGATCGTCGACAACTCGAGGACGAGTGTGCCCGTCGCCGTCACCTCGACGAGGCCGCCGGGCTCGAGCCATGCCGCACGCACGGCTGCCGGGTCCGGCAGGCTGGTCAGCACGATGCCACGCCCTTTCACCGCATCGGCCACGCTGTCGGCCATGGCGAAGCCGTCGTTGCGCAACGCCTGCCGGGCCTGCGTGCTGATGTCGTAGCCGATCACGTCGAGGCCGCTCGCCTGCAGCCGGCGCGCCATGCCCGAGCCCATCTGGCCCATACCGATAACGGCGATCTTCTCGGTCATTTGCCCGTCCTTTGTCCCATTCTGTCGGGTTCCCGGAAATCGCGCGTGCGCGATTATCCGCAATGTTCACCAGCCGCGATTTGGGAAGGCCCCGGATCTACGCTGCGCTTGCGCGCGGCTTCGCCCGGGAACTCGGATGATCACATCTGCCCGAACATCGGCTGGCCTGGGTGAGGCATTTCAGCGACCAGCACGTTGTTGGCGAGCGAGTTGGTGATAAACAGCTGGCGATTGTCCTGGCCACCGTAGGCCATGTTTGTGGTCAGCTTGCCGCCGTCGCACGCAACAACGCGATAGATCGGCAATCCATCCGCTGACCAGACCCAAACCGCAGCGCCGCCCGCATGCGCCATCAGCACGTTGCCCTTCGTGTCGACCGCCATGCCGTCCGGCCCCCAGCCGCCGACGAGTTGGCAGAAGAGCCCGACCCGGTGCACGCTGCCATCAGGGCGAATGGGCACGCGCCAAGCCGCGTTGGCGCGCGTCACGGCCAAGTAGAGCATGCTCTCCTGCGGATCCATGACGAGGCCGTTTGGGCTCGGCACGTTGGCCACCAGGCAGTCGAGCTTGCCCTTCGCCGAGTAGCGGAAAACGCGCCCTGTCGGATCATGGAAGCCGGTTTCGCCCTGGTCGGTGAAATAAAGATCGCCATTCGAGGCGAAGAACAAGTCGTTGGTGCCTTTGTAGCCCGGCAGCTTGTCGGGCCCGAGAAAGCTCTCGACCTTCCCGTTCACCGGATCGACGATCATCACGCCGTTCTTGCGGTCGGTGACGAACAGACGCCCGTCCTTGTGGATCTTCAGACCATTTGGATTTCCGTCGTACTTCGTGACGACCGACCAGTCCTTCTGCGGCGTGAGCTTGAGAATGCGCCCGTGCGCGATGTCGACCATGATCAGGTTGCCGTCGCGATCGAACGAGGGGCCTTCGAGGAACGACCCAACCTTCTGCCCGTGGAAGATGTCGCGTGTGAACGCTGACTGCTCCTCGATCAGCAACTCCTTCGGCACCGTTGCGAAGACCTTGGTCTCGATCACTTTCGGCTCTGGCACCATGGGCTCGGGTCCTTGCTGGAGCACCCGCCGCGGGCGGGCATCGCGTGGCAATGATTGCATGGCCGCATCGAGCGTCAAGCGCAGTGCTTGACAACGGCGTCAGGCGCTTCACGCTTGAGCGAGTGCGAAGAGCGGCAGGAGCCACCATGGCAAACCAGAGCGACATCGACGCTTCGAGCGGGAAGCACCTAGCGGGCAAGTATTCGATCGTTGGCGTGGGCGAGACGACCTATACACGCGGCGGCGGCCGCACCACCCGAGCCATGGCGACGACGGCGATCGCCAACGCCATGGCGGACGCTGGGCTCACCGCCGACGATGTCGACGGTATGCTTTCATATTCCGGCGGCGACTCGACACCGTCGACCTTCGTTGCCGGTGACCTGGGCATTCGCCTGAACTTCTACATGGACGTTTTCGGCGGCGGCTCCTCCACCGAGGCCCTGATCGGCATCGCCATGGGCGTGATCGAGGCCGGCATGTGCAAGACGGTCGCCATCTTTCGATCGATGAACGGCTACAGCCAGGTTCGCATCGGCGGCACGGGCGCGCGCTCGGCAGCACCGGTGAAAGGCGACGAGATTCACAACCGCGCCTACGGCTGGCAAAGCGCCGGCCAGATGTTCGCGCCGAGCTTCATGCGTCACATGTACGACTATGGCACCACCCCCGAGCAGGTCGCCATGGTGAAGGTGGTGCACTCCGAGCACGCCTCGAACAATCCCAAGGCCTACTACAAGAAGCGCTTCACCGTCGACGAGGTGCTCTCCTCGCGCATCATCTGCAAGCCGCTGCATCTCCTCGACTGCTGCGTCGAGACCGACAACGGCACCTGCATCATCGTCACGACGACCGAGCGGGCGCGCGACCTCGCCAAGCGGCCCGCCATCATCCAGTCGGTCGTCGGGCGCTGCTCGAAGCCCCGCATCGACATGCATTACCAGCACGGGCCCATCTCGACAGTGGCCGGGCACTACGCCAAGAACATTCTGTTCCCCAACGCCGGACTTGGGCCCGAGGATATCGACGTCACCGCCGCCTACGACGCCTTCACTTTCACCTCGATGCTGCAGCTCGAGGATTACGGCTTCTGCAAGAAGGGCGAGGGCGGCCAATACGTCTCGTCGGGCATCACACGGCTCGGCGGCAAGCGTCCCAACAACACCTCGGGCGGCCATCTCTGCGAGGGCTACACGCACGGCATGAACATGGTCATCGAGAACGTGCGCCAGCTGCGGGCTGAGATCGACGACAGCTGTCCGATCGGGCCGGATGGCAAGCGCCAGCACACCTACGACTACCGGGAAGGCGGCTGCCGGCAGGTCAAGGACGTGGAGGTGACGTGCAACATGGGCTGGGCCAATCCCGGCACCGGCTCGGCAATGATCATGGTCAAGGGGTGAGCGTCATGACGGGTCTTACCGGCAATCACATGGGCATGAGCCTGAGCGTCGACGATCTCGACATCGAGAACGTCGCCTTTTTCGGCTATTGCGCGAAGGGCGATTTCCGCCTGCAGAAATGCAAGGAGAATGGGCTCTTCCGCTATCCGCCGACGACGCGCTGCCCATTCTCCGGGTCCGCGAACTACGAGTGGGTGTCGGTGGCGCCGAAGGGAACCGTCTACTCCTACAACGAGGTGCATCACGCCATTCAGCCGGCATTCAAAGGCAAGACGCCCTACATGCTGCTGCTTGTCGAACTCGACACACAGAAGGGCCAGCCGACCGAGCACGACGGCCTGCGAGTCGCGGGAAACCTCGTAACACCGGACGGCGAGATGGCGCCGCCCGAGATGGTCAAAAAGATCGGCATCGGGAGCAGGATGCGGATGGTGTTCAAACAGGTCGGCGACGGGTTCGCGCTGCCGATGTGGACCATCGACGAGAACGCCAAGCAGCCAGACAAGCCTTGGCGGTATGCGCAGGAGTGAGGCGCGGAGGCGAGCGGCGGGGAAGTCGCATCGGCGTCACCAGCCAGTGCGCCGCGCACTGGCACGCCGGATCAGCGGCCGCGCCACAGCCAGACCGTCAAGGCAGCGCCAGCCAGCGCGCCCAGATAGAGCATCAGGGGCGTCGGAAGCAATCCTAGAATCACCATGATGTGGTAGCCGATGAACGACCCCGCGATGCCGACGAGAGCGTAGGTGATATCTCCGACGCCCGTCGCAGCAGCTGTCTGCCGACCCAGCCAGCTGCGGCCATATCGGTTGAACACTAGGCCGACGATTGTTCCGATTGCCAAGATGACGATCAAGTTCACTACGCCTGTCGTGAGAATAGCCATCAGTCATCTCCAAAACGATCGCAGCATCCATGTGGTGCACCTCACCAGACTACATGGTTTGTCATGCGGCGTACTGATCCACGACAGGACCACTCCCTGGCACCCGTCGTCGTCGTGAATGTCTTGCGACGCCGTCCGCGCAAACGTCACAGTTGACGCACGCCTCCGGGGCTGCTGCGATCAGACCAACCAACGTCGGAGTCTCCCATGCGCCAAGTCCACTTCGTCGCCTTCCTACAGGCCCAGAATTGCACCACCCTGCCGGCATCGTGGCGGCACCCCGATGCCCGCACGGATAGTTTCTCGCCGGAGTACTATCAGCACATCGCGCGCGTGCTCGAGGCCGGAAAGTTCGACTGCGGCTTCTTCGATGATCGCCTCGCCATGCCGGATATGTATCAGGGCGACCACGCGCACACGGTCGAGAACGGCATCCGTTGCGTGAAGATGGACGCCGTCACCTGCCTGATGACGATGGCTGCGGCCACCACGCGGCTCGGCCTCGGCGCCACCTACTCGACCACGTACTTCGATCCCTTCCACGTCGCCCGCGTCTTCCAGACGGTCGACCTGATGACCAAGGGTCGGGCGGCGTGGAACTGCGTTACCTCGGTCAACGACAACGAGGCGCGCAACATGGGCCGCGGCGAGGAGGCCATGGAGCACGACATGCGCTACGACCGCGCCGACGAGTTCATGGAGATCGTGCTCGGTCACTGGGATTCGTGGGACGACGACGCCGTCGCCGTGGACAAGAAGAACAACCTTTACGCCCATCCCTCGAAGGTCCGCCGCATCGACTACAAGGGTAAGTTCCTCGCCTCGCGGGGGCCGTTCACGGTGCCGCGCTCGCCCCAAGGGCATCCCGTCGTCATGCAGGCCGGGATGAGCGGTCGCGGGCGGCGCTTCGCGGCCCGTTGGGGCGAGTTGCTGTTCGTTGCCCACCACGATCTCGCACACGCCAAGGCCGCCTACGACAAGGCCAAGGCTGACCTCATCGCGGTCGGTCGCGATCCCGCCTCGCAGAAGATCTGCTCGCTTTTCTATCCGGTGGCTGCAGCGACGCGCATGGAAGCCGAGGACAAGCAGGCGGCCTACGACAAGCTGCCAAACGACATCGACCAGCTCTCGCTGCTTTCGGAGGCGCTCAATTACGATTTCGCCAAGAAGGGCCTCGACGAGGAGTTCTCGGACGAGGAGCTGCGCTCGATCAACGGCATGCAATCGATGCGCGACCGCGTACTCGAGTCGGGCAAAAAGAACCCGACCGTGCGGGATTTCATGCAGATCACGGGCCGCGGTCTCTTGCGCAACGCCTGGGTCGGCGGCCCGAAGGACATCGCCGACCGTATCGAGGAGTGGTGGTCGATGCCGGCGTGCGACGGCTTCGTCGTCGGTCCGACACATCAGCCCGGTGGCTTCGAGGACTTCGTCGAGCACGTCGTTCCCGAGTTGCAGCGGCGCGGCATCTACCGCAAGGACTACACCGGAGCCACGCTGCGCGATCACCTCGGACTTGCCCGCCCGGACATCGGCTATCTGAGCGGACAGGGCAGCAAGGCGGCTGAATAGCAGGTCCCTGCGGCTCGCTCACGCGTGCCGGCGGCGTGCTATCCAGGGTTGACGCTCTCGGCCAAGTGCTTCGTCTGAAAGTGCTTGGCGCTGCGGGAGTGAGCCGTCATCGCGAGTCTGCTGCGGCCATTGCGTCGCTTGCGGCGCTGAGGAACACTTCGAGAAGCAAGCGGGAGAACCCAGATGACGAACACCTCGGATCGCCCATCCGTGACCACGGTACGGCTCCAGAACATCGCGCAGTCGTACGGGCAGTCGGCCGCCCTCATGGCCGCCGTCGAACTCCGCGTCTTCACTGCGATCTCGAAAGGTGCGGGCACGTTCGATGAGATCGGAACGGCGACTGGACTTTTACCGACCAATGCCGAGCGGCTCGTGGTTCTGCTGTGCGCTGCGGGACTTGTCGAGATGCAAGGCGGGCGGCTCAAAAACGCCGGCGACGTCGAGCGCTTCCTGGTCGAGGGTGAGCCCGACTACATGGGCCCGTGGATCACTTTCACCAAGCCGCAGTGGAACGAATGGGGTCGGCTCGCCGAGCACCTTCGTGTGCCTAAGCTGAAAACCATGGGCTCGATCGGCGACTTCACCGTGGAGAAGGCACGCCAGTATCATCAGGCGACCTACTCGATCGGCATGGGTGCGGGGCGCCGCTTCGTGCGGCAGGTCGATCTTGCAAATAAAAAGCGCATCATGGACATCGGCGGCGGCTCGGGCGCCTACTGCATCCAGGCCGCAAAGCAGCATCCTCACATTCGCGGCGTGGTGTTGGATCTTCCGCCCGTCGTTGTGGTGACCCGCGAGTTCCTGGCGGAGAACGGCGTCGCCGACCGGATAGCAGCCGAGCCCTGCAACTTCGTGACAGACCCCTTCCCGACCGATTGCGACGTCGCGATCATGGCCTCGAACCTGCCGATGTACTCGCGTGCGGTGATCGCATCCGTGATCAAGAAGACCTACGACGCCCTGCTGCCCGGCGGCAAGATGCACCTCATCGGCGAGACGACCAACGACGAGCGGACGGGGCCGTGGGGGCCTGCCTACTGGGGCCTCGGCCAGGCGATCTCGGAATCGGAGGGTGTGGCGCATTCCGAGGCCGACGTGATCGGCTATTTCGCAGCGGCCGGGTTCCGCGACGTCAAGGTCGAGGAGTTCATTCCCGGCTCGCTCAGCCGGATCGTCGGCACGAAGGCTTGAGGCGCGCAATGTTCCACACAGCGGTTTGCGATCTGCTCGGCATCCGCGTTCCGATCCTGCAAGGCGCAATGCAGGGCGGCGGCGGCGTGGATCTCGTCGCGGCTGTCTCCAATGCCGGCGGCCTCGGCGTCTTGCCGACGTTTGGCGGCCCTGACAGGAAGCTGCGCGAGGACATCGCCGCCGTGCGCGAGCGGACGAGCCGGCCCTTCGGCGTCAACATCATGCCGATGGGCCGCGGCATCACCGAGCGCTGCGTCGCCACCTGCATCGAACTCGGCGTGCCGGTGGTAACAACGGGTCGGGCCGACCCCGGCGCGGACGCGGTGCATAAACTGAAGGCCGCCGGTATCAAGGTGGTCTCCGTGATCCCGACCGTCGAGCATGCCCGGCGGATGGAGGCCGAAGGCGTCGACGCCGTCGTGGCGTCGGGCACCGAGGCCGGTGGTCACGTCGGTACCATCGCCACGATGCCGCTGGTGCCGATGGTCGTCGATGCCGTGAAGATTCCAGTCCTCGCAGCCGGCGGCATCGGCGACGCGCGCGGGTTTCTCGCCGCCTTCGCGCTGGGCGCGCAAGGCATCCAGATGGGCACGCGCTTCATGGCGACGGTCGAATCCGACCTCAACGCATGGGGCCGGCAACGTCTCCTCGAGATGCGCGAGACCGATACCCTCGTGACACGGTCCATGACGGGTGCGACGGTACGCTGCATCAGGACGCCTGAGATCGCGGCCTACGAGGAGGCACTTACCCGCCACGCTCCCGAGGCGGAAGTCACCGAGCTGATGCGCGCCGTTCGCGCCTCGCGCAACGAGGAGAAGGCCATGCGCCGCCAATCGGCCGCGGGCCAGGTTGCCGGTCTGATCCGCGACGTGCCGACCGTCGCCGACCTGATCGATGGCATCCTGGCCGAGGCCGCCCGATTGGCTGAACGAATGCCGGGAATGGCGAGGTCTTAGAACGCGGACCCTAAACTATCGGGCGACGAAGCGAACGATAAGGCCTTCAGCTGGTCCATCGGAGACGACCTCCGTAGCGTGACCTAGAACGGTCAGGCGGCGCACTTGCCTTGGGCATGTCCGAAGCGCTCTAATTTGGCCATCCATCGCGCAACGCGCAATCGAGGAGCCAGCCCCATGCCAAAAGACATGCCCGCCATCAGTCTCGTTGCCGTGCCGGGGCGGCGGAGGGCGACGCTCGAGGCAGCGCAACGCATCGAGGCCGCCGGTTTCACCAGCATCTGGTCGCCGTCGATGTTCTCGAACATGGCGCTCTGCGAGGCGCTGGCACTGACGACGAAATCAATCCATTTCGCTACGTCGATCGCCCCGATCTACTCTCGCACCGTCGGCGACTTCGCCCAGAGCGCAGCGTTCATCCACGAGGTGTCGGCAGGTCGCTTCCGATTGGGCGTCGGCGTCAGCCATGCGCCGAGCCACGTCCGCATGGGCGTAACCCCGGGCAAGCCGCTCGCGGATATGCGCAGTTTCGTCGAGAAATATCACGCCAGCGAAGGGCTCGGCCCATTGCCGCCTGTCGTCCTGGCCGCGCTGCGCACAAAGATGGTGCAATTGGCTGGCGAGATCGGCGACGGCGTGGTCTTCGCAAATGGCGCGCGCTCGCACATGAAGGCGAGTCTCGCCGCCCTGCCCGAGGCAAAACGGAACGATCCCGCCTTCTCTATCGCCAACATGATCCCGACTTGCATATCGGACGACATCGAGGCGGCGAAGGCGGTCAACCGCAAGACACTAACGTCCTATGGAATGCTTCCCAATTATCGCAACTACTGGAAAGAGGCAGGCTACGTCGAGGAAATGGAGGCCATCGAGAAAGCACTCGCGGACGGTCGCAAGGACGACGTGCCGAAGTCTTTCTCTGACCGGTGGCTCGAGGATACGACCCTGTTCGGGCCAAGATCGAAAGTGCTCGACGGGGTCGCTGCCTGGAAGGCGGCTGGCGTGCGCACGCCCATCATCGTTCCGTCATCCGCGGCGGGCAATCAGATGAAGGCGATCGAGGAGATCGTCGCCGCGTTCTCGTAAAACGAACAACGGCGGCGAACCGGGCCTCGCCGCCGTTGTTCGCTCTGGGAAGTTCAGTGGCGCGTCGACGGCTGCCAAGCGGCAAGCGTCTCGGCTATCGAGGAGCCATTGGAGAGGTGCTGCAGGGTCTCGCGCGGGGTCGTCGGAACGGCAGCGACCGTCTGCAGACCCAAAGCGTCCGAGGCGGTGACAACGACAGCCGCGAGAGCGGCACTGCGATAGATCGATTGCCCCCGCGTCCACAAACTGCGGAAGGCGAACCGGCTGGCCCGCACGGCCGCCACGTCGTTCGGGAGGAACGAGGCAAAGGCGTCGCGCTTCATCGGATCCCGGCGCATGCAGTCGCCGTACCAGACCGAACGGTCGCCGACGATGAGTTGCTCGTGACCGTCTAGCACCCGTGGGTTGCTGGTCAGCCGGATCTCGTGCACGAACTTGGCGCTGAAGGAAAGGCTCCAGGTCTCGTCCTCGGACGCAGTGGCTCCGCCTGCCAGCACGATGGCAGCGCCGATACGCCGGGCGGCAAGTTCTTCAGAGAGACCAAGCAGCGCCGCGACGACGGGGCTGGATGGCGAGCGGGCCAGAAGGGCGATGGCGTCGCCGCGACCGCTCATGGTCTCGTCGAGGGCATCGGCGATAAAGGCTTTGATCGAACTCTCGCGCTCCTCTTTGGTCTCGAAAGGCTTGAAGGGAGGGGATTTGGCGCGCATTTGGTGGTCCCTCGTGGTGCGGATCGGCTCTCCGCACTCTCATTGTTGCCTCCAGCATTTGGCGGCAGACGCGTTAATTAAATGCTTAAGCCAAGGCCGATCTGGGACAGTCGAGGGGCAGCATCGTGACAGTCGGGCCAAGGGTCGGTGCGCAGCGGCGCGTTTACGCCTGGGATATTGTCGAGGGAAGGCGACTCCGGTTCCGCATCGGACGTTCAACCTTCCCGAGTTGCAGGGCCGAAGCGCAAAGCTATCGAGCGGAAATCGTCCTGTGCCTCGGGTGTCAGCGCCGGCAGAGTGCCATCGACGGGTGCAGGAGCCTCGGCTCCCGGAGCAGTCGGACCCAGAGCCAACGGCCCAGCAGGCTCGGAGGGTTGCAACAGCACGACGTGAGGGGTCTCACTGAGTGGCGAGGCGGGGCCAGCCAGGCCCGACGTGGGGGCATGGGGCGATAACTCGACGCGGCCGAGCAATGATGCAGGGAGCCGCGCCTCACTCACAGGCAAGGTGTAGGTGACGCTCTCCCGCGTCGCCGCGATGGTGACAGTCGGTTCGACAGGTCGGGAGGGCGGAGGCGTACCCGGCAGCCTTGCCAAGTCGGCGACTTGGACAGTCGTGCCTGCGCGCGGCGGCTCCGCGCTCGATTCGGCGGTTGGCGGGACGGTCTGGTCCGCCAGGTTGGCCTCCGGGTCGCGTGGCTGAGTAGGCGAGGGTTGGCCGGTGCGAGCGACAGCGGGGTGCAGCACCACGTTTTCAGCCGGTGTCGGATCGGAAAAGAAGGGCTCCAGGGCATCGCCGCTGGCGGACACGGACCCGGATGACGGGCGGGTAAAGGGCGAGGTGTTACTATTTGCCGGCCGGCGGCTCGGCGCCGAGACCTCGCCTGCTCCCGGAACAACCCGAGGCTGGAAGGTCGGTCGATCATCGGTATCGGTGGGTTGAGGACGCCCGGCTGCATAGCCCGACGCGTGGGCGGTCCGGCCGTGACCGGCGTGAGCCCCGGGCGTGCCACCTCGAACAGGTCCGGACGCGCCAGGGTAGCCGGCGTCTCCTGACGGTGGGGATTTGCGGGGATAGGGCGATGGCGATAGATCGGGACCGGCTTCCCGGAACAAGTCCTCCTCGATGCGCTTTCGGCGCTGGGCAGTCTCGACGCGACGGGCAGCTCCCATCACCGCGCCGAGGATGATCTCGGACCAGGCGCCATCACGGAAGCGATAGAGCCGGAACGCCTCCGCGTTGGCAAACTTGCTGCCCTGGCGGCGTAGTCGCTTCTGGACGGTCGACGTGGTGAGCAGCGGACTCATGACGCGGGTAAAGATTTTCTCTTTCTCGAAGCTCGCGAAGAGGTTCGAAAGGAGGTGCGCCTCCTGCAGCAGTGTCTCGGCCTCGGCGACGCCGTAACCCTGCATCTGTCGAGCATTTCGTGGGTTCGGACGGTAGGGCGTATTGAGCGGGACGGCGGCGTAATAATCGCCGTGGAAATCGAAGACGACGTGGCGAAAAACCTCAAAGTTCTCACGGATCTCGCGGTCGCGGTGAATCTCGTTGAAGCGCGAGAGGATCTGGATGACCGGGCCACGCTCGGCAGCGCGCATCTTCGGCACGAGCCGATCGAGCCCACTCACAGGGCGCTTGATCGAGACGAGCAGCA
>LNFM01008429.1_pt1 | contig 15588 bp, 11 predicted proteins | sample 596031 | NCBI WGS metagenome assembly LNFM01 (sample SAMN04254537, study PRJNA301005) | activated carbon metagenome | isolation source: dual media filters at the Ann Arbor, Michigan drinking water treatment plant | place: USA: Ann Arbor | reverse complement strand
GCCGCCGTCAGCGTCGTCTTGCCATGGTCCACGTGTCCAATCGTCCCCACGTTCACGTGTGGCTTGGTTCGCTCAAATTTGCCCTTTGCCATGTCGGTTCCTTGTCTGCCTGGATTTACTTTTTGTTGATGATCGCTTCCGCTACGTTCTTAGGCGCTTCGGAGTAGTGCTTGAACTCCATCGTGTAGGTGGCGCGACCCTGGGTCGCCGAACGCAGCGACGTCGAATAGCCGAACATCTCCGCGAGCGGCACTTCGGCCTTGATCGCCTTGATGCCGGAGATGAGGTCGTCCATGCCCTGGATCATGCCGCGACGGGAGTTGAGATCCCCCATCACATTGCCCATGAATTCCTCGGGAGTCTCCACTTCCACCGCCATCATCGGTTCGAGCAGGACCGGGTTCGCCTTGCGCATCCCGTCCTTGAACGCGATCGAAGCGGCCATCTTGAACGCGTTCTCGTTCGAGTCCACTTCGTGATAAGAACCGTCGAACAGCGTGACCTTCACGTCCACCACCGGGAAGCCCGCCAGAACCCCGTTGGGCAGCGTGTCCTCCAGACCCTTCTGCACCGCCGGGATGAACTCGCGCGGCACGACGCCACCCTTGATGGCATCGACGAACTGGAAGCCCTTGCCGGCCTCGTTCGGTTCCATCTTGAGCCAGACGTGGCCGTACTGCCCCTTGCCGCCCGATTGCTTGACGAACTTGCCTTCGATCTCGACCGACTTCCTGATCGCTTCGCGATACGCCACCTGCGGCGCGCCGACGTTGGCGTCCACGCCGAACTCGCGCTTCATGCGATCGACGATGATCTCGAGGTGCAGCTCGCCCATACCGGAGATGATCGTCTGACCGGATTCCTCATCGGTGCGCACACGGAACGACGGATCTTCCTGTGCCAGACGATTGAGCGCGATGCCCATCTTCTCCTGGTCGCTCTTGGTCTTCGGCTCGACCGCTACGTGGATCACCGGCTCGGGGAATTCCATGCGCTCGAGAACGATGATCTTGTCCGGATCGCACAGCGTGTCGCCGGTCGTCGCTTCCTTGAGACCGACGGCGGCAGCGATGTCGCCAGCGCGCACTTCCTTGATTTCTTCGCGCTGATTGGCGTGCATCTGCAGGATGCGACCGATACGCTCCTTGCGGCGCTTCACCGGGTTGTAGATGGTGTCGCCGGAATTGACCACGCCGGAGTAGACGCGGAAGAAGATCAGCTGACCGACGAACGGATCGGTCATGATCTTGAACGCGAGCCCGGCGAAGGGTTCGTCGTCGCTCGCCCGGCGCGAGGCCGGCTGGCCGCTTTCGAGTTGGCCCTTGACATCGGGGATGTCGACCGGTGCGGGCAGGAAGTCGATCACCGCGTCGAGCATGGCCTGCACACCCTTGTTCTTGAACGCCGAGCCGCACAACATCGGGAAGATTTCGTTGTGGATCGTGCGCAGGCGCAGGCCCAGCTTGAGGTCCTCGAGGGACAGGTCGCCTGCCTCGAGATACTTGTTCATCAGCTCTTCGTTCGCTTCCGCGGCGGATTCGACCATGCGCTCCTGCCACGCCTTGGCTTCGTCAAGCAGGGCGGCAGGAATATCGCGCTCCTCGAACTTCATGCCCTGGGACGATTCGTCCCAGTAGATCGCCTTCATCTTGACAAGGTCGATCACGCCTTCGAACTTGTCTTCCGCGCCTATCGGCAGCTGGATCGGCACCGGATGCGCCTTCAGGCGCTGCTTCACCTGGTCGTAGACGCGCATGAAGTTCGCGCCCTGGCGATCCATCTTGTTCACGAACAGCAAGCGCGGCACCTTGTACTTGTTGCCCTGGCGCCAGACGGTTTCAGTCTGCGGCTGCACGCCGCCGACGGCGCACAGCACCGTACACGCACCGTCGAGCACGCGCAGGCTGCGCTCCACCTCGATGGTGAAGTCGACGTGGCCGGGCGTGTCGATGATGTTGATGCGGTGCTCGGGGTAGTTGTTGTTCATCCCCTTCCAGAAGCACGTGGTCGCGGCCGACGTGATCGTGATGCCGCGTTCGCGTTCCTGCTCCATCCAGTCCATGACGGTCGCGCCGTCGTGCACTTCACCGATCTTGTGCGACACCCCCGTGTAGAACAGGATGCGTTCGGTGGTCGTGGTCTTCCCCGCATCGATGTGGGCCATGATGCCGATGTTGCGATAGCGTTCGATGGGGGTGGAGCGGGGCATCTGCTGGAATTTTGTGGGGCCTTGCCGAGGGTCGAACCTTGTGGGCTGCACCGTCTTCAGCGGGCTTCGATCAGAACCGGTAATGCGAGAAGGCCTTGTTGGCCTCCGCCATGCGGTGCACTTCTTCACGCTTCTTCATGGCGCCGCCGCGACCTTCGGCCGCCTCGGCGAGCTCGGCGGCAAGCCGGCCACCCATGGATTTCTCGGAGCGCTTGCGGGCCGCCTCGCGCAGCCAACGCATTGCGAGCGCGGTGCGGCGCACGGCACGCACTTCCACCGGCACCTGGTAATTGGCACCGCCGACGCGGCGGCTCTTCACTTCGACCGACGGGCGCACGTTCTGCAATGCCTGGTTGAACACTTCCAGCGCATCCTTGCCGGTCTTCTTGCCGATTTGTGCAAGCGCGCCGTACATGATGCGTTCGGCCACGGACTTCTTGCCGGCCGTCATCAGCACGTTGATGAACTTCGATACGTCCTGGCTGCTGAACTTCGGGTCCGGCAGGATATCGCGCTTGGCTACGACTCGGCGTCTCGGCATGGCTTCCTCGGTTTGCTCTGGTCTCGTTTACGGGCGGATCGGATTCAACCGACCTTCGGCCGTTTCGCGCCGTACTTGGAACGGCTCTGCTTGCGGTCCTTGACACCCTGGGTGTCCAGGCTGCCGCGCACGATGTGGTACCGCACACCCGGCAGATCCTTCACGCGGCCGCCGCGGATCAGCACCACCGAGTGTTCCTGGAGGTTGTGACCTTCGCCGCCGATGTAGGAGATGACTTCGAAGCCGTTGGTGAGCCGGACCTTGGCGACCTTACGGAGCGCCGAGTTCGGCTTTTTCGGGGTCGTCGTGTAGACGCGGGTGCAGACGCCGCGCCGCTGGGGTGACTGCTGGAGCGCAGGCACCTTGCTCTTGGACGGTGTCTTGGTCCGCGGCTTACGGACTAACTGACTGATTGTCGGCATATTTCCGGCATCCCAAAAAACCGGGACGGCTCCATAGAGCCGTCCCGCTCACTGTTGGTTGATGTAGTCCGCTCGTTCCGTCGGAGACGGCAGCAGCGGCGGTAAAAAGACGCGGGAGTCTATTGTCGGATCAAGGACCTGTCAAGCAACCTGCTCGCTGCCGGCAGCTTCGCCGACCGCCGGATCGGCCCCGGTTTCCGCGAATACTTCGGCATCGCCAAGGGTAGCCTGGTGCTTGCGCGCGTTGTGGTACGCGAGACCGGTACCGGCCGGGATCAGACGACCCACGATGACGTTCTCCTTGAGGCCGCGCAGATCGTCCTTCTTGCCCATGATCGCCGCCTCGGTCAGGACCCGGGTGGTCTCCTGGAAGGAGGCCGCCGAGATGAACGAGTCGGTGGACAGGGACGCCTTGGTGATCCCGAGGAGCAGATGCTCGTAGGTCGCCGGCTTCTTGCCCTCGGCCAGGACGCGATCGTTCTCGTCCAGGACCTCGGCGCGCTCCACCTGCTCACCCGTGATGAAGCGGGCGTCGCCGGCGTCGATGATCTGCACACGCCGCAGCATCTGACGCACGATCACCTCGATGTGCTTGTCGTTGATCTTCACCCCCTGCAGGCGGTAGACCTCCTGCACTTCATCGGTGATGTAACGCGCCAGGGCTTCCATGCCGCGCAGGCGCAGGATGTCGTGCGGTTCCGGATCGCCCTCGACGATCTCTTCACCGCGGTTGACCACCTGGCCGTCGTGCACCAGCACGTGCTTGTCCTTCGGGATCAGGAACTCGTGCGCCACACCGTCGAGGTCGGTGATGATGAGACGCTGCTTGCCCTTGGTGTCCTTGCCGAACGAGACCGTGCCCGTGACTTCCGCGAGCACCGACGAATCCTTCGGCGACCGTGCCTCGAACAATTCCGCCACCCGCGGCAGACCACCGGTGATGTCCTTGGTCTTGGCCGATTCCTGCGGAATACGCGCCAGCACTTCGCCGATCTGCACGTCCTGACCATCCTTCACCGTGATGATGGAGTGCACCTGGAACGTGTAGTTGACCGGCTGGTCGGTCGCGGCCAACCGCACTTCGTGGTTGGTCTCGTCGAGCAGCTTCACCTGCGGGCGGACACCCTTGGTGGCGGCAGTGCCGCGGCGCTTGGCGTCGATCACCACCAGCGTCGACAGACCGGTCACTTCGTCGATCTGCTTTGCCACAGTCACGCCTTCCTCGACGTGTTCGAACCGCACCTTACCCGCGTACTCCGTGATGATCGGGCGGGTATGCGGATCCCACGTGGCGAGCACCGTACCGGCGCGCACCTTGGCAGCGTCGCCCACGAGGAGGGTCGCACCGTACGGCACCTTGTGCCGCTCGCGCTCGCGCCCGTTGTCATCCAGGATCAGCACTTCGCCGGAGCGGGAGATCGCCACCTGCTCGCCACGCGCGTTGGTCACGTAGCGCATCAGCGGCGAGAAGCGCACCGAACCGTTCGACTTGCTCTCGATCTGGCTCGCCACAGCGGTCCGTGAAGCCGCACCTCCGATGTGGAACGTCCGCATCGTGAGCTGCGTGCCCGGTTCGCCGATCGACTGCGCCGCGATCACGCCGACCGCTTCGCCGACGTTCACCAGCGTACCGCGACCGAGATCGCGACCGTAGCACTTGGCGCACAGGCCGTAGCGCGTATCGCACGTGAGCGGGGTGCGCACCTTGACCTCGTCGATGCCCAGCGTTTCCACCGCGTCCACGCCGTCTTCGTCGAGCAGCGTGCCGGCCGGGAACAGCACATCACCCGACTCCGGATTGATCACGTCGTTCGCGCTGACGCGCCCGAGGATCCGTTCGCGCAGCGCCTCGACCACTTCACCGCCTTCGACCAGCGCCTTCATCGCCACGCCATTGCTGGTGCCGCAATCGTCCTCGATCACGACCAGGTCCTGCGTCACGTCCACCAGGCGCCGGGTCAGGTAGCCGGAGTTCGCGGTCTTCAATGCCGTGTCCGCGAGACCCTTCCGCGCGCCGTGCGTCGAGATGAAGTACTGCAGCACGTTCAGGCCTTCACGGAAGTTCGTGGTGATCGGCGTCTCGATGATGGAGCCGTCCGGCTTCGCCATCAGCCCGCGCATGCCGGCCAACTGCCGGATCTGGGCAGCGGAACCGCGCGCGCCGGAATCCGCCATCATGTAGATGGAGTTGAAGGACTCCTGCGACAGGGGCGCACCCTTCTTGTCATTGACCTGTACCCATTCGCTCTTCTTGCCGTCCCAGCTCATCACCGGCTCGGTGCCGAGCTGCTCCATCATGGCCTTGGCCACCATGTCGCCGGCCCGACCCCAGATGTCGACCACCTTGTTGTAGCGCTCGCCCTGAGTCACGAGACCGGAGGTGTACTGGGCCTCGATCTCCTGCACTTCCTTCTCGGCGGCGTTGATGATCTCTTCCTTCTGCGGCGGCACCTGCATGTCGTCCACGCAGATCGACACGCCCGCGCGGGTGGCCATGGAAAAGCCCATGTACATCAGCTTGTCCGCGAAGATCACCGTCTCGCGCAGACCGCAGCGGCGGAACGACGCGTTGATCAGTTTGGAGATTTCCTTCTTCTTGAGCGGCTTGTTGATGAGCGGGAACGGCAGGCCCGGCGGCAGGATCTCGGACAGCAGCGCCCGGCCCGCGGTCGTCTCGTAGCGGGTCACCTTGTCCTGCAACGATCCGTCATCGGCGTAGAACTGCTCGCGGATGCGCACCTGCACCTTGGCACTGACATCGATCTGGCGCGTCTCGTAGGCACGCGAGATCTCGCCGACGTCGGTGAAGGCCATGCCCTCGCCCAGCGCGTTCACCTTCTCGCGCGTGACGTAGTACAGGCCCAGCACGATGTCCTGCGAAGGCACGATGATCGGATCACCGTTCGCGGGCGACAGCACGTTGTTCGACGACAGCATCAGGGTGCGCGCTTCCATCTGCGCTTCGAGCGACAGCGGCACGTGCACGGCCATCTGGTCACCGTCGAAGTCGGCGTTGAACGCGGCACAGACCAGCGGATGCAGTTGGATCGCCTTGCCTTCGATCAGTACCGGCTCGAACGCCTGGATGCCGAGGCGGTGGAGAGTCGGTGCGCGGTTCAGCATGACCGGATGCTCGCGGATGACGTCCTCGAGGATGTCCCACACTTCCGGCACTTCGGCTTCCACCAGGCGCTTGGCGGCCTTGATGGTGGTCGCGAGGCCCAGCACTTCAAGCTTGTGGAAGATGAACGGCTTGAACAGCTCGAGCGCCATCTTCTTCGGCAGGCCGCATTGATGGAGCTTCAGCTGCGGGCCGACCACGATCACCGAACGGCCGGAGTAGTCGACGCGCTTGCCGAGCAGATTCTGGCGGAAGCGGCCGCCCTTGCCCTTGATCATGTCGGCGAGGGACTTCAACGGACGCTTGTTGGCGCCGGTCATCGCCTTGCCGCGACGGCCGTTGTCGAGCAGCGAGTCCACCGCCTCCTGCAACATGCGCTTCTCGTTGCGCACGATGATTTCCGGCGCCTTCAGTTCCAGCAGGCGCTTCAGGCGGTTGTTGCGGTTGATCACGCGACGGTAAAGGTCGTTCAGGTCAGAGGTCGCGAAGCGGCCGCCATCCAGCGGCACCAGCGGGCGCAGCTCCGGGGGCAGCACCGGCAACACTTCCATGATCATCCAGTCGGGCTTGATGCCGGACTTCTGGAAGGCCTCGAGCACCTTCAGGCGCTTGGCGATCTTCTTGATCTTGGTTTCGCTGTCGGTGGCGTCGAGGTCCTTGCGCAAGCGGTCGACTTCACGATTGAGCTCGAGGTTTCGCAGCAGCGCGCGGATACCCTCCGCGCCCATGGAGGCGGAGAACTCGTCGCCGTACTCCTCCATCTTCGCGAGGTAGTCGTCTTCCGACAGGAGCTGACCGGCCTTGAGCGGCGTCATCCCGCCGTTGGTGACGACGTACGCTTCGAAGTACAGCACGCGCTCGATGTCGCGCAGGGTCATGTCGAGCACCATTCCGAGCCGGGAGGGCAGCGACTTCAGGAACCAGATGTGCGCGACGGGACTCGCCAGTTCGATATGGCCCATGCGCTCGCGGCGGACCTTGGACAACGTGACTTCGACGCCGCACTTCTCGCAGATGACACCGCGATGCTTGAGACGCTTGTACTTGCCGCAAAGGCACTCGTAGTCCTTCACCGGGCCGAAGATCTTGGCGCAGAAAAGGCCGTCACGCTCGGGCTTGAAGGTCCGGTAGTTGATGGTCTCCGGCTTCTTCACTTCGCCGTAGGACCAGGAACGGATCTTCTCCGGCGAGGCGAGCCCGATCTTGATGGCGTCGAACTCTTCTTCCTGGGTGACCTGCTTGAACAAATCGAGTAGCGCTTTCATGTGCGACTCCCGGTTAGGCTGCGTATTGCTGTGGAACTGGTGAAATCGGCGGCGGTGAGGCGGATCAGTAGCGATCCAGGTCGATGTCGATCGCGAGCGACCGGATCTCCTTCACCAGCACGTTGAACGACTCGGGCATGCCGGCGTCGATCTTGTGCTCGCCCTTGACGATGTTCTCGTAGACCTTGGTGCGGCCGGTGACGTCGTCGGACTTGACCGTGAGCATCTCCTGCAAGGTGTAGGAGGCACCGTAGGCTTCGAGGGCCCACACCTCCATCTCGCCGAAGCGCTGGCCGCCGAACTGCGCCTTGCCGCCGAGCGGCTGCTGCGTCACCAGCGAGTACGGGCCGGTGGAGCGCGCGTGCATCTTGTCGTCGACCAGGTGATGCAGCTTCAGCACGTGCATGTAGCCCACGGTGACCGAACGCTCGAAGGTCTCGCCGGTGCGGCCGTCGACTAGTGCGATCTGGCCGGAACGCGGCAGGCCGGCGAGCTCGAGCATGTTCTTGATCTCTTCCTCGTTGGCACCGTCGAACACCGGCGTCGCGAAGGGCACACCCGGCACGAGGTTACGACAAAGCTCAAGCACCTCGTCGTCGGTGAATTCCTTGATCTCCTCCGCCTTGCCGCTCGAGTTGTAGATCAGATCCAGCGCCTTGCGCAGGTCGGCGATCTTCGCTTGCGCCGCCAGCATGTCGCCGATGCGCTTGCCCAAACCCTTGGCGGCCCAGCCAAGGTGCGTTTCCAGGATCTGGCCGACGTTCATCCGCGAAGGCACGCCCAGCGGATTCAGCACGATGTCCATCGGCGTACCGTCGGCCATGTGCGGCATGTCTTCCACCGGCACGATCTTGGAGATGACCCCCTTGTTGCCGTGACGGCCGGCCATCTTGTCGCCGGGCTGCAGGCGCCGCTTCACCGCAAGGTACACCTTGACCATCTTCTGCACGCCGGGCGGCAGTTCATCGCCGCTGGTGAGCTTCTTCTTCTTTTCCTCGAAGGCCGCATCGAACTCCACGCGCTTCTGCGCGAGGCTGTCCTTCAGCTGCTCGAGCTGTTCCTGTGCGTCATCAGCCGAGAGACGGATGTCGAACCACGAATGCCGTTCGACATCATCCAGATACGCCTTGGTGATCTTGGTGCCCTTGACGAGCTTCTTCGGACCGCCGTTGGCCGTCTTGTTGAGGAGCAGGCGCTCGATCCGCGCGAAGGCGTCGGCTTCCACGATCCGGAACTGGTCCCCCAGATCGGTCTTGTAGCGCTTCAGTTCGTCGTCGATGATCTGGGCCGCACGCTTGTCGCGTTCGATACCCTCGCGCGTGAACACCTGCACGTCGATGACGGTACCCGACATGCCCGAGGGCACGCGCAGGCTGGTGTCCTTCACATCCGAGGCCTTCTCGCCGAAGATCGCGCGCAGCAGCTTTTCTTCCGGCGTGAGCTGGGTCTCGCCCTTGGGCGTCACCTTGCCCACCAGCACGTCGCCCGCTTCCACTTCCGCACCGATGTAGACGATGCCGGATTCATCCAGTCGGCCGAGTTGCGCTTCCGACAGGTTGGAGATGTCGCGCGTGATTTCCTCGGGTCCGAGCTTCGTGTCGCGCGCCACCACCGAGAGCTCCTCGATGTGGATCGAGGTGAAGCGATCGTCCGCCACCACGCGTTCGGAGATCAGGATCGAGTCTTCGAAGTTGTACCCGTTCCACGGCATGAACGCGACCAGCAGATTCTGGCCGAGAGCCAGTTCGCCCATGTCGGTGGAGGCCCCGTCGGCGATCACGTCGCGGCGCGCGATGCGGTCCCCCACCTTGACCAGCGGCCGCTGGTTGATGTTGGTGTTCTGGTTGGAGCGCGTGTACTTGGTGAGGTTGTAGATGTCCACACCGACTTCGCCTTCGGTTTCCTCGTCGTTCACACGCACCACGATGCGGCTCGCGTCGACGTAGTCCACCACGCCACCACGTCGGGCCTGCACGGCAGTGCCCGAGTCGACCGCCACGGTCCGCTCGATGCCGGTACCTACGAGCGACTTCTCGGCCCGCAGGCAAGGCACGGCCTGGCGCTGCATGTTGGAACCCATCAGCGCGCGGTTCGCATCGTCGTGCTCGAGGAACGGGATCAGCGATGCTGCCACCGAGACGATCTGCGAAGGTGCCACGTCCATGTACTGCACGCGGTCGGGTGTCGCCAGGGTGAATTCGTTGTGATTGCGGCAGGACACCAGCTCGTCCATGAGCTTGGCCTTCTTGTCGACACTCGCGTTGGCCTGGGCGATCACGTACTTGCCTTCCTCGATCGCGGACAGGAAGTGGATCTCGTCCGTGACCCGGGTGTCCTTCACCACGCGGTAGGGCGTCTCGAGGAAGCCGTACTCGTTGGTCTGCGCATACAGCGCGAGCGAGTTGATGAGACCGATATTCGGGCCTTCCGGCGTCTCGATCGGACACACGCGACCGTAGTGCGTGGGATGCACGTCGCGCACTTCGAAGCCCGCACGTTCGCGGGTGAGACCGCCAGGTCCGAGGGCGGAAACGCGCCGCTTGTGGGTGATCTCGGACAGCGGATTGGTCTGGTCCATGAACTGCGACAGCTGGCTCGACCCGAAGAACTCGCGCACCGCCGCGCTCACCGGCTTGGCATTGATGAGATCGTGCGGCATCAGGTTTTCCGACTCGGCCTGCGACAGGCGTTCCTTCACCGCACGCTCGACGCGCACCAGTCCGGCACGGAACTGGTTCTCGGCCAGTTCGCCGACCGACCGCACGCGGCGATTGCCGAGGTGATCGATGTCGTCGATCTCGCCGCGGCCATTGCGCAACTCCACGAGGATTCGGATCACCGAGGTGATGTCGTCGTTGGACAGCGTGGCGATGCCGGTCAGCTCCTCGCGGCCGACGCGACGATTGAACTTCATGCGGCCCACGGCCGAGAGGTCGTACCGGTCCTCGGAGTAGAACAGGCCGTGAAACAGCGTCTTGACCGCGTCTTCGGTGGGCGGCTCGCCGGGACGCATCATGCGGTAGATGGCCACCTGGGCGGTGAGCTGATCCACGGTATCGTCGATGCGCAGGGTCTGCGAGATGTACGGACCGTGGTCGAGGTCATTGGTGTAGATCGTCTGGATTTTCTCGGCGCCGGAATCCAGCAGCTTGGTGGCGAGGTCCGGCGTGATCTCGTCGTTCGCGTTGGCGAGGATCTCACCGGTTTCCGGATTCACCACCTTGTGCGCGAGCACGCGGCCCACGAGGAAGTCCTCGGACACGTCGACCTTCTTGAGGCCCGCGGCTTCCATCTCGCGCACGTGCTTCACCGTGATGCGCTTGTCCTTCTGGACGATCGGCTTGCCCTTGGCAGCGATGTCGAAGCGTGCGATCTCGCCGCGCAGCCGCTCGGGAACGATCTCGAACTGCACCGTCTTCTTGCCGAGGTGAAACGTGTCGAAGGCGAAGAACCGCTCGAGGATCTGCTCGGGCGAGAGTCCGATCGCCTTCAGCAGAATCGTGACCGGCATCTTGCGGCGACGGTCGACGCGGAAATAGAGGTAGTCCTTCGGGTCGAACTCGAAATCGAGCCACGAGCCACGGTAGGGAATGATGCGCGCCGAGAACAGCAGCTTGCCCGAGCTGTGGGTCTTGCCGCGGTCGTGCTCGAAGAACACGCCGGGCGAGCGGTGCAGCTGCGACACAATGACGCGCTCGGTGCCGTTGATGATGAAGGACCCGGTGTCGGTCATGAGCGGGATCTCGCCCATGTAGACCTCCTGCTCCTTCACCTCCTTCACCGTGGGCTTGGGCGCTTCCTTGTCCATGATGGTCAAGCGCACCTTGGCGCGCAGCGGCGCGGCATAGGTAAGCCCGCGCTGCTGGCACTCCTTCACGTCGAAGGGCGGGGTGGACAGCGCGAAGCTCACGAAGTCGAGACGGGCGTTGCCCGAATGGCTCTGGATCGGGAAGATCGAGGTGAACGCGGCCTGCAGGCCCTGGTTCTTGCGAGCGTCGGGAGCGACCTCGGCCTGCAGGAAGGCTGCGTAAGATTCGATCTGCGTGGCGAGCAGAAACGGCACCGGCAGAACCGAGGCACGCTTGGCGAAGCTCTTACGGATGCGCTTCTTTTCGGTGAACGAGTAGGTCATGGTCACTCCACGGGAGAGTTAACGGGGCGTCTAGAGGGGCTGCAATGCAGCCGGCATTGCACAAGCGAAAACATCCCCCGGGGTCCCAGCGGGTCCCCAGCGGCATTCGGTTTCGACTTCTGCGATGCGTGCTGTATTCAATCAGACGGAACGGCCGGCGGTTCACCCGCCGGCCTGCTCCGGCAATGTCGTATCGATATCGTCGTTACTTGATCTCGGCCGCGGCGCCGGCTTCGGTCAGCTTCTTCGCGATGGCGTCGGCTTCCGCCTTCGGCACCGCTTCCTTCACGGGCTTCGGCGCGCCATCGACCAGGTCCTTGGCTTCCTTCAGGCCGAGGCCGGTGATTTCGCGCACCGCCTTGATGACATTCACCTTGTTGTCGCCGACCTTGGCCAGGATGACCGTGAACTCGGTCTTCTCCTCGGCTGCAGGCGCGGCGGCACCCGCGGCAGCGGGGCCGGCCACCGCGACGGCGGCAGCGGCGGAAACGCCGAACTTCTCTTCCATTTCCTTGATGAGCTCGGAGAGCTCGAGGACGGTCATGTTCGCGATCGCGTCCAGGATTTCTGCTTTGGCAACGGCCATGATGACTCCTGATGTGTGTCTAGTTGGCCAGGCCTCTCGGGCACCGGCTGGGGATGGAAAACGGGTGGTCGAGCGCGCCGCTCAAGCGGGCGCTTGTTCCTTCTGATCGCGTACCGCCGCGACAGTCCGGACGAAGCGCGAAGGCACTTCGTTCAGCGTGCGGACGAACTTCGCGATCGGCGCCTGCATGGTGCCGAGCAGCTTTGCGAGCAGTTCCTCGCGCGACGGCAGGCTGGCGAGCGCAGCGACGTCCTTGGGGGACATCACCACATTGGCCATCGCACCGGCACGTATGACGAACTTCTCGTTGCCCTTGGCATACTCGTGCATCACCTTGGCCACGGCGACCGGGTCGGACGACATGCCGTAAGCGAGCGGGCCGGACATCTTGTCGGCCAACCCGGCAAACGGCGTATCCGCCACCGCGCGACGCGCCAGGGTGTTGCGGAGCACGCGGAAGTAGACGCCCGACTGCCGCGCTTTCGCGCGCAACGCCGTCATGTCGCCCACCTCGAGGCCGCGATACTCGGCGAGCACGATGGCCTGGGCCTGCGCGACCTTCGCGCCGACTTCCGCCACCACCGCCTTTTTCTGCTCCAGATTCAGACTCAAGGTCTTGCCTCCTTCAGCTTTGTGATCGGAACCGCACCGGAAATCGGTGCTGCTCCCCCAATCACGGCGACCTGCCACCAGTTTGAATCGAGGGTGACGCGCTTGAAGCGCCACCCGAAGTCATCATTCCGTCGCTGGGTACACCGTCTGCGTAGGACGCCATTGCCACCGGTCGACAACTCCGGCTTCCCGACGATTAAGCCACTGCCCTTGCTCCTACGGTCTTTGACGAACCGGCAAGTGGAAACTCCCCACGCGCCAGCCCCAAAGTCCATCGCGGACACGCTTTGCAGCGCAATCCGCCACCACCATTCCTTTGCTTAAGCCGCCTGCCCTTGCAGGCTTGTCTGATCCACGCGCACGCCTGGACCCATGGTGCTCGATACCGATACCTTGCGCAGGTAGATGCCCTTGGCTGCCGCGGGGCGGGCCTTGTTGAGGGCCTCGATCAGCGCCATCAGGTTCTCGCGCAACGCTTCGGGTTCGAACGAAGCACGACCGATCGTGCACTGGACGATGCCACCCTTGTCGGCGCGGTATTGCACCTGACCGGCCTTGGCATTCTTCACCGCTTCGGCAACGTTCGGCGTGACCGTGCCAACCTTCGGGTTCGGCATCAGGCCGCGCGGGCCGAGAATCTGGCCGAGCTGCCCTACGACACGCATCGCGTCGGGCGCGGCGATCGCCACGTCGAAGTCGATGTTGCCCGCCTTCACCTTCTCGGCGAGGTCCTCCATGCCGACCAGGTCGGCGCCGGCAGCCTGCGCGGCCTGGGCCGCGGGGCCTTGCGCGAAGACCGCGACGCGCACGCTCTTGCCCGTGCCCTTGGGCAGCACGACCGAGCCGCGCACCACCTGATCGGACTTCTTCGCATCGATGCCGAGATTGATCGCGACATCGATGGACTCGTTGAATTTCGCCGTCGCGTTCTGCTTGACGAGCTTCAACGCGTCCTCGACCGCATAGGTCTTGTTGCGGTCCACGGCCGCCTTGACGGCCTTCACGCGCTTGGAGACGGTTGCCATGTCAGAAGCCCTCCACTTCGATGCCGATGCTGCGCGCGCTGCCGGCGATGGTTCGCACGGCGGCATCCATGTCGGCGGCAGTCAGGTCCGGCATCTTGGTCTTCGCGATCTGTTCGGCCTGGGCCCGGGTCAGCTTGCCCACCTTGTCAGCGTTCGGTTTCGTCGAACCCTTCTGCACGTTCGCCGCGCGCTTGATGAGATAGGTCGCAGGCGGCGTCTTCATCTTGAAGGTGAAGCTCTTGTCCGCGAACGCCGTGATCTCCACGGGGATCGGCATGCCCGGTTCCATGCCCTGGGTCTGGGCATTGAAGGCCTTGCAGAATTCCATGATGTTGAGCCCGCGCTGACCGAGCGCCGGGCCGATGGGCGGCGCCGGGTTGGCCTTGCCGGCCGGCACCTGCAGCTTGATGAAACCGATGATCTTCTTTGCCACTTCACTCTCCTTTGCGGGTCCGAACGGGCATCGACTTCACCCTCCCCGATTCAAGGCAGCGACATTGCTGCCGCGATTGAGCTTCGCGTGCCTTGCGGCGCGCGAGCGACGTTACGCCTTCTCGACCTGACTGAACTCCAGCTCCACCGGTGTCGCGCGACCGAAGATCGACACCGACACCCGAAGCTTGCTCTTGTCGTAGTTCACTTCTTCCACGGTGCCGTGGAAGTCGGTGAACGGACCTTCCTTGACGCGGACACCCTCGCCCACTTCGAACAGCACCTTGGGCTTCGGTTTTTCCACGCCTTCCTGGATCTGGTTCATGATCGCCTGGACTTCACGCTCGGAGATCGGGGTCGGCTTGTGCGCGCTGCCGCCCACGAAACCGGTTACCTTCGGCGTGTTCTTGACCAGGTGCCAGGACTCGTCGTTCATTTCCATCTCGACCAGCACGTAGCCCGGGAAGAACTTGCGCTCGGAGATGTTCTTCTGGCCGGCCTTCATTTCGACCACTTCTTCCACCGGCACCAGAATCTGGCCGAACTTGTCCTGCATGCCTGCGCGGCTGATGCGCTCGAGCAGGGCCTTCTGCACATTGCGCTCGAAGCCCGAGTAGGCATGCACCACGTACCAGCGTTTGGACATCATTCGCTCCGCCCCATCATCAAGCGCACCGCCCATACCAGCGAGGCGTCCACGATCCAGAGAAATATTGCCATCACGAACACGAAGAGGATCACGATGCCGGTGGTCTGTATCGTTTCCTTGCGCGTGGGCCAGACAACCTTCTTGGTCTCGGCCACCGACTCCTGCGCGAACACGTAGAACAGCTTGCCCTGGGCGCTGGTCCAGGCCACACCCGCTGCCACCACCAAGCCCGCCACCACCGTGAGCACGCGCACGATCAGCGGGTAGTCCGCCAGCAAATAGAAACCGGCCACTCCGGCGATCACGATGAGGATCGCCAATGCCAGCTTGAGCTTGTCTACCATGGGCTTCGTCTAGTCCGATGCGGTGCGTTGGAGTGTTGGGTGGCAGGCCAGGAGGGTCTCGAACCCCCAACCTTCGGTTTTGGAGACCGACGCTCTGCCAATTGAGCTACTGGCCTGCAGTTCCTCACCGGCCCGGCATCATCGCCGGCACCGCATCCGTCAATTACTCGATGATCTTGGAGACCACACCCGCACCCACGGTGCTACCACCCTCGCGGATGGCAAAGCGCAGCCCCTCTTCCATCGCGAT
>LNFM01003480.1_pt1 | contig 15590 bp, 15 predicted proteins | sample 596031 | NCBI WGS metagenome assembly LNFM01 (sample SAMN04254537, study PRJNA301005) | activated carbon metagenome | isolation source: dual media filters at the Ann Arbor, Michigan drinking water treatment plant | place: USA: Ann Arbor | reverse complement strand
GACGGCGCTCTACAAGCTGCTGATCTTCTCGCTCGCCTGGTCGATGATCCTGACCCTCGTCGGCTTCGCGGCGCTCCATCTCAACCGCAAGAGCGATGCGCTCACCTGGCTCAACCACAAGATCTTCCCGCTCTATATCGTTCACCAGACGGTGATCGTGGCGGCGCTTTACTACGTGCTGCCGCTCGAGCTCGGCGTCGCGGCGAAGGTGGCGCTGGTCAGCTGCATCACCCTGTCCGTCTCGCTCGCCTTCGCCATCGCAGCCGACCAGCTTCCCTGGCCACTGCGCACGCTGGTAGGCCTGACCGGCGACCCGACGGGCGCCAAGGATAACGTCAAGGGTCGCGGGCAGCTGGGCTTCGTCAAGGAATAGTATCGAGGTCCGTGAAACGGAATTCGTCCGCCGTCGACAGGATCGGCACAGCGTGAAATTTGGCGCAAGCGTAGTGAAAGCAGTCGCCCATATTCAAGCGTCTGGCGCCCCTGCCGTATCGCTGCGCCGCGTCCAGCGAAAGCGCCAGCAGGTCGTGAGGCTCCGGCAACTGACAGAGCCGAATGCCGCTTCGTTCAATGAGACGATGCACTGCTTCGCGGGCAATGCCAAAGTCACCGAATTTGTCGGGCCGTGCGAGCGCGGCAGTTGCCTCCCAGGCTGCGACCGCGGTCGTGATCGGTAGAGCGGCGCGTGCGAGAGCCAAGCTGCACCGATCCGCTTCATCTTCGTCACCGAGAATGGCAACCATTGCGGCTGCGTCGACAAACATCCTTCAATCCTCTGCAGGATCACCCGCGATTTCGTCCCAGACCTTTCTGGGCAGTGGCTTGCGCATCTCGTCGGTAAGCACGATTCCGAGTTCTTGCCGAATCGATTCTGCTGTCGCCAGGACGGTCTCCTTGCTGCGACGCCGTGCAAGTGCTTCTCGTACAGCGATGAGAACTGCTTCGGTTAAGCCGACGCCTTCCATATCGGCGAGCTGGCGAGTTAAGCGGTCCGCCTCGATATTCGTGATGTTGATCGTCATGTGGAACTCCCGATCTACATGTGAAAATGTACCCTTGCCCGCCGCCGCGCCTTCGGTCATAAGCGCGCGTCCCAAACCTTCGCCGCGCGCGAAACGGCCCTCCACAAGCCAAGGAAACAGATCATGACCGCCTTCAAGCCGCTCGTCTTTTCGGGCGTCCAGCCGACCGGGAACCTGCATCTCGGCAACTATCTCGGCGCCATCAAGAAGTTCGTGGCCCTGCAGGACACGTCCGACTGCATCTATTGCGTCGTCGACCTGCATTCGCTGACCGCCCAGCTCGTCCATCAGGATCTGCAGGATCAGACGCGTTCGATCACAGCGGCCTTCCTGGCGTCCGGCATCGACCCGAAGAAGCACATCGTCTTCAACCAGAGCCGCGTGATGCAGCATGCCGAGCTTGCCTGGGTGTTCAACTGCGTGGCGCGCATCGGCTGGATGAACCGCATGACGCAGTTCAAGGACAAGGCCGGCAAGGACCGCGAGAACGCTTCTCTCGGCCTGCTCGCCTATCCGAGCCTCATGGCTGCCGACATGATGGTTTACCGGGCCACCCACGTGCCGGTCGGGGACGACCAGAAGCAGCATATCGAGCTGACGCGCGACATCGCCCAGAAGTTCAACAACGATTTTTCGGACCGCATCGCAGGTCTAGGCGTCGGCGTCGAGATGGCGGTCGGCGAGGAGACCGTGCACGGGTATTTCCCGCTGATCGAGCCGATCATCGGCGGCCCGGCGGCGCGCATCATGTCGCTGCGCGACGGGTCGAAGAAGATGTCCAAGTCCGATCCCTCCGACCTGTCGCGCATCAACCTGACCGACGATGCCGATACGATCTCCAAGAAGATCCGCAAGGCCAAGACCGACCCGGAGGCCTTGCCGTCGGAACTCGATGGTCTCGCCGGCCGGCCGGAGGCCGAAAATCTGGTGGGCATCTATGCCGGCCTTTGCGAGATCTCGAAGGAGGCGGTGCTGCGCGAATTCGGTGGCCAGCAGTTTTCCGTGTTCAAGCCGGCGCTGGCCGACCTCGCCGTGGAGAAGCTCGCGCCGATCGCCGGCGAGATGCGCCGTATCTCCGAAGACCGCGCCTATGTCGACGCGGTGCTTCGCGATGGCGGCGAGAGGGCAGGTGCGCTTGCCGAAGGCACCATGAAGACGGTGCGCGACATCATCGGGCTGCTTCAGGGATAGGCGTTTTGCCGGTGGCTTGCCGCCGCCCCTGCGGGGTGGCAGATTGCGCCGGCAGCGAGGGGTAGCACATGGTCTCGAAACGCCTGAGCCGGGAGGCCGGCCACCGCCGCAAGTTCCTGGCAATCATCGACGACACGCCCGAATGCGAGCGCGCCGTCGCCTATGCCTCGATGCGGGCCAAGTCGACCGGCGGCGCATTGGTGCTGCTCTACGTCATCGAGCCCGGCGACTTTCAGCATTGGCTCGGCGTCGAGAAGATCATGCGCGACGAGGCGATGGCGACCGCGCAGGCCGCGCTGGACTCGCATGCCGCCAAGATCCGCACCACGCTCGGCATTGAGCCGGAACTGGTCGTGCGCGAGGGCAAGCCGACCGAGCAGATCCACCAGCTGATCGAGGAAGACCAGGACATCGCGATCCTCGTTCTCGCCGCCGGTGCCGCCAAGGAAGGTCCGGGGCCGCTGGTCGCCTCGATCGCCGGCAAGGGCGCGGCCTTCCCCATTCCGGTCACCGTCGTGCCGCAGAACCTCTCGGACGAGGACATCGCCAGCCTCGGCTAGCCCGGTCCGGCGGGCTTGATCGCTGCTTGAATGTCCCGGCGATTGAGCCTATTTAGAATTGTTCCAGATTAGCTGTGACGGAGATGCGGCCATGTTCATCCAGACCGAAGCAACGCCCAATCCGGCCACGCTAAAGTTCCTGCCCGGCCGTGAAGTGCTCGCGCAAGGCACCGCCGATTTCCGCGACGCGGAGCAGGCGCGGCAGTCCTCGCCCCTGGCAGGCCGCCTCTTTGAGATCCCCGGCGTCACCGGCGTGTTCTTCGGCTACGACTTCATCACCGTCACCAAGGACGGCCCGGACTGGCAGCATCTCAAGCCCGCCATCCTCGGCTCCATCATGGAACAGTTCATGTCCGGTACGCCCGTCATGGCGTCCGGTGGCCAGGATGCGGCCGATCGGGCCGACAGCGCAGGCGAATTCTACGACAAGGCCGATGCCGAGATCGTCGTGACGATCAAGGAACTGCTCGAGACCCGCGTCCGTCCGGCCGTCGCGCAGGATGGTGGCGACATCACCTTCCGCGGCTTCGAGAACGGCACCGTGTTCCTGCACATGAAGGGCGCCTGCGCCGGCTGCCCGTCGTCCACCGCGACCCTCAAGCATGGCATCCAGAACCTGCTCAAGCACTTCGTGCCGGAAGTCCAGCAGGTCGAGCAGATCACCTAGGTCAGGTTCGTCATCCTCGGGCAGGCGCAGCGCTGCGTCGCGGCTCAACGCCGGCGTCATCCCGGAAGCCGATCGCAGCGAAGCGAAGAACGGCTGTCCGGGACACATTCCTCGTCGCGCGCAAAGTCAGGGAATGGGTCCCGGATATTCGTCTCTCGCTGCGATCGAATCCGAATTCCGGGATGACAACCGGGCGTGCTGCCCTCGCATAATCACCGACTGAAAACAAAAAACCGGGCCAAGAGCCCGGTTTTTCGCGTGTGGACGTCCGTTGTTGCCGAGACGGTCCGCTACTTGACGATGACCTTGGCGCCGACGCTGGCGCGGCTGTAGAGGTCGATGATGTCCTGGTTCATCAGGCGGATGCAGCCTGACGACATGGCCTTGCCGATCGAGAACCATTCCGGCGTGCCGTGGATGCGGTATCCGGAGTCGCCCCGCTTGTTGAAGAGATAGAGGGCGCGTGCGCCGAGGGCGTTCTGCGGACCGCCGGGCATGCCGCCGCGCCACTTGGCGAGGTCCGGGCGACGCTTGATCATGGCGGCCGGCGGGGTCCAGACCGGCCATTCGCGCTTCATCGCGACACGGGCGGTACCCTTCCACTCGAAGCCCTCGCGGCCCACGCCGATGCCGTAGCGCATGGCCTTGCCGTTGCCCTGCACGTAGTAGAGGAACTTCTGCCCGGTATCGACCACGATCGTGCCCGGCGCCTCCTTCGTGTCGTAGCGCACGATCTGGCGACGATACTTTTCGGGAACCTTGTAGATCGGAATGGACGGCAGCTGGTAGCCCAGGTCGCGGCGCGCGCCATAGTCGCCGGTGAACGAGCTGAACGTGCCGAGTTCGGTGCTGCAGCCGCCGAGCGCCGCGGTCAGGACCAGGCCCAGATACAAGATGATTGATCGCAACGTCATGAACCCAACCCGCCCCTTCGATGCGCCGCGACGGGATCGATTCGATGCCCCTGATGCGACACGAATTTTTAAGTGGCTTTTCCATGCCTTGCCAAGCGACGAACGGGCAAAAAGCCAAGGCTTACGCACGGGGAAGTGTGACGCTATGGCATTTTTGCAACAAACTCATGGCCTGACATGCGGCCAATGCGAGTCTCGGCGGCACAGCGGCGACCAAATTGGCGGCCCTGGGTTCAAATCGTGAACAAGGACTGCCATGATGGGCCATGCCGATCATTTCGCCGATTCTGTCCAATCCGCTTGCCGACGGCCGTCAGTCCGATCGCGCGATGCTGGTTCGACGCGGCGTGCAGCGTCTGCTCATGGCGATGGGCGCGCATGTCCTGCCCGAAATCTGCCTGGCAAGCGGCCGGCGCGCGGACCTCGTGGCGCTGACGCGTCAGGGCGACATCTGGATCATCGAGATCAAGTCGTCGATCGAGGACTTTCGGGTCGACCGCAAATGGCCGGAATACCGGCTCCATTCCGACCGGTTCTTCTTCGCCACGCATCCGGGCGTGCCGGCCGACATCTTTCCCGACGAGTGCGGTTTCATCCTGTCGGATGGTTATGGCGCCGAGATTCTCCGTGAGGCGCCCGAGCACCGGCTGCCCCCCGCGACCCGCAAATCCCTGATGCTGCGCATCGCGCGGGCCGGTGCGGCGCGCTTGCTTGCGGCTGAACTTGCCGGCGTTTCCGTTCCCGCGCTCGACGGCGAGAGCGAGTAGGCATCAGAAGTTCTGCGCCATGCTGAGCGCGGCGCCAGGAATGTTGGTGCCGATGATGGTGACCGGTATCCGGTCGCCCATCGCCGGGAGGAAACGGTAGTAGTAGGGCGCGATGCCGGGAATTTTCATCTGCTCGCAGCCCGTCACGGGCGGAACCAGGATGTCGACATAATAGTGCCAGGGCGTGGGTGGCGGGGTGGCAACCGAGAAACAGTAGGCGCCGTCACCGAATACGGCCGTGCCTCCGGTAGACACCAGAAGTCCGCCCTGCTTGATACTCCAATAGGCTTGGGCGTCGAAGAACGGTTCTCCATCGACCAACCGCGAGCCCTTGACGAAGTTGGTGATATGGCGGGCCCGGAAGGGCTGCGTGAGGATATCGCGGATACGATGGACGGATTTGCCGTTGTCCCGTACGGTCGAAGCAAGGCGGTGCATGATGCTTTGCGCTGTATTCACGGCAATCTCCCAACGCGGGAAATCGTAGCTCACGCCCCGCGCGGCGTCGAGGTCAGCGCGGCGCGCGTTTGGCCAGGATGCGCTGCAGCGTGCGGCGGTGCATGTTGAGGCGCCTCGCCGTTTCCGAGACATTGCGTTCGCACATCTCGTAGACGCGCTGGATATGCTCCCAGCGCACCCGGTCGGCCGACATCGGATTTTCGGGCGGCGCGGCGCGGTCGCCTCCATTTCGCGTCAGCGCCGCAAAGACGTCGTCGGCGTCTGCTGGCTTCGACAGATAGTCCACCGCCCCGAGCTTCACCGCCGTCACGGCCGTGGCGATGTTGCCGTAGCCGGTGAGGATGATGGTGCGGGCATCGGCGCGTTTCTCGCGGATCGCGGCAACCACGTCGAGCCCGTTTCCGTCGCCGAGCCGCATGTCGACGACGGCGTAGGCGGGCGGGTGCGCTCGCGCCTTGCCCACCGCCTCCTCGACGCTCTCGGCGGTCTCGACCACGAAGCCGCGCATTTCCATAGCGCGGGCAAGCCGCGTCAGAAACGGTTTGTCATCGTCGACGATCAGCAGAGATGTGTCCGCTCCCTGTACGGATGGGTGCGTGTCTTCGTCGGCCATCGTCATGCTTGTGTGCTCATGTGCCTGTTCATGAGGCTGATATAGCCTTCATGTGAGGCGGTTTCCACTATGCGGTGTCAAACATCGAGGCGGACGCCGTCCGGTTGCTCAGGAATACGTCACGAGGCCAGCCAACCTGCACGACCGCGCCCTTGCCGCGTTCATTGGCATTGGAGAAAGACAGCCTCGCGCCGGATCGCTCGAGCAGGGTCTTGGCGATGAACAGACCGAGTCCCAGCCCTCCGCCAGGCTCCGCGCCTTGCCTCGTCGACATGTAGGGTTCGCCGATGCGGTCGATGATTTCAGGCGGAAAGCCGGGTCCGTCGTCCACGATCTCGATGGCGACGTCACGGTCGTCCCAGCGCCACCGGACAATGACGGTGCCGGCCGCGAAATCGACCGCGTTCTCGACCAGATTGCCCAGTCCGTAGATCACGCCCGGGTTGCGATGGCCGACGGGTTCGTCGCCGATGCGCTCGCCGGGGTCCAGCCGGATGGCGATGCCGAAATCGCGGTGCGGCGCGATCACCTCCTCGATCAGCGAGGTGAAGGGCATGCGCGCCATATGGCTCTCGCCTTCCGACGAAAGGCTGGTCAGGCGCTTCAGGATCTCGCGGCAGCGCTCGCTTTGCGACCGCAGCAGCTTCACGTCCTCGCCGTATTTGGCGTCGTTGCCCAGCGCGCGCTCCATTTCCTTGGCCACGAGCGTGATGGTTGCGAGCGGCGTGCCGAGTTCGTGGGCGGCCGCGGCGGCCAGCCCGTCGAGCGCCGACAGATGCTGTTCGCGCTGCAGCACCAGTTCGGTGGCGGCAAGCGCATTGGCCAAGAGCCGTGCTTCCTCGGCGACGCGCCAGGCATAGACGGCGGTGAAGGCGATCGACGAGAGAACCGCCATCCACATGCCGGCCACGTAGATGAAGGGCATCGTCAGGTCCACGCCCGGAAACCAGGGAAGCGGAAGGTGAGCAAACACCAGTACGGTGGCGGCGCCCATGACGACCAGCCCGAGCGCGGCGGTCATGCGCAGCGACAGCGACGTCGCCGACACGACGACCGGTACCGTCAGCAGGAGCGAGAACGGATTGGTGAGGCCGCCCGTGATGTAGAGAAGGCCGGCGAGCTGCAGGGAATCGAAGGTCAGGATGATCATCGCCGCCTCCGGCGACAGGCGGTGCGCGGAGGGATAGCGGAAGGTCAGATAGAGGTTGAGCCATGCCGAGCAGGCGATCAGCGCGAAGCAGAGGCTGACCGGCAGCGGGAAATGCAGCCAGTAGGCCACGGTCACGACCGTGACGCTCTGGCCGACGATGGCCAGCCAGCGCAGCCGGATCAGCGTGTTGAGGCGCAGCCGATGGCTCTGCTGAAGATCGGGCCTGCGCGATTTCCGCATCTTGATCATGGCCCCTATATGGCCCGCGCGGGCAAGCCGGCAAAGCCCTATTTGCCGCGCGGCTTGGCCCGGCTGGTGGCGGCCGCGGTGGCCGGGTCCTCGGGCCAGACGTGTTTGGGATAGCGCCCCCGCATGTCGGACCGCACATCCGCCCACGAGCCGCGCCAGAAGCCCGGCAGGTCGCGTGTGGTCTGCAGCGGCCGGTGCGCGGGCGACAGCAGCTCCAGCTTCAGCGGCATGGTGCCGTCGCCGACCGTCGGATGCCGGTCGAGGCCGAACAGTTCCTGCACCCGGATCGCCAGCACCGGCACCTCGCCGTCATAGCGTATCGGCACCCGGCTTCCGGAGGGGGCGTCGAAATGGGTCGGCGCTGCGGCATCGATACGGCGCTGCAGATCGTGCGGCACCAGCGACAGGAGACCGGCGCGCACTGCCCCGGGATCGATGCGCGCAAACGACGCCTCGCCGGTGAGGTAAGGCGCGAGCCAGTCTGCAAGGCCGGCCAAAAGGGCAGCGTCCGAAACGTTGGGCCACGGGTCGCCGATCGCCCGGTGCAGCCAGCCGAGCCGCAGCCGCAGCGCCTGCGTGTCGTCGCTCCAGGGCAGCAGCTGCAGCCCGTGCGCCGCCACGGCGTCCAGTATGGCCCGGTCGGCCTCCGCCCCGCGCGGCGGCGGCAGCATCGTCTCGGAGAGCACGATGGCGCCCAGACGCAACGTCTCGCGCACCCGCACGGCACGGCGCTCGACGTCGAATTCCGAGACCAGCCGGCGCTCGAGACGACTGCCGAGGACAGCGCGGATCTCGGCTTCGCCGACGGCGGCAGCCGAGGTGATGCGCGCGTTCTGTGCCTTGCCCTGCAGGTCGGCGACGACGAGATAGGCCTGTCCCGCCAGGGGATCGGTGCCATCCAGCATGGCGCCCGATCCGTTCGCCAGCACATAGCGCCCGCGCTCGCCGCGCGCCTTCGCCACCCTGTCGGGCCAGGCATGGAGAAGGATGGAGCCTGCGGAGTCATATCCTGATTCCGATTCGCGCGCGCTGCTGGATTGCCGAGCCAGCCGCTCCGCCATCTTGCGTGCCGCACTGGCACGCGGCGACCGGTCCGTCACAAGGCGGTCGAGCCGTCGGTCGAGGTCGACGCTGTCACCGCCCAGCCCGCGCTCGGTCATCAGCATCGAAAGCAGCGCTGCTCTGTGGGCATCGCCCGAGGTGGCGACCATATGCGCGAGCCGCACGGGAAGCGCGAGCGCGCGCATCGCCTTGCCGGCTGCCGTGATCCGCCCATCCGCATCCAGCGCGTCGAGTGCCACGAGGAGGCCTCGCGCTTCCGTAAGTGCCCCAGCCGGGGGCGTGTCGAGGAAAGCGAGGCTTGTGGGGTCGGAGATCCCGAAGGCGGCGCAGTCGAGGACGAGCGATGCAAGATCGGCCTCCATGATCTCCGGCGCGGCATAGGGCTGCAACGCCCCGGTCTGCTCGGCGCGCCACAGCCGGATCGCCACGCCCGGCTGGGTGCGTCCGGCGCGCCCGGCGCGCTGGTCTGCGGCGGCGCGCGACACGCGCACCGTTTCGAGCCGCGTCAGGCCGGAGGCCGGCTCGTAGCGCGGCACGCGTGACAGCCCGGAATCGATGACGACCCGCACGCCGTCGATGGTGATCGAGGTCTCGGCGATCGCGCTTGCCAGCACGACCTTGCGCCGGCCAGCCGGAGCGGGCCGGATCGCGGCATCCTGCGCGCCGGCATCCAGCACCCCGTAGAGCGGCACGACGTCGACGTCGGCTGCAACGCGTCCGGCAAGCCGCTCGGCGGTACGCTCGATCTCGCGCTGGCCGGGCAGGAAGGCGAGCACGCTGCCGAGCTCTGTGGCAAGCGTCTCGCGGATCGCCGACGCGACGGCGTCCTCCACCGGCAGCCCCGGTGCGCGCTCGCTGTGGCGGATCTCGACGGGGAAGCTGCGGCCCGCGCTTTCGATGACCGGAGCGTCGCCCATCAGCCGCGCCACGCGCGCGCCGTCGATCGTGGCGGACATGGCAATGATGCGCAGGTCCGGCCGCAGGGCCGCCTGCACGTCGAGGCAAAGCGCAAGACCGAAGTCGCCGTCGAGCGAGCGTTCATGGAATTCGTCGAACAGCACCGCCGCGATGCCGGCCAGCTCGGGATCGTCGAGAATCATGCGCGCGAGGATGCCCTCGGTGACGACGAGGATGCGGGTCCTTGGCGAGACGCGGCGCTCCATGCGCATGGCATAGCCGACCACGCCGCCGACCTCCTCGCCGAAGAAGCCGGCCATGCGCCGGGCCGCCGCCCGCGCCGCCAGGCGGCGAGGTTCGAGCAGCAGGATCGTCCCGTCGCCGCGCCACGCGGCGGAGAGCAGAGCCGTCGGCACCAGCGTCGTCTTGCCGGCGCCGGGCGGTGCGACGAGCACCGCATTGGCCCCACTGTCCAGTGCGGCGAGCAGGTCGGGCAATACCGCCGTGACGGGCAGTTCGGGAAGGATCAGGCCCATCAGGCGCCGATCCGGATCAGGTCGCCCCCGGCGGCCTGCGCGTCCGCCTCGTCATGCGTCACGAGCAGCACCGGCAGGCCGCTCTCGCGCGCCTTTGCAAAGACCAGGTCGCGCATCTGCCCGCGCAGCGCCATGTCGAGTTTCGAGAACGGCTCGTCGAGCAGCAGCATCCGCGGCTCCGACACGAGGACGCGGGCGAGCGCCACGCGCGCCCTTTGGCCGCCCGACAGCGTGTCGGGGTCGCGCTCCGCCATGCCGGCAAGCGCGACGCCATCGAGCGCGTCCGCCGCGCGGGCCCTTCGTTCGGCACGACCGCGAATCCGGGCCGGCAGCGCGAAGGCGACATTGGCGCCGACCGACATGTGCGGAAAGAGGAGCGGGTCCTGGAACAGGATGCCCGCATGGCGATCTTCGGCGGGCAGGGTGGTGATCTCGATATCGCCCGACAGCACCCGTCCGCGCGCCTCGAAAACCGGGTCCATGAAGCCGCCGACATAGGCAAGCAGCGTCGACTTTCCGGAACCGGAAGGCCCCATGATGGTGAGCACGCTGCCGGGCGCGATGGTCCGGGTAACCGACAGCAGCTCCCGACCGGCGAGACTGATCGCTACTCCATCCAGAACCAGTTCGCCGCCTGTCATGCGCTTTGCGCGTGCCTTCCCGTCAGCCGCGCAAGGCGCGGCGGTTGCGGAATATCAGCGCGGGCACGAGCGTTGCAACCGCAAAGCCTGCTATCGGCAGCAGCAATTGCAGGAACGCGTAGACGCCGATGAGGCGCCGGTCGCCGCTGGCCGCGAGCGCAACGGCCTCCGTGGTGATGGTCTCGATGCGCCCGGCGCCGATCAGCACCGTCGGAAGATACTGACCGATCGACACCGCGAAGCCGACGGCAAAGGCAATCAGGATGGCGCGCAGCAGCATCGGCGCCCGCACCGTGGCAAAGATCGTCCAGCGGCTCTTGCCGAGGCCGGCGGCGACCGCTTCGTAGCGTCGGTCGAAGGCCCGCCACGGGTCCGACAGCGACAGGAAGACGTAGGGTATGACGAAGATGAGGTGCGCCAGCAGCAGCGCCGGCAGTGCGCCGATGGCGCCGGTGGCGACGAACAGCAGCTGGAGCCCGAACAGGAAAGCCGATTGCGGCACGACCAGCGGCAAATAGAGCAGCATGACATTGCCGCGGCCCGGCCGGCGTCCGGTCTCGTCCTCGCGCATCAGGCTCAGCACCACCACCGCGAGAGCGACCGCCGCGGCGACTGCGCCGATTGCCAGCGTGACCGCGAGGGCATCGGCAAAGCGAGGCGCCTGGTTCATCCAGGTCGTGAGCGAGAGCCCGCTCGGAAGCGCATCGGGAAACGGCCAGAGCCGGGCGATGGACCAGACCCCGAGCACGCCGAGCCCGGCGAAGACGGTTGCCGCCGCCGCCAGCATGGCGGTGAGCGACAGCCGCCTCAGCCACGCGTCGCGGCGCAGCCGAAGGCCGCGGTCGCGCATCGCGTCGCAGATCGTAGCGCCGAGCCGCTCGAGGCCGATCCAGGCCAGCATGGCGGCAAGCGTGACAGCTAGCTGCAGCAGCGCGCCTGCGCTTGCCATGAAGCGCATGCCGAGGTCGGCGTCGTTCATCCACTGGATCAGACGGACGCCGAGCGGTGCCGGCGTGGTCGGCCCGAGGATGGCCGCGACGTCGACGACGGAAGTCGAGAAGGCGATGACGGCAAACACCGCAAGCCGCATTTGGCGGTAGAGCGGCGGCCAGACCCCAAAGATGAAGCCCGCGATGCGGCCGTAGCCAAGCGAGGCCGCGAGCGCGCGTGTGCGCGCGAGATCGACCTGCGGCAGCGCCGCCAGCGCCATCAGGAGCAGGAAGGGGACCTCCTTGACGATCAGTCCCGCCGTCATGGCGAGCCCGTGGGTATCGTTGACGATGAGCAGGTCGGGCGGCCGGGTCCAGCCAGTGATTTCGGGCGACAGCAGGCGGAAGATCAGGCCAGAGGGCGCAATGAGGAAGGCCAGGCCAAAGGCCGCTGCCGCATGCGGGACCGACAGGAGCGGCGAGATAAGATGCTGGATCCGGGAAAAGGCGGGCGTACCCGCCCAGCCGGCCACGAAGAGCATCACCAGCCCCAGCGATGCGAGTGTGGCCAACAGGCCTGTCGCCAGGCTGGTGGCAGCCGACATGACGAGGCCAGGTTGATCGAGCAGCGTGCGCCAGGGGTCGAGCGACAGCTGCGTGCCGCCCAGCGCAGGCAGGTAGCCGAAAGCGGGCAGCACGGTTCCGACCAGGCCGAGCAGGATCGGTCCGGCCAAAAGCAGCATCGCCAGCGGCGGCGCGAGGCGCGTCAGCACGGGAGACGACCCTCTTCGGGCCGCGGCCCCTTCCAGGACCATGCCGGACAGCAGGAGCGGGAACCGGTCGCGCCCCTTTCCTGTCTCACATCTCCGCTCCGCTACGTTTCTTCACCTGTCCTGCAGAAAGGCAGGTGCTGGGCCAAAGTCAATTCGCGGCCCCGTAGCGGCGCTTCCATTCCGTCTCGATGCGGTCCATCCAGCTTGGATGCGGCTCGTCGAGTGCGGGACCGAGCTGGTCCGGTGGCAATGTCGCGATGCCGAGGTCGAGCGCGGCAAACCGCGCTTTGTCCGCAGGCCCCAGCCGCTCCATCGACAGCACCGTCGGATCGCCCCACACCGTCGGGTCCTGCTTGCGTGCCTGGGCCTCGGGCGACAGGAGAAAATCGGCGAGCACCAGCGCGCCGGCCTTCGCGTTTGCGTTGTAGGGGATGGCGACGAAATGGGTGTTGCCCAGCGTGCCACCCGGAAACGTGAAGGATCGCACCGTGTCCGGCAGCATCCCGCTGGCGATGGCGCTGGAGGCTTCCGATGGGTTGAAGGCGAAGATGATCTCCACCTCGCCGTCGGCGAGAAGCTGGAGCATGGCCGGATAGTTCTGCGGAAAGGCCCGTCCGCTGCGCCAGAGCAGCGGGTTGAGCTGGTCGAGATAGGCAAACAGCGGCGCCGACACCGCCTCGAACGAGGCCTCGTCGACCGGCTTCAGCAAAAGCGAGCGGTCGGCCACAAGCTCCGTCAGCACCTGCTTCAGGAAGGACGAGCCGACGAAATCCGGCGGCTGCGGATAGCTGAACCGGCCGGGATTGGCTTTTGCCCAGGCGAGCAGCTCCTGCGCCGATTTGGGCATCGAGGCCGGATCCGTGCGCGCCGTGTCATGGAAGAACACCAGCTTTGCCATGCCCCAAGGGCTTTCCTGGCCCTCGACCGGAACGGTGAAGTCTGTGACGATGGTCGGCTTGCTCTCGATATCGACAAAGGCCCGGCTGGGCAGGGCCTCCGCCCATCCCGGGGCCAGCAACAGGCCCTGCCGCTTCAGGGAAGCGAAATTCTCGCCATTGATCCAGATCAGGTCGACCGAGCCGCCCTGGTCGCGGCCGGCGGCCTTTTCGGCCACGACCTTGTTGACCGCATTGGCGGTATCGTCGAGCTTTACATGGACCACCTTGACGCCATAGCGCGCCTGCATCTCGGCACCGGCCCAGTCGAGATAGGCATTGATGTTTTCCGAGCCGCCCCAGGCGTTGAAATAGACGGTCTGGCCCTTGGCCTCGGCCAGCACCTCCGACCAGTTCGCCGGGTCGGGATCGGCAGCCAACGCGTTGGCCGCCAGCGCGACGCATGCAGCGGCCGCCAGGACAAGTTTCTTCAGCACGTGATTACCCCCGGATCGATGAAGCGCGATTGAGCATTGGCGTGCCGGGCCGGTCAACCGCTTCGGCCACACGGCGCCGTCACTTCGCCGTGACGGCCCGTTCACCCGATGGCGACCCAGCGCTGCTCGCGGAAAGAGCGCGCCATGGCGTCCACCGTCCGTTCGATGGCGATGCCGGCCTGGAAATCGATTGCCGTCGCCGCCTCGCCGCGCAACAGGCCGATCAGCTGGCGGCATTCGATGATCTTGAGGTCGTTGAAGCCGAGGCCATGCCCCGGAGCCGGCACGAACCGGTCATAGGGCCTGTGGTGAGGCGCGATCAGCACGGTGCGAAAGCCCTGTTCGGTCGCCCGGTCAGCTGTGAGGTAGAGCTGGAACTCGTTCATGCGCTCCTGGTCGTAGAGGATCGAGCCCTTCGCGCCAAAGATCTGCAGCGCGATGCGGCCCTTGCGGCCCCATGCGGTACGGCTGAGCGCGATCAGGCCCGACGCCCCGTTTTTCAGCCGCAGCAGGATCGTGGCGATGTCGAACACCTCGACCGGCCGCTCGGCACCCGACTCCTTGCGTGTCGGATAGGGTTTTGCCATGTCGCACATCACCCGCTCGATGCCACCGAACAGCGTCGCCACCAACGACAGCGGGTGCACCCCGAAATCGTCCAGCGCGCCATGCCCGTTCGACGCCTCGTGGCGCTGCTGGAAGGGCGCTTCGGGGTCGGCCATGAAGTCCTCGTCCATCTCGATGCGGACATGGTTGACCGCGCCGATGGCGCCCTCGTCCAGGAGCCTGGCGATGTGGCGGATCGCCGGGCCCTGGATGTAGTTGTAGCCGAGGATCGCAACCCGCCCCGACGCCTTTGCCGCGGCCGCCATGGCTTCGGCTTCCGCAAGTTTCGGCGCCATCGGCTTCTCGCACCAGACATGCTTGCCGGCCTGAAGTGCTGCGATCGCCATCTCCGCATGGAACCGGTTGGGCGTGGTGATCGAGACGACGTCGACGTCCGGGTCGGCGATCACGTCGCGCCAGTCGCCGGAGGCACGCGCGAAGCCGAATTCGGAAGCGCGCCTCCGGGCGAGCCCGGCTTCCGCCTCGCCGAGATGGACCAGCCTGATGTCGGGCGTGTCGCCAAACACCGGCCTGACCGCGTTCCAGGCAAGCGCGTGGCACTTGCCCATGTAGCCCGTGCCGATGAGCCCGACGCCGATTGTCTTCATGCTGCTGCCCCTCTGTCCTCGCCGGCAGTGTGGGCGATTCACGCCGATCCGCCAAGCTGTGCGGAATATCCCGCCTGGCGCCTTTGAAGATGGAATTTTTGTTCCATCTCTGATTGGATGTTCCGCAGCCACATCGCACCGGACGCCCCATGGACGCACAGACCGCGCCGCCGAAGGACTACCCGTCGCTCGCCGCCCTGATCGCGGAACGGGCCGAGCGCTTGCCCCGGCGCCTCATGCAGGTGGCGCGCCACGCGCTCGACAATCCCGACGAGATCGCCTTCGGCACGGTGGCGAGCGTCGCGGCGAGCGCCGACGTGCCGCCCTCGGCGCTCGTGCGCTTTGCCCGCGCGCTCGGCTTCCAGGGCTTCACCGACCTGCAGGACGTGTTTCGCTCGCGCCTGCGCGACCGTGTCCTGAACTACGACGAGCGCCTTGCCCGCATGCGCGAGCATGGCACGGCGGCAAGCAAGTCCGGTCTTTTGCTGCAGGGCTTTCTCGATGCGTCGGAACAGTCCGTGGCGCGGTTCCGCGAGACGGTGGATCATTCCGCGATCGAACGCGCCGCCGACAT
>LNFM01008427.1_pt1 | contig 15592 bp, 11 predicted proteins | sample 596031 | NCBI WGS metagenome assembly LNFM01 (sample SAMN04254537, study PRJNA301005) | activated carbon metagenome | isolation source: dual media filters at the Ann Arbor, Michigan drinking water treatment plant | place: USA: Ann Arbor | reverse complement strand
TGGCCCGATTCCTCGCGGTTGATGGTCGGGTCCACGGTCGCCGTCTGGCCATCCCGCCCGAACTGCGAATAGCCCAGGCTGTGCCGCGGCTCGCGGTCGTTGGCGTAGACCACATGGCATGAGGTGCAGCCCGAGGAGCGGTAGTCGCCGGGCTGGTCATTGGTGCCCATGAACCAGGTGTAGGGGTCGTTCAGGCGGGTCTTGTGGATGTTCAGCACCGGCACGGCGATGCGCAGGCCGGTCCCCGGTCCGCGCGACGACTGGCGGAAGTCCGGACGGCCCGGCTCCTCCAGCCGCTGGATCTGGCCCGTCGGACTGGGCAGGCCGATTTCGGGGAACTGGGTGGCGATGTTGCGCCCGCCGCGCTCGAACACCCGGAAGATGTCCCCGGGCGGCGTCACCTGCCAGGTCGGTATCGGATACAGCACCGGCAGGGCCCCGCGCCGCTGCTCGTCCAGCGTCACCGTCCCGGGCGGCGTGCCGGGGGAAAGCAGCCGCGCGGGCTCGCCTTCGGGGGTATAGGCCTCGCCGATGATGTAGTTTTTGTAGGGCAGGATGCCGTTGTTGTACGAGGCGCCGCCGAAGAACATCGCCCCTGTCGCCATCAGGGATCGTTCTGCTCTTTCAATCAGTTCCATGTGACAGTTGCCACAGGACTGACGGGCAACCCGATAATCACCGGGATTCACAAAACGAATGAACTCAGGTGCCTCGCGGTTGAGCAGGGTGTAGGTCCGCTCGGGATTGGCCGAACTGGGGAAATGCCAACTCCCGGGATAGCGAGGCAAAACGTGAGCTCTATCCCGTACTGCGCTGTATTCTGATGCTTCTCTGGATGCGCCGGCCGGAGCCATCGCGGTGGCGTCGCCGCCGTGGCAGTCGACGCACCCCAGCACGACCGCCGGCGAAGCATGCATGCTCGCGGCATCCACCGGACTGTGGCAACTCACACAACCGACGCTCTTGGCGGCGGCCTGTTCGGGGGTCTGGTTGAGCGGCGCGGGCGGCGCGGCGACATAGACACGCGCGACAGGCGCCTCATCATCGTCAGCGATCACGGCGGCCGGAGAACCGGCGACGAGGATCGTCAGGACGGATACCGCCCCGATCACCAGCCGCTTGCCCCCCCAGGTCCCCATGCGCCCCTCAGAAACTAAGAACAGCGTTCAATAGAACGGAATAGAACCGATCGTCACGATTCTTCGCCTGGAACAGGTCGCCGAAGCCGTCGCCAGGCTCGAAGACGGCCGCAGAGGCGCGCAGGACGACATTCTGGGTCATCATCGGTCGCCAGATGGCAGAGACCGATACGTCGAAGCCCAGCTCCTTCGGGATCGAACCCTCCTGCCGTAAGGCCTGAACCACCGCCGTGTCCGCGAACCACAGATGATTGGCGTTGGCGCTGACCCTGAGTTGGGGCGTCAGGTCCAGATCGGTCCCGAACCCGACCAGAATGGTGCCGGGGTTGTTGAAGTTGGACTGCCCCTCCTCCTTGGAAGACCGCAGCGAGTTCAGCACGGCGTTGCGGCCGTTCACACCGATCGCCCGCCCGCCGCCGGCGAACGGGATCGACTGGCGGATCCAGTAGCTGGTGTCGGCCCCGGCGAACTGCGGGTTCTCGAAGATGGCGTCGAACCCCTCCTCGACATCGTCATAGGGGTCCGGGTCGCCGGAAGCGTAGAGTCCGGAAGCGCGGAACCGCATCCAGTCGAAGTCGATCGACGGCTCGACCGCCAGGAAGAAGGCGCGGATGTCCGCCGGCTGGCCCGTGAACATGCTGTTCCGGTCCTCGCCCAGCGCCGCATAGGCCGAGGCCGTCAGATTGATCCGACCGATCCGGCCGTCGGCGTTGTAGCCCAGATAGGCGACGTCATAGTCGCGGCCCCGCAGGTCGCCGAGCAGCGCCGGGCGGGCCGGGAAGCCGTTGTCGTCGATATGGATGTCATCGCTCTCGCGGTTGCGGTTGTAGATCACCGTCCACTGCGAGGTCATGCCCGGAACCGGCAGGTCCTGCCGATACAGGTTGGCGACCAGAATCTGGTCGTCCCTGATCGACTGGGTGATGTCGTTCAGGCCCGAGTTGGTGTCCTTCTCCAGCCTCAGGAAGAGCCCCAGATTGTACTGGTAGCGGTTGTTGTCGCGGTTCCCGAACAGCCGCACGCCCAGCTGGTTGTCCTGGAACAGGAACCCCCGGAAATCGGAGGTGAAGGGCTGGATTCCGACCCGCACCGAGTCGAAGTCATAGCGCTCCGAGACGTTGCGCAAATGGTAGTCGAAGAAGGCTTCCTGCACGCCGAGGAAGGAATCCTGCCGGTCGGGGCCCTTCGAGGGCCTGACGGACAGGATGCGCCGCTCCGGCACGCTGACATCGCTGTAGTTGAAGGCGAGGGTCAGGCGGGCCTCGAAATCGGGCGGCTTGAACGCCGTCGACCCTTCGATCAGCGCCACCGAGGCGATGAATGTCTGGGACAGGATCAGGCTGTTCGAGCGCCCAAAGACGTCCAGGCTGTTCGGGTCCTGCGTGGTCTGGACTCCCACCGGCAGCGGCAGCGACCGCGGCTCGATCACAGTGTCCGACACCCCGGCGACAACGACGAACAGATTCTCATGGCCCGGCAGCGGCCGGTCGCCCTTGAGTGTGTTCTGGTTATAGGGGTCGAACCAGCGCTCGTTGACGCCGACGGCCTCGATCACCCGCCAGCGGTCCGGAAGCGGCAGATGGTCCGCCGGAAAGGCCTCGGGCGGCGGCGCGCGCACCGCGCCGGGATTGGCCTGGATGATGGCCTCGGGATAGTTTTCGACCCGCCCTGGCCGGCGGCGGATCGGTGCATCGGGGTCGATCTGCTGCGGCGGCTCAACGTCCCGGGACGGCTGGGGCACGGCGGGCTGGATGACCAGCGGCAGGCCCTGCGCAGCGGCGTCGGATGCCGAGAGGCACCCCAGGCTCACAACGATCAGGGCGGGCCATGCCACCTTCATCACGGCGCACTGCAGACATTCTGTTGCGAGGAATCGAGGAAGGGCGCGAACGGACAGCTGACATAGCGCAGCCGGGTCGAGCCGCCGGGATGGGTGACGACAATCTGGTCTGACCGGATCGCGGCCGGTGCCTGGCTGATGCCGCCGACCCGGATCGCGGCATTCTGGAGACCGAGGAAGGAGATCATGTCGTCCTGGTCGATCCCGTCGCCGGAGACGCCGATCGCCCCGATCAGCTGCGTGCCCCGATAGATCGGCACGCCGCCCGGGAAGATCTGGAGGCCGTTCTGGAGCCGGTTCCGGCCCGGCGCGGCGTCCGGCAATGCGGTGCAACGCGCGACCGTGTCCGCTCCCAGACCGCTGACGAAGCCGACGTGCTGGCCGAGGTTGGCCAGGATCAGGGCGGTTTGCAGGCCCGTCGAGAACGGGCTCCACATGCCGATCGGCCGTGACAGCGGACCACTGGTCGAGCCGACCTCACCGTCGGGGAAATAGGGCCGCGCCAGATTGCCGGCGCCGCGCACACTGAACGCGGTCTGCCCGGTCAGGGCCGTCGGCCTCGACAGGAAGGTCCGGGTCTGGCCGACAAAGGCGTTCACGTCCGCCGAGGGGTCGCCGGACAGGTCGGCGGCGGCGGCGGCGTTCGACAGGAAGCTGGCGGTGCGGGCCTTCTGCACCGCCACATCGATGCCGAACAGCGGGGCGTCGGGCGATCGCACCAGTCCGAGGGTCACGCCGTGGGTGTCGACCACGGCGATCGAGACCTGGGCGCGGCTGTCCAGCGGACGGCGGATCTGCGCCCGCGCCCGGCTCATGATGGCGAAGGCCTCTTCCAGCACCGCGCGCGTCTCGGCGGCGGTCAGAGGCGCGCCGACGGAGCCCACATCCGTACCGCCCTGCACAGGATAGCGGGCGCCGCCCGACCCGTCGGTCAGGATGAAGGCATCGACATTGTTGAACTCGCCCGCCGTCGCCTTGCGCACGCCCGAGGCCTCGGTCCCGTAGGCCTGGCCCGCGATCGCGCCCGGCCCGGCGTAGTAGCCGGCAACCGGGGTGAACGCGCCTGTCCCCACCGGCAGCGTCCCGAAAGCCGGCGCCGAGGCCGGCGTGCTCATGAGGGTGGCCGCCGTGGCGTCGCTGTAGCGAAGCGTCGTTCCATCCACCGCCACCCGGTCGGCCTGGATGTCTACGGACGGCGCCAGACCCGTCCCGGCGGCCAAGGCGATGTGCTCCTCGATGTCAGCATCCACATCCAGCACATTGATATCAAAGCCATAATCGCCCTCGGCGATCACCCCGACCCCGCCGACCAGCACCCCGTTCTTGTACAGCGGGAAACCGCCGGGATCGGCCGCGAGACCCAGCGGCGACCGCTTCGGTCCGATCAGGGCCGACGGCCCGCCGCCGGCGACGAACCGGCTCGAAATATCCGAACAGGGCAGCTGGCTGAACTGCACCCCGAACAGCGGCCCGCTTTCCAGGCCCGCCGTCGAGGGGGCGGGCGGGAAATGCTGCTGCACGATCATACTGGCGGTGCGGCTGGAAAAGGCGTTGCCGCCGGACGAGAGGTAAGCGCCCGTGACGGCCTTGGCGATCGCCCCCGCCGCAGCCGGCACGACCACGCCCTGCAGGTCGACATCGACCGTCGCGCCGGGGCGCAGGGTGATCGTCGCCGGTGCGCCGGTCATGGAATAGACCGCCAGCACATTGCCGACCCGATCGGTGACCGCGATCACGGCGGGCCGCGATCGCGCACGGGCCTCGGCCACGGCGCGGGCCAGCACGCCTTCGACGTCCGCCCCGGACAACGCCTCGGCCGCGGGCACGGCATAAAGGGCGCCGCTTCCGCCGCCACCACCGCCACCACCGCCTCCACCACCGCCGCCGCCGCCGCCGCTGGACGACCCGCCGCCGCCGCAACCGGCCAGCAGCAGGCTGGCCAGAGCCGCCAGAACCAGACTCCTCGCCCGTCCGCTCATCGCGCGCGCCTCACGGCGGTCGCAACGCCGCCCATGGCGCGGCGGAATTCCTGTGGCCGATAGCGGTTGGGATCGCGCACGGCGGCATAGGCGCGATCGATCTCGGGCCGCATCGCCCGAACGGCGCCCGCGTCGATCTCGCCCTGGGCGACCAGGGCGTTCAGCAGGGTGTCGACCGCCATGACCGCCTGCGCGCCGCCGGAATAGTCGGTGTATCGCGGCGCCAGCGCCTCCCCGAGCACGTCCTCCAGGATGGCGAAGGTGTCGGCGCGGCTGAACGGGCTGGAGGCGAAACTCGCCGACAGCTGGCCGGCCGTTCCGGCGAGGCGGCGGGCCGCCTCGACAGCGCCGGCGCGGTCGGTGCCAAGCGCCTGGTGGAAGGCGCGTGAGTCGGTCTGGAAGCGCTGGGCCAGGGACGCCGGTGCCGTCCTGGCCGCGGCGGCCAGCATGATCATGTTCTCGTCGTTGAACGGCGGCATGCCCGCGGGGATCGGCCGGCCCGGATTGGCCTCCACCAGCAAGGGGGCATTCGGCTCGTCCGAAATCGGCCGGTGGCAGCTGTGGCAGTCGAAGAAATAGAACTCCGGGAAGACACCGTTCCCGCCCCGCTCCGTGTCGCCATAGACGGTCAGGATCCGCTGCAGCGCCACGGCCTGGCCGATGGCCCACAGCCGGGCGGAATCCATCGTCGCCTTGCGCTGCACATAGTCGGCATCGACATCGTGGTGCTGCTGGAAGGCGGTAAAGAGCTCCAGCTCGAACGACAGGCGCGGATGTCCGGCGCTCATCATCTCGTGGGTCACGAACTGGTTGGGCTTGTCGCTGCCCCAGTGGCAGTCGAGGCAGACATTGGCCCGGACCACCGGATCCTCGAGCGGCGTCATGCCCCGCGCCACATTGGCCGCATGACTGACGCCGACGGTATAGTGGCTGGCGATCCAGCCGCCCGACGGTCCGTGACAGCTCTCGCAGCCGACGCCGTCGGAAACCTGGAACCGGGCACCCCGCGCGGCGGCGGGCTCGGCATGGCAGCCCAGACAGGCGGGGGCGTTCTGGGCCGGGCCCAGACCCAGCCGGCGGGTGATCCCCTGCGCGCGTGGATAGGTCAGGGTGCGCCAGGCCCGGCTGTGTGATCCGCCGGGACCGGTCGGGTCCTGCCAGCTGACCAGTTCGTTCTGGCGCACGACGGCCCCGTCGGGTGCCTGACGGCCATGGCAGGTCGATCCGGCACAGGAGGCCACGCCCTCATGGACGCCCGGTGATGACAACTGGCTCGCGGACGCCCGCGAGGGCAGGACGGCGCCGATCCCGATGCATAGCGCCAGGAACAGGGCGACGCTCGCCCAGACTGCAACCGGGCGGATACGACCCACGCTGATCGTCGTCGTTGTCAAAAGGCCCCCGCTTCCCCCGTCGAAATTCTTGCGAACGCTCGACCGAACAACGTTAGCACCAATCCTGACGACCTGTCAGCCGACTCGCCCATCGCCTGAAGCGGCGCTTTTGAGCCCTAGTCTTCGGGGGTCCAGCGCCGGATGATGGTCCTCGCAGCGCCGCCCGGGCGGGATTCAATCAGGGCCGTGCGCACGGCGTGAGCGCCGCCGTGGTCAACCTCGATGCGCACATCGAAATAGTCGGTCCGGACCGTAACCTGTTCACGGACCTCCAGCGGGACCTGCAGCCGGGTCAGCGCCGGCTGGCGCCAGAAGGCGGCCGGGTCGGGCCAACCCCCTTCGGGCCGACGGTCGATGACCGCCCGGGCGTCAGCGGGGCCGAGCGCACCGCCGGTCAGCATGACCACCAGCGGCGCGTCGGCCGGGGCCAGGGTGTTGACGTTGATGGGCGAACGCTCGGTCGGCAAGGCGCACACATAGGGCCGAAGCCGGGCATAGGCGTCACCACCGACGCCGCGAACCGTCCGCAGCTCCGACACCTCGGCCAGCAGCGTCCCGCTTGTCCTGTACGGCTCGGCCCTGCCGACATAGGCGCTGTCCTCGGCACCCAGAGGCCGTGCGATGGTATCGCTGTCGATCCAGTCGATCAGGCTGTCGGTGATGGTCCCCATCGTCACCGCGTCGACCCCGACCGCGCGTCCCAGGGACAGCAGCTGCGCCGCGCCGATGGGCCGGGCCGCCAGCCGGTCGCCGGTCCAGGTGACGACGCTGTTCAGGTTGAAGCAGGTCTGGCCGTCGCGCACCGTCGCGGTCAGGCGTCCATCCTCGAGCGGCAGGGTGATGGTCTGGCCATTCCACTCCGGCTGCAGCGGCGTCCGGTCCGGATGGAGAGACGTCAGCCTGGCGATCCGTCGTCGCGCCAGCGTCTCGGCGCCGTCTGCATACCATTGGGCCTGTCCGCCGGTTTCCGCATTGATGGTTCGCCGCACAGAGAACCGCACATCGTCCAGCACGGCCGTCGCCACCAGGGCCATCACCGCGACGAGCAGCAAGACAGTCAGCAGCGCCATGCCCTCGCGAACCCGCCGGAACCCGCCCGTCATCGCCCGCCCCCGACCAGGAACAGCTGCGAGAGCCGGCCGTACCCAGCAAGCGTGAACTCGAGGCGCACAGCGTCAGGCGCGCTTCCGGTCGGGCCCATGGTCGGGCTGGGGCTCTCGCGGCCCTCCTGGACGAAGGTCACGGTCAGATCCGTGACCCCGGACAGCAGTTGCTGGGGCGGCCCTGGACGCGATCCGTCCAGAAAAGGCGAGATCCGGCGCTCCAGTCGGCTTTCGACGAGGCTGTATTCAACCCGTTGAAGCGACGAGCGGCCCGCCCCGCCGGCATTGCTCCAGCCTGCGCGGGTGAGGACCAGGACAGGGCCGTCCGCAACGGTGGCCCCCGTCAGCGCGAGGGGGTGGGGTTCGCCGTTCCTGTCGCGCGTGCGCCGGCCGGTCGCCTGACCGAGATCGGCCTTCAGCAGGCTGCGCATCCGCTGCAATCCGGCGGTGCGGTCGGTGGCGGACCGGACCGCAAAGCGGTTGTCGATCGAGACGGAAAGGACGGCCGTGCCCGCGGCCGCGATGAGGGCGAACAACATCAAGGCGACCAGGGCCTCGACCAGGGTAAAGCCGGACCGGACCCGTGCCGGGATGATCATGAACCTGTTGCCCCGCCATGCTGCGGCGGAGACTACACCCGTGCGCGCAGGTGCCCGCAAGTCCGCACGCCTGGCTGGGACGACAAGCCCAATGGGCCGCAACCCTCTTGCACTGCAACAATTTACGTAACATTGTTCGCTATAATTGACCCGCCCGCACTCACGCAAAGCAAGACGATGCTGAAATCCCTGAAATGCCTGCTCAAGGGGCATGCCTATGTCGATAGCCGGAGTCATCCCGGAACGCGGGTCTGCGTTCGTTGCCGGCATCGCAAACCCTTCGAAGGGCTAGCGCCGCCCGCGACGGGGGCCGACACCGCCGACAAGACCAGGGACGACTGACCGCCAGGCGGTCGTCACATGCGACGGGGTCCTCGCTGGCGTCAGACCAGCCGGCTCTGGACCAGGGCCGCCTCAATGAAGCCCGCGAACAACGGGTGTGGCGCGAACGGTCGGCTCTTCAGCTCCGGGTGATACTGCACACCGACGAACCACGGATGATCCTCGCGCTCGACCGTCTCCGGCAGGACCCCGTCCGGCGACAGGCCGGCGAAGACCAGGCCGCCCTTCTGCTCGATGGCGTCGCGGTAGTTGATGTTGACCTCATAGCGGTGGCGGTGCCGCTCGCTGATCGTGGTCGTGCCGTACATGGCCGCGATCTTCGATCCCGCCTTCAACGTCGAGTCATAGGCACCCAGCCGCATGGTCCCGCCCATGTCGCCGCCCTGCTGGCGCAGGACGCGCTGGTTCCCCTGGGTCCACTCCGTCATCAGGCCGACGACAGGTTCGGTCGTCGGGCCGAATTCGGTCGATGACGCCTTGGGATAGCCCGCGAGATTCCGGGCTGCCTCGATGACCGCCATCTGCATGCCGAAACAGATGCCGAAATAGGGAATCTTGCGCTCGCGGGCAAAGCGGGCCGCCTCGATCTTGCCCTCGGAGCCGCGCTCGCCGAAGCCGCCGGGCACGAGGATGGCGTGAGCCGCCTGCAGCCGCGCGTCACAGGCCTCGCGATCGCCCTCGAAGGTCTCCGCCTCGACCCAGTCGATATTGACCTTGACGTTGTTGGCCACCCCGCCGTGGTGCAGGGCCTCGATCAGGGATTTGTAGGCGTCCTTGAGGACGGTATATTTGCCGACGACGGCCACCGTGACCTCGCCATCGGGGTGCAATCGACGTCGGGCGATCTCCTCCCACATCGTCAGGTCGGGATCCGGGGCGTCGGTGATGCCGAAATGGGCCAGCACCTCGGCGTCCAGCCCCTCGCGGTGATAATCCAGCGGCACGGCGTAGATGTCGTTCGAGTCCATCGCCTGGATGACGCCGCTTGCGCGGACATTGCAGAACAGACCGATCTTGCGCTTTTCCTCAGGCGGGATCGGGAATTCGCAGCGGCACAAAAGGATATCGGGCTGGATGCCGATCGAGCGCAGTTCCTTGACCGAATGCTGCGTCGGCTTGGTCTTCATCTCGCCGGCGGTCTTGATGAACGGCAGCAGCGTCAGGTGCACGAAACACGACTGGCCGCGCGGCAGGTCCTGGCCCAGCTGGCGGATGGCCTCGAAGAACGGCAGGCCCTCGATGTCGCCGACCGTGCCGCCGATCTCGACCAGCACGAAGTCCACGTCCTCGCCGTCGTCAGTCAGGGCCGGGGTCAGGCAGAAGGATTTGATCTGGTCGGTGACGTGCGGGATCACCTGCACCGTCGCGCCCAGATAGTCGCCGCGCCGCTCCTTCTCGAGGATGGTCGAATAGATCCGGCCCGTGGTGATGTTGTCGGACTTCGCAGCCGACACGCCGGTAAAGCGCTCGTAGTGACCGAGGTCGAGATCGGTCTCGGCCCCGTCGTCGGTCACGAACACCTCGCCGTGCTGATACGGGCTCATCGTGCCCGGATCGACGTTCAGATAGGGGTCGAGCTTACGAAGGCGAACCTTGTAGCCGCGCGCTTGGAGAAGCGCGCCGAGAGCGGCGGATGCGAGGCCTTTTCCCAATGAGGAAACCACGCCGCCGGTGATGAACACGTAACGGGCCATGGGAGATCACTCTACCGCTGATTCGAGCGGCGAATTGCGGAGACTTTGAGGGCGGGAGAGGAAGGCGGGGATAAAGTCCCCGCCCACCCTTAGTTCGCGGGAGCGGGTTGAGCCGGCGCCGGAGCGGCCGAAACGCCCGACAGGCTGGATTCCAGGTTCTGTAGCGACGGCGCGGCCGGCTGGGCCGGAGCCACCGGATCAACGGCCGGGGCCGCATCCGTCGTGGCCGGAGCCATCAACTCGCCCACGGCGTCGGCGTCGACGATCGAGCGGTTCGACCGCTCGACATTGCCGAGGATCGTCAGGCCGATGGCGCACAGGAAGAACAGCGTGGCCAGCACCCAGGTCGTCTTGGTCAGCAGATTGCCCGCGCCGCGCGCCGTCATGAAGCCCGACGGCCCCCCGCCCATGCCGAGGGCGCCGCCCTCAGACTTCTGAATCAGGATCAGCCCGGCGAGAGCGACCGAGATGAGGATCATGGCGACAAGGAGAATGGTCTGGAGCATGGCAGCCGATATGTGTGGCGCGAGGCGGCGCCGATCAAGCGGCGGCGTCTAACATTTGGGGAGGGACTAGGGAATAGGGATTAGGGATGAGGGGTCGGAGCCTTGGACAGGCGGAGTGACGCCGCAGCGCTGCGACCTGGACGCGCTCGTCCCTGCTCATCCCTAATCCCTAATCCCTGATCCCTAATCCCTTCAGCTTCTCGCTCCCCGGATAATCCCCAGAAAATCCGCAGCCTTCAGCGAGGCCCCGCCCACAAGGGCGCCGCCGACTTCAGGCACGGCGAGGATTTCGCGGGCGTTGTCCGGCTTGACCGAGCCGCCATACAGGATCGGCGTCGCGGCGACGCCCAGCCCCAGACGTTCGATCATCGCCGCCCGGACCGCGCGGTGGACTTCCTCGATCTGCTCCAGCGTGGGCGTCAGGCCCGTACCGATGGCCCAGACCGGTTCATAGGCCACGGCAAAGCCGGTGCCCGCCAGAGTCAGCGGCAGCGAGGCCATGATCTGCCCGCGCACCACCTCGACCGCCCGGCCGGCCTCGCGCTGCTCCAGCGTTTCGCCCACGCAGATGATCGGCGAAAGGCCCGCGGCCAGCGCCGCCTCGGCCTTGGCCGCCACCAGGGAGTCCGTCTCGCCGTGGCCCTGACGGCGTTCGGAATGGCCGAGGATCACCAGCGTCGCGCCCGCATCCTTCAGCATGGCCGCCGACAGGTCGCCGGTGAAGGCACCGTGGGTCTCGGCCCGGCAGTCCTGTCCGCCGATCTCGATGCCGTCGCCGGCCGCTTTCGTCATGCGCTCGATCAGGGTCGCGGGCGGGCACAGGGCGACCCGGCAGGCCGGTGCCGCCTCCGCCAACCCGGCGTGGAGCGCCTCTACCTCGGCCAGGCTCGCGCCCAGGCCGTTCATCTTCCAGTTTCCGGCGATCAGTTTTGCGGTCTTCATCATCCGGACTTTCTATGCGGCGCTCTCCGACAAGCCAAGCATCTCCCTCCCCCGAAGTGGGGACGGCGAAGCGCAGCGGAGCCCGGGTGGAGAACGCCAGTCCAACCCCGACGGTGCCCCGCTTCACACCTCCCCAACCGGTCGCTGCGCGACCACCCTCCCCACTTCGGGGGAAGGAGACTCGACGACCGCGGCCCGACAATCATGCCTTCGTCTTGCCGTGCGGGGCGCTGACACCCTATAGGCCAAGCAGCACCCTTGCCGCTGATCCGCCAGGACCGACCATGCTCACCGCCTTCCGTACCTTCGCCAAATCGAAATGGGCCATCGGCCTGCTGGTCCTCCTCGGTCTCGGCCTGGTGGTCACGGGCGGATCCCAGATGGATGTGCTCGCGAACCTTGGTCCGAAGCATGTGGTTTCCGCGGGCGACCGCAGCCTGGGCCAGGCGGAGTTCCGCGGCGAACTGGACCGTATCCTTGAGCAGGCCCGGCAACAGTCCGGTCGCCCCCTGACGTTCGAGGAACTGATCGGTGAAGGCGGCCTCCGCCAGTATCTGGAACAGAAGTCCCAGCAGCTCGGCTTCGTGAACTGGGCCTGGAAGGCCGGCATCCGTCCCGGCAAGGAACTGGTCCTGCGCCAGATCCGCCAGGCACCGAATTTCTTCGACAGCGTGACGGGACAGTTCAGCGAGGAGCAGTACCGCAACGCCCTCGCCGAAAACAACGCCACGCCCGAGATGTTCGAAGCCCAGCTGCGTGACCAGTATTCGACCCAGCACTATGGCGCCGCCCTCGGTGCCGGCATGCGCCTGCCCCGCGTCTATGGTGCCATCCTGGCCAGCCAGGCGCTTGAAACCCGCGACGGCCGCTGGTTCACCGTGACCCAGGCCATGGCGGGCAAGGCCGGCACTCCGACCGACGCCCAGCTGACCGCCCTGATGAACCAGAACGCCGACCAGCTGCGTATGCCCGAATCCCGCACCGCCTCGGTGGTGCTGTTCGACGATGGCGCGGCCCCGGCCGCGGCACCGACGGAGGCTCGCATCGCGGAGCGGTTCAACTTCCGCCGCGACGCCCTGTCGCTGCCCGAGAAGCGCAGCTTCGTGACCCTGACCGCGCCGAACCGCGCCGCCGCCGACCGTATCGCCGCCGCCCTGCGCGCCGGCCAGTCGCCCGCCGAGGTGGCCCGCGCCAACAGCATCCAGCCCGCCGAATACAACGACACGCCGCGCAGCGCCCTCGGCGACCCGGCTGTCGCCGCCGCCGTCTTCGGCCTGGCTGCCAATCAGGTGTCCGCCCCGGTCCAGGCCGGCGTGGGCTTCGTCGTCGCCAAGGTGACCAGCATCCAGCCGGGCCGCTCCGCGACCCTGGCCGACGTCCGCGAGCAGGTGATCGCCGAGTTGCGCGCCGAAGACGCCCGCGCCTCCGTCTATCGCCGCGTCGAGGCCTATGAGAAGGCTCGCCAGGAGGGCAAGACCCTCGACGTCGCCGTGCGCGAGGTCGGTGCCCGGATCATCCGGATTCCGCCGATCCGTCAGGACGGCAAGCTCCGCAACGGCCAGGACATCAACCCGGCCCTGCCGCCCCAGCTGATCCAGTCGATGTGGAGCCTCGGCAAGGGTGCCGAAAGCGAGGTCGTCGACATGGGCCAGGGCCAGTATTTCGTGGTCCGCCTCGACGACATCATGCCCGCCGCCCTGCCCCCGCTCGCCGGGATCCGCGAACCGCTGGCCCAGCAATGGGTCCTGCGCGAGAACGCCCGCCTGCTCAGCGCGCGCGCCAGCGCCCTGGCCGCCCGCGTCCGCGGCGGCGAGGATCTGGCCGCAGTCGCCGCCTCGGTCGGCGCCACGCTGCAGACGGGGACCGGTCTGAACCGCCAGTCGGCCGAACAGAACGGCCAGGGCGTCATCGCCGGCGTGTTCGGCAGCGGTCGCGGCGAGCCCTTCTCGCAGCAAAACACCGCCGACACCTTCGTCATCGGCCGCACGGACCGCATCACCGCAGCGGTTCCGGCCCTGGCCGCCCCGATGGCCGAACAGTTCCGGCAGCGCATGGCCGGTGACCACGTCAACGCCGTGGGCGAGGCGGCCATCGCCGCCGCCGCCGCCCGCAGCAAGGCCGAGTTCGACGAGCCGCTGGCCCGCACCTCACTGGGCCTGCCGGCCGAGGCGCCGGCCGCTGCCGCAACGCCCGGCGCTCCGCCGGCGCAATGACGGCCAGCGGCGAAGGCGGCTTCGCCGAATTCGAACGCGGCTGGTCGCAAGGCCGGCCGCAGGTCGTCATCCGCCGGCTGGTGGATGACCTCGAGACGCCGGTCTCGGCCTTCCTGAAGGTCGGGCACGGCCGCACCCATGCCTTCCTGCTGGAGTCGGTCGAGGGCGGCGCCGTCAACGGCCGCTATTCGATCATCACCCGCGAGCCGGACGTGGTCTGGCGCTGCCGCGGCGGCACAGCCGAACTGGCGCGGGGCGCGGACATCGCCGCCGGGCGATTCTCACCGGAACCGGCCGACGCCCTGACGTCCCTGCGGGCCCTGATGGCGGCGTCGCGCTTCGACCTGCCCGCCGACCTGCCGCCGATGGCCGCCGGCCTGTTCGGGGTGTTCGGCTATGACATGGTGCGGCTGCTGGAGCCGCTGGGCGCGCCCAATCCCGATCCGCTGAACCTGCCGGACGCCGTCCTGACGCGCCCGGCGCTGGTCGCCATTTTCGACTCCGTCAGCCACGAGATCGTGCTGGTCTCCGCCGCCTACCCTGACAGCGGCCCCGACGCCCGATCGGCCTTCAACGCCGCCGTCACGCGGCTCGACCGGTTCGAGGCTGACCTGAGGTCGCCGCTGCCCGCCCTGCCCGCCCCGGTCGAGACTGAAATCGCCCCCTTCCGCTCGCCGGTCGCGCAGGCCGATTTCGCGGCCATGGTCGCCCGCGCCAAGGACTACATCAGCGCCGGCGACATCTTCCAGGTCGTGCTCAGCCATCGCTTCGCCGCGCTCTGGGCCGGTGATCCGTTCGCCTTCTACCGCTCGCTGCGGCGGCGGAACCCGTCGCCCTATCTCTTCTACCTCGACTTCGGCGACTTCCAGCTGGCCGGTTCCAGTCCGGAAATCCTGGTCCGGCTCAAGGATGGCCGCGTCACCATCCGCCCGCTCGCCGGCACCCGCCCGCGCGGCGAGACGCCCGAGGCCGACCGCGCGCTGGAAGCCGAACTGCTGGCCGACCCCAAGGAGCGGGCCGAGCATCTGATGCTCCTGGACCTCGGCCGCAACGACGTGGGCCGCGTCGCCGCCCCCGGCACGGTCGAGGTGATCGAGAGCTTCCGCGTCGAACGCTACAGCTCGGTCATGCACATCGTCTCCGAGGTCCAGGGCAACGCCCATCCGGACCTCGACGCCGTCGACACCCTGCTGGCCGCCCTGCCCGCCGGGACCCTGTCCGGCGCCCCCAAGGTGCGGGCCATGGAGATCATCGACGAGCTGGAGAGCGAAAAGCGCGGCGTCGGCTATGGCGGCGGCGTCGGCTACATCTCGGCGGGCGGCGAGGCCGACATCTGCATCGTGCTCAGGACCGCCCTGTTCGCCGACGGCAAGATCCACGTCCAGGCGGGGGCCGGCGTCGTCGCCGACAGCGATCCGGCCGCGGAATATGCCGAGACCCTGGCCAAGGCCCGCGCGCCCATGCGCGCCGCCGAGGACGCCTGGCGCTATCCGTTCGGCAATCGCTGAAGTCGGGCGCTAGGGCTGGGCTGAAATCGCGGGCTCGTCGAAGCGCACGCCCGGCCCCAGCACCATCACCCCGGCCATCAGCACCGCGGCCATAGCGGCCAGCGCCGCCGCGCCGAGCGCGGCATAGGGACTGGACCGCGACGGCTGCGCCGGTGCCAGCAGGGTGCGCGCCTTGGTAATGCCTGCGTGTGCCATGGAGCCCCTCCCGTTGGAGACCCCAGTTCGGTCGGGTTCGGTTAACGAAGACTTACCGTCACAGCCGCTTGGCGCGGCCCCGCACACACCCTAGAAGCCGACCATGATCCTCGTCGTCGACAACTACGACAGCTTCAC
>LNFM01010867.1_pt1 | contig 15593 bp, 9 predicted proteins | sample 596031 | NCBI WGS metagenome assembly LNFM01 (sample SAMN04254537, study PRJNA301005) | activated carbon metagenome | isolation source: dual media filters at the Ann Arbor, Michigan drinking water treatment plant | place: USA: Ann Arbor | reverse complement strand
ACCCAGCGATTCATGACCTTGTCTTTGGTGTTGCGTTTGTCACTCAGCCCCACACCCACCGATTCGCCACCCACCACCAGAAACGGGTCACCAATCTTGTAGCCCGCCCATGACCAGCCCGTGTACATGTGTGCCCACGACAGCTGTTCGTCCAGATCGGTCATCCGGAAAATGACGGGTTGCCCGGTGCTGCCTCCGGTGCGGGCCTCTGTGCTCTTGATGCCGGGCTTCTGCGATTGCAAGGCCGGCAGGTTTTCCCGTACATGGGCTTTGGTCAGCAGCGGCAGTTTTTGCAGATCCTGGATGGTCATGACATCCTCAGGACCATCGATGTGCCCGCGCCAGTGATCTTTGTAAAAAGGAACGTGCTCCCAGCAATCCCGAATGAGCTTTTGTAGCTTCGTCTCTTGGTAATGCCGGATCCGCTCTGCGTTCCACCCCCTGCGCGATTGAATCAAGCTGAACAGCGCGACCCGCTTGGGTACGGCCGCCATGATCATCAGGCGATGTAGGAGAGTGCTCACAAATGATCAACCTTTTTGGCGAACTTCGATCGAAAAAAGTCCAATGCAGTGGATTCGATGCCTTGAGGCATTCCGCTCAATCGCCAGGTCACCAGGATCCAGACGGTGTAGAACGCCATGCCGGAAATGACCTTGAGACAGAGGTCCAGAAAAACGCTGCTTGACCAAGCGCCAGTGTGGGCCAGCAGTGCGTACATTACCAAAGCCCCCCACAGTGGGCGAGCGTAGCACTTCAATATTGTCCCCATGGGCAGTTTCATGTGGTGCCTGGTCTGGACCGCCATGTAGCCTGCGTGGAACAAACCTGCGACCAGTCTGGCGAGCATCAAGCCCACCAGACCCAGTGGCTTGACCAGCAACACGGCGAGCAGGGCAAACACCGCAAACTCCAACCAGACGATCTTGGTTTGTACTTTCACATGGCCAGCCACGTTCATCAGTGTATTCAATGGGCCCGTGAGGTAGTTGACCACGCCAATCAGTGCGAATCCTGCGACAAATATCGCCGCTTCGGTCCATTTGGGGCCAAGAATCACCAATGTGGCTTGGCTGCTCACGGCCGCCATGCCCAAACCCATCGGGATGGTGATGGTGTTGGCTGTCGCCAGCGTCTTCAGCGTAACGGCCTTGGCCTGAGCCCAATCATGCTGCAAGCTGGACAGAATAGGGTACAAAGGTCGGGTGATGGTGGGGCCCAATTCGGCAGTAGGCAAATTCCCGATGTCTGCTCCCACGGTGTACAAGCCAAACTCCCTAGTGTTGGAGATTCTCCCGGCCGTAACCTGATCGGCTCGTTGCAGAATGAAACTGCCCATGCCTGTGATCAGCAGCCATTTTGAAATGTGCCAGATCTCAGGAATCTTTGAAGTGCACCACTTTGGTCGATAAGAATGAAGGTAATAAGACAGGAACAATTCGGTCAAAAATCCGAACATGATGCCGGTCAAAAGTGCCCGGTAATCAAGAAAATACACAGCGCTGGCCAGCGTGCACAGCACAGAAATGATTTTCGTGATAACCACGTCCTTGTATTCGAGGGTATGTTGAAGGTTTCGATACGCGAGCGTGATGCCGATGTTCGAAAAGGCAACGAAGGCCATACCGGCTGAGATTATCCAAAGCACCTGCTCGACTCTGGGTTCCTTGAAAAATTGCGCAATCCAAGGGGCCGTGACAGCAAGCAACAGGGCCGCCGTTAGCCCTTGGATTAATCGAAGCGTCCAGGCGGAGTTGATGACATCCGTGTCTGGGTTCTCGATCCTGACCAATGCAGCAGCGGTTCCATTCGTTAGCAATGCATCGGTAAACCCGACGACGATGAACGCCATCGCAATGATTCCATAGTCTTGCGGGCTGAGAAATCGGGCAAGAATGGCGGTGCTCACGATACCGATGAGTTTGACTGACCAGCGCATGGCAAGTGCCCACAACGCTCCGCGCACCAGGGCTTGCTTGGTGGAATCTGTTCGTTGGATGATGTGTGACTTTTTCACTTAGTTCGCGGAGCAGCAAGCACTCAAGGTCATGTTCAGAATAACTCGGCCAGGTCGGTCTGCTGCTCGCTGATGAGTCGTGCTCATCGGCAGCAGCCAGTGCCTGGAAAACTTGGGGTGGGATCTCGGAGATGCTTTGCATCGGTGCACGCGCGGAGCGATGTTTGCTTGTCGCCCGCGCCGGAGAGACTGTACGACAAGGATCGACTTGTCCTCGTCATCTTCCAGTGCTTTAGTGAGAACTTGCATGATGCGGCCACTTGTGTCGTGGCCAGTGGCACGGCTTGAATCGATTTAAGGGCGTCCAGTGCGACCTGTGACTGCTTCCCCGGTCGGCGGCATACGTGCAAGTGGAGGATTGCTCGTTCAGCGGTGACGCACGTTTGTGTGTCTTGAGTTCGGGTTATGCTCCCGCTAGCTCACTTGACCAAGGTAGTTCCAATGAATCGGCTTAAATACTATTATGAGGAAATAGGACGACGAATCGGGCGGCGCACTTTCATGAAAAGTGCCCCTGATGTTTTGATGACACCCCCAGTAAAATCATCAGTGGATGGGCCTTTGGTACTGTCCATGGTTCACCACAGGGATGTCATTCCCTACCTAATTGCCGTCAAGTCATTTATGCGATTCGTGAATGTGTCCCGCGTTATCGTGGTGGCAGACAAAAGCATGACTGCAACGGACAAGCGAACCTTGTCTTCACACATAGATGGTGTGATCATTCGAGATGCCGCAGAGTTCGAACGAAAAGGTGTGCCCGTTGGTGGTTGTTGGGAGCGTTTCATTGCGATTTCGACGTACGTGGGAGACGCCTACGTCATTCAACTTGACGCAGATACGATGAGCTTGGGTGGCCTTGACTCAGTGCTTGGGGCGGTACAGAGCGACACATCATTTACTTTGTCAACATTTGACTTGCAAAGCAAGGTGAGTGTGGGCGAGGTGGCGAGATGGGCTCATGTGCAACTTCTGTGTGAGTCGAATCTGGTTCGTGCGGCTGGGGGTGATTTGACGAAGCAATACATTCGTGGCTGTGCAGGGTTTGCGGGCTTTGCAAAGAATTCATTCTCGTTTTCCGATATCGCGACACTGTCTGAACGAATGTATGAAGCGTTGGGTGAGAAGTGGTGGAAGTGGGGTACAGAGCAATTCGCTTCCAATTACATTGTTTCAAATTCTGAAAAGTCTTTAGCATTGCCGCATCCAGTGTATACAACCCCTGATCGAATCAATGATACGACTGTTTTTGTACATTTTATCGGTCCATTGCGATATTACAAAGGTCTCTATTTCAAATATTTGGAACAGTTTTTAAAATGCTGACTGGAACAGACTCAGCCATAAACCGATTCTAGCTTGCTTGTATGGGTTGGTGCGATTGATCCAGAGATTCGATGCTCGCGGGTGTACTGTCGCGGAAACAAAAAATACTCTCCTTGTTGATAAGGTAGTCAAACGGATACTGACTGAGGCAGCGGAAGAAATTTCGGCTTGTGCCCTGCCAAGGGAGCAACCAGTCGTCCAGCTCCAGCGTGATGAGATCCGCTCGTGAAACCCATGCGGTGTTGTCACTGAACAAATGGGCTTGAGCGCCCTCAATGTCGAGTTTGACTATCAACGGACAAGGGTTGCTGGCTCGCGAGCAGATGTCATCGATGCTGTAGGCCATCACGCCCCCGGATGAGCCTTCGGGTAATTCGGCAACACGAAAGGCTGCCGCGCCCGCGTCCGGGTTTGTGATGCAAAGGCGGGCCGAGCGAGGCCAAAGACCACCCTTGATCAAGGAAACCCGCGTGCCCAAATGCTGAGTGTTCTTTTGCAGAATTTCAAAGTTGTCTTCGTCCGGTTCGATTGCCACGATGAGCGCCTCTGGGAAGTGCCGAGCAAACCAGAGAGTCGCAAGGCCAATGTTGGCGCCCCCATCGATGATCAAGGGCTGCCGGCCACTTTCCAGCGTGGACCGGTAGGCGTGGTTCAAGCGTTCGGCCTGTGGGAGGTTGAGAAAATCGTACTGATTGCTCACCAGACACTGCTTGAAAGTCGCGTGGTCCGCGACGGTATCCCTGAGGAAAACATCCTCCACATACCCTGGAATTCTGTATCTGTGGATGGTTGAAGAGGTGCGCGGTAGGTCCTTCACGATTCGGAACAGCAGCGAGATGCCGTTGACAAGCCCGAACTCCCGGATGAAGTTCGGGCTCCAGACGATTCGCTGTTTGATGACGTTTTTGGCGTTCATTGTTGGTGGCTCAGTTCAAGGTAGGTGGCGGGCCACGTTTGATACTGGCGTCGCACCATAATGCAGTAGTTTGAAATAAAGAGGGAACATGAAAATCACAGTGGTGGGAACCGGCTACGTCGGCCTAGTCAGCGGCACTTGTTTGGCTGAAGTGGGCAACGATGTGTTGTGCCTGGACGTCGACCCCGAAAAGATCCGGATTCTGGAAGAGGGTGGCATCCCCATCTACGAGCCCGGGTTGCAGGAGATGGTGCGGCGAAACGTTGCGGCCGGGCGGCTGCGTTTCACTACCGACGTTGAGCGCGCAGTGCACCACGGTACGGTGCAATTCATTGCCGTGGGCACACCACCCGATGAAGACGGCTCGGCCGATATGCAGTACGTGTTGGCGGCGGCCCGCAACATCGGGCGCCTGATGACGGACTACAAGGTGGTGGTCGACAAGAGCACAGTGCCAGTGGGCACGGCGGACCAGGTGAAGGCGGCCATTGCCGACGAGTTGACCAAACGGAGTTCGACCACGCCGTATGCCGTGGTCTCCAATCCCGAGTTCCTCAAGGAAGGTGCGGCGGTCGAAGATTTCATGCGCCCGGACCGCATCATCGTGGGTGCCAACGATGAACAGGCGGTGCATTTGATGCGCGCGATCTACGCGCCGTTTCAGCGTAACCACGAGCGACTCATCGTGACCGATGTGCGCAGTGCCGAGCTGACCAAGTATGCCGCCAACGCTATGCTGGCCACACGCATCAGCTTCATGAACGAGCTGGCGAATCTGGCGGAAGTGCTGGGAGCCGACATCGAGATGGTGCGGCAAGGCATCGGTGCCGACCCGCGCATCGGCTATCACTTTTTGTATCCCGGCTGCGGCTACGGTGGCTCGTGCTTTCCCAAGGACGTGAAGGCCTTGATCAAGACGGCGGCGGGGCAGGGCGGGCTCGACCTCAAGGTGTTGACTGCGGTGGAAGCGGCCAACGACGCGCAAAAGCATGTGCTGAGCCGCAAGCTCAAGGCGCGCTTGGGCACCGACCTTTCAGGTCGGCACTTCGCGGTATGGGGACTGGCCTTCAAGCCCAACACCGACGACATGCGGGAAGCGCCCAGCCTTGAGCTAATCCACGATCTTTTGAATGCCGGCGCCACGATCACGGCCTACGATCCTGTTGCCATGCATGAGGCCCAGCGGGTGCTCGGCCAAGACGACCGCATTCGGTATGCCGAAAGCCCCAACGACGCGTTGGTCGAAGCAGACGCGCTGGTCATCGTCACCGAATGGAAAGAATTCCGCAGCCCGGATTTCGATCTGATCAAGGCACGGCTCAAACAGCCCTTGATCGTCGATGGTCGCAACCTGTATGACCCTGCGCTGGTGCGGGGTCAGGGCATTGAGTACCTGGCCATCGGTCGCTGACATAGGTCGCGGGCCAGCCAGAGTTTCACGGACGACCTGATGGTCATTGACCAACGGCTCACCAACGACGTGCCTGGCCAGGATCTTTCCTGGACTCCAGGGTTCGCGCGTTGGCTGTGGTTCCTGTGGGTCGTGTTTGTCGTCTATGGGAGTTTGGTGCCGCTGGAGTTCCGGCCCCTGACGCTGGAAGAGGCGCTGGAGAGGTTTGCCCAGACGCAGATGTTGGACATCGGCCTCCAAGGGAGAGCCGACTGGATCGCCAATGGCGTGCTGTATGTCCCCGTGGGATTTCTGACGGTCGCCATGATGGCTCCGCGCACCCTTGCCAGCCGCCTTTTCTGCAGCCTCATGGCCGTGGGGTTTGGTGTTCTGCTCGCGGTGGCGGTCGAGTTTTCCCAACTGTTCTTTCCGCCCAGAACGGTGTCCCTCAACGACCTCCTGGCAGAGACACTGGGCACCATGTTGGGCGTCTTTCTGGCTTGGCGAGGACAGGTGTGGTTGTCAACCATGTTGGCGGTGTTGAGGGGCAACTGGCGCGAGGTGGCCAATGCGCTTTTGCCCGCCGGGGCATTGCTGGTGGTGCTCGTCTCGTGGTTTCCGTTTGACTTGTTGCTCTCCTCGGCAGAGCTGGCGATCAAGGCCAACAGTGATTTTTGGGGCTGGTTCGTGGCGCCGGTTTCCGCGGGGCAGTTGCTCCCTCGTATGCTGGCACGCTTGGGGGCAGAGGTTGCCGTGCTGGTCCCGTTGGGGGCTCTTTGGGCCAGATCGACATGGGCTCAACGTACATCAGGCAGCGCAGCGGCGTCGTTGAAGGTGGCTTTCTGGCTCGGTGTTGCGCTGGGCTTGTTGATTGAGGTGGGGCAATGGTTTGTGTTCTCTGGCGTGAGCCAGGGGCTGTCGGTGTTGACCAGGGGCCTGGGTTGGATGTTGGGCGCCTGGCTGTGGAATCGCAGGCAGGTCTGGGGCCCCAACCAATGGCGTGCGGGCATACGACGGTTCTTGTGGCCATTGGCTTCGTTGCATCTGGTGGGGGTCTTGATCTTGAGCGGTTGGACCAGCGGCGCCTGGCGAACGACTGAAGCGGCCTTGGCGCGATTGGATGGCGATCTCCGGCTCGTGCCGTTCTACTACCACTACTACACCAGCGAAGCGATTGCCTTGCAGAGCTTGCTGGCGGTGGCATTCTTGTACGCGCCCATCGCGCTTTGGTGTTGGGCGCTGTCCCTGTCACCCCGGGTGTCTGCGTTCGTTGCGTTGCTGGTGGCCTTTGCGGTGGAGGCGGGCAAGCTGTTTCCTGCATCGACTCGACCCGATCCCACAAACCTTTTGATCGCTGCCATGGCGACGGGCATCAGCGTGCTGTTGCTTCAAAAATTCTCGCAGCCGAGCCCAGCGACTTTTGCAGCATCCGAGCGTAGAGGCGTATCGCGCGTCTCCCCTGTTTCGCAAAAAACATCGACAGCTTCGCCTTGGGTGTGGGTGCTGTTGATGTTGACGGGTGTTCTCGCTGTGTGGCTGTTGCAGTTTCCGGTGAATCGATTGGTCGTCGCAGCGGTGCTCACGTTGAGTGCGGTGATGGTCTGGTGGCGACCGGTGACCGTGTTTGGTGTGCTCGCAGCCGCCTTGCCATCTTGGGACCTCACTGCGTTGAGCGGCAGGGAATACATCGACGAGTTCGACATGCTGTTGTTGCTGAGCTTTGCAGTGGCTTGGGTTCGGCAGTCGTCTCAAGGCACGCAAGGGTTTTTGCCAGCGCCCGATGCACCGTTGAACATGGCCTTGGGTGTGTTTGCGCTCAGCGCGCTGTTGTGTGCATTCATGGCTTGGCAACCTTGGGACATCGCAGCGCTGAGGGATCCGGATTCCCCATTGAGTCCTTGGTACGGATTGCGTTTGTTCAAGGGGGTGCTCTGGGCCACGTGCGCCTACCTGCTGGCGCGAAGGCAGCTCGCAAGCGAGCTGCCGGTCGTTCCGGCCTTCGGTGTCGGCCTGGTGGTCGGGCTGGCCTACACGGCTTGTTTTGTTTTTTGGGAGCGCGCGGTGTTTCCCGGCGTGTGGGACTTCTCTGTCGAATACCGCGTGGCCGGTCCTGTGGTCCCCATGCGTCTGGGTGGTGCGTACCTCGACGCCTTCCTGATTGCCTCCTTACCGTTTGCCGTGGTGGGCGCCTTGACCGGCAAATCGTTGGGCTGGCGGGCATTCTGTGCATTGACGGCACTGGCGGCGATATACGCTGTGGCCGTCACATTCACCAGAACGACCTATCTGGCTGCTGGCGTGGCGGCGCTGGTTGCTGCTGCGGCCAGCGTGTGCCGACCAGGATTCAAGCGTGCAAGGCCGGTGATGGCCATCTGCTTGACAGTGGCCATGGCCGCCATCGCTTATCCCATCGTCAGTGGCCCTTTCGCGAGTGCGCGAATGGCCAACGTCAAGGGAGACTTTCAGACACGGTTGGACCACTTTTCTAAAGTGCTGGCCATGGGCAGTTCGGACTTCAGGAGTGTCGTGCTGGGACATGGCCTGGGCCGCTTTCCAGCGGAGAGCTATTGGCACAGTGTGGCTTCTGGTGAACCGGATCAGACCATGGCGGTACACCGTTTCGTGCAATCGGAAAGCCCGGGCCAGTTGCAACTGGGCGCGGGGCCTTCGTTGTACGTGGATCAGTTGGTGGATGTTCAGTCCGGGGAATCCGTGACGCTTGAGTTGCTTGCCCGATCCGTAGGCGCAGACGGCAGTGTGGCGGTTCTGCTGTGTCAAAAATGGCTGCTCTCATCCGAGAACTGCGTCAGCAGTCAATTCAGTCTGACGGACAGTGAAGAGGGCAATTTGCATTCCTCCACGTTGTTGACGGGCGCATTCGTGGACAAATCACCGTGGCTGCAGCGTCCCGTGCGCCTGGCGTTGAACAATGCTGGCCCCGTGCGTGTTGACATCGACTCGGTGTCAATGCGAAACGCCGACGGCGTCGAATTGCTGCGAAATGGTGATTTCACCAAGGGCAGTGACCATTGGAGCTACACGTCGGACGACCATCTTTCCTGGCATGCCAAGAATTTGTTTCTTGCGGTGTGGTTCGACCAAGGCCTTGTTGGCCTTTTTGCGCTCTTGTCGATGTTTTCAATGGCCATTTTTCGGAGTGCACGCGGGATGCTTTTGAAAACACAGAAGTCGTTTGCCTTTGGTGCTGCGCTGACAGGTTTGTTGGTGGCGGCGATGTTTGACTCCATCACGGACGAGCCCCGATACCTCTTATTGGTGCTTTGCATGGCCTGGATGGCGGCCCTGCACGGCAAAGTCGCCGCAATGCCAAAAGGTGTCGACTTGCGCTCGGCAACCCCGTCCCAGAAGGCGCGTTCCTCCGATGAGTGAGCAGCCTTCCCGGCGCGAGTCCTCCGATCTTTTCCAGACCGATGCCTGGTTCGAAAACTTCGTTCGTCACGGATTCGAGGTCGAGCCGATCTGCGTGCCATTGAAGGTGCGCACACCTGCAGGTGACGTCTGTCTGCAGCTGATGCGCTCGCAGCAAGGTGCATCGTTGCAGGCGTTGTCCAACTACTACAGTTGCTTGTATGCGCCACAAGGTCCTCTGCAGGGCATGGCCGTGCAAGCATGGGGCGACATGGCGCGTGAAATCCGAGCACTCCCGGGAAGCGCTGTGGTGCGTTTGCAGCCTCTTGACGCATCCAGCGAATGGCTGGCCAGCTTTGAGTCGGCCGTGCGCTCGGCGGGCTACTGGACCGACCGCTTTTTCTGCTTCGGCAACTGGTACCAGCCAGTTCCTGTGGGCGGCTTCGGCGCTTACTGGCCTGAAAGACCGTCGGCCCTGCGACACAGCGTAGAGCGAGGGCGCCGTCGGCTTGACCGGGGCGGGATGTGGAGCATCAGGATTGCCACGTGCAATGCAGACGATCTGGATGCCGCCATTGCGGCCTATGAGCAGGTGTATGCCCAAAGCTGGAAACAGCCCGAACCGTGCCCCGGCTTTATCCCTGGCCTGATCCGCACAGCCGCGCGCGAGGGTTGGCTGCGCCTGGGTGTGCTCTGGTTCAACGGGCAACCCCTGGCCGCGCAACTCTGGTTGGTGCACGCCGGAAAGGCGAACATCTACAAACTGGCCTACGCCAAAGGGTTTGAGAAGTTCTCGGCCGGTTCGGTGCTCACGGCCGCGCTCATGCAGCACGCCATGGACATCGACCGGGTCGAGGAGGTGGATTACCTCAGCGGTGACGACGCGTACAAGGCGGACTGGATGGCGCTGCGCCGGGAGCGGGTGGGTTTGCTGGCTTGCAACATGCGCCAATGGCGCGGTTGGCTGGCTGCCGGGCGCCAGCTGTTGGGGCGGTGGCGCCGCTCGGGCAGGGCGTCTGCGGCCCGCTGACCACATGACCAAACAACGTAACTGACCGGACAAATCATGACAATTCTGGTGACGGGCGCAGCGGGTTTCATTGGCCAGGCGGTCTGCAAAAAACTCCTGATGGACAACATCGCGGTGGTCGGCATTGACAACCTCAATGCCTACTACCCGCCAGAGCTCAAGCACGCGCGTTTGCGTGAGCTGGAGGCTTTTCATCAGTTCGAATTTTCTGCACTGGATTTTTCGGATGCCAGCGAGCTCCAGCAACTCTTTGCCAACAACGCGTTTGAAGGGGTGATCCATCTGGGCGCTCAGGCCGGCGTGAGGTATTCCATCGAGAACCCGGCGGCCTACACCGCCAGCAACCTCGTGGGTTTCGCCAACATCCTCGAATGCTGCAGGCGACACACAAGGCCTCACCTGGTCTATGCAAGCTCCAGCAGTGTCTATGGGCGAAACGCCAAGGTGCCTTTCGCCGAATCCGACCCTGTTGAGCACCCGGCCAGTTATTACGCGGCAACCAAGCGCTCCAACGAACTGATGGCCGAGAGCTATGTGAACCTCTACGACATGGCCATCACCGGGCTTCGATTCTTCACCGTCTACGGCCCTTGGGGGCGGCCCGACATGGCGCCCTGGCTGTTCACCGATGCGATCCTGAAGGGGGTGCCGATCAAGCTGTTCAACCACGGAAAGATGTCGCGCGACTTCACCTACATTGATGACATCGTTGAAGGTGTCGTGCGAATTTTCAGGAAGCCACCTGAAGGCAACAAAGGGCATGCCCTCTACAACATCGGCAACAGCAGCCCGGTACCCTTGCTCGAATTCATCGAGACGATCGAACGGTGCTGCGGGAAAAAAGCAGAAAGGATCCTGCTGCCCATGCAGGATGGCGATGTGCCCGCCACCTACGCAGACACGTCAAGACTGGAGAAAGCTATCGGTTTCATCCCCGGCACGCCCCTGCAAGAAGGCATGTCGCGTTTCGTCCATTGGTTTCGCAGCTATCACCAGCTGTGAAACAGGCGACATTGCAAAGTGGGCTGATCTCAGCAACCCTGCGCCAACAGTGACAACACATTGAACGGGTGCAATGACATCGACCAGAAGCTCCGAATTTCGCTCTGACATCAATGGCCTGCGGGCCTGGGCGGTGCTGGTCGTCGTTCTGTATCACTTCGCCATTCCCGGATTCGGGGGTGGCTTTGTGGGTGTCGACGTGTTCTTCGTCATTTCCGGCTTCTTGATGACCGGCATTGTGGTGAGGGGCCTTGAGGCCAAGCGCTTTTCACTGCTGGGGTTTTATCTGGCGCGGGCCAAGCGCATCGTGCCAGCTCTGTGGGTATTGTGCGCTTGTCTGTTGATGTTGGGGTGGTTCTTCCTGCTGCCACCCGACTACAAAACACTCGGTGTGCACTCCGTCACCGCCATGGGATTCTCTTCAAACCTGCGTTTTTGGGGCGAGGCGGGTTACTTCGACGTGTCGTCCCATCAGAAATGGCTGTTGCACACCTGGTCGTTGTCGGTGGAATGGCAGTTCTACATGCTCCTGCCCGTGGCCGTCATGTTGCTGTGGCGGCTGTGGCCCCGCCGGGGCGTGTTGGTGGCAGCGAGTCTGGTGGGCGCCGTGGCTTCACTGGTGTCTTCGGTTTGGCTCACGTCCACCGATGCCACGCAGGCCTTCTACAGTCTGCACACCCGGGCGTGGGAAATGCTGGTCGGCGGTCTTGTTTTCCTACTTGCCTCGCAGCGCCCGCCGGGCGAAGTGGCGGGGCGTTTGGCCGAGTGGACCGGCCTGGCTTTCATCGCCCTGTCGGTGCTGGTGTTTGATGTCCACAGCGCCTGGCCGGGCGCCAACGCCATGCTGCCAGTGGCGGGCGCCGTGCTGGTCTTGTGGGCTCGGCGTCCGCAATCCTGGTTCACGGGCAATTCAGCCGCCCGCTGGCTTGGAGATCGCTCCTACTCGGTGTATCTCTGGCATTGGCCCGTGGTGGTGGCGCTCACCTATGTCAACTTGCTTAAAGAGCCCGCCTATGTCGTTGCCGGCCTGGTGGTCACATTGTTGCTGGCCGGTGCTTCGTACCGATGGGTCGAGACCTGGGGCCAGGGCAAGCCGACCGCCCAAGGCAAAGCAAACCGGTTGGCGGGTTACGCCATGGCCGTCATCGTGCTTTGCGCGCCTGCTGTGCTGATCTGGAAGTTCGAAGGTGTCGCGGGCAGAATGCCCGCCATTGCGGAACTGGCAGCCGCAGAAGCGGAAAACACCAATCCGCTCAGCAGGAAGTGCATCACCCCCGAAGGGACCTCCATCATTCCCTGCCGCCACGGTGGACCCGAGCGCCGCTTGATCCTCATGGGGGATAGCCACTCGGGCACCGTCGTGTCGGCTCTGGAGGCGTCGCTACCCAACCCGAACGATGGATTCGAGCAATGGAGCTACGCCGCATGCCCCATGATCCGAGGCGCCCTGCCATCGCCGGGCACCTTCACGCATCAGCGCAAGAACTACCACTGTGCCGCCGCCGTCGAGCAGGCCATCAAGGCGCTGGAAACCATCGATCCTGCCATCCCGCTGATGATCGTCACGCGCACATCACTGGCGTTGCACGGACTCAACGAACTGGGCTCCCCCCAACCACCCGAGTTCTACATCGGCACCCCCGTCCGCACAGCCACCCCTGAAAGCGTCAAGGCCCTGCAAGAAGCGTATGTGGACACGGTGTGCACTTTCGCCGCCCGCCGCCGCGTTCTTCTTTTGCGACCCATTCCCGAAATGGGCTTTGATGTTCCGCAGGTTGCCAGCAGGCAGCTGGCGGCAGGCATCAGGTCCGAAATCGGTATTCCTTTTGAGGCCTACGTGGAACGAAACAAAAGCGCCTGGGAGATGCAGGATGCGGCCAGCAAGCTCTGTGGGGTGGAAATCATCGACACGACACAGGTGCTATGCCCAAAAGGTCGATGTATCGCAACGCGTGACCTATTGCCCATTTATGCTGACGATGATCATTTGAGCGAAACTGGAACCAGACTCCTTTTTGATCAATTCAAGAAGGCACTCAACTAGAATGAAAACTCCTCGAATTTGTTAGAAACGATAGAGCTTTGAATACTTCGAAAATGCATTGCCGCAGTTTTTGCGAAGATGAGGTGCGTTCCGAACGCAACGAATAAATGTTTGCTGGAGATCCAAATTGAAAGTTTTGTTTGTTGGTCATCATGCGCACAGAAATGGCGCGCCAATAGTTCTATTGAATCTCCTTCGATGGATGAAGTTAAACAGGAGTGATATCAGTTTTGAGATATTGCTAAAAGAGGGTGGTGAATTGTCAAAAGACTACAGAGATTTGACATCGGTTGAATTGTGGGGGGCTTCACTACCAAAGTCATTCCTCCTGAAGAACGTATTCCATATTGCCAATCGGGCGTTTATTAACCGGTGGAGAAGATGGAGAATCGTTCGCGAATTGCGTGCAAAGAAGTTTGACCTGATTTATGCAAATACACTTGATACGACCGAATTGACCGCCATTCTTGGGCGGAGTCTTGGTATTCCCTGCGTGTGTCATGTCCACGAACTTGAATATTCTATTCGGGCATATTGTGGTGTAGAGAAATTCGAAGCGGCCAAACCCTTTATTTCTGAATATATTGCTGTCGCTGAATCTGTAAAAGACAATTTAATTTCCCGGCATAAGGTGGAGGTGCAAAAAGTACACGTAATTCCACCGCCTGTGGATTTGGCTGCACTAAAGATCAATGTAGGTCCAGAAACTTCTGGGATTAATCCTGTAAGTCAAGACCGATTTATAGTGGTAGGTTCGGGGCTGGGCGGGTGGAGAAAAGGCACGGATATTTTTCTGTTAATTGCCAAGCTCGTTCGTGACATATCCCCACAGAGTGATATCAAATTTCAATGGGTCGGCTACATAGAAAAAGGATTGTTGGATCAATATATCTACGACCTCGAGATGGCGGGATTGCAGGACTCGGTTGAGTTCATGGGGCAACAGAAAAACGCAATATCTTTCTATCGGAAGGCGGATCTCTTTTTGCTGACTTCTCGGGAGGATCCATTTCCACTTGTGTGTATTGAATCGGCGGCCTTGGCTAAGCCATTAATCAGTTTTGATTCAATTGGAGGCATGCCGCAGTTTATCAAGGACAATGATGCAGGCAGTGTTGTTCCATATATGAGTCTTGACCTCATGGCGCGAGAGATTATCAAGTTCGCCAACGATAGGGCATTAGGGGTACAGAAAGGCATCAACGGATCGAAATCCTTGGGGAGCTTTGACCTCCCAATCGTAGGATCAAAGATATATGAAATCATAACGTCCTTCGGATCTCGACCATAGCTTCAACTAGTTTTTGCTTTCAATGGTGAATTGGGTTGCAGCGTGCAGTGCTATTCTGTCAAATTGTTTTGGGGAGAGCAAAGTTCAATTTGCATTGACATGGTTCCCTTAGAATGGGAATGAGTAACCAAGTAAGCACACGAGCGGCCGCGATCTCGGACCGCCATAACGAATCCGCCCACTTCCGTTTAGCACAGTAATGACCTGGACATAGTGGTAACACCCGGTTACGCGCGACCCAGCTAAATAGACGTGCTTGCGTCTGAGTTCAAGGTTAGCGCCATGGCAAAACCTACAAGCCAGCGACACCTGTCGAGTAGATCCTCTCGTAACCTCCTTAACAACTATGTACGTTTTCTTACACACATGAATGTGTGGCGACATGATCCTATGACCCACACTACTCCGCCATAGTGGAGGGGTCTCTCCAATGGGTAGTTAAACAGGGGGATGATCTATGAGGACGACACAAAAGGGGCGGGTGTCCGATCACCTGCCCGCGCGAAGTTCGGTGGGAACTCGCTCTGCGGGCTGGCGTTTGTTTGATCGGTTCAGGGTGCCTCGCGAGCCGGTACCCATCAAACATCTGTTCTTCGTTCACAGCCACATCACCTTCCAAGTGGCGATAGCAATCATGCGGAAGAAGCGCATTGCCAGGAAGGACGCCATTTTTCTGGCAGGAAGGGGTTTTGACCCTAAGGATGCAGACTTTCCCGTTGTCGCGCTTCCCTTCTCCGACGATTGCTTTCTCATTTACAAGAACTTCTTCAAGGGCTGGGGTTACCTGATGGAGTTTGACGCCTTTCTCTCCAGCCTTTGCAAAGGAGAATTCATTTTCTATTGTCCCCATACCTACTCTTTGTTTGCACCCATTGTGGCCTCCCACAGGATGCACCGAGGATATAGTTTGATCGAAGAGGGACTTTCGTCGTACATCTCAATCGACGAGATGAATGTGATGACGCCACCCGTTCGATTGACTGGAAAACAAAAGATCCTTTCGCGGTTTTTCTATCTTGGGCGTTTTGGGGATCGAGTGTTCTTCAAGCGTGATTGCCTTGAAACGTACGCCACTTCCGCTCAGGCTTTTCCTGATTTCCCATCCACGATCACTGTCGATATCAATGATGGCAAGATGGGTCGCTATTCTGACTTTGCGCGAGAAGTTGAATCTCTGTTGATTCTTGATTCCACCGTGGAGACAAAGG
>LNFM01008425.1_pt1 | contig 15594 bp, 17 predicted proteins | sample 596031 | NCBI WGS metagenome assembly LNFM01 (sample SAMN04254537, study PRJNA301005) | activated carbon metagenome | isolation source: dual media filters at the Ann Arbor, Michigan drinking water treatment plant | place: USA: Ann Arbor | reverse complement strand
CCGACGCCGACGCCGGCCGTTTTTCTTTCCACTGATTCTTCCATTCGTCGCGCGCCGGTGACCGGGGGGCCTCGCGCGCCGTTGACGGGGGGGTCGCGCGCCAGCGCAGGACCAGGAGCCGGTTCGTCGCGTTGGCCCCGGCCGCCTTATTACGGGTCAGGTGGCCCGACGCCTCGAGCCTGCGGAGCGACCGCTGCACCGTCCCCGGCGACCGGCCGATCCACTTCCCGAGCGTCCGGTCGCTGGGGAAGCAGGTGTCGCCGGACCTCGCGAAGTAGAGGAGGGCGAGCACGAGGCGGATGTCCGTCGGCGACAGCCTCGGGTCGTTGGCGATTTCGTGGGGGATGGCGGCGAAAGGTTGACAGGACGAAGCCGCGCGCGTACCTTTGAAGTCGAGCATTACTACTCCTGATGCTCACAGCCGGGGCGGTGCTGGTTACACCGATCCTCGGCAAACAGAATTAAGGCCCCCGGGGTTTACATCACCCCGGGGGCTTTTTCATTGGAACGAATCAAGTCGGCGGAAGCAACGCCCGACCCCGCCGGTCGGGCACTTTTCGGACGCCCCGGTCGACCGGACCGGCGACGACGTTCCGACCGTATCTTCTACAATTTTCGGGGGTTCGTACCGGAATTCCGGCCGAGGGCCGCGACGACCCGGCCGACCCTCCCCGGACCACCCGGCCGACTCCGGCCAACCGGGCCGTCAGCCGGCCGGTGCCGGCCACGTTGCGCCCCTCGTTACCGCAAATCGGGGTGTGAATTCACCTTGGCGACGCCGTTCGGGCCGATCGAGCCCCGAGATTTCGACCCCCGCCGGGGGCCCGCCGGGGCGACCCGGACCCGTCCCGGGGGGCGGCCGGGCGGCCGGTCTCGGATCGACAGCATTTGAGGTGTGAAACGCGACGGCGGGCAGGCCCCAGGGGGGTCGGGAGTCGGCCCCGACGGCCCCCCCGGCGGGGCGCGAGGGCCCGGAATCGGGACGCGCCGACTACCGCAAAACGGGGTGTGGTTTTACCGCAAAACGGGGTGTGATTCGGCCGCGAAAGGGGCCCGAAACGGTACCGCAATTTGAGGTGTGGGTTTACCGCAATTTGAGGTGTGGTGTACCGCAATTTGAGGTGTGGTCGCTACCGCAAAACGGGGTGTGGTTTTACCGCAAACTGAGGTGTGGGTTTACCGCAAATTGAGGTGTGGGTTTACCGCAATTTGAGGTGTGGTTTTGTGTCGTAAGTCGTTAATTTTTGGTTACTTACGGAGCCGTAACCTATAACCTAATAACCTTAAACTAAAAACAACAACCCGGACGGTGGTGGTGTTGTCCCCCTTACGGATTAACCCTGACAGATGCGAAAAGCGGGGGCCGGGAGTTGGCCGGGGCCGGCCCCCGGGGGGGGCCTCCGTCGGGGCCGTCGGGGGGGGTCGGATCGCCCGGGAACCGGCGCGGGGCCCCGGACCGGGGCGACCGGAGTCGGACCGGGAATCGAACCCACCGGCCCTTGCCGGGGGGGTGTCAAACGCACCCCGGCCGGTTCGGCGGTAAACTGATCAGGGAGCTCCTGGCTTGAAGTCGGCCGGGGTCGTAAGCTCGATCCGGGCGGACCGGTTGTCGTTGTCGTTTCCCTTGCGGACCCCCCCCTCGATGGACGAACGAATCAAGGCCGGAGTACAGGCGGAGCTGACCTTCGGGGAGGAAGGCCAGGGGGAGCCCCCCCCCGAGCCGTCGGGCCGGGACGAGATGAACCTGTGCGAGTACCCGATCGCCCTCCTGGCCGACCGGGCCCCGAAGGACCAGAAGACGGTCCACTACCACAACCGGGACGAGACGCTGACGATCACCGGCAGCGACCTCCTGGGGCTGCCGACGGCCCTCGACATCGACGTGATCATCGCCCTGATGGCGCTCACGAAGGCGAAGACGAACTTCGAGAGCAGGACGGTCCGGTTCACCCGTTACGAGCTTTTGCGGGTCCTCGGGTGGGCCGACCGGGGGTATTACTACAAGCGGCTCTCGGAATCGCTGAACCGGTGGGTCGGCGTGATGCTGATCTTCAAGCGGTCGTGGTGGGACAACGAGCTGAAGACCAAGGGGAACAAGAGCCTCCACATCCTCGAGACCGCGAACGTCGTCGAGCAGGGGGACCGCAAGTCGTCGCGGTCCCGACGGGCCGAGGCCCCCCTCTCTTACGTCCGCTGGAGCGAGGAGTTCTTCCGGAGCTTCCAGGCGAACAACCTCAAGCGGCTCGACCTGGACATCTATTTCTCGCTCGAAAGCTCGATCACGAAGCAGCTCTACCGGTTCCTCGACAAGCGGTTCTACAAGAAGCCGGCGTGGAGCTTCGACGTCCGGACGCTCGCCTGTGAACACATCGGGATGACCAGGAACTACGAGACCTGGCGCCTCAAGCAGAAGCTCCAGCCGGCCATCGAGGAACTCACCGAGAAGGGGTTCCTCACGCCGGCCGACCCCGACGACCGGTTCACGAAGACCGGCAAGGGGGAGTGGACCGTCCACTTCCAGAGCAACGGCGACCCGGCGTCGCCGGTCCCCTTCGCCGAGGTGGTCGAGGCCGACGACGACCCCGAACCGCCCGAGTCCGGGCCCGAGTCCGCGCCCGACGGGCCGGCGGCGCTCGTCCGGGAGCTGGTCGACCGGGGGGTGACCGAGAAGACGGCGGTCGAACTCGCGTCGACCTACCCGGCCAACCGGGTCGCCCGGCAGATCGAGAACCTCGACTTCGAGCGCGAACAGGGCCGGGTCGAGAACGCGGGGGCCTGGCTCGCCCAGGCGATCCGGGCCGACTTCGCCCCCTCGACGAGGTTCGTCCCCCGGGCGGAGCGCGACCGACAGAAGCAGGCCGGCGAACAGAAGGAGCGGGGCGAGGCCGAAGAGAAGCGCCGGCAGGCCCAGAGTCGCCGGGAGGAGGCCCGGCGGCGTGCGGCCGAGCGGGAGATCGAGGCGAAGGTCGGGGCCTACTGGGAGGGCCTCTCCCCGGCCGAGCAGAAGCGGCTGACCGCGGAGGCGCTGAAGGCCGCGAGCCCCGAGACGATCGGGCAGTACGAGGCTCAGACCCACCCGACGTTCAAGGAGGCCTTCCTCCGCAAGACGATCCGCGGCCCCTACCTGAGGACGAAGCTGGGTCTGCCCCTCGAAGCCGAGCCGGGGCAGGGGGCCTGACCCGGCCGGCGGCCGGCCGGCCGGCTCCGGGGGACTCTCTCACACCTAACGTTCTGACGATCTCAACCGACCGAGGTCCGTATGAAGTCTCGAACACTATTGGTGACCGGCTCGTCCGGGCTGATCGGCTCCGAGGTCGTCGCGCACTTCGCGGCGTCCGGGTGGAAGGTCTTCGGCGTGGACAACAACCAGCGCGCCGACTTCTTCGGCCCCCAGGGGGACACCCGCTGGAACCAGCGACGGCTCGCCGAGGCCCACCCCACGTTCACCCACGTCGAGCAAGACATCCGGGAACGCGCCGGGGTGCTGAAGCTCCTCGAGGGGGTCGCCCCCGACCTCGTCGTCCACGCCGCCGCCCAGCCGAGCCACGACCTCGCCGCCAGCCGGCCGTTCGACGACTTCGACGTCAACGCCGTCGGCACGCTCAACCTGCTGGAGGCGGCCCGCCGCCACGCCCCGGAGGCGGTCTTCGTCCACATGAGCACCAACAAGGTCTACGGCGACCGGCCGAACACGATCAGGCTGAAGGAGCTGCCGACGCGCTGGGACTACGACGACCCCGCCTACGGGGCGGGCATCGCCGAGGACTTCCCGATCGACCAGTCGAAGCACAGCCTGTTCGGGGCGAGCAAGGTCGCGGCCGACGTCATGGTGCAGGAGTACGGCCGGTACTTCGGGATGAAGACCTGCTGCCTGCGGGGCGGCTGCCTGACCGGGCCGAACCACAGCGGGGTCGAGCTGCACGGGTTCCTGAGCTACCTGGTCCGCTGCAACCTGGAGGGCCGAACGTACAAGGTGTTCGGCTACCGGGGCAAGCAGGTCCGTGACAACATCCACTCGCACGACGTGGCCCGGTTCATCGAGGCGTTCTACGAACGGCCCCGATCGGGCGAGGTCTACAACATCGGCGGCGGGCGTGCGAACTCGGTGTCGATCCTGGAGGCGTTCGAGCGGGTCGCGGCGATCAGCGGCAAGCCGATGCGGCACGAGTACGTGGAGAAGAACCGGGAGGGCGACCACATCTGCTACATCAGCGACCTGTCGAAGATGCGTTCCCACTACCCGGGCTGGGACATCACCAAGACGCTCGACGACGTGTTCGAGGAGATCGCGGCGGCCCTGCAGCGGCGGGCCGGCTCCTGAGCCGACTCCCCCGGTTGGCGGCGGTCAGCGACGTGGCCCCGGCCCGCGCTCAAGGGGGGGAACTTCTCCTCCATCGGCCAAAGGGCATGGGGGGGACCGAGCTGGCCAGGAGCGTAACGGACGCCTCGCCCGGGTAGTTCCGCCGTCAGTTAGCCTACAAGGCCGAGTGGGGACGCAAGGACCTGGTCGTCATCGACCGCTGGTTCCCTTCGTCCCGGCTCCGTCGGGGCTAACGCTCGGGACGTTCCCCCGGCACTCCAGGTCGCCGAGCTCCATCCGAACCGGAAAGCTCACCGGCGAAGACGACCCGGCGTAGTTCGACGGCGGAGTCAGGGCCGCCAGAAGGCCGCCAGGTGGCCGCCAGACGGCCCCGGGTGCCCGGGTCGACTTCCGGGTGGGTTTCATGCGTCGACGCGTCTGGCGGGATCCCGGGCCGTTCTGGGGCGGCCCGGGGCCCGGCGCCGGCGTCGACGGCCGTCGGCGTTTCGCTGGTGACGGGCCCCTGATCCGTGCCGGGCCGGCCTGGGCGGCGGCCGGAGTCGTTTTTTTTCAATTCCGGCACCAGGGCTCAGGAAATCCTCTAAGTTGAGTTCAGGCGGCCCATGACCGTTGAGGTGTTCCGGGGTGCCCCGGAGTCGGATGCGGGCCGGGGGGCATTTGCGGTGAGTGACTCCCCGACACGTCGGCTCGTCTGGGTCCCCATCGTCCACTCCCAGGAGGACCTGGGGCGGCTCCGGGAGTCGGTCCGCGACCATCACGTCGCCAGGCGGGGCGCGCACGACTGGGACGAACACGTCCGGACGGTCGACGCCCTCTGGGAAACGATCCGCCGGGGCGTCGCCGCCCTGGACGTCGACCCGGGCCTGATCCGGGTCTATCAGGACGGGCTGCCGGTCTGCGGCAAGGAGGCGGCCATCGTCGCCGACCTCGCCGCCGCGGGGAGCGCCAACCACCTGCTCCTGTCCGACCTGATCGCCGCCGGCGCGACCCTCGAGGGGACGGAGGCGCCCGGCCTGCTCCTCCAGGAGTACGAGCTGGCGTTGAAGTTGCTCGGCGGCCGAGGCCTGGCCGAGCCGGCCGCGGCGAAGGAGTTCGAGCGGCACGGCCGGGAACTCCTGGCGAGCCGGGACCGGTTCATCGCCGACCGGATCGACCGGACGCTCCGGCGGGGCGAGACCGGGATCGTCTTCCTCGGGGCGCTGCACTCACTGGGCCCTTATCTGCCCGCCGATGTCCGGGTCGAGCGCCTCGCCACGGGGCTGCCGGCCGTTTCGCCGGGGCGATGAAGCCCTCGGCCGTTTCCTGGCCCGCGACCCGACCGGGCGCGGGCCCCGTCGTTCAACGAGGAGACAGCAAGCGATGTCGCGATCGGAACGTAAAGCGGGGGGCGACGACGCCGGCCTCGGCGGCTTCCTCGGGGGCCTGGGCACCCTGATCGAAAAGCTCTCCGAACTCGCCGAAAAGGGCGAGGAACTCAAGGGGACGAAGGAGTTCGGCGATCCCGGCGGCCTCAACGGCGTCTACGGGTTCTCGATCAAGTCCAACATCGGCGGCGACCGGGAGCGGGGGGCCGGGCCGGTCAAGGTCGAGCCCTTCGGGAACTTCCGGAAGGACGACAAGACCGGCCGGGTCAAGGTCCACGAGGTCCTGGAGCCGATCGCCGACGTCTTCGAGGAGGACGACCACGTCATGGTGGTCGCCGAGATGGCGGGCATCGGCGAGGACGACCTGAAGCTCGAAATTCATGACGACATCCTCACCATCGAGGCGAGCCGGGGCGCGAAGAAGTACCGCAAGGAGGTCCTCCTTCCCGCCCCGTTCGCGCCCGAACAGATGACCCGGACGTGCCGCAACGGCGTCCTGGAAGTCCGACTGAACAGGACGGGGGCCGGCGAATGACTGCGGCGGTGGACGAAGGCGTGCTGAAGCTCCGGGTCACGGAGTCCCCCCCGAGGGACCTCGGCCGGGCCCTCGCCCGGCTCGACCCGGCCGACATGGCCCGGCTCGGCCTGGAGCCCGGCGAGGTCGTGACCGTCGCCGGCAAGCGCAAGACGGTCGGCAAGGTGATGCCGGCCTACCGGGAGCACCGCGACCAGTCGCGGCTCCAGATCGACGGGGTGACCCGGGACAACGCCGGTGCGGCCGTCGACCAGGTCGTGGAGGTCCGCAAGGCCGAGGCGAAGACCGCCGAGCGGGTCGTCCTGACGCCGCTGGGGGCCGCGCCGGCCGACCGCGACCTCGAGTACATCGGCGGCCTCTTCGACGGCCTGCCGGTCCTCGCCGGGGACCGGGTCCAGGCCGCCCTGTTCGGGAGCAAGCCGGCCGAGTTCAAGGTCGCCTCGACGGTCCCCGCCGGGCCGGTCGTGATCCGCCCCTCGACCGTCCTGGAGATCTCCAGGACCAGGGCCGCGGCCAAAGCCGGGGCCGGGGCCGGGGCGGGCGCCGACACCGAGGACCGCCGCCCCCTGTCGTACGAGGAGATCGGCGGGCTCAAGCGCGAGCTGCACCGGATCCGCGAGATCATCGAGCTGCCGCTGCGCTACCCGGAGGTGTTCGAGCGGCTCGGCATCGACCCGCCCAAGGGGGTCCTGCTCCACGGCCCCCCGGGCTGCGGCAAGACGCTCATCGCCCGGGCCGTCGCCCACGAGACCGAGGCGAAGTTCTTCACCGTCAACGGCCCGGAGATCATCCACAAGTTCTACGGCGAGAGCGAGGCGCACCTCCGCAAGGTGTTCGAGGAGGCCGGCAAGCAGGCCCCGAGCATCATCTTCATCGACGAGATCGACGCGATCGCGCCGCAGCGCGAGAAGGTCGTCGGCGACGTGGAGAAGCGGGTCGTCGCCCAGCTCCTGGCGCTGATGGACGGCCTGGCCAAGCGCCGGAACGTCATCGTCATCGCCGCGACGAACCTCCCCAACGCGATCGACCCGGCGCTCCGGCGGCCGGGCCGGTTCGACCGCGAGATCGCGATCTCGATCCCCGACCGCGACGGCCGCAAGGAGATCCTCGAGGTCCACAGCCGGGGGATGCCCCTGGCCGCCGACGTCGACCTCGACCACCTCGCCGCGGTCACGCACGGGTTCGTCGGGGCCGACCTCGAGGCCTTCTGCCGGGAGGCCGCGATGGCCTGCCTGCGGCGGTTCCTCCCCTCGGTCGACTTCGCCTCGGGCCACATCCCGTATGACCTCCTGAAGCGCCTCGAAGTCGTCATGGCCGACTTCGACGCCGCCCGCTGCGAGGTCGACGCCTCGGTGATCCGCGAGGTCTTCGTCGAAATCCCCGACGTCGGCTGGGACGACGTCGGCGGGCTCGAGGGGGTCAAGCGCGAGCTGATCGAGGCCGTCGAGTGGCCGCTCCGCCACGCCGACCTCTACGCGGAGGCCGCGGTCAGGCCGCCGAAGGGCGTCCTGCTCTCGGGGGGGCCCGGCTGCGGCAAGACCCTCCTGGCCAAGGCCCTGGCGAGCCAGACCAAGGTCAACTTCATCTCCGTCAAGGGGCCCGGGCTCCTCTCGAAGTACGTCGGCGAGAGCGAGCGGGGCGTCCGCGAGGTCTTCAAGAAGGCGAGGCAGGCCGCCCCCTGCATCATCTTCTTCGACGAGATCGACGCCCTCCTGCCGGCCCGCGGGTCCGGGGACGACTCCCACGTCACGGAACGCGTCATCGGCCAGTTCCTCGCGGAGATGGACGGGGTCGAGGAGCTCAAGGGGGTCCTCGTCCTGGCGGCCACCAACCGCCCCGACATCCTCGACCCGGCGCTGCTCCGCCCCGGCCGGTTCGACGTCCGCCTGGAGATCCCCAAGCCCGACCTCGCCGGCCGGGCCGCGGTCTTCAGGATCGGCCTGGCCGGCCGGCCGGCGGCCGACGACATCGACCCCGACGAATTCGCCGCGATGACCGAGGGGTTCAGCGGCGCCGAGGTCCGGGCCGCCTGCGACGTCGCCGCCCGCTCGGCGATCCGAGAGGTCCTCGACCACGAGCGGGCCGCCGCCGCGAACGGCAACGGCAACGGCAACGGTAACGGTAACGCGGACCGACCCAAGGTCCGGATGACCCGCGCCCACCTGCTCGCTTCCGTGGAGCTCACCCGGCGGCAGAGGGACGCCTTCGGGACCGACAGATGACCGACAGGGACGCAATTTATCTGTACGCGTTCGTCGGCCCCGGCGGCGCCGGGGCCGACGGCCTCGACCTCCTCGAAGGGGTGGAGGGAGGGGGGGGGGTCGCCCTGCTCGACTGCGGCGGCCTCGGCGCCGTCGTCAGCCGGGTCCCCCGGGACGACTACGAGCGCTCCCTCGGCGGGCCGGACCCCGCCGACCCCGCCTGGGTGATCCCCAGGGCGGTCAGGCACGAGCACGTCGTCGAGGCGGTCGCCGGGGGGGCCGCGGCCCTGCCGGCCCGGTTCGGGACGCTCTTCTCGACCCCGGAGGCCGTCCGGGCGCTGGCGTCCCGGCACCGCCACCGGATCGGCGCGTTCCTCGACTCCGTCGAGGGGAAGGACGAGTGGTCCTTCCGGGTCGAGTACGAGACCGAGGCGGCGGTCGACAGCGTCCTCCGGACCGACCCGGCGTTCGCCGGTCGGTTCGCCGCGCTGCCGGCGTCGCCGGGCGCGCGCTACTTCCGCGAGAAGTCGCTCCGGGCCGAGGCCGGCCCCCCCGCCGCGCGCGCCGCGTCGGCGGCCGCGTCGGCCGTGCGCGGATGGCTGGAGGCGCGTGCCGAGTGCCGGGTCGTGCCCTGCCGGCGGCCCGAGGCCCCCGGCCGGTCCGGCCTGCTCCACGTCGCCGCCCTGCTGCCCCGCGCGCGCGCCGGCGGGCTGATCGAAGCGGCGCGGGGCGCGGCCGCCGGCCCCCTCCCGGTCGACGTCGTCGTGACCGGGCCCTGGCCGCCGTTCCACTTCTGCCCGGACCTCGGCCCGGGCTGACGCCGGCCCGCGCGGGCCCGGCGGTCGCATCGAGAAGATTGACCCGTGAACCGACCACGCGTTCACGCCGGCCCGCGGGGGCCGGCGCGGGCGCGTGGCCTTCTTGTATATTCACAAATACAGATTTTCAGATGTTTTGTTTTATAAGGTTCTTGTGCAGGATATTTAGAGATAAATTGGGTGGTGCGTGTTTTTCGCCATCCCAGTTCACCACGGCCGGGGCCGCGTACTAGGATCACGTTGGAGTGTGAAGCCAAATGGCCAGCCGCAACGATGTCGTTGCGATCACTCCGGGATCCCGAGAGAAACAAGGGAGATTGAGTCATGGCGAAGGTTATGAAGTCCACCGACAGCTCGAGCCTGGCCGAAGTCGTCGACCGCATCCTCGACAAGGGCATCGTGATCGACGCCTGGGCGAAGGTGTCGCTGGTCGGCATCGAACTTCTGTCGGTCGAGGCCCGCGTGGTCATCGCGTCGGTCGAGACCTACCTGAAGTACGCCGAGGCCATCGGACTCACCGCGACCGCCGCTTCGCCCGCCTGACGCGGACCGGACCGCCCCTCGGTAACGGGCGGGCGGCGTGGCCCGGGCGGGCGGACTCGCCCGACCCGGGCCGCGAGGCTCCGGCCCGGACCGGGCGGGTCGACGGCAAAAAGCTGACCGAACCACGTCCCCGTTCACAGGGCCCATGATGAGCAACTTTGAAGACAGCATGAAAGGTTTCACGGAACACCTGGCGGCCTCGATCCGCGAGCGCGGCGACGCGCTGGGCCGGGTCCGCGAAGCGACCGACGACCTCCTCGAAGGGGCCCGCGGCTTCCTCGACGAGGTCAAGGAAGCCCACCAGGCGATGTCCCACGACCTCCACGAGACCATGGCCGGCAACCGGTCGGCCCGCCACGAGGCGGTGACCGCCATGCGGGACCGCCACCGCGACGCGCTGGGCCAGATGCGTGACGAACTCAGGGAGACGCTGGCGGAGGCCAACCGGTCCCGCCGCGACGCCGTGAGCCAATTGAACGAGGCGTTCCAGACGGACCGGCGCGAGCTGGCCGGCGACCTGGCCTCGGCCTCGAAGGCCTGGCGGGCGTTCGCCGCGTCGCGATAGTCGCGCCGGCGTGCGTCCGGCGCCGTGCCGTGACGACCGCCCGGGCCGCGCCGCCCGGGCGGCCCCACCCCCCACCCGGGGGGCCTTATCGACGGATGGGATGTAACGAACAGGCCACGAGGACCGGTGCCCCGCCCCGAGCCCTCAAGGAGATCGGACCGCCGTGAATGTCGAAGAGCTGAATGTCCTCTCGCTGAAGCAGAAGCCCGACTTCGTGCAGACCCCGTGCGTCCGGAGCCTCTCCGAGCGGGCCCTCTGCTACCTCAAGGCGGGCTACCCGGTTCACTTCAGTGGGCCCGCCGGGACGGGCAAGACGACGCTCGCCATGCACGTCGCCGCCGCGATGGGCCGCCCCGTCGTCCTGATCCACGGCGACGACGAGTTCGGCAGCTCCGACCTCGTCGGCGGCCAGCTCGGGTACCGCTCGACCCGGGTCGTCGACAACTTCATCCACTCGGTCGTCAAGACCGAGGAGAACGTCTCGAAGACCTGGGTCGACCACCGGCTCACGAACGCATGCAAGTATGGTTTTACCGTAATCTATGACGAGTTCAACCGGTCGCGGCCCGAGGCGAACAACGTCCTCCTCGGCGTCCTCGAGGAGCGGCTGCTCGAACTGCCCGCGGGCCGCGTCAGCGAGGGGCACCTCCAGGTCCACCCGGCGTTCAGCATCGTCTTCACGAGCAACCCCGAGGAGTACGCCGGCGTCCACAAGACCCAGGACGCGCTGCTCGACCGGATGATCACGGTCACCGTCGGCCAGTACGACCGCGAGACCGAGGTCGGGATCGCCGCGGCCAAGTCGGGGCTCTCGGCCGAGGACTCGGCCCGGATCGTCGACGTGGTCCGCGACTTCCGGACGCTGGGCGTCCACCAGACGATCCCGACGGTCCGGGCCTGCATCATGATCGGCCGGGTCGCCGCGCTCCGGGGCGCCACCGTCGCCTGCGACGACAAGGTCTTCCGCGAGACCTGCCGCGACGTCCTGCGGGTCGACGCGATCCGGATCACCCGCGAGGGGGAGCGGGCCGGCGACTCCTGGCTCGACGAGATCCTCGCCCGGCACTGCCCGCCGCGGGGCCGACGCGCCGCCGCCCCCGCCGCCGCCGCCCCGGCGAACGGCCACCTGGTCGCCGTCAACTGAACCAAAGCAACGGCCGAAGGAGGCCCGACGATGGCGAACGAGGCAAAAGGGGCCCGGGGCATCCGGACCATGGCCAGGCTGGTCGACGGCCGCCGGGCGCGGAGCCCGGCCGGGGCGCTGCTCGAACTCTCGGCGATGGCCAACGAGAAGCAGCTCCTCAACCGGGAGCTCGACCGCTGGGAGCGCCGGCACGTCGAGATCCGGGCCAGGCTCGCGGAGATCGCCGAGAAGGAACGACGGCTGATGGCGATGGCGACCGACCCGTCGGCGCCCGGCGCCGTCGGCGCGGTCGCCGTGGGCGGGGCTGCGGTTGCGGCGCCCACGCCGCCGTCCGCCGGAAGGATCAAGGTTCAAGAAATCTCCTATTGAACGGGGGGGCGACGCACAGATGACGACGACGCGCGAGGGGGCACCGGTCGCCCAGGCTCAGGGTTATTACCTTTACGCCGTGACCGACGGGATCGAGGACGGCCTCCCCCTGGGGCTGACGGGCATGGACGGCGGAGGCGTGTACGCCCTGACCGAAGCCGGGGTCACGGCCGTGGTGAGCGGGCTGGCCGCCCGGAAGGTCCGCCCCGAGCGTCGGCGCCTGGCCGCCCACCACGACGTCCTGAAGCAGCTCATGTCCGGGCACGCCGCCCTGCCGATGGCCTTCGGCCTGATCGCCGACAGCAGCGACGACGTCCGGAAGATCCTCCGGCTGAACCGCGGCCCCTTCGTCGAGCAACTCGCCCGGGTCCGGGGCAAGGTCGAGATGGGGGTCCGGGTCGCCTGGGACGTCGCGAACATCTTCGAGACGGTGGTCGCCGGCCACCCCGAGGTCAGCGAGCTCCGCGACCACATGTTCCGGGGGGGCCGGCAGCCCTCCCAGGAAGAGAAGATCGAGCTGGGCCGCCGGTTCGACCGGGCCCTCACCGCCGAACGCGAGGAGGCCGTCGAGCGGGTCACGGCCGTCCTGGAGAACTACTGCGCCGAGGTCCTCTCGAACCCGCCGCGCAACGAGCGCGAGGTCATGAACCTGGCCTGCCTGGTCGACCGGGACGCCCGCGACCGGTTCGAGCACGGCGTCGTCGAGGCCGCCGGCCTCTTCGACGAGCGCTACGCCTTTGACTTCAACGGCCCGTGGCCGGCGCACAACTTCGTGAACCTGGAACTCAGGACCTCCTGAGCCGATCGGGGGCCCGCCTTGTTCCTCGCCGACGACATCGTCCTCTCCCCGTTCAAGGGCCTCCTGATGATCTTCCGGGAGATCCACAAGGCCGCCATCGACGAGATCGCCGGCGAGGCCCAGGCGATCCGCGACGAACTCGCCACGCTTTACCGGTCGCTCGAGGAGTCGGCGATCAGCGAGGAAGAGTTCGACGAACGCGAGGGGCGCCTGCTCGACCGCCTCGACGCCGTCGACGACCGCGGCGGTTCCCTCGAAATGGACGAAGACGAGGACGAAGAGGACGAGGAATACGAAGACGGGGAAGACGACGAGGACGAGGAAGACGACGACGAAGAAGAGGACGAAGGGCCGGCGGTCTGGGAGAGCGCCGGGTACGACGAGCCGTCCGGCGAATCCGGCGAGAAGTCCGGCGCTGATCCCGACGAAGAAGGCGGCGGCGCCTTAGAGTGAGTGTAGCGACATCGAGGGGAGCGACGGTGCTCCCGCCAAAGGGGACCGCGACGGCTGACCCTCGGTTGAGGGACTGAGCGTGAGTTTGTCCCCCAGTTCCAACCAGAGGAGTCGCGCCGATGAGCGTATTGATCTCGGACCGGTCCGAGCAGATCGAAGTCGTGGAAGCGCCCGTCGCGCCCGGGGAGCTGGGTGCCGAGACCTGGTTCACCCCGGAGGCCAGGGCCCCGCAGCGGCCCACGGTGACGCCCGCCCCGCCGAGGCCGGCCGACGCCCCGACCGCCGAGGAGGCCGGCCGCGCCCGGATCCTGGCCGGACTGCTCCGGATGGCCGACTCCTATCGGTCCGCCGGGTCGCTGCACCAGGCCCTTGAAATGTACTTCTCGCTCATGAACGAGCACGAAGGGACCCCGCAGGCCTCCGAGGCCCTCGACCGGATCCTGAACATCGCCGGTGCTTACGAGCGGGTGGGCGAGCTGAGGCAGGCCCGTTCGATTTACGAACAGCTCCTTTGAGGTGAGCCGATGCCCCCGACGACCGGGTACCCAGAACTCAATGAAGAGAGGCACGTCTCGCTCTGTGAGGCGCTCGACCGGGCCCTCAACACGGGGGTCGTCGTCGCCGGCGACGTGGTGATTTCCGTCGCCGACATCGAGCTGATCTATCTCAACCTCCGGCTGATGGTCACCTCGGTCGAAACCATGCGGCAGCAGTGCGTCAAGGCCGAGGCCGAGGCCGAGGAAGCGGCGGAGGTCGCGGTATGACCGGCGGCGCAACGGCGGCGGTCGCCCAGGCGCCACTGGCGGCCCCGAAAAACGACGACCAGTTGCGAATCGACTTCAAGCCCGACGACGTCCGGGAGGGGCTCGGAAAGCTCGTCCTGACCGTGATCGAGCTGATCCGGCAGCTTCTGGAGCGCCAGGCCCAGCGTCGGGTCGAATCCGGCGCCCTGTCCGAGGCGGAAGTCGAGCGGCTGGGGGTGACGTTCCTTCGGCTCTCCGAGCAGATGGAAGTCATGAAACGGGCCCTGAACCTCGAAGGGGAAGAGCTCAACCTCGACCTCGGGCCGCTCGGCAAGCTCTTCTAAAAAAAAAACGCCCGGGGAGCGGCGGGACGGCCCCCTTCCCGGCGATCGAGACCGGGCCAACCCCCGGCGGAGGTACGCCCAGTGTTCGTCCCGAGAACGGTCCCGCCGTGCGACGTCCTCACCTGCGCCTTCTGCGGCGGCAAGGGGACGGACCCCTTTAACTGCATGTCGAGCCGGTCGGTCTGTGGCTCCTGCAACGGCAAGGGCACCCTGGAAGTCGCGGTCCCCCACCGGCCGTGTACCTATTGCAAGGGGACCGGCAGTCACAAGACGTACCGGTGCCCGATCTGCGGCGGCGCCGGCGCCGTCGGCGCGCCCGACGGCCCGACGCGGGCCTGCGCCGACTGCAACGGCCTCGCGTTCGAGGCCTCGAGCGGGCTCCCCTGCCTCACCTGTCACGGGCTCGGGGTCGTCCCGGCCTGATTATGGAGAAAGGGAACCCCGATGCCCCCGAAAACGTCCGAAGACCTGACGCCGACGCTCCGAGGGTCCGCCTTTCGGCGGGTCACGTACGACGGCAGGACCGGCCTCCTCCGAGCGATCCCGACACTGGCCGGCCTCCGCCGCGGCCAGGGGCCCCCGGCCGTTCGCCGCCGGCCCCAAGGAACGACCGCCCCTTCAAGGACCTGAGTCATGTCCGTTAACGCCCCCAGGGCGGCCGCCCACTCGGTCCACTCCTCGACCCTCGCCGACGTCCTCGAACGGGTCCTCGACAAGGGACTGGTCATCGCGGGCGACATCAAGATCAAGCTCGTCGACATCGAGCTGCTGACCATCCAGATCCGGCTGGTGGTCGCCTCCGTGGACAAGGCCCGCGAAATGGGGATCGACTGGTGGACCCTTAACCCCGACCTCCGGTCCAGGCCGATCGCCTCCGGCGAGGACATCAGCGCCCTGAAGGCCCGGATCGAGCAACTCGAACGCCAACTCCCCGCCGTTGCCGTCGCCGTGCCGGCCCCCTGAGGCCCCCTGCGCACGCGCCCACCCGCCCGGGGCGGCCGGGCCCCGGCAAGCCGGCCCGCCCCCCGTCGAACGACCGGCCGCGTTGAAGCGAACGCGCGGCCCGTTCCTTCTGGCCCCGACCGGCCCCGGCGCACCGTGACGCCCGATCCGATCCGGGCCGGACGGCCGCCCGGCCGTGGGCCGCGCCTGCCCTCCGGCCCTCCGGCCGCAGACGCGCGGCCCCACCCCGGCGGCGTTCGAAGACACCGGCGACGCGAAAGACACCGGCGACGCGAAGGCCCCGCGGCCGCAAGGCCGGGGCCCGGGCGCCGAACCGACCGGGCAGGTCGGGCCCGTCGACGTGCGCCCGCAGGCCGGGCGTCGCGGCCGCCGGCCATTTCTCACTCCCCAGGCGGGGCGGTCGGTGCGTCGCCGGCGGCCCCCGCGGGCCGA
>LNFM01008423.1_pt1 | contig 15596 bp, 16 predicted proteins | sample 596031 | NCBI WGS metagenome assembly LNFM01 (sample SAMN04254537, study PRJNA301005) | activated carbon metagenome | isolation source: dual media filters at the Ann Arbor, Michigan drinking water treatment plant | place: USA: Ann Arbor | reverse complement strand
GGTGGCGGCCCAACAAGCCATGCGGGGTGTTGCGCGGACTTGCCGGGGGCGACCCCGGCGGCGTCCACGCGCCTACCGCATGACTTTTTTGATCCGCAACGCATCTTGAGAAATCAGTGTGAACAGGCCCTAGCGTTTGAGCCGGTAGGGCTCTTCGAAAGCGCGGAAGTCTGCCTCGGCCTGGGCGTCGGCGATCCATGCGGCCACGCCGGGCAGTTGGGTGATGCGCTCCACGTAGGCGGCGATGGCCGGCGGCACCGGCAGGCCATAGGTTTTCAGGCGCATGCACACCGGGGCGAAATACGCGTCAGCGATGCTGAACGGTCCGAACAGCAGCGGCCCGCCATGCTCGACCAGCAGTTCGTTCCACATGGCCACCAGACGCTCCACGTCGGCGCGAACGGCCGGCTGGTCGCGCCAGATCAGCGCGCCGATGTCTGGCAGCGAGGCCTCGATGTTCATCGTGCAGTGCTTGCGCAGGGCGCTGAAGCCGGCGTGCATCTCGGCGCAGACGCTGCGCGCGCGGGCGCGGGCGGCCCGTTCCTGCGGCCAGAGCTGTTTCTCGGGAAACTGCTCGGCCAGGTATTCGGCAATCGCCAGGGTGTCCCAGATGACCAGCGCGTCGTCCTGCAGCACCGGCACCTTGCCCGTGGGCGTGAGGTCGGCCAGGGCCTGCTTGAACTGCGAGTTGGCGTCGAAGCCGTCGAAACGCACCAGCACTTCTTCAAACGGGATACCGGCCTGGCGCAGCAGCACCCAGGGCCGCATGGACCACGACGAATAGTTCTTGTTGCCGATGGTGAGCTTGAGCATGGCCTCTCCTGTCTGAAGAGGCCATGTTAGCGTGAGGCTAGCGGCGCCGGAAGCGGCTGCGAAGTTGCAGCAGCGGGTCGCCGTTACCGAGGTAGCCCGGCGCCACGGTGGCCGGCCCGGTGGGCGTGATGCCCAGCGCGGCCAAACCTGGCACCCGGCCTGTGGCCACGTTGTCGATGCGCATGGAGTCCAGGTTGTCGCGGCTCATCAGGGGCTGGCCCGGGGCCAGTTCCATCAGCAGCGCCTGCAGCCTGCCGATGACCATGGGCAGGGGGATCACGGGGCGAGGCACCCCGGCTGCGCGCCCGGCCAGCTGTACCAGCTCCTTGAGGGTGTAGACACCGGGCCCGCAGAGCTCATAGGCCTGTCCGATGGTGCGGGTGTCCTGCAGGCACTGCACGACCGCTTGCGCCACGTCCTCGACCCAGACCGGCTGGAAGCGGGTGTCGGCACCGGCCAGCGGCATCACGGGGAAGACGCGTTGCAGTGCGGCGAAGAGATTGAGGAAGCGGTCGTCGGCGCCGAAGATCACGCTGGGGCGCAACACGGTGAGTTGCAGGCCCTGGACCGCTGCGGCCCGCAGGGCGGCCTCGCCGCGCGACTTGCTGCGCAGGTAGCGCGAGGGTGCGGTATCGGCCGCGGCCGGCTCCGCCCCCAGTGCACCCACGTGCACTAGGCGCTTGACACCCATGGCCAGGCAGGCGCGCGCCAGTTTCTCCGGCAGCTCGACATGGTTGCGCTGGAAGGCAGCTTCGCTGCCATGCAGGATGGCCACCAGGTTGATGACGACGTCATGGCCGACGAGCAGCCGGCGCAGTGTGGCCTCGTCGTGCACATCGGCTTCTAGCACCGTGAGACGCGGCAGATGCTGCACCGCGCTGGCGTTGGCCGCACGGCGCGTGGGCACGGTCATGGACCAGTGCAGGCGCGCCAAGTGTTCACAGACATGACGGCCGACGAAACCGGTGCCGCCCAACAACAAAACACGTTTCATGGCAACTCTTCGGCAGGTTCGGGTTTGTCCAGGCCGAGCGGGCCGACAAAACCCAGGCGGGCCTTGAGCGACTGGGGTTCTCCGCTCAGCACGGCGGCGTAATTCACTGTGTTGGCCAGTACTTTCTTGACGTAGTCCCGTGTTTCACCGAAGGGGATGTTCTCGGCCCAGATGGCGGCTTCGAGCACCGGGTCGCCGGTCTGGCCGCGCCAGCGCTTGGAGCGGCTGGGGCCGGCGTTGTAGGCGGCGGCGGCCAGCGGCATGGAGCCGTCGAAGGACTCCAGCACCAGCTTGAGGTAACCCGTGCCGATGGCGATGTTGGTGTCGCGTTCGGTGATCTGCTGGGGCTTGAAGCTGTGCATGCCGATGCGTCGCGCCGTCCAGCGCGCCGTCGCGGGCATGACCTGCATGAGACCGGCCGCGCCCACGCCGGACTTCGCTTCCAGGATGAAACGGCTTTCCTGCCGGATCAGGCCATAGACAAAGGCCGGCTCCAGACCGGTGAGTTCGGCGCGCTGCTGCACTTCCTGGCGGAAGGGGGTGGGGAAGCGCTGCGCGTAGTCCATGACGCTGCGGGTGCGCTCGCTGGCGTTGATGCAGCGGTCCCAGACCTGCTGCTCGCAGGCCAGGGTGGCAGCGGCCAGCAGCTCTCGGTCGCTCATGCCGCCGCGCTGGTGCAGGTTGGTGCTGTAGTTCCACTCGCGCACGCCTTCCGAGCGCAGGCCGATGCTGATGGCGTAAAGGGCCCTCTGCAAGCCTGCGTTGTCGCGTGCGGCCTTCAGCTCATCTTCACTCAGCGGCGCCGGGGCGGCGGGCGCGCTGATGCGCTGGCCCAGTTCCTCCATGGCCAGCTGTTCGTAGAAACCGCGCGGCGAGGCGATGGACTGCAGCAGGGTGCGCGCGCGCAGCTCGGCGTTGGGGGCTTGCAGGGCCAGCAGGGCGCGGGCGCGCCAGTAGATCCAGGTCGGGTCGCGCAGCTGTGTTTCGCCCAGTGCGGCAATGCCGTCGTGCACCTGCTGCCAGTCGTTGGCGCGCAGGGCGGCACGCACCTTCCACACCAGGTGGTCGCTGTGCATGTGGCGGTCTTCCCCCTGGGCGTAGTAGCCCAGGGCCTTGTCCGACAGGCTGCGCGCGGCGCGCTTGCCGATCACGCCCCAGACCCAGCTGCGTTCTTCCTGCGTGAGCTGGGCACGCCAGCGCAGCTTGTTGATTTCCTCGGCGGCGGCTTCCGGATCGCTGGAGGCGAGGCGGATCAGGGCCAGCGTCACCCACTCGCGGGTCTTGGGCCGCAAGGCGGTGAGCTTTTCGTCCAGGTAGCGCTTGGGATTGGCGTAGAGCGTGTTGAGGCCGTTCGCCCATTCCGGGTTGAGCAGGCCGACGGCCTGCTGGGCGATGCGCGGCTTGTCGAACTCGAAGCCCAGGCGGGCGCGGCGCCAGGCCACCATGGGGTCAAGCTTCTCGTCCTTGATCAGGCGGTCGGCCACGGCGGCGCAGCCATCATCCGGGTCGCGCTGCGCCAGCCAGAGTTCCTGCACCTGGGCGGCCACGTCCTCGTTCTGGGTGGTGTAGGCCGCGTGCAGGGCATGGCAGCGCACTTCGGCGTCGTCGCCCATACGGTAGCGCGGTAATTCGGCCGTGAAGCGGGCCCAGTTGCGCTGCCTGCCCAATTGCAGCAGCCAGTCGTTGCGCAGGCGGTCTTCGGCGTAGGTGCCGGCATAACGGCCCAGGAAGGCCTCGATCTCGCCAGCCTTGGCGCTGTCCAGGCGGGCGCTGAGCTCCCAGTAGGCGGCCCAGGGCTCCAGCACATGGCCCTGGACCTGCGGCAGGAGGGCGGTCAGACGCTTGGGGTCGAGCTTCTTGTAGGCTTCGGCCATGTCAGTGATGAGGGCGTCCTGGGTCGGCTTGGCCCGTGCCTTGGCCTTGGTCGGTGCGCCCGTGGCCGGCAGGGCCAGACCTGCCGTCAAAGCGATAGCTGTCAGAATGACTTGAAACTGCATGTAGAAATTATGGACACATCCGAGGCAAAAAGGGCGCAGGAGAAGAAAAACCTGCGCCAGCGGCTCATTACTGAACGTTTGAACCTGCCCGACCGCCTACAGCGTGCGGCACTTTTGCAACAGGTCATGCGCATCTGGCTCGTGGGGCGCAGCGATCTCGTGATCGGCGCCTACTGGCCCATCAAGGGCGAATTCGATCCCCTGCCGGCCCTGCACCGCTGGAAGGAGGACGGCGAGCTGCTGGACAACGCGCAGCCCCGGCGCATCGGCCTGCCTGTGATCGACAAGGTGCACAAGACCCTGACCTTCCACGCTTGGTACCCGGGCTGCCCGATGGAAGAGGACGCCTATGGCATTCCGAAACCGAAGGACACCGAAGTCATCGTGCCCACCCTGCTCTTCGTGCCCTGCGTGGGTTACGGGCCGGGCGGCTACCGCCTGGGTTACGGCGGCGGTTTCTACGACCGCACCCTGGCCACGCTGAGCCCCAAGCCCTACACCGTGGGCCTGGGCTTCACCCAGGGTTACCTCGACGATTTCGAGCCTGAGCCGCACGACATTCCGCTGGAGGCCATCCTCAACGACAACGGCGTGGTCTGGCCCGTCTCTGGCATGGGCTGATTACGGTATCCGTAATTAATTTCGCCTCAGTAAAATCGGCGCTTTCGCCTCGCGGCGTGTCCCCCGGAGTTCCCATGAGCAAAGCCTTTGCCTCGCAGGCCGATCTGACCGACAAGAAAACCACCTTCGAGCAGCTCAGCAAACATTGCTGGGCCTACACCACCGAGGGCGACCCGAACTCCGGCGTCATCATCGGCGAGCGTTTCATCATGGTCAGCGATGCCACCGCCACCCCGGCCATGGCGCGCGACCTCATCAAGAAGATCCGCACGGTGAGCGACCTGCCCATCAAGTACGTGCTGCTCACTCACTACCACGCGGTGCGTGTCCTGGGGGCCTATGCCTATGCGGCCGAAGGCGCCACCGAGATCATCGCCAGCCAGGGCACGCTGGAGCTGATCCGCGAACGCGGCGCACAGGACATGAAAAGCGAGATGGAGCGTTTCCCGCGCCTGTTCCGCAACGCCGAGACCGTGCCCGGCCTGACCTGGCCCACCCTGGTCATCGGCGGCGGCAACCCGGTGAAGGGCGAGGTGCCGGGCAAACTCAGCATCAACCTGGGCGGTGTGGTGGTGCAGATCTGGAGCCCCGGCCCTGGCCATACGCGCGGCGACACCATCGCCTGGGTGGAGGAAGAGAAGGTGCTGTATTCGGGCGACCTGGTCGAGTACGAGGCCGGCGTCTACACCGGTGACGCACAACTGGCCGAATGGCCGACCACGCTGGAGGCGCTGCGCGCCCTCAAGGCGGAGTACATCGTGCCCGGCCGCGGCGAGGCCATGAAAGGCAACGCCAACGTCAACAAGGCGCTGGACTACACGAAACGCTGGGTCGAGACGCTCTTCAAGGCGGGCCAGGAAGCGGTGGCGCAGGGCATGGACCTGAAAGCGGCCATGGCGCACGCGCGCAAGCGCATGGACCCGGTCTTCGGCCACGTTTTCATCTACGAGCACTGCCTGCCTTTCGACGTGAGCCGCGCCTATGACGAGGCCAGCGGCATCAAGAACCCGCGCATCTGGACGGCCGAGCGCGACAAGGCCATGTGGGAGGCGCTGCAGGGCTGAAGGGCCAGCCCTGAAGCCAGGGCCCATCAACCCGTAGCTCAGCCCGGCGACCCGTGGCCTGGTGTGGAACTTGCGCCTGTCCAGCCGGCTTCGAACCGGCGCGCACCAGAATTGACACTATTTAGGCTTGCCCTGCCCGCTGTTGCCGACTGACAATCCCCGGATAAGGCCATAGGGGAGCAGGTATCTAATGTCGGCGGAATTTGTATTTATCCGGGATTTGCGCGACCTTGTGAGACAAAGATTGCCATCGCCCATCCCGGGCGGGCAGGATATTCTGATCGACCTGGCGGCCGCCCACCATCTGGGCCGCAATCTCACGATGAAGGAGCTTGTGTTGGCCCGTGGCGGGTCTGCCACCACGATACGGCGCAAGGTCAATGGTCTCATCGAGGCCGGATTCATCGTCAAGGCGCCTCACGATCACGATGGGCGACGTGACCAGTACACGGTGTCCCCAGCATTCTTGAAGCAAGCGGTTGACCTTTCGCGTGAACTGAAAAAGCTCAGCATCGAGTTTGAACGCCGCCGTACGGGCGACGCTACCCGCCAAGCGCCCAAAAACGCTTTGAAACGCAGAGCAAATGGCTGAATGGGATCGCCGGATCTTGCTGGGCCTGATGGACGAGGCAAGAAGCAGGATGGAAGACCCGAGTACGTCTGAGTTGCAGAAGGCGCAGATTCGTGAGCTGCTCAAGCAGTACTCAAATAAATCGTGTTCGATCCACGCCAGTCCCGCAGATGTGCAGGACATGAAAGAGCGGCTTTCCAGAATATTCCCGTCGTGACCAAGGTACGCGGCACTTTGCTGCGAGCGCCATGGATGGACCGGATTGCAAGGGCTGCCGTATTTACGTGCAGCCACTCAGGCAGCGCGCTGTCTGCCTGAAGGCGTCGGGCGGCGCTACTTTTCCGTCGCCAGCAGCCTCAAAGTTTCCTCGTAACCCCGCAGCCTGCTGATCAGGCGCCGCCGCTGTGCCTCGCTGCTGCTGTTGTGCAGGGCCGCGATGCTCTGGCAACCCTCCTGCAGCATGCGTTCGAACTGGGCGCGTGCACCGGGGTCTGGCGGCACGAGGCTGCGTTGCACCAAGGCCAGCATCTCGGCCTTGATGTGCGCCGGCCGCTCGCCGTTGCGATGTTCCTGCAGCACCCGCAGCGTGTCCTGCTGGCGGCGCAGGCGCTCGGCCCAGGCCAGGCGGGCATCGAAGCTGGAGGTGGTGAGGCACTGGCGCAGCAGGGTCTTCTGGGCCTCGCTCAGGCTGCCGTAGAAGTCCTCGTAGCGCCCAACGGTACGCTCCAGGCGGCGCTCCAGCAGTTCGTCGGGGCTGCCGTCCAGCCACTCCTCGCGCCACTTCTGGTTGTGTTTCTCGAACTGCCGGGCCAGGTGGCGCAACTGATCGGGCTGCAGGCTGGGCGCCAGCCGGGCCAGGCCTTCGGCGCTTTGCTCACCCAGGCGCTGCAGGTGCAGACGAACCTGGGCCAGCTCGGTGCAAACCTGCTCGGGTGTGACCGCGCCCCCGGCCTGCTGCTGCAGGCGGCCCAGCCATTCGGCATAGGCCGGCAGTTCCTGGCGGCGGTGCCAGGCGTGCAGGGCGTCCAGGCTTTCGCGCACCGGGCGGGCCTGGGCATCGTTGAAGTCGATGTAACCGTCCAGCCACCAGTAGAGCAGGGTGGGGGCGTTGTTGTAGCCGGTCTGCACGGCGCTGCAGCCGGCCAGCAGGACCAGCAGCAGCGCGCTGATAATGCGGGGCAGGAAACTCAACAGCAGGGTGGGCAGGCGCATGAAGCAGAACGGACAGGCAGTGGATGTGGTCATCATGGCGGCGGGCAAGGGCACGCGCATGAAAAGTCGCTTGCCCAAAGTGTTGCACCGATTGGCCGGACGTGCATTGCTGCAGCATGTAGTGGACACTGCCGTGGGGTTGAATGCCCGGCGCGTGGTGGTCATCACGGGCCATGGCGCGGCCGAGGTCGAGGCCGGCGTGCGCCGCAGCGGTGAGGGGCCGGCGCTGCAGTTCGTGCGCCAGGAGCCGCAGCTGGGCACCGGCCACGCCGTGCAGCAGGCGGTGCCGGCGCTGCCCGACGACGGCATCGTGGTGGTGCTCTCGGGCGACGTGCCGCTGACCCAGGCGGACACCCTGCGTGCGCTGATCGATGCCTGCGGCGGTGAGCGCCTGGCCCTGTTGACGATTGCCTTCGACGACCCGACGGGTTATGGCCGCATCGTGCGTGCGGCCAACGGCGACGTGTTGGCCATCGTGGAGCACAAGGACGCCAGCGAGGCCCAGCGCACCCTCCAGGAAATCTACAGCGGCATCATGGCCGTGCCGGCCCGGCTGCTCAAGCCCTGGCTGGGCCAGCTGGACAACAAAAACGCCCAAGGCGAGTACTACCTGACCGACGTGGTGAAGTTCGCGGTGGCCCAGGGCGTGCCCGTGGTGGCGCACAAGATCAGCGACGCGCTGCAGGTGGCCGGCATCAACAGCCCGGTGCAGCTGGCCGAACTGGAGCGCGCCCACCAGCAACGCGTGGCGCGCGGCCTCATGGAGCAGGGTGTGCGCCTGGCCGACCCGGCGCGCCTGGACGTGCGCGGCGAACTGCTGTGCGGGCAGGACGTGGAGATCGACATCAACTGCATCTTCGCCGGCCGCGTGGAACTGGGCGAGGGCGTGAAAATCGGCGCGCACTGCACGATCAGCCATGCGCGCATCGGCGCCGGCGCGGTGATCCATCCCTACACCCACATCGAAGGCGGCGCCAGCGAGAAGGATCGCATCGAGGTTGGTGCCGGTGCCCTGATCGGCCCCTACGCCCGGCTACGCCCCGGCGCCAAGCTGGGTGACGAGGTGCACATCGGCAATTTCGTCGAGATCAAGGCGGCCACACTGGCCAGGGGCGCCAAGGCCAACCACCTGGCCTACATCGGCGACTCGAAGGTGGGCGAGCGCGTGAACTACGGCGCGGGCAGCATCACGGCCAATTACGACGGCGCCAACAAGCACACCACGGTGATCGAGGCCGACGTGCACATCGGCAGCAACTGCGTGCTGATCGCGCCCGTCACCATCGGTGCCGGCGGCACCGTGGGCGGCGGCTCCACCATCACCAAGGACACGGCGCCCGGCGCGTTGACGGTGGCTCGCGCCAAGCAGGTCAGCCTGAGCAACTGGAAGCGGCCCGAGAAGAAAAAATGAGTGAGAGCGAACCCGCGTCCGAGCAGGAGATCGCGCGGCTGCAAGCCGAGCTGCACGACGCGCGCGCCGCACTCGGCGACTTCGCCTACGCGGTCTCGCACGACCTGCGCGCCAGCCTGCGCCACATCATGTCCTACGCAAGCCTGTTGCGCGAGGAGATGGGGCCTGTGCTGCCGGGTGAGGCACTGAGCTATCTGGAGACGGTGCACGGCGCGGCCCGCACGCTGGGCCAGCAGATCGACGGCCTGATGAGCTGGTCGCAACTGGACCGGGTCGAGCTTCAGGTGCGGGAGTGGGAAGCCTGCACCCTGGTGGCCGAGGCGCAGGCCCAATTGGCCGAGTCGTGTGCCGGCCGCCAGATCGAATGGCAGGTGCAGCAGAGTCTGCCCGTGCTGATCGGGGACGGCGCGCTGCTGCGCCAGTTGCTGGTGCACCTGCTGTCCAACGCGCTCAAGTTCACGCGTCCGCGCGAGACTGCGGTGATCGTGATCGGGGCCGAGGTCAGTCCCGAGGGACTGGCCACGATCCATGTGCGCGACAATGGCGTGGGCTTCGACCCGGTGCGCCAATTCAAGCTATTTCACGTCTTCCAGCGCCTGCATGGCGCCAGCCAGTTCGAAGGATTGGGCCTGGGATTGGCGCTTGCGCGCAAGATTGTCGAGCGCCATGGCGGCAGCATCCGCGCCGAAGGCGCGCTGGAGGGGGGCTGCACCGTCAGCTTCACGCTGCCCTGTGCCATGGGCGCGCCCGTCTGAGCGGGTTTGGTGCCGTCCCTTACTTCGCCGGCAGCGGCACACGCGTGCCGAACTTGCTGCGCTTCACGCTGAAGAAGGCTTTCACGTTGCGCACATTCGCATCGCTGGTGAACAGGCGCTGCGCCAGCGCCAGGTAGTCCGGCATGTCGCGCGCGTGCACCACCAGCACGAAGTCCGGCCCGGGTGAAACGCGGTAGCACTGCTGCACGGCTTCGTCGGCTGCCACGCGCAACTCGAAGGCCGCCTGTGCCTCCTCGCCCTGGCGTTCCAGCGTGATCTCCACGATGGCCTGCAGGCCGTGGCCCAGCAGGGGCGCGAGCTTGTCCGTGCTGAGGATGGCGACCTGCTTCTCGATCAGGCCGCCGTCCAGCAGGCGCTTGACGCGCCGCAGGCAGGTCGGCGGCGAGATGTGGGCCAGCGCGGCCAGGGCCTGGTTGCTTAGGCTGGCGTCTTTCTGCAAGGCGTCGAGCAGCAGTAAATCCGTCGCGTCTATGGTGATTGATTCCATTTTGTGATTATTTTTGAAATCTCTGGTCTTGTCTTGTGTTTTATGAAATTTAAGTTCATAAAACACAAAAAATCAATCAGATATTTTTCCTCACTGCTTCTACCATCGCCCCATCGAGTTCAGGAGACACCCTTATGTGTGGCATCGTCGGCGCCGTTTCCAATCACAACATCGTCCCCGTACTGGTACAGGGCCTGCAGCGGCTGGAGTACCGGGGGTATGACTCCTGCGGCGTGGCCGTGCATGCGGCTGGCGGCCTGCAGCGCGCACGCAGCACCTCGCGCGTGGCCGAACTGGCCGAGCAGGTGGCCCGCGACAAGGTGACCGGCTACACCGGCATCGCCCACACCCGCTGGGCCACGCATGGCGCCCCCGCGGTGCACAACGCCCATCCGCATTTCAGCCATGGCCCCGGTGCCGACACCGCGCAGCGCGCGGCGCGTGTGGCCCTGGTGCACAACGGCATCATCGAAAACCATGACGAACTGCGCGCCGCCCTGCAAAAGAAGGGTTACGTCTTCCTCAGCCAGACCGACACCGAAGTCATCGCCCACCTGATCGACGCCATCTACGAAGGCGACCTGTTCGAGGCCGTCAAGGCCGCCACCAAACAGCTGCACGGCGCCTACGCCATCGCAGTCTTCCACAAGGACGAACCGCACCGTGTGATCGGCGCACGCGCCGGCTCCCCGCTGATCCTGGGCGTGGGCAGCGACGGTTCGCATTACCTGGCCAGCGACGCCATGGCCCTGGCCGGCGTGACCGACCAAATCGTCTACCTGGAAGAGGGTGACGTGGTGGACCTGCAGCTGGGCAAGTTCTGGGTGGTGGGGCGCGACCACAAGCCCGCGCAGCGCGTCGTCAAGACCGTGCTGGCGCACAGTGGCGCGGCCGAACTCGGCCCCTACCGCCATTACATGCAGAAGGAAATCTTCGAGCAGCCGCGCGCCATTGCCGACACGCTCGAAGGCGTGGAAGGCATCGTGCCCGAGTTGTTCGGTGACGGCGCCTACCGTGTCTTCAAGGACATCGACAACGTGCTCATCCTGGCCTGCGGCACCAGCTACTACAGCGGTTGCACGGCCAAGTACTGGTTGGAGAGCATTGCCAAGATCCCCACGCAGGTGGAAGTGGCCAGCGAATACCGCTACCGCGATTCGGTGCCCAATCCGCGCACGCTGATCGTCACCATCAGCCAGTCGGGTGAAACGGCAGACACCCTGGCCGCCCTGCGCCACGCGCAAAGCCTGGGCATGGCGCAGACGCTGACCATCTGCAATGTGGCGACTTCCGCCATGGTGCGCGAGTGCAAGCTCGCCTACATCACGCGCGCCGGCGTCGAGATCGGCGTGGCCTCCACCAAGGCCTTTACCACGCAATTGGCCGGCCTGTTCCTGCTGACGCTGGCGCTGGCCCAGGTGCGCGGCCATCTGAGTGACGAAGACGAGGCGCAACACCTCAAGGCCATGCGCCATCTGCCCGTGGCCCTGCAGGCCGTGCTGGCGCTGGAGCCGCAGGTTATGAGCTGGGCCGAGGACTTCGCCCGCATGGAAAACGCGCTCTTCCTGGGCCGCGGCCTGCACTACCCGATTGCCCTCGAAGGCGCGCTCAAGCTCAAGGAAATCAGCTACATCCACGCCGAGGCCTACCCTGCGGGTGAGCTCAAGCACGGCCCCCTGGCCCTGGTGACCAGCGCCATGCCCGTAGTGACGGTGGCGCCCAACGACGCGCTGCTCGAAAAACTCAAGAGCAATCTGCACGAGGTACGCGCCCGCGGTGGCGTGCTCTATGTACTGGCCGATGCCGACACCCGCATCGACAGCGGCGAAGGCCTGCACGTGATCCGCATGCCTGAACACTACGGCGCGCTCTCCCCGCTGCTGCACGTGGTGCCGCTGCAGCTGCTGGCGTATCACACGGCGTGTGCGCGCGGGACGGATGTCGACAAACCCAGAAACCTGGCCAAGAGTGTCACCGTCGAATGACGGGAACACTCTGGGTGTCGCTTAGCGACAGCGCCGCAGGCGCACCAGGCTTCTGGGTTTGGATGTCGCTCACTTCGCGCAGCGAAGTTATGCGACAGCACAAACCACGCAATCTCGCCAAGAGCGTGACGGTCGAATGACCGACCAAGCTCTTGCAGCGCATTGATCTGCAGGAATAGAGTCTCTCGGGCGCGGAATATTTCCTGTCGGGGGAATTTCGCAAGTCAACTTGAAGAAATTCACTCAGATAACGAGCGTTCCCTGAAGGCGTTGCTGCGCAGAACTGTCATTGGAAGGCTAAATCACATACACAACGGTGGACAGACCACGCGGGCAACTCGCGCATTCCATGCGCTGCTGTATATTGATTTAAACGACACATCATTCAAGAGACCTGCATGTCGATCAAATCCATTCTGAAGTCCATCATGGTGACACTGGCGATCGTCACCGGTGGGTCGCTTTTGGCACAGGGCGCACCGATCGATGCAGCGGCATTTGACGCGCTGGTGGCGCAGGGTCCCGTGGCCAGCGCTGCTACTATTCGCTCGAGCGCCTGGGCCAGCAAGATCAAGCAGGCCGGCACGCTGCGCCTGGGCGCCACACAAACCTCCAATCTGTTCTCGCTGCTCAACGAAAAAGACGGCAAGATCCGCGGCTTCGACGCAGGTCTGGCCCAACTCATCACGCGCTACGTCCTGGGAGACGGGTCCAAGTACCAGTTCACGCAAGTGAGCTCGTCCACGCGCGAGCAGGTGCTCATCAACGATCAGGTGGACATGGTGTTAGCCACCTACTCCATCACCCCCGCCCGCACAGAGAAGATTTCGTTCGCAGGGCCCTACTACACCTCGCAGGCCGGTGTGCTGGTCAAGGCCAACAACAAGACGGTCCAGTCGTACAACGATCTCGCCGGCAGGAAGGTCGCCACGCAAGCTGGCTCTACGGGGCCGGCGATCCTCGCGCAGTACGCGCCCAAGGGGGTTGTACAGGAGTTTCAGACGCACCAGGAAGCGCTCGACGCACTGCGCCAGGGGCGCGTGGATGCCTACGTGACCGACCACACGCTGCTCCTCAACGCCCTGAGTCTCGGAACCGGCGGCGCGAAGCTGGCCGGCGCCCCCTTTGGTACGCAGGACCCCTATGGTGTCGGACTTCCCAAGGGCTCGGACGGCGTTGCCTTCATCAATGACTTCCTGAAGAAGCTGGAAGCCGACGGCACCTGGGCCAAACTCTGGACGATTTCCATCGGACAGCGCACCGGCAGCACGGCCGTTCCCAAGCCGCCTACTATCCCCTGAACAATGGGTGATGTTTCCAGGCTCCTGGCCGACTATGGGCCGGCCTTCGGTCAAGCCCTTTTCCTGACCTGGAAGCTCACGGTCATGTCTTTTGTGCCCGGCGTCTTGCTGGGCGTGATCGTTACGGTGCTCCGGCTGTTGCCGCTGCTGCCGCTGCGCTTCGTTTTGACAGCTTACGTCGAGATCTTCCGCAACATTCCCAGCGTGGCACTGCTGATCTTCATCGTGTTCGCGCTGCCCGATCTCGAGGTGGTGATCGACTATGAGCCCAGCGTGATCCTGGCATTGACGCTGGTCTGCTCTGCGTTCACGGCGGACTACCTGCGCTCGGGCATCAACACCATCGCCGGTGGCCAAATCGAGGCCGCACTCAGCTTGGGGCTACGGCCGCTGCAGATCATCCTCGCGGTGATATTGCCGCAGGCGCTGCGCGCGGTGGTACAGCCCATGACCTCACTGCTCATTGCGCTGATGTTGTCAACTTCGCTGGCGTCACAGGTGCCGTTGCCAGGCCGGGAACTCACGGCGCTCGTGTCCAAGATCGCCACCGACTCCGCGGCCGGCATGGCCGCGTTCGCCGTGGCGGCCGCGATGTACGTGGCGACTGGCTTGCTCATCGCCTGGGCGGGTGCCGCCCTGGAAAAGAAAGCGCGGATACTGCGATGAGCCGCCCGCTGGAAGACATTCTGTTTGCTGCACCTAACGCCAGGGCCCAGGCCATCACGCGGGCGGCGAGTGTGATCGCGGCGATGGTGCTGCTTCTGCTGGCCGCGGGCATCGTGTCCCGTTTCCATTCCGCAGGGCAGCTCGACGCCCAATTCTGGAAATTCTTCGCCTGGCCGACGACCTGGGCCTTCCTGGGCAAGGGCCTGCTGGGCACGCTGACATCGGCGGCGATGGCCGCCGTCATCGCGCTGACCCTCGGGCTGGTGCTGTTGCTAGGGCGCCTGGCGCAACCGCGACTCCTGCGTTGGCCGAGCATCGCGGTCATCGAGTTCCTGCGTGGCACGCCGACGCTGCTGCTCATCTATGTGTGTTTTCTGGTGTTGCCGCAGGTCGGAATCAAGCTGAGCACCTACTGGATGTTGACGCTGCCCGTCGGTCTCAGCACAGCCGCCGTGGTGGCCGAGGTCTACCGCGCTGGCGTACTCGCCGTTCCACGCGGTCAGACCGACGCTGCGCGAAGCCTGGGGCTGACCGAAGCCCAGGTTTTCTTCCATGTCGTTTTTCCCCAGGCCCTGCGTTACATCGTCCCGGCACTGGTTGCGCAACTGGTCATCGTGGTCAAGGACACGACCTTCGGCTACGTCGTCACCTATGGTGAACTCATGCAGAACGCCAAGGTGCTCATCGCCAACTACCACTCGCTGGTGCCCGTATACCTCGTCGTGGCAGCGCTTTACTGCCTGGTGAATTACACGATATCGACGACAAGTAAACGGCTCGGCCGGCCGATGCATTGACCGTCACCAGGATGCTCGGATGTCGGTAACGCAGAGCCCTGTTGAAGTAACAAGGGTTGGATCCGATGGTTGCCCATTCCGGCTGTTGGCAGACGTGGTCGCCCGGCAGCCTCTGCTGCAGCCAGCGCTGGGGGAAGCCCAGTGGATTCCCTAGCGTTTCAGCTCTCGGAGGACAGTGCCTGACAGACCCTAGTCCTGCAGATCAGCGCCTCGTTCCTGTCGTTGCGCTGTTTAGCGAGCGGACAGCCGGGCATACAGCCAGCCAGCAAGTACCGCACCTGCGGCCATGGCCAGCAGCCCGGGCAGGCCCCGTGTGGCGTCGATGAACACCGGCATGGGTGCCAGAGCGTCGACCGTCCGCACCGCCGCCACCATGCCCACTCCGGCGGCCAGGGCCAGCAGGGCGCTGCGGCCGGTTGGCCACCAGCGGGCCAGGCCGCTGGCTACGGGGAGCGCCATCAGCCAGCCCACGGCCAGAATGCCGCCGTAGACGGGTGCGAAGCCCAGCAGGTCCTGCCCTAACACCCGCAGCCAGTCGCCGGCCGGGATGTTGACACCCACATCCACCAGCGCCTGCAGGTTCCAGTAGGTCTGTACCACCGAGCCCCAGGCCGCCGCCAGCACCCAGGCCAGCAGCAACAGCCCTGCGCGCCGCGTCCAGCGGGGCCTTGGGGCATCATGGCGGGCATCGTCTTTCATCGGCGTCATTATGAAACACCTGCTTGCTTTGCTGCTGACGGCGCTCGCCACGGCCACGTCGGCCCAGACCGTGGCCTACCGCGTCGAGACCGTGGCCACCGGTCTGGAGCACCCGTGGTCGCTGGCCTTTCTGCCGGGTGGCGGCCTGCTGGTGACGGAGCGTGCCGGACGGCTGCGTGTGATCGAGCCTGGAGCCGACGGC
>LNFM01008422.1_pt1 | contig 15597 bp, 16 predicted proteins | sample 596031 | NCBI WGS metagenome assembly LNFM01 (sample SAMN04254537, study PRJNA301005) | activated carbon metagenome | isolation source: dual media filters at the Ann Arbor, Michigan drinking water treatment plant | place: USA: Ann Arbor | reverse complement strand
GCGGCTGACCTCGACGGCGACGTCGATCTGCGGCGCGAGGCGGATATGCGCGAGAGCGGCGTCCGCACGGCGTCCGCAATGCGCGCCGATGTGCCATCGGCGCGCGCCCGGTCTGGCGAGTATTCAGCGGCGCCCGTGCGTAACGTCTGTTGGGCCGGGAAGGAGGCCCACTGCCTATGCGGCGTGCCTGCGTGACTGACACGTCGCCTGGGCTTGTCGCAGGTCAGTGCCGGGACGGCACCCTGCTCAAGTCAGGGGCGCCACCGTCGATACCATTGTCGGGACAGACCGTTGCGACCTTCGAGTCAGTACTGGGCGCATCCATCTGACGACGGTCCCGCGCCTGTCCCGCGGCAGCGCGATCGCGCTCTGCGACTTCACTTCGGCGAGCACTGGCGATGAAGATTTCCACCAAGGCCGCTTTGATTTTTCTGGCAGCCGGCCTGCTGCCCCTTGCGGGCATCTCGCTGCTCGGCTTCGATCGCCTGCGCGCGCTGGCGATCGACAAGGCACACACCGAGATCCGGCAGGAGTCGCTGCGCATGGCAGAGGCGGTCGACAACTGGATGAACGACAACCGCCGCATGATGATGGTGCTGGCGAAGAACCCGCAAGTCATCAGTGCCGCCCGCGCCAAGGCGCCGCAGGACGTGGTGAGCGCGCTGGCCGACTTCAATGCCGAGTACAAGTGGCACACCGTGGTGTTCCTGTCCGATCAGACCGGTCAGCAGATCGCCCGCAGTGATCAGGTCGGCCTGGTGAAAATGGGCCATCAGCCGGCGGCGCAGCGCGTGCTGCGCGATGGCGAGCCCTACGCGGACTCGGCCGTCATCGGCACCGCCGACGGCGTGCCGTCGATCCTGTTCGTGTCGGCGGTCAAGGCGCCCGGCAGTCCCGACCTGCTTGGCATTGCCGGCGCCCGCGCGACGGTCGGGGACATCACCCGCATCGTCACCCCGCGCCGCAGCGCCGAAGAAGGCGCCGGCGTGCTCGCCATGTTGGCGACGCCGAAGGGCGAGGTGCTGGTGCACTCCGGCTTCGTCGCCGACAAGAAGCAGAGCAACCAGATCAAGGACGCGCCCGAGTTCGCCGCCGCCAGCGCCACCTCCGGGCTGGTGAGGTTCGAGGGTCCGGCCGGTGCCATGCTCGGCTATTCCGCACGCACCGAGCGCGGGTGGGTGCTGCTTTATGCACTGCCCGAAGCGGCGGTGCTGGCCCCGGCACTGCGCGTGGCGCAGATCTTTGCGCTGATCAGCATCGCGGCGCTGGCCCTGTTCGCGTTGATCGCGTGGTTCGCCAGCCGGGCGATCTCCGGCCCGATCACGCAACTGGCCCGTGTGGCCGATCGCGTCAGCAAGGGCGAAGTCGACGACGTCGCGCTGGCGGACCTGGAACACCGGCGCGATGAGATCGGCGAGCTGGCGCATGCGGTGTCGCGGCTGGTGATCTCGTTCAAGGCGGCGATGACGATGCTCAAGAAGCGGCAGGCCGCCTGAACAGGCGGAGCCCACAGGTGCTCAGCAACCAGAAGCTGTTTCTCGTCAACCACTTCGCGCTGGCGGCGAAGCGGGCAGGCCTGTCATTGCCGGAGCTGAGCGCGATGTTCGACAACGAGGCGCTGCTCAGATCGCATGTCGAACAGGCGCTGGCGTCCGCGCACGCGCCCGTGGTCGAAGCCGCGCGCGCCGTGGCGACTGCGTTTGCCTGGCGCGACGCGCAGCCGGCGGCAACCTCAACCGGGTCGACGCGCACGGCCGCATCGCGTTCGGCCGCATCGCGCTCGGCGGCTGTTGATCTGCCGATGACGGCGACCGAACGCAGCGTGGCTCAGGCAGAGCTGCTGAAGGTGGTGGGTCCGATCGCCGATTTCATCGTCGATCAGATCGGCGACACCGAGCGCATGAGCCTGCGCAAGTTCCTCTCACAGGCGGCCGATCTGGCCGACCTGTCGGCCGACAAGCGCCAGGAACTGTTCGCCGCCTGCGACGTCGACGTCTGACTCAGCGCCAGCCGCGCAGCCACATGCGCGCGTCGAACTCGGCATGAGTCAGCGTCAGTCCATAGGTCAGCGGCGCAAAGTAGACGAAGCCTGCGGCGGCCAGCGCGATCAGCGCCGGCGCGAGCCAGCGCGCGTCGCGTCCGCTGCGGTCGATCAGATGGCCCAGGCCGAGCAGCGCGATGCACAGCGCCGGCAGGTAGTGGTAGACGAACATCACGCGCGAGATCAGCACGAACGGCAGCATGTTCGCCAGCCACGCCACGACGATGGCCGTCTCGGTGGGCTGCAGGTGCGCACCCGGTCGGCGCATCGCCCACTGGAACAGGCGCGGCGGGAAGGTCACCAGCAACAACAAGATTGCGTAGCCGCTCGCCCACCAGATGGCCGGATTGCCGAGCAGGTGAATCGACGCCAGCGTGCCGTCCTTGCCCTGCGTCCACATCGCGATCCCGCGCAGCATGAACGGCCAGTCGTGCCAGCGGCTGCCGTACGGGTGCGGCCCCGCGCTCAGGTGACCGCCGAACATCTTGCGATGCAATTCGACAAAGCGTTCGCCGAAGCCGGCATGCGGTTGCGCCGGGTCGGCCGCGGCTGCCGTGCCCGAGAGCGTGGCCTGATACGCGGCGCTCATGTGCGCCGCGTCCGGGCCGGCGCGCGTCAGCAGGGCGTAGTGCGCGACGAAGCTCGTCACGTACACCGTGGTGGTGAGCGCGATCAGTAGCGCAATTCGGCCCAGGCCGGCCCAGGTGCGCGCATGCAGCCAGTGCAGGCCAGCACCAAGCAGCACCAGGCCCACGAACGCCAGCCCCGACCACTTGACCGCGAGTGCCGCACCCGCCAGCGCGCCGGCGGCGACGGTCCAGCCCCATCCGCCTGTCCGACTGCGCAGCCAGCACCATAGCGCGCTGAAACCGGCCAGCAGCAGGAACGGATCGACCAGCGCGATGCGCGAGTTCGACAGCAGCCCGTTGTCGAGCACCGCGAGCGCGCCGACCGTAAACGCCGCCAGGCGCGACAGCCCCAGCTCGAACGCAATGCCCACCAGCACCAGCGGCAGCAGCGTGCCGGCCAGGCGCGGTGGAATGCGCAGCGCGAGGTAACTCCCGTCCGGGTACGGCTGGTGAATGCTGGCGAATGCAAAGCTCGGATCGAGTCCGGCGGCCCAGCCGGTCGCCGCGAATATCAGCTTGCCCAGCGGCGGATGCAGGTCGAAGAAGTACTCGTGCTTGAGGTACGCCAGGCCGAAGCGCGGGAAGTAGACCTCGTCGAACACCACCGAGGTCGGGTGTGCGAACCAGGCGAAGTGCAGGGCCGCGGACAACGCGAGCAGCAGCAGGAACGGCCAGGTGCGGGAGAACGCATGGCGCCGCGGAGGGGCGGCAGGCATCGGTGGGCGGTTCGCGTCGAAGAAAGCGTGCACGGTAAGACGATTATCTGCGGCGCGAGGGGGGTGGCTGCCTTGGCGGGCGGGTCTAGTCGGGCAACTGAGCGCTGCGGGCGCTGTGGGCGTTCGCTGGCGGCGCGTCGCGAGATTTTCGCCGATCAGTCCGCGGCGCGCTCACCGCGCAGTGCGGTCAGCTCACGATACAGCGCCTCGCGTGGCAGGCCGGTCGCCTTGACCGCGACGGCGGCAGCGCGAGCCGCGGGCAACTCGGCCGCCAGGGCGGCGAGCCAGCGACGCGTCGCATCGTCGAGCTGTACGGCCGCCGCGTCATCGGCGTCATCGGCCTGCACGACCAGCACGTACTCGCCCCGCTGTTTCTCGCCGGCCATGAACGCCGGCAACTGCGCCGCCGGTACCAGGTCGATCGACTCGAACTTCTTGGTCATCTCACGGGCGACTGCGACCAGGCGCGCAGGGGGCAACGCGTCGGCCAGCGCCTGCGCCGTGGCGGCGATCCGATGCGGCGCCTCGAACAGGATGCTTGCCTGTCCACGTGCCGCCGCAGCGCGCAGCACGCGTTCGCGCTCACGCCCGCCGGTGGGCAGGAAGCCGATGAAGGCGAAGCCCGCTTCGCCCAGGCCGCTGGCGGCCAGCGCGGCCAGCACACTGCTGGCGCCGGGCAGCGGCACCACGCGATGACCGGCACCCCGCACCGCCTGCACGATGCGCGCCCCGGGGTCGCTGACCGCCGGCGTGCCGGCATCTGACACCAGGGCCACCCGTTCGCCGATCGCCAGCCGGGCCGCGATCGCCGCGCCCGCGGCCTGCTCGTTGTGTGCATGCGCCGACAGCAGGGCTGCGGGGCGGATGCCGTAGCGGTCGAGCAGGCTGCGCGTGATGCGCGTGTCTTCCGCAAACACGGCATCAGCCGAAGAGAGCAGCCATAACGCGCGCAGCGTGATGTCGGCGGCGTTCCCGATCGGCAGGGCCACTACATACAATGCGACGGGCCAGTCCTGCGCCGCGGCGCCGCTGGCCTCGAGCCAACGCGCACCCACTTCACTCCGGTCCATGCTGCTGCGATCCATTCATGCGTTGGTCTGTCCGCTCGCCGCCACGGCTGCGCTGCTGTGGCCATTGTGGGTGAGCGCGCAGGCCACCGCAAACCAGCCGGCACCCGCGGTTGCACTGGATGCCGCGGCGCCGGTGCCTCCCGGCGTGCTGCCCGAGTTGCCGGCGCCGACGTTGCCCCGCGGGCCGGTGACGGTGGCGTTGTTGCTGCCGGGTTCCTCGACCCCGTTCGCCCGCGCGGCGGACATCGTGCGCCAGGGCTTCTTCGCCGCGCATGCCGTCGCGAATCCCGAAGTGGTGGTGCAGGTCATCGAGATCGACGACGAGCGCCCGGACCAGGTGGTGCGCGCGCTGCAGACCGCGGCCGAGCGTGGCGCGCATCTGGTGGTGGGTCCGCTGACGCGGGCGCAGGTGAACATCGCCCTGCAGACCGACGTCAAGTTGCCGCTGATCACGTTGAGCCTGCCCGACAGCGACGTGCTGGCGGCCCCGACGCTGCTGGCGTTTGGCCTGAGCGTCGAGCAGGAAGCGCGCATGGTGGTGCAGTCGGCGCTGGCGTTGCTGGCGCCGGGGCCGGGGGCACCCACGCGCCTGACGCCGCGCTTCGTGCTGCTGGCGGGCGACGGTGCACTGGCGCGCCGCGCATCGGCGGCATTCCAGGCGGCGCTGCGCGAGGCGGGCGAGCGGGTTACGGTGATCGACGCCGTGCAGCGTTACGACGCGCTGCAGGCATTGGGCGATCGCGTGTTCCGCCTCGAACCGGAGGCGGTGTTTTTCGCGCTGGATGCGCGCGAAGCCGCGATGGTCCGGCCGCGCCTGATCCAGGACGTGCCGATGTTCGCCACCTCGCTGGTCAACCTCGGCGGCGCGGAGGGAGCCTTGCTGGCACCGGAGCTCGATGGCGTGCGTTTCGTCGATTCGCCGTGGCTGCTCGAGCCCGATCATCCGGCGGTGATGGTGTTCGCGCGGTCCGAACAGGCGCTGTCGGCCGAGTTGCAGCGGCTGTATGCGCTCGGCATCGACGCCTTCCGGCTCGCCATGCTGTGGGCCACCGGCCGCACCGAGTTCGCGCTCGACGGGGTGACCGGAGAACTGCAGGTCAACCGCGGGGTGAGTGCCCGCGTGGACCGCCGGCCGAGCTTTGCGGTGTTCCGCAAGGGTGGCGTGCATCGGATCGACCTGCGCGCCGACTCAGTCAGTCTGGGAACGCCGCAATGACGCTGCGCCGCCGTGCTGCCGCCGGGCCGCGCACGCCGCGCCAGCGCGCCGGCGATGCGGCCGAGGAGGCGGCCTGCGCGCATCTGCGGGCGCATGGCTGCACGATCGTGGCGCGCAATGCCCGCTATCCGGAGGGCGAGCTGGACATCGTCGCGCAGCAGGCAGGTACGCTGCTCTTCGTCGAAGTAAGGCTGCGCAGCAGCGCGCGTTTCGGCGGCGCGGGTGCCAGCGTGGACCTGTTCAAGCGGCGGCGTCTGGTGCGCGCGGCCCAGCACTGGCTGCTGCACACCTATGGCGGGCAAGCGCGCGGTGGCCGTGCGGCCGGCTGGCCGCCCTGCCGCTTCGATGTCGTGACCGCCGACGGCAGCGGTGCGATCGAGTGGATCCGCGATGCGTTCAGTGCCGACGAATGAACTTGTCGGGGCCGGCACAACTCTCACAACCGCGCCTGCGCGCAACGCGGGAGGCAACCAACATGATTCGAGAACAAGGGAGCAGCATGAACAAGGCAATGCGTGCGATGGCACTGGTCGGGGTGATGCTGACGGCAGCCGGTTGCGCGCCGCTGCTGGTCGGTGGCGCGGTGGTCGGGGGCTTCGTGTCGACCGATAGACGCTCGGTCGGTATCCAGCTGGAAGACGAAGCGATCGAACGGCGGGTCGATCGTGCGCTTGCCAAGCGACTCAACGACGACACCAAGAGCAACATTTTCGTCAAGAGCTACAACCGGCGCGTGCTGTTGACGGGCGAGGTGGCGAGCGAGGCCGACAAGGCCGAAGCCGAGCGCCTGGCCGCCGAGCAGGAAAACGTGCGCGTCGTGGCCAACGAACTGTATGTGGGCGCGGTGTCGACCACCCCCAACCGCAACAACGACACGGCGATCTCGGCCAAGGTGCGCACGGGGCTGTTGCGCGAGGAGAACGTGCCGACCAGCGCGATCAGCGTGACCGTCAGGCGCAGCGTGGTCTACCTGATGGGGCGCGTCAGCGAGGCCGAGGGGGAACTGGCGGCGCGCACCGCCAGCCGCACCGATGGCGTGCGACAGGTGGTCAAGCTGTTCGACTATCTCACCGAAGCGGAGTGGGAGGCGATCAAGAGCCAGTCGACGCCTGCGCCGGCGTCGCAGCGCAAGTAACCGACAAGCTCCACACGGGGCGCGCTGAAGACGATCGGCCGCCCGGCCGGGTGCACGCGGGCCGGCCGCCGCGGCTCCGGCGGCAAGGTGCAGCTCGGGCGGGCAGCCGCGGTCGTGACCCCGGCGATCACTCGGTCGGCCGACGCAATCGGATCGGTCCGCGCACGCGGTTCTGTTCGATCTCATCGGCGCTCACCGCGCGCTCGCGCTGGGTGATCCGCAGGCGTCCTTCGCGCGCCAACGTCGCGGCCACGCGACGAATGGCCGGCATCAGCGGCCGCCATCCATCCGGCCGCAAGGACCGCGCGGCATCCGACGGACAGATCGACGCGCCCGCCGTGCGCGCCCGCAGCAGGGCCTCGATCGCCTGCGCGATCGCCTCGTCGGTGGGCACATCGGCTGCCTTCATCGTCCAAGAAACTTCTTGCGTGTGCGGCGCATTTTCTTATAGTGCGCCGCTCGATCGACCCCGGCGTCGGTCGGGCGTCTTCGCCAGTCTTCGTGGCGGCGCGACTTGTCCGGTGTGTCTGGGTGAGAGGACATCGTCATGGGCTGGCTGATCTTTCTCGGCTTGATCGCGGTGGTCGTGTTCTGGGCGATCGGCGCCTACAACCGGCTGGTGGACCTGCGCAACCGGTTCAAGAACGCGTTCGCGCAGATCGACGTGCAGCTCAAGCGCCGCTACGACCTGATTCCCAATCTGGTCGAAACCGCCAAGGGCTACATGAAGCACGAGCGCGAGACGCTCGAGGCGGTGATCAAGGCGCGCAACACGGCGGTGACCGCCAATTCCGCCGCCGCGGCCAATCCCGGCAATCCGGCCGCCATGCAAGGCCTGATGAGCGCCGAGGGCGCGCTTACCGGCGCGCTGTCGAAGCTGTTCGCGCTGGCCGAGGCCTATCCCGACCTGAAGGCCAATCAGAACATGATGCAGCTGTCGGAGGAGCTGACCGGCACCGAGAACAAGATCGCGTTCTCGCGCCAGTCGTTCAACGATTCGGTGATGACCTACAACACCGCGACCCAGCAGTTCCCCAGCAACGTGCTGGCCGGCATGTTCGGCTTCACCGCCGCCGAGTTGCTGCAGGCGACCGAGAGCGCTGACGAGCGCAAGGCAGTGCGCGTGCAGTTCTGACGCGCGGCCGGCCGACCCGGCGCCGCGGCGCTCGCCCTGGGATCGGGGCGGGGCCGTCGCGTCGGGCGACCGGCTGCTGTCTGCACCTCGCACTCCGAGCCGTGCCATGAACTTCTTCGAGCATCAGCAGCAGGCGCGCGTCGCCAGCAAGCGGCTGGTCGTGCTGTTCGCGCTCGCCGTCATTGCCACCGTGGTGGCGGTCAACGCGGTGGTGACGATCGGCTGGAGCTGGTTCGGCGGTGCTTCGTCGGGCGTGCAGATCGTCACCGCGGGCGGGCTCGTGATCGACTCCCGCCAGACGCCCTGGGCGCTGCACGTGGGCATCACCGTGCTGGTGCTGCTGTTGATCGCCGGCGGCACCTGGTGGGAGATGAACAAGCTGCGCAGCGGCGGGGATGCGGTGGCGATCATGGTGGGCGCGCGCCTGGTCGACCCGACCACGCGCGACCTGCTGGAGCGCCGCCTCGTCAACGTGGTCGAGGAGATGGCGCTCGCCTCCGGCACGCCGGTGCCGCGCGTGTACGTGATGGACAACGAGAGCGCGATCAACGCCTTTGCCGCCGGCCATACGGTCAACGATGCGGTGGTCGCCGTGACCCGGGGCACGCTCACGCGCCTGACGCGCGACGAGCTGCAGGGCGTGGTGGCACACGAGTTCAGCCACATCCTGAACGGCGACATGGCGCTGAACCTGCGCCTGATCGGCGTGCTGTTCGGGCTGATGATGATCGCGGTGACCGGCCGCTTTCTGATGGAAGCCGGCCGTGGCTCGCGCGACAGCAAGGGCTTGGCGGCGGCGGCGATGCTCGGCTTGGCGCTGTGGATCATTGGCTACGCGGGCGTGTTCTTCGGTCGCCTGATCAAGGCCGGCGTATCGCGCCAGCGCGAGTTCCTGGCCGATGCCAGCGCGGTGCAGTTCACGCGCAATCCGGACGGCATCGGCGGCGCGCTGCGCAAGATCGGCGGGCTGTCGGCCACACCGGACTTCACGCAGGCGGGCGGCCGCCTGGGTACCGAGATCCATCATCCGCACGCCGAGACGCTGTCGCACCTGTTTCTGGGGGCGGCGCGCAGCAACTTTGCCGCCGGCATGATGGCCACCCACCCGCCGCTGGGCGATCGCATCAAGCGGATCTACGGGCGCGCGCTCGACTTGCTGCCCGCGCCGGAGCAACCGATCGCACTGGCATTGGCGGCGGAGGCAGCCGCCGCCGAACGCGTCACCACGGCGCAGGCGTCCGGCCTGCACGCGTCGCTGAGCAGTGCCGCCCAGGTGGCCGCCTTGCGCAATGCGGTCAGTCCGCTGGCCGCATTCGGCGCCGCACCGGCGCCGCAACGTGTCGTCGACAGCGTTGGGGCAGCGACTCCGCAACAGGCCTACGCCGAGTCCTGGGCCGACCGCGTACGTGCCCTCGGACTGGAGCCGGCGCTGAACGATTCATCCCGCGCCCAGTTGCTGGTGCTGGCTCTGCTGGTCGACAAGCACGGCGAGGTCGCGCAGCAGCAGCGCCAGGCGATCGTGCAGACCTTTGGTCAGGCCGCGGTGGAGCAGGTGGAGAGCCTGCACGCGTTGGTGCAGCAACTGCCGCCGGGGGCGCGCCTGCCACTGCTGGATCTGGCGATGCCGGCGTTGCGCAAGCTGCCCGCCGCCGTTGGCGATCGCCTGCTGATGCTGTCCCACACGCTGATCCTTGCCGATGGCCGCATGACGCTGTCGGAGTTCCTGCTGTTCACCGTGTTGCGTCGGCGCATTGGCAAGGACAGCCAGCGGCCGGTACCGCTGCGCTACCGCCATGTGCGTGATGTTGGTGACGACGCGGCCTGCGTGCTGTCGTTGCTGGCTCACGTGCGCAGTCCGGACACGCCGGCCGACCCGTTCGATGCGGCGCGGCTTGCCCTGCCCGAGGTGCCGCTGACGCTGCTCGATGCAGCCGACCTGTCGCTCGACCGCGTCGCCGCGTCGCTCGGCCGGCTCAATCAAATGGTGCCGATGGCCAAGCCTGCGTTCATCCAGGCCTGCGCCGCAGTCGCACTGCACGGCGGCACGTCCCACTGGAAGGCAGCCAGTTGCCTGCGCACGATCTGTGCTGCGCTCGACTCGCCGCTGCCGCCGGCGGCGCGGGAATCGGTCGAACGCGTGCAGTAGCCGTCGACGGCTAACGCAGGCTGCCGAACACCTTCTTCAGGATCTCGCTGCCGGCGGCCACCGGGTCCTGGCGGATCTTCTTTTCTTCCTCGCCGATCATCAGGTACAGGCCGTCCAGCGCCTTGCCGGTCACGTAGGTCTGCACGCGTGCCTGCTCGGGCTTGACCACGCCCAACGACTCGCCTTGCGCGGCGAGCTTGTTGTACTGCTGCGCCAGGCCGATCTTGTCGGTCACCTTCGTGACAATGGGCAGGAACTTTTCGCCCAGTGGCTTGCGGGTGCGGTCGGCGAAGAAGGTGGTGACCGAGTTCTCACCACCGGAAAGGATCGCCCTGGCGTCCTGCACGCTCATCGTCTTGACCGCATTGACGAGCAACGTGCGCGCTTGCGGCACCGCCTGTTCGGCGGCGCGATTGATGCCGACCCGCATCTCTTCGACGTCGCGCCCGCGGCCAAGCAGCTTGAGCGCGCTCTCGCCACGCTTGATCCATTCCGGCAGCGGGATCCGCACCAGGTCATTGCCCCAGAAGCCGTCGGCGCGACCGAGCAGATCCACCGCAATGTTGGCGCCGCGCTCCAGCGCCGCGCGCACGCCGGCGGCCGCATCTTTCTGGGTCAGCGCGGACAGGCCTTGCGCGCGCGCCTGGGCCATCGCGGCCAACAGCAGAACCCCGCCGCTGGCCAGCAGCAGCGAGCGGCGCTGCGCTTCGCCTGGCAGGCGGCGCAAGTCGGATCCAGATTCGCTCATCATGCTCTCCGCATCGTGTAATCCCTGAATCATCGCTCATGCGAAGGACGCTACGCTGCGCTGTTTTCAACGCAGCCCGTCTCCGCATGCCCGTCGAAACCGTTCGCTCAGATCTGTCCGTGCGCCAAACCCGTCGCTGGATCATCGGCCTGGGCGGCACCGCCCTTGCGCTCACGGCGGCGCTTGCCGCGCTGCCGTTCTTCGCCAGCCGCCGTCGGCCGGCGCCCGACGTGCCCATCACCCTGATCAACGGCACCCAGCCGCGCACGGCCGACCTGCGCGGGCAGGTGGTGCTGATGAGTTTCTGGTCCACCACCTGCACGCCATGCCTGGAAGAGATGCCGGTGTTGATCGAACTGCACCAGCGCAACGCGCCGCGCGGATTGACCACGATCGCGGTGGCGATGAAGCAAGACCGACCGGACCTGGTCGTCGACTTCGCCCAGCGGCGCAAGCTTCCGTTCGATGTTGCGGTCGATCCAAGCGGCGCGGTGGCGCAGGCATTCGAGCAGACCGAAGTCACGCCGACCAAGTTCCTGCTGGACAAGGACGGTCATATCGTGCGCACCTACGTCGGCCGCACCGACTTCGGCGACCTGCAGCAGCGCCTGAACACCATGCTGACCGGCTGAACGGATTCGCTGTCAGTCTGGCGCGGAGCCGTTTTGTGCAGTGGCGCCGCGCAGGTAGAGCCGGTGCAGGAACAGACCCACGGCCGCCGGCATCAACGCCCAAAGCGTGGCAAGCATCGCTGAAGTGGCGATCGGCGTGTTCATGCTGCGGTCGAACAGGTAAAAGACGAAGCCCAGCATGACGGTGATCGCACCCATGGCCGAGTGACCGCCCGCGCGACGCAGCAGCCACGGATACAGGAACGTACCAAGGCCGATCAGTGCCGAGATGGTCACGATGCCGGCGAACCAGTTAGGAAAGTCGATCATTTTGAGTGGCCTCGATGCAGTAGATGCAGTGGCCGGGATCCTGCGCGCGCAGGCGAGCGTGGGCAATCGGGAATGGTCCGGTGGCCGCTGGCCACGCGACACTCGTATGCCGCCCCGCGCTAGATCACGCCGGTCTCGCAGATGACGAGATCGAGTTTGATGTCGTGGGGTTGCGGTCCGATGCTTGGCAGCCGCCCGCACTCGAAGCCGACCCCGACCGTCACGGGCTTGACCTTCATCTGCGCCAGCGTGCGGTCGTAGAAACCACCGCCGTAGCCGAGCCGATAGCGTTGCGCATCGAATCCCAGGCAGGGAATCAGCAGCAACTGCGGGGTCAGCCGGGCATCGCCTTGCGGCACCGGGATGCCGTAGCGGCCGGACTGCATCGGCGCATCGGGTGTCCAGGGCGCAAATTGCAGCAGGTCGCCGGCGATCACCGGCAGGGCGGCGCGGCGTGATGGATCGACGGCGAGCCAGCGAGCGATCACACCGCTCAGGTCGGCCTCTCCCTTGATCGGCCAATAGAACGCCAGGCGCGCCAGGGGCATCGTGTTCAGCCAGCGGGCCACGCGATTCGCAAGCGCGGGTTCGCGTGCCGCACGATCGGCCAACTGTTCGCGCGCTGCGAGTAAACGCATGCGGGTGCTCTCGCGTTGCGCTTGCGGGCGGTTGGGTGCTTCGCCTGAGTCGACCGATGCCGATGTGTTCTCTTGTGCCATGGTGATGCGGTTCCGCTGTGCTAGCCTCGTTTCGATGTTGTATCGCATGTCTGCCACCGTCAACATGAGCATTCACTGCAATCGTTGGATGCGCGTCGTTGCTGCTGTCGTCGTGGCGGGCGGGTCGCTGGGTGCGGGCGGTGTGTGCGCAGCGCCGCCGCGTCCCCCGGTCGCGACCGCGCCGGCTTCTCCCAATGACCTGTTCCTGGCCGCCCGCGAGGCGTTCCGTGTCGGCGATCGCGAGAAGCTCGCCTCCTTGGCGCCGCGTCTGAGCAATCATCCGCTGTCGATCTGGGTCGACTTCTGGCAGACGCAGATGCGCCTGCGGCGCGATGAGCCGGCCCAGGTGGATGCCGCGGTGGCGGCTTTCTTCGCGCGTCATCCTGACACTTATCTGGCAGACCGGTTGCGCATGGAGTGGCTGCTGGCTCTGGGTGCGCGGCGCGAGTTCACCCGCTTTGCCGCCGAGCAGCAGCTGCTGGTCTGGCAGCACGATGACCAGCAGGTTCGCTGCTACGCCGCGCTGCTGCGCTACCAGCGCGACGATGCGCGTCCGGTGGCCGAGCGCGCACGCGAGGCCCGCCAGCTTCTGGCCGGCACGCGCGATTCGGGTGGTGAGGGCTGCATGGCGCTGACCGAGGCCTTGCTGTCCGATCGCCGTATCTCCCCGTGGGATCGCGTGCGGGCGCTGGCCGAGAACAATCAGCTGGGCGCCGCCAAGCGTTTGGGCGATCTGCTGCCACGCACCGAGGCCGTGCAGCTGAACCAGGCGATCGACAAGCCGGCCCAGTTCCTCGCGCTGCATGAGCGACGGCTGACCGAGGTGCAGCGCGAGCTGGCGATCGTTGCGATCGTCCGCCTGGCGCGAGATGACCCCGAGCGCGCGGCGCGCCACGCCGCCGCGCTCAACTTGCACTTCACGCCCGAGCAGCGTGGCATCGTGTGGGGCCGCATCGGCCACATGGGGGCGATCAAGCTCATGCCCGAAGCGATCGAGTGGTATCGCCGCGGTGGCGAACACGTCGGCACCGGTGCCGACGCAGCGCGCGCCGACGAGGTACTCGAATGGCAGGTGCGCGCCGCCCTGCGCGGCACCGCGCGGGGCAGCGATTGGACGATGGTGCGCGCGACCTACGAGCGCATGAATGCCGAGCTGCAGAAGGATCCGGCGTGGATCTACTGGAACGCCCGTGCGCTCGCCGCTGCAGGGCGCGTGGAGGAGTCACGCGAGGCGTTGCGTGGCATCGCCGGGCGCTTCAACTTCTACGGCAAGCTGGCGGCCGAGGAACTGGGCCAGCAGATCGTCATTCCGAGTCCTGCGCCGTCGCGGTCGGCACAGGAGGTGGCCGCCCATGCCCGCAACGCCGGTCTGGAGCGCGCGCTGCAATTGCTGGAACTGGGCCTGCGCGTGGAGGGCAGTCGCGAGTGGGGCTGGCAGGTGCGCAATCGCAGCGACGAAGAACTGCTGGCGATGGCCGAATACGCGCGCAGCCGCAATGCGCTCGACCGCATGATCTTCACCAGCGACCGCACCCGCACCCAGTTCGACTTCGGCCAGCGCTTTCCGGCACCGCACCGGGCCGACCTGACCCGCCACGCGCAAGCGGTGGGCGTGGACGAAACCTGGGTCTATGGGCTGATCCGCCAGGAATCGCGTTTCATCCAGGATGCCCGCTCGTCGGTCGGTGCACAAGGACTCATGCAATTGATGCCGGCCACCGCTCGCTACGTGGCGCGGCGGGTCGGCATGACCGACTACGCGCCGGGGCGGATCACCGAACTGGATGTGAACCTGCGTCTGGGCACGAGCTACCTGAAGTTCGTGCTCGATGACCTGGATGGCCATCCGGTGCTCGCCAGCGCGGCGTACAACGCCGGTCCGAGCCGCCCACGCGCATGGCGCGCCGCCCTGCCGCGTGCCGTCGAGGGCGCGATCTTCGCCGAGACGATCCCCTTCAACGAGACACGCGACTACGTGAAGAAGGTGATGAGCAACACCGTCTATTACGCCGCGCTGTTCGAGAACCAGGCGCAGTCGCTCAAGGCCCGTCTGGGAACCGTGGCGCCGAAGTCGGCGGGCGTGACGGAATTGCCATAGCTCGCCCGAGCGGCAAGGGCGAGTCCGCATCACGGTGATGGGTAGGTCCCAAGCCGCGCTCTGTGAAGTGGTCGACTTACGTCTTCCTGACGAGCGCCGTCCCAAGTGTGTGATGCACGTCAAGCGTTAACCCGCTACTCGTAAGCCCCGAGACAGCTTGCTCTCCTAGCCTGCGGTGCGTGTCGGCGTGCGGGTTCTGCACAACGCACGACGACGGTCTCGGAAACGTACCGGCCCCCTCAGGCCGCCACGCACCGGGGACACCAGAATCAACGCGTACTCGAGAAGTACGTTCCGGGAGGCACACATGTCCGCAGCACACGCCGCGCCGGCGCCGGCGATGAATTGGTCGGCGATCGATGCCGATCCACGCTTTCAGCGCTTGCACAGTCGCAAGACCCGCTTCCTGCTTGGTCTGATGATTTTTTCGGTCGCCTACTACTTCCTGCTGCCCATCGGCGCAGCCTACTTCCCTGAACTGTTCAAGGTGAAGCTGTGGGGGCCGATCAACGTCGGCCTGGTGTTTGCGCTGTCCGAGTTCGTGGTGGCCTGGGCCATCGCGTTCATCTACTCGCGCCGTGCCAACCAGGAGTTCGACGCGATGGCGAGAGAACTCATCGCCGATGCGGACCAGATCAGCAAGCGTGGGAGCAAAGCATGAACAAGCGTGCCATCTACCTCGGCGCCGGCGCGCTCGCGCTGCCGCTGATCGCCTTTCCCGCCCTGGCGCAAACCGCCGGCACCGTCAGCCCCGAGTGGCGCTGGCTGACCTTCAGCGTGTTCGCGCTGATCATCGGCATGACGATGTTCGTCACTTACCTCGCTTCCAAGCGGGTCAAATCAGCCTCGGACTTCTACACCGCGGGCGGCGGCGTTTCCGGCCTGCAAAATGGCTGGGCAATTGCCGGCGACTACCTGTCGGCGGCGAGCTTCCTCGGCATCGCCGGCCTGATCTCGCTGTACGGCTACGACGGCTTCATGTACTCGGTGGGCTGGCTGGTGG
>LNFM01021781.1_pt1 | contig 15598 bp, 14 predicted proteins | sample 596031 | NCBI WGS metagenome assembly LNFM01 (sample SAMN04254537, study PRJNA301005) | activated carbon metagenome | isolation source: dual media filters at the Ann Arbor, Michigan drinking water treatment plant | place: USA: Ann Arbor | reverse complement strand
TCTTCTTTGAAAAAAATGCCCGTGACTATCGCAGAGACAGAGTTTATTTTAAACCCGGACTTGGCGTAGTAAAATACATTCATGAAAAATCTCCGATGGGTCAGCGTTCAATAAAGCTACAACAAGTGTTAACGCTGGTTGATCATCATATTGAATAGATAGCTGCCAAATTAGAATTTAGCTACACTTTATCTGGACTAGTTGCTTATATAAAATCAAAATGTCCTCTTGCAAATGCAAGAGGACATTTTTAGAATGACCAGCTTCACAGGTTTAAGGTAAACTTATTAGTCGTTGATTATTTCCATTATTCCAGGTAAGCAAAACTTTATTGTCGCAGTCTCCATTTGAAGTTGGAGCATAGTTCGCAAACACTACAAAATTATTGACCGTCATTTTTAGTATCCCATCGCTGATCCATGGGCAGGCAAACTTTTTTATTAGTGGTGTTTCAGCATTAAAAGTGACAATCTTTCCGCCGTTAAATTCTGTTTTTGATCTGCCCTCAATGCTATATACGTCATCTCTTAATGGACGGGTATTGCCACCTTCTATTTGTTTTACATACTTTAATGTTTGGTATTGATATCCTCTTCCATTGGGAAAAGTAACAGCACCGCCTACCACCTGCACAGTAAACTTAATGTTGCCATTTTCGCTAAGATTACTTAATACCTTAGTTCCTTCAATATGAGCTCTGTTCAGGAAAAAGTTGCGTAGTGAAATTGTCATTACGGCTCCTGATCGACGAATGGGAGCAGTAAGATGAATAACAATAGCCCCTTTACGGAACTTACCATCAGCACCCAGGCAACCATCACCAAAATCAATTGTAACAGTTTTGGGATAAGTGTTGTTATTAGGAACAACTGTTACAGTGGCGCAGGAACCGATACGTAAACGAAGTTCTGCAAAGGTGACAAGATAGGGTCTGATAGTGCTGGTACCTGCAGAACCAGTAACAGCTCCGGTAGTAGCTTCACTTGCTTCACCTTCTTCTTCGGCAGTAAGCATACTTACATCTTCTACATCATCAAAGCTTGCTTCTGTCTGGGTGCTTTCGTCAGACAATGCAATAGCTTCCTCTTCGGTAATTTCAGTTTGATTATCATCAAAACTGCTTTCCTTTTTACAGGAAAAAATAATGGTGGAAAATAGAATCGCTATAGCAGCGATTGTGATCCGGTTGAGTGATAAAGTTTTCATGGCTATACTTTTTGGTTTAAAATTCATTTAACGCTACATAGGAACTTAACACATAAAGAAAGTTTAACGACCGGTTAAAATTTTTTACTTTCCGCTTTTAAATGAAGGAAATAATCAATTATATACGAAAGTATTTTTACGAAACAGACAAAAGGGTGCTGGCAACAGTATCAGTTGTCTTATGCCTTTTTATTTTCCTGAATTATTATTTGGGTTTGGATAAAAGCATTAGTAAAGAAAATTCTTTCTGGATTAAACTTTTTAGTCGCTATTGTATCTTACTCGCTGCATTTGGCCTGCCCTGGTTATTATATTATTTAGCTGACCAAAAGAAGTATGACCGGCCATTTCTTTTTCTTCTCCTGCTGGCACCAGCCATCTTCGCTTTTAAAATGGCCTTCCTGCCAGCCATTCACTTCTCCCATGATATAAACTGGAATAACTACTGGAACTATATTGTTTACTGGCCATTGCTATTAATTGTTACAGCCAGTATTTTATTAATCATCTGGAAGATATTTGACAAAGACCAACCATTCTATGGAACTACCTTAAAGAATATAAACTGGAAACCATACTGGCTTATGTTACTGATCATGGTTCCGTTGATAGCTCTTGCAGCATCTCAACCAGATTTTCAGATGATGTATCCTAAATTAAAAACAATAGAATCGCTGAACCAGGCAGAAGGTATGCAATGGTGGCACAAATTATTATTTGAACTTTCTTATGGTAGCGATTTTTTTACCATCGAACTTTTCTTTCGTGGCTTTTTAATTCTTGCATTTGTAAAGTGGGTGGGTAAAGATGCCATATTGCCCATGGCTTGCTTTTATTGTGCCATTCACTTTGGAAAGCCAGTGGGAGAATGTATCAGCTCCTATTTTGGCGGATTATTATTGGGCATTGTTATTTATAATACCCGTTCTATTTGGGGAGGTTTGCTAATACATGTAGGCATTGCATGGTTGATGGAAATTGCTGGGTATATAAACCCCCTGTCCCCCTAAAGGGGAGACTTAGATCAATGCGTCTCTTCTAATTTTAATTTTCTCTAAAGAAAAATATTAAAGACAGTAATGTTTTTTAAATAGTAGGGTTAAAGTCCCTTTAGGGGTTGGGGTAAAAAAAGCTACAAGCCGGTAAGCCGGATTCTGTCTTGACCGCCGAAGCTTTAGCAAAGGCAGGTCGTGGACTATCATTTATCTGTTCCAACATTTACACATTGGACTCAAGCTGCCTACCCTGTACCTTGAACGAGCCGTTCTTAAAACGGTACTATATGTGGCATTTCAGCATGTTACCATCAAAAGCTGTGAGCTCTTACCTCACATTTTCACCCTTACCCGAAGGCAGTTATTTTCTGTGGCACTATCTCTTTCCTGACTTTCGTCTGGAAGCCGGCTCTTCACCGGTGCATTGCTCTGCGCTGTCCGGACTTTCCTCCTCCTAAATAAATAAGAAGCGATAGCCTAGCTTGTAGCACTGCGAAGGTAATTATTTTTATTGGGTGGGCTACATTACTACTATCAGCTTCGTTGCGTCGCACACTTCATCGTTCTGTAATTCTTTTGAGCATTAGGCAAGTATAAATATTGATACCAACTTAACAATGACTTGTACCCAAATTTATTCGTTCATAATTTATCTCATTTTTCAAAAAAAAATATTATTTTTAAAGGATAAAGTGTGTGTATGGAGAAAATTTCAAAAGCATTATTGAGATTAGTGTCTGCAAGCTTCATAGTAAGTTTTATTTGTACATTTTCTGCTTACATTGGTTATCAACTTGACTTACGCTTTCCTATATTCGGGATTCTTGGATTTTACGGAACGATAATAACTGTTTGGTTAGCTATTCTACAGTTCCTTTCTTTTTTAGTAGTTAGAATTTTGAGGAGCAAATAACTGACTCCTTTCATCAGACATTTCCATTAAATTTTCCAAAGCTGTAAGTTTATTTTTAATACTGAAAATAAATCTCCGTCGCTCCATATCCATAATTCGGATGATACTGGTTCACAAAAGACTTTACTTCTTTCTTTAGGCGAAGCTTATCATGTATCTCATCTCTCAAAACTCCTTCCCCTACTCCATGTATTATTGTAAGCGTAGGTTGATGATGTGCAAGGGAAAGTTGATAATATTTTTCAAACGCTTTTAGTTGCAGTGTTAGTATTTCGTAATTGCTAAGATGTTTCCAATCATCGCTTAGTTTTTCTATGTGCAGGTCAACAACACTGCGGGCAGGTTCTAAATGTTGCCGGGCTTTGGATGCTTCATATACTTTATAACCGGCAGCCGCTAGTCTTCCCATCTCTACCCTATCTTCATACAATTTATCGGGATAATTTTCAAACAGCAATTGAGAAAAAGTAGCCTGGTTCTTTTGTTTCAGTTCTTCGATCTTTGCAAAAAGTTGTTTGGGTTTTAATTTTACAGAAGCTTCAAAATGATCTGCCTTAGTTTTCTCCGGTTTTAATAAAGAAAAATCAAATTCAAAAGATGGGCTATCATTCAGGTCTGCAAAATCTACATCATGCAAATAAAAATCCTCGAATGGCTGAACGGTGTTCTTTAGTTCAAAATCAGGCTTACCAAAAAAATGGAGTTTATATATAAAGTTGTAAGGAGTTTCTGTCCGGTTGATTAAATGCAGTTTCAATTCTTCCACTACCGTATCTCCAAACTCATCAATATCCATCACCGGTAAAAAAGTAAGCCATACTCCATCGATCACTCTTTTTTCTGTTGAAGATTTTTCTTTTCGCACATCATCCACATATGAAAATCGTTTGAAATAAGGAAAATCAATCTGATCCATGTACACAGGAAATGATACTCCCTTCACATCTACCATCAGCATTTTATCATTAATAAAATCAACTATCGTTCCTTCTTCGTTGGAGTGCAGGATCAACACAATATCACCTAACTGGTACTTCATATTGCAAAAATAAGAATGCCGCTCCGGATTACTCCAGAGCGGCATTTAATCGGGTGAATTATATTAATTGTCTGTTTTTTGCTTGGCCAGTTTGCTATGGGTATAGCTGTACAGGAAATAAATAGCCAAACCAATTGCCAGCCATATCATAAACCGCATCCAAACTTTATGTGTTTCCTGCGCCATCAGGTAAAAACAACTTATCATACCCAAAACGGGAATTAAAGAAAGTTTTTTAGTGAACGATAAATAACCCATGATAAGTGCTATCAGCCAGAAAGCTGCCATCGGCCATGTTTCGCCTGTCCATATATCTTCTGTAAAATGCGTAGGCACATTCGTAACGATCAGTACAATTGCTGCAACAAGTAATATTGGATAAATAAACTGTGCATTGGCATACGGCACTTTGAATTTACTCTCCGGTCTATCCTTCCGCTGTTGTAAAACTAGAATACCTCCGCATACCATTACAAATGCAAACAGGGTTCCTATACTAGTTAGTGATAATACTTCGCCAAGGTTTAGGAACAATGCTGGTATAGCTACTACAATACCTGTAAGTATTGTTGAGAAAGAGGGTGTTCCGTATTTGGGATGAATTTTTGAAAATATTTTAGGCAACAATCCATCCCGGCTCATACTCATCCATATCCTGGGCTGTCCCATCTGGAATACCAGCAATACACTGGCTGTAGCAACGATTGCACTAATAGCAACAACACCGGAAATAAATTTCAATCCTTTCTCATCAAATACCATGGCCAAAGGATCTCCTACATTTAATTTGGTATAATGCACCATACCTGTAAGCACTAAGGCTAACAACACATATACTACGGTACAAATAATAAGTGAATTGATCATTGCTTTAGGTAGATCCCGTTGTGGATTTTTACACTCTTCGGCTGTGGTAGAAATAGCATCAAAGCCGATATAAGCAAAGAATACTGCTGATACTCCCTTCATAATACCACCAAAACCTTCAGGACTAAATGGCGACCAGTTATCCGGATTGATATAGAAAGCTCCTAGTACAATTACAAAAAATATAACTGCAAGTTTTAGAATTACCATCAGGTTACTCGCAGATCTGGATTCTTTGATTCCCCGGAATACGATATAAGTAATTAAAGCAACGATCATTAATGCCGGTATATCCATAACAATACGAAATCCACCAATGGTAGGAGCATTAGCCCAGGCAGAAACTGCTTCTTGTGTAGCAGATGCTTTGGCCGTCATATAATCCATCGTCATCCAATCAGGAATATGCATTCCGGCTTTGGTCATCAGGTTGGTAAAATAATCACTCCAGGAAATCGCCACCGCAATATTGCCAATCGCATATTCCATCAACAGATCCCAACCAATGATCCAGGCAAATATTTCTCCGAAGGCGACATACGAATAGGTATAAGCACTTCCCGATACCGGAACAGTTGATGCAAACTCAGCATAACATAAGGCGGCAAATCCACAGGCAATAGCTGTAAAAATGTAAAGGAATACAACACCAGGCCCACCATTGGATGCCGCAGAACCAATTCCACTAAATATTCCAGCACCGATTACCGCTGCTACACCAAAGAATGTAAGGTCACAATGTCCATCGCCTTGCCCTGCTTCGGCTTCTTTTAAAATATGCGAGATCGATTTTTTTCTAAAGAGTTGATTTGCCATATCAGTTGGTTTTGAGGAGGTTAAAATAGGAAAAAAAATGATTGGAGAATGATTTTCCTGTTGCCTTTTAATCAAGTAGTATAAAATGCATGATTTTAATCATTCAAAGCATAAACAAGCATCATTTTTTGCTGACCGCTGATACTACAATTTTGTGTCAGCAAAAAAGAAAATATATGGAAACAACTATCAAACATGTTTATGCACCAATATCGGCAAAACAAAACAGCCGAACTTCCCTGTGGAAACAGTTTATAAATTGGGCTGATCAACAAGAGGAAAATCGATTTGGATGGACGGCCGTTTCAATAGCTGGTCATGGCTGTGTGTTTACAATAATAACTGTAGCAATGATCCTGTTTACGGGCAATAATTTTATATTTTGGCCATTTGCCATAGGTGCTATGACGATATGTCTTGTTGCAAACCTTGCAGCTTTACCCACTAAGATTACAATACCCATACTATTCTTTAGTGTGTTGATAGATCTAGTAATTATCGGTATTTGTTTGACCAATGGCTTTGATCTGGCAGCAAGTTACCGGTAACTTAATGTTCCCGTTTCACTAAGAATTGTGCAAGATCTTTTAGTGGCTGTTTTCTTTTGGATAAAACAGCAATGTCATCAAGATGTGCCAGTGCTTCATCAAGATATTTATTCTTTAATGTAAGAGCCCATTCGTCCACCTTACAATCACGATAAATCGTTAATACTTTTTCGATTTTATCAGCGGAGTTGTTAGCAAGTAGTTGCTGCAACTCCTTTTTTTGTGCCGGAGAAGCGGTTTCCAACGCATGTAACAACAGGAATGTTTTTTTATTGGCCAGTATATCGCCACCCACTTGCTTACCAAATTTTTTAGGGTCACCAAAGGCATCTAAATAATCATCCTGTACCTGAAATGCGATACCAAGTTTTTTTCCAAAGTCATACAACAAGTGTTGGTTTCTCTCACCTGCCCCACCTAGTATGGCGCCGGTTTGTAAACTGGCGGCTAGTGCTACAGAAGTTTTAAGTTCAATCATTTTAAGATAAGCATCCAGGCTTACTGTATCCATGCTTTCAAAATCCATATCCATTTGCTGGCCTTCGCAAACTTCTTTGGCTGTTGTATTGAATAAACGAAGAATGGATTGGATATATTCTACACTGATCTTATTCAATTCTTCATAAGCTGCAACCAGCATCACATCACCGGCAAGTATCGCTGTGTTTTCTCCAAACTTGGTATGCACTGTTTCCATACCACGGCGAAGTGGTGCTTTATCCATTATGTCATCATGGATCAGCGTAAAGTTGTGAAAGAGTTCAATGGCTGTTCCCACATGCCAGGCATCTTCTTTTATTTCTTCAAAAAGTTCATTGCCCATCAGGCACAGCACCGGACGAATTCTTTTACCTCCAATCTTTAAAAAATATTCGTTGGGATCGTACAGCGTAGCAGGTTCAGCAGGGAAATGCCGTTTATCAAAGTGGATAGCAAATTTTTGGGACAGCAGTTCGAATGATTGCATAAAGTTTATTTAATCACAAAAACGTAAAAGGAACATAAAGATGAAATTATCAATAATTTGTTTTCCACTTACGTTTACTTTGAATTTTTTCTGCTTGCTTTTTTCTTTGGTATCACTGGCTCTTTTTCTTGTAACTCACCCGTCACCACCCACTCATAATCCAATTGCCTTTTAGTAAGATTAGCGGCCACTACTTTTATCATTACCTTATCCCCCATTCTGAATTTTTTACCGCTGCGTTGACCCACCAAACAATAATCAGTTTCTACATGGCGAAATTCATCATACTCCAGCAAACTATTTACACTTACCAGTCCTTCGCATTTATGTTCTACGGTCTCTACCCAAAAACCAAAGCTGGCTACACCGCTTATCACTCCTTCAAATTCTTCGCCCAGGTAATTTTTCATATACTGTACCTGCTTGTATTTATTGGAAGCTCTTTCCGCTTCCATCGCTGCTCTTTCTCTTTCGCTGGTGTGTTTACATTTTTCCTCTAACTTTTTATCGGGATTAATCTTATTATTTAATACTTGTTCTAATATGCGATGCACCTGCACATCAGGATAACGACGTATGGGTGAAGTAAAATGGCAGTAATGTTCAAAACCCAGTCCATAGTGACCAACATTCTCAATGGTATATTTTGCTTTCGCCATGGTGCGGATACCTAATTGCTCCAGCACATGCTGCTCCGGCTTACCATGTACATCTTTTAGTAACTGATTAAAAGATTTAGCAATTGCATCAGGTGATGATGTATCGAATGTATGGCCGAACTTTTTAGCGAATGCCGCAAATGGCAACAATTTAGCTTCATCCGGGTCATCATGGGTACGATAAGGAAATGGTAAGGGCTTGCCATTCACCTTTATTTTTGAAATATTTTCTGCCACTGTCCGGTTTGCCAGCAACATAAACTCTTCAATTAGTTGATGCGCTTCTTTGCTTTCCTTGATCATAATACCGATCGGGTCACCTTTCTCATTTAATTTAAAACGAACTTCTTGAGAAGAGAAATTGATAGCTCCGTTATTAAACCGTTTCTTGCGGAACCGTTGTGCTATATCATTCAGTATTAAAACTTCCTCAGCGTACAATCCGGCTTTCTTCTCAATTGTTTCCTGCACTTCTTCATACGTAAACCGATGATCGGAATGAATGACTGTTTTACCTAACCAATACTGTTTAACTTCTGCCTTTGGTGTTAATTGGAAAATAGCAGAGAATGTAAGTTTATCTTCCTTTGGACGAAGTGAGCAAAGAAAATTAGAAATATGTTCAGGCAACATCGGATTTACTCTATCGGGCAAGTAAACTGAAGTGGCCCGTTGGTATGCTTCTTTATCCAATTCATTATCCGGTTCTACATAATGACTAACATCAGCTATATGCACTCCCACTTCATAATTTCCATTCTTTAACTTTCTGAATGAAATGGCATCATCAAAATCTTTTGCATCAACCGGATCTATTGTTATAGTAAAAACGTCACGGATATCCTTTCTCTTTTTGATTTCTTCGCTGGAAATGGTATCGGGTATTCTTGCGGCTACTTCCAATGCTTCATCCGAAAATTGTAATGCAAACCCTGCATCATTGCTATTCTCTGCATTCAATACAGAAACTACTTCACCAACTGGTCTTTTACCATCGGTATCCCATTGCACCAACTTTACTACTACTCTATCATTTTCAGTAGCCCCATTTATACTTTCCTGTGGAATATAAAAATCAGGCATTGGCTTATCTGTTTCTGCAACAAAAAACGCAAAGCCTTTATTCATTTGCAGTTGACCGATAAATTCTGTTCGTTTACGGTTTAATACTTCTCTAACAAATCCCTGCATACGGCGATTACCGCTTTTTACTTCCTTAACAGCTACTCGAACTGTATCTCCATGAAGTGCTGTATTAAAGTCCGCAGGACGAATCAATATATCAACCTCCATGCCTTCTATTGTTACGAAACCCATTCCTGACCGGGTTATGTCTAAAGTACCTTTCAGCACTTTGTTATGCCCTGATTGCGGTTTTCTTTTTTCTTCTTTTCTTTTTTTTGAATTCTTTCTTCCCATATTATGGTTTAATGCTTTTTGTAAAATTTGTAATAAAATTTTCGACTAAGGAGTCAAACTTCCCGCCTTCATTAAATAAAAAATGATGCCGGACTGGCAGAATATATAATGGCAGATCACTTATTTCAGTTTCAAATTTTAAAAGCCGGACTGCATCTTTTTCTGTGGTGAGGATAATTTTATTTTTACCCTCCATTGTTTCTAATTTCTTTTTTATGTCATTTAGATCATCAATACTAAAAATATGATGGTCTGCATATTGCATCATGTAATATACTTTACTTTGGCTTTCCAACATTTTCTTTAGCGGTCTTGGATTGGCAATGCCTGATACCAGTAAGACTTCCCGTTGCTCGTCTAGCAGAATCGTTTTCTTGCTTTTTATATGATAAGGAGCACCATATTCAATTGTTGTAAAAAAAATATGCTGATGTTCCAATGGCATTATTTCTTCTACGATTTTTTTCTTTTCACCTTCTGACAAATCAGCCTTGCATTTTGTTACTATAATTATCTCCCCCCTTTTATAGGAACTCTTATTGTCTCTCAAATCACCAGTTGGCAAATAAAAATCCCTTGTAAATAAATTGTTGAAATCAGTTAGTAAAATATTCAATCCTGCTTTTATGGTACGGTGTTGAAATGCATCATCCAGCAAAACTGCCTCTGTGCCTGGCCTGTCATGTAAAAGCTGTGGTATCGCTACAATTCTTTCTTCTCCTACCGCTACCGGAACATCCGGAAATTTTAGGTGAAACTGCATTGGCTCATCTCCAATATCCAACGCCGTTGTGTTTTTATTTGCCAGAGCGTAGCCCCTTGTTTTCCTTTTATAGCCCCTGCTGAGAGTGGCCACATTGAACTTGTCTTTTAATTTTACTACCAGGTATTCAATCATGGGCGACTTACCTGTTCCTCCAACAGAAAGATTGCCTACACAAATAATGGGCAATCCAAAACTGGCCGATTGGAAAATTCCTTTGTCATATAAAAAGTTTCGGACACTGATGATCAGCCAATAGAGCAAGGCGAATGGCAATAATAGTATTCGAAATGATTTTAGAAAAAAATTAGAAAACATAAACGTTTTGAGGCGTTATACAAAGGTTTAAAGGTACGTCAAATTCGTCCGTATCGCTTATCTCTTCAATGGGCTCAAAATAACTAAACCCAATTTTAATACACTCTTTTCTACAACCAGCAAGGAATTTATCGTAGAAACCTTTGCCATACCCAACCCGATACCCGTTTTTATCTACTGCTAATAGTGGTACTAAAACCATATCAATTTCTTCGACATTTACTGTAGAACCGTCTGAAGGTTCATAAATGCCATTATTGTTTTTAATAAACTCAGTTCCCTCATTAACAAGAATTGCTGTCATTTCATTGGTTAGAAAGTTGGATTTTGGATAGGTGATTATCAATTCAGGGTTTCTGAATTCAATATAATCGGTAAATAAATGTGTATCCGGTTCATGATGGGCCTCAATCGGCCAATAAGAAAACAAAGTATTGATAAACGGAAGATTGACGGTTTGCAATTGTATCAGCAGTAAATCATCCAGTCGGGAACGGTCAGCAGTAGTAAGTGCATTTCGTTTCTCACGGTAAATTTTGCGGAGTTCTTTTTTTGTCATTGTTCCCTGTTCTCAACAAAAGTAGAAAATATGGTTGTACCATAGTTTCTTTCTGATTTGTAAAATGGAAAATTCTTGTAATCATTTCTTGGAGTATGTTCTAATACAAACCAACCACCATTATTAAGCAATTGCTTTTCAAAAATTTTTTTTGGTAGATCATCAATAGTGGTGAGTGCATAAGGCGGGCCAGCAAAAATAAAGTCAAATTTGTCGGTGCATTGGTCAATGAATTTAAATACATCCATCTTCACAGCTTTTAATCCTTCAATCCGGAGTGTGGTGGCTGTTTTTTTAATGAATTCATACATCACAGCGTCTTTCTCCACAATGGTTAAATCTTCTACACCTCTTGAAGCAAGTTCATAACTGATGCTGCCGGTACCTCCAAACAGATCTAATGTTTTCAATTCTTCAAAATCAAGATTATGCTGCAGTACATTGAACAAGCCTTCTTTCGCAATATCAGTGGTGGGCCTTGTATGCGGCATATTCGTTGGCGGGTTAAATCTTCGACCGCCATGTTCACCTCCTATGATGCGCATTTTGCCAGGTCATTAAGTGATGTAAAAAAATGTGCGGGACTCTCATTAGTTACCGGTGCTTTCCAACCTGCATTTCTAAATTCAACATGCAGAAAATATTGATGCAATTCCCTGTATAGGGCTGATTCTTGTTCAACCAAACCGGATAAGTGAATACTCACCTGCTGTTGGTTTAAACCAAACTGCTGGCAAATTTTCAACAAATAAAATATCACATCAGCCGGAGTTGAATAAGAAAAAGTTTGAGCTAACAATAATTTCCCGTTGGCAGATGCCAATACAGTAAAATCTTCGTTACGGAAATTAACAAGTATGTTGCCTCCTTCTGTTGTAGCAGTATTGTTTTTTATACTCACCGTATTGCGATGCCAGTACTTTCCGGTCAAAAATGTTTTGCTTATCCTGTCATGCACTTTTTGGGGAACCGCATATAAATTATTCACTTGCCATTCGTTAATCGTTTCCGAAATAACAGATGCTGTTGCGGCTATGCCTGTAATAGTGCTCATTAAAAAAGCCCCATCTTCATGCCTGTAATTTTTGGAAGGAACTAAACAACTTTGGGGATAATCAAAACAAACCAATGTCTGGTAAAAAGAATGTGTCAGTTCAGGATGTGCAGAAAATAATTCGCTCAAAAAATCATCATTAATTACTTCTGCATTGTAGTAGGCCAGTTTCTTTAACTCCTGCGAAGCAAAGTCGGTAATGGAAAAACAGCAATGCTTTTCCCCTATCTCAATTGAGAGAACCGGTTGTACACTATCCTTTCCCTCTTCAGTGATATCAAATAATTGCTTCAACGTATCTTTTTTAATTGCGTGCAATATTAGCCAAAATTTAAATATCGTAGGTTTGCCAACTTTTATTAATGGCAACAACATCTCCACATAACGATTTACAGGTTCAAATTACCAATAAGCAGATTCTTAAGATCGCTTTGCCTATTAGTCTTGCCATTTTCATCCCCCAGCTAAATTTTATTACCAATAATATTTTCTTGGGGCATTATGATAATGACAGTCATGCCCTTGCCGTAGCTGGCATTACAGGGGTTTATTACCTAATTTTCGCTGCGATTGGCTACGGGTTAAATAATGGCTTGCAAGCCCTCATTGCCCGCAGAGCTGGCGAAAATCGTCCTGATGAAATAGGCAATATATTTACACAGGGTGTTTTGATCAGCGTAATAATATCCGCAGCAGGCATTATCATTACTTATACTATCACACCGTATTTATTCAGTCTTATCCTCCACGACCCGGTTGTACATAAAAAAGCAGTAGAGTTCCTCCAGATAAGAATATGGGGTTTACCTTTTTTATATGTCTTTCAACTTCGCAATGCATTGCTGGTAGGTACCAACCAAAGCCGTTATTTGGTAGCAGGTACATTAGCAGAAACCCTAACGAATGTGGGGCTCGATTACTTATTGATATTCGGAATGCTTGGCTTCCCCGAACTTGGTTTTAATGGTGCAGCCATTGCTTCGGTAATTGCAGAGTTTGTTGGCATGTTTGTCATCTTTCTGGTCATCCGCTGGAAAGGGATCAGCAAACGGTTCAATTTGTTTCGGCGATTGAAATGGAGCAAAGAAAACAATGCACTCATCTTCTCCATGTCGGCACCGCTAATGTTTCAGCATGCTATCAGTATCATCAGCTGGCAATTTTTCTTTTTATTGACAGAGCATCATGGAGAAATGGCCTTAAAAGTGTCCAATGTCATGCGTAACATCTTTGGCATTTTTGGATGTGTTACCTGGGCATTTGCTGCCACTACAAATGCGATGGTGAGTAATGTGATTGGACAAGGAAAACAAGAACAGGTACCGGGTTTATTAAAGAAAATAATTACTCTGAGTACAGGAGTAGCTATTGTATCATGTATTCTGCTTAATCTATTCCCGGTTATGTTCCTCTCCATCTTTGGACAAGGAAATGAATTTATAATCGCTGCTCTTCCTGTATTACGGGTAATCACTGCAGGAATGATATTGATGTCATTTTCAATTGTAATGTTAAGTGCTGTAACGGGAACCGGCAATACAAGAATTACATTTTATATAGAGCTTTTTGCAATTATTTTGTATTGTATTTATGTGTATCTAGTTTCAGAATACTTTTTCCTGCCAATTAAATTTGGCTGGATGAGTGAATGGCTTTACTGGCTTAGCCTGTTTGTACCATCGCTTTTGTATATGCGAAGTGGAAGATGGAAGAATAAAATTATTTAGCCAGCTGCATTGCTACTATCGGCTTCGTTGCGTCGCACACTTCATCGTTCGGTAATACTACTCAGCATTTTCTAAGCGCAAAAAAGTATTTCAAAACCCTTTCTCATACTTTACTCCCACCGTGCCAACAAACTTTGCAATAGGAGGATTTAATTTAGTAGCTGCTATTTCTACTTTTTTTATTTGCGGAAAAGCTACATGAATATGCTCCGTCACTTCCATTAAAAACGTTTCCAGTAACTCACGGGGCTTTTGCATTTCTGCTTTTATCAGGTCATACAAAGCAACATAGTTCACCGTTGCTTCAATATCATTTACAACAACTGTTGCCGGGTTGTATACAACAGAAAGATTCACTTCGAACTCGGTTCCGATATTTTTTTCTTCTGCATATAAACCATGATAGGCATAAAAGCGAAGATTATTGACTGATATGGTAAGTAAACCCGGCATCAATGTCCCTTTGCTCCTAAATATCGCTCCGCATCCAATGCTGCCATACAACCGCTTCCCGCAGCAGTTACCGCTTGCCGGTATATTTTATCCTGCACATCGCCAGAAGCAAATACACCCTCTACATTTGTTTTGGAACTACCGGGTGTTGTTATTAGATAACCTGCATCATCCATATCCAGCCATCCTTTAAAAATAGCAGAATTAGGTTGATGGCCTATCGCAACGAAAAATGCACTTACAGGTACATCCTGTTTATCGCCTGTTTCATTGTTCTTGATCCTAACCGCTTCTACTTTTTTATCTCCCAGCACTTCATCCGTTTCACTATGCCAGTATATTTTAATGTTAGCCGTTTTCAATACTCTGTCCTGCATCACTTTACTGGCTCTCATTTCTCCTTTTCTAACGATCATGTGTACCTGCGAACATATCTTAGATAAATACAACGCTTCTTCCGCAGCAGTATCACCAGCACCAACGATCGCCACTTCTTTTCCTTTAAAGAAAAAACCATCACATACGGCACAGGCACTTACACCGTAGCCATTCAATCGTTGTTCGCTTTCCAACCCCAGCCATTTTGCAGAAGCACCGGTAGAAATAATTACAGAATCTGCTTCGATCCATTTCTCTTCATCGATCTGCACTTTATGCACCGGTCCTGTAAAATCAACTTTGGTAGCCAATCCATACCGTATATCGGTACCCATACGGGCTGCTTGTTTTTCAAAATTCACCATCATATCCGGTCCTTGAATTCCATCCGGATAGCCGGGATAGTTTTCCACCTCTGTTGTAATGGTCAATTGTCCACCCGGTTGAATGCCCTGGTACAAAACCGGGTTTAATCCTGCTCTGGCAGCATAAATAGCAGCTGTATATCCTGCAGGCCCAGAACCAATAATTAAGCAATGAACTTTTTCTATAGTATCCATCTGTAGTTTGTCAATTAAGTAATCCTGTAAAATTAATGGTTAATCACCAATCAATCGGTCACTTGTGCGACTACCGGAAGACAATGTGTACAATGTCTGAAGAATGAATTTACTGAGGTATAATGATAGTTCTGTATTGGGTAGCATAACCGCCAAAATAACCCAAAGCACCACCGATAATATTGCTGATTACTTTAGTGGGAGAAGAAAATGGATTGCCCACACTTGCGTAGGTGAATTCCATTGTACGCCAAAAGTCGTATGTAGCTTTATCAATATTGCTTAACTTAAGCGTAACCGTATCGCCTTTATCAAAAAAAGAATACCCTTCAGGTGTAGATCCGTTTCTTGGGATGC
>LNFM01008421.1_pt1 | contig 15598 bp, 17 predicted proteins | sample 596031 | NCBI WGS metagenome assembly LNFM01 (sample SAMN04254537, study PRJNA301005) | activated carbon metagenome | isolation source: dual media filters at the Ann Arbor, Michigan drinking water treatment plant | place: USA: Ann Arbor | reverse complement strand
CGCAAAGCCGCGCGCGGAGACATGCCGAAAATTCTCATCGGCGCGATGAAGCGCAATGCGGAGAACACAAGCGGCGAAAACGCGTGTTTGGCGGAGCGCCTGCGTGCGGAAGCGGCAAGTGACGTCGCCGCCGCGCGCGAACGCATCGAGATCCTGCAAGCGCTCTCGTTCACGTTGCCGTCGACGCACCTCCCCGCAGGCAAGCAAGTGCTGATCGCCGATCACCTCGTCGCCGGCTATGAGCCGGATCGCCCCATCATTCGCGATCTCTCGTTCTCCATCGTCGGCCCGGAGCGCGTTGCGCTGACCGGTCCGAACGGCTCGGGCAAGACTACGTTGCTGAAGCTCATCACCGGCGAACGCGCGCCGCAGAGCGGGCAGATTCGCGTGCTTACGGCGTTCGCTTTCTTCGATCAGAACGTCAGCCTGCTCGATCCGACGCTTTCCGTGCTCGACAATTTCCGCCGCCTCAACCCGGACGCCGAAGACAACGCCTGCCGCGCAGCGCTCGCGCGCTTCATGTTCCGCGCCGACGCGGCGCACCAGATCGCCGGCACGCTAAGCGGCGGGCAGCTTCTGCGCGCCGGCCTCGCCTGCGTCCTCGGCGCCGCCGCACCGCCGCCGCTGCTCATTCTCGACGAGCCGACCAATCATCTCGACCTCGACTCGATTGAATCGGTCGAGACCGCGCTCGCCGCCTATGACGGCGCCTTACTCATCGTCAGCCATGACGAGCGCTTTCTCGAGGCCGTCGGCGTCACCCGGCGCATCACGCTGGGCGAAGCGTGAGCGGCTCTACGCGCGGGGCGCGATAGGCCCTGGTTTGGCTGCGCGACTTGCGCCAGACTCGGAGGCGGGGAGTAGCGCAAAGATGGCGATTCTTGATACGCAAGGGCTGCAGGCCGTCGGGTGGCGGGGGTTTCTCGACTACGAATATCTGCTGACCTCGCTGGCAGCGCTTCTGCTGGCCACCGTGCTCGCCGCGGTGATCGCATTCCACCCGACGACACAACGCAACATCGACACCAAGACCGAGGCGGAACTGCCGAAGGTGCTGGTCATGTACGCGCTGATCGGCGCGATGGTTGGCGAGATCGTGTTGGAGTACGGCATGGTCGTCGGCTTCATCATCTTCGGCCTCGGCGGCCTGATGCGCTTCCGCACCGACACCGAGAACACGCGCGACACCGGCCGCATCATCACGGTGACGTTGCTCGGCTTGATCAGCGGCTTGAACCTGCCGCACTTCGCCGTGCTCGCCGCGGCGTTTGCGTGGGTGCTGATCTATATTTTCGACGGCCATCCTGTGTGCAGCGTCGAAGTGAACGAGATTCCGAAGGGCAAGGTCAAAGAGGCCGCCGCCGCTTATCGCCAGATCCTGGTCGATAATCATTGCAAGGTCATCAGCGAAGACAAGTCATACTCGAAAAACCGCGTCGACTTTGTTTTCCGCGCGCCTCGCAGTTTCGATCAAGCCGCATTGCATAACGCGCTCTGCTCGCAAGTGCCTGATGAGTTGCGCGGCGATATTGATTGGGAAATCGAATAGTGAAAGCGCTGGCCTCGTTTCTGGTCTTAGCGAGTCTTGGGCTTTCCGGCTGCGCCAGTCTTGGCGCGATGCACGCTGACTTTCACTGCGGCCATGATGGAGACACATCTTGGCGCGTCGCGCCGCCGCCCGCTGAAGCCGCTCTCTATCGCGAGGCGGCGCGCGCCGGTCACGATCCCTCGCTCGCGCGTGTCGAGGGGCGCGAATTCTGGTTTGCGCGCGACGGCGCATTGAAGTTCTGCATTGTCGATACGGGGCCGGAGAACCCTGATTGCCGCGGCGTGCCGCGCGGCGTGTCTTGGGTGTTCGAGCAAACCGAGGATGGCCCGCGTGCGGGACCTGCCGATTACGCCGTTTGCCTTCTTTAAACTTGGATCATGTCGCGTGCGCGGCGGCAGACATCGGTGGCGGCGCTTAGCTCGCCAGTGGTGAAGAAGGGCGAATAGACGCCGGCGGCGTCCACGAATTGCTTGCGCATGCTCTCAAAGCGCGCGCGGCCCTTCTTCGTCGGGCGCACCAGCTTCGACCTCTTGTGCTTCGGATTATCGACAAACTCGACCAAGCCTTGCGCTTCGAGCGCGTTGCACATGGTCTGACAATGCTGGCGTGAGATCGGCCGCGTGCGCGCCATTTCCGGCACCGTCATCGGCCCTTCCTTGATCAACGTGCGCAGGCAGCCCCATTCGCCGCCGGCGCTGGCAAAGCCCGCCGCCGCCTGGGTTACGGCCTCGATGCGGAAATAGAGTTCGATCACCGAGACGGAGAACTCGAGCAAGTCTTCCGGCGTCGCTTGTTGGGGCTTTTTCACTTGACAATCCACTTGTCATAACTGACAGCTGAATTGTCATTATGGAGACACCCATGCGCGCGTCAATGACGGCCCCCAAGCACACCGAGCCGTGTGTGGGCGTCGATTGTATCTGGGGAGACCCGCGCGGCTTTACAGGGGGCCTCGCGCTCGGCGCGATGGCGCTGAAGAACAATCGTCAGAACAAGGCGGCGCTCGACACGCTCAACCCCGCGCCCGGCATGAGCCTCATCGAACTGGGCTGCGGCCCTGGCATGGGCTTGCGCGCGGCGCTGAAGCGGGTGGGGCGCAATGGCTTTGTCGCGGGCATCGATCAATCGCCGACGGCCTCACATTGCGCGGCACACGCCGTGCACGGCGCCGTGCTCCAAGGCCGCGCCGTCACCATGCGCGCGGGCGTTGCCGATCTGCCGTTCCGCGACATGATGTTTGACGGCGCATTCGCCGTGAACTCGTTCAAGCACTGGTCCGATCCGGCGCGTGGCTTGCGCGAAGTGGCGCGAGTGCTTGCGCCGCGCGGACGTTTCGTGATCACCCAGCGCGCCGCCAACCCCGAACGCCCCACCAAAGCCTACGGCGCCGGACGCGGCATGGAGCATATTGCCCGTGCAAGCGCGCTGCTGAAAGCGCAAGGCTGGCGCATCATCGACGAACGCTGCGCGCCGGATGGATCGCGTCTGCTCGCGGTGAGCATTTTGGCAGAACGGCCAGACTGATGTTGGTCGTGGCTGCTTGGCTGGCGCTCGTGCTGGTGCACACGCCGCCGGCTCTGGCCACGTTTTCGCCCGTTCTCCGCCAGCGCATGTACGGCATCGAAAGCAGCGGCGCGCTCGATGTGATGCTCACCCACCGCGGCGTTCTGTTTCTGGCGGTCGCAGCAGCGTGCCTGCTGGGGGCCTTCGTACCGGCGGCGCGGGTTAGCGCGGCCTTGGTGGTGTCGATCAGCGTGCTGGGTTTTCTCGCGGCGTACGTGCTAGGCGGCGCGCCGGAGCAGCTGCGCATGATCGCCCTCATCGATACGATCGCACTCGCACCGCTGGCGCTGGTGCTGTTCGATGTCTGGCGCAGACTCGCTACGTCTTAGCGTTGCGCGCGGTCACGGTCTCGCCGCCGACGCCCCAATTGTCGGTCTCGACCTCATCGATCACGACGACAGTCGTCGCCGGATTCTTGTTGAGCACGCGCTGCAGCAGCTCGGTGGCGCCCTTGATCAGCTCGGCTTTTTGCTCAGGCGTCGCGCCAGTCTTGGTGATCTTGATGTTGACGTAGGGCATTAGGCGTCCGCTGGTTTGCCGAAGCGTTCGGCGTTGCGTGCTTTGGCTTTCGCCGCTTCGACCTCGCGGTCGCGCGGCGGCGCGTTGGTTTCGAGCGAGAAGATGAGCCGCTTGGCGGCGTCGAAGACGTCCTCGATCGCCGCGTTGAAGGCTTCTTCGTTGGCCTTAGACGGCGTGTTGTAGCCCGAGAGCTTGCGCACGAATTGCAGCGACGCGGCGCGGATCTCGTCGTCCGTCGCGGGCGGGGCGAAATTGTAGAGCGTCTTGATATTGCGGCACATCACGCAAATCCCGCGACAGGGTGGGGAACATAAGGCGCCTCAAGTTTGGCGATCTCGTCGGGCGAAAGCGTGACGTCCACGGCGGCAATGGAATCTTCCAGCTGTTCCGGCTTCGTCGCGCCGACAATCGGCGCGGTCACGCCGGGCTTTGCCAGCAACCACGCTAGCGCCACTTGCGCGCGCGGCAGATCGCGCGCTTTCGCAATCTCGCCCACGGCGTCGATCACAGCCGCGTCGGCATCGAGCGTCTTCTTGTAGAGATACTGCCCGAAGCGATCGGTTTCGCTGCGCTCGGTCTTCACATCGTTCGTCCGCGCCAAACGCCCGCGCGCCAGCGGCGACCACGGGATCACGCCGATGCCCTGATTGATGCAGAGCGGCAGCATTTCGCGCTCTTCTTCGCGGTAGAGCAGGTTGAGATGGTTCTGCATCGAGACGAACCGCGTCCAGCCATTCGCACTTTGCAGCGCCAAAGCCTGCATGAACTGCCACGCCCACATGGATGAGGCGCCGATATAGCGCGCCTTGCCGCTTTTCACGACATCATGCAGCGCTTCCAGCGTTTCCTCGATCGGCGTTTCCGGATCGAGGCGATGGATTTGGTAGAGATCGACGTAATCGGTGCCGAGCCGCTTCAAGCTTGCATCGATTTCGCCGAAGATGTGCTTGCGCGAGAGGCCTTTGCCATTCGGGTCGTTCGCGCGCATCTCGCCGTGAACCTTTGTGGCGATGACGATCTCGTCGCGCTGGGCGTATTTCTTGATGGCGCGGCCGAGGATTTCCTCGCTGGTGCCGAGCGAATAGACGTTGGCCGTATCGAAGAAATTGATCCCAGCTTCGACCGCGCGCTTGTAAAACGGCTGCGCCGCTTCCTCATTGAGCGCCCAGGGATGGTTGCCTTTCGAAGCATCCGCATACGCCATCGTGCCGAGGCAGATGCGCGAGACCTTAAGGCCGGAGCGGCCGAGATTTGTGTATTTCACGGCATCTATCCTTCTCCAGTCATTCCAGACAGCCGGAGGCTGATCTGGAATCCAGGGCCACCAGCATTGCGTTTGCCCTGGTTTCCAGATCGCGCTGTCGCGCGTCTGGAATGACTCAGGACGTCAACTTCACAAACACGTCTTCCAAATCCGGCTCTTCGATCGAGAGATCTTTGATTGCGACGCCGGCGTTGCGGACGCGGTCGAGCATTTCTTCGACGCTGTGCTGGCCGGTGCTGTAGGTGACGGCGAACGCGCCGCTCGGGCGCATCGCGAAGGTAACGTCTTCAAAGCCAGCGACGGGCGCCATGATCGGCGCTTGCGGCGTCACCACCAGAGTCTTTTGGTCCAAACGCGAGATCAGCTTGTGCGTCGGTTCGCAGGCGATGACATTGCCATGATTGATGATCGCGATCGTATCGCAGAGCTCTTGCGCTTCTTCGAGATAGTGCGTCGTCAGCACGATCGTGACGCCCTGTGCGTGCAGCGAGCGCACATAATCCCAAAGCTGGCGGCGTAGCTCGACGTCGACGCCCGCTGTCGGCTCATCCAGCACCAGAACCGGCGGCGCATGCACCATCGCCTTCGCCACTAGCAAACGCCGCTTCATGCCGCCGGACAAAGTCCGCGCATACGCATCGCGCTTATCCCAAAGGCCGACGGCGCGGAGAATCTCTTCCGTCTTCCGCTCACTCTTCGGCACGCCGTAATAGCCAGCCTGGATCTCCAAAGCTTCGCCGGGGGAGAAGAAGGGGTCCATGTTCAGTTCTTGCGGCACGATACCGATGGCGCCGCGCGCATTCATCGGATCGGCGTCGATATCGTGACCCCAGATCGACGCTGTTCCGCCGCTCTTCACGACCAGGCCGCCGAGGATGTTGATAAAGGTCGATTTGCCGGCACCGTTCGGCCCCAGCAGCCCAAAGAACGAGCCACGTGGGATCACCAGGTCGACCGTCTTCAGCGCATGCACCGTCTTGCCCTTGCCCTGGGCGCGGTAAGTCTTGTCGAGGCCGCGGGCTTCGATGGCGTTGTCGGGCGGCGATGTGGGTGCGAGCATGAGAGGTCCGGGGCGCCGCATTGCCTGGGCGCGCGATGCGCTCTAGGTACGGGCGCGCGCGCTGCGCTTCAACCCGGACTGCCAAAGAATGACGAAGCACAACCCCAACACCGACCAGATGACGCCGGGCGATCCCAACGCGATCCCTGCGCCGGAAGTGGTTACGGTGACGTCGAAGCGGGTGAAGTGCGATGGCGGCGGGGGCGCGCTCGGCCATCCGGTCGTATTCTACGACATGGGCGAAGAAAATTTCGTCGAGTGCCTCTATTGCGACCGGCGCTTCGTGCTGGCCGACGGCGCGGACGGCCATTGAGCGGCATCTTCCGCCGCGATACCGATCGCGACTGGGAGACTCTCGGCGCGAACCAACCCTATTGGGGCGTCTACACGCATCCCGATTTCGTCGGTCAGCAATCGCTCGATAGCGAAAAGCGAGCGACGTTCTTTGAGAGCGGCGAGAGCTTCATTCCATGGTTGCGCGCATCGCTTGAGCAAAGGCTCGGTGCGCCCGCAGAGATCGGCGCCGCTTTGGACTTCGGTTGCGGCGTCGGCCGCTTGCTCATTCCGATGGCCAAACGCGCCACGCGCGCGGTGGGCGTCGATAGCTCCGCCGGCATGCGCGAACGCTGTGCGGCGCATCTCGCGGAAGCGGGCTTAAGCAATGCCAGCGTCGTCGCATCGCTCGACGAGGTAAAGGGCGCGTTTGACTGGGTCAATTCCTACATCGTGCTGCAACATATCGAGCCTAAGCGAGGGTATGGCTTCATTGAGCGCTTGTCGGCGCTGACCGCGCGCGGTGGTTCCTTGACGTTGCATGTCACCACCGGCCGCGACGCGCATCTCAGAGGCCCGAGCTGGCTGAAGGCGCCGCAACAGGCTATCGCGCATCTGCTGCATCATCTTTTGGCCAAGCCCGGCCTGATCATGATGTACGATTACGATCTCGCGCGTGTCATCGCGTTGCTCACGCGCGATGGGTTTGGCCCGATGTATCTGGAACCGCTCAATCACGGCGGCCATCACAGCGTGATCATTCACACACGCAAGATTGGTTAGGGCGCCCGTGCGGCCTCAAGCGCCGCGAGATAGAACACGTAACCCAAGCCGCCGATCGCAAGCAGCGCGATCGCGATGACAAACCAGAACGCAGCGCCGCTTAGAGCACTCTCACGTTGATTGCTTGCTTTGATGAACTTGCCGTTGCGCGCTTTTTCAATCAGCAGCAGCTCGTTGGTTTCGAGCTTCTGCACGACTCTGCGATAGGTTTCAGCCTCCGAGGCCGGCAGCGCGAGCGCCTTCAAATCTAGAGATTGGTCCATGACCAGGAAGTGCGGATCGATGATGCGCATTTCGTCGGTGAATTGAATGGCTGAGCCGGCGATGCTGTGGCGCCAGCCGCCTTGGTGCGTCGTCGCAGTGCGCACTTCCACCCGGCGGGCATAGCGGCCGGGTTGTCCGAGATAAATATCGTGCTTGCGTTCGCCCGGATCGAGACGTGCGAGCGTGCCGCGAATGATCAGGTCGTGCGTGCCAAAGCGATACTGCCCGTCATCGCCGAGCGCCCATGCTTCATGGATATCGTAGCTCTCGTGGACGACGATGAAGTTCGCCTCGACATTGTCGGTGACGATCTCTTGCTTCACCACATGCGCCTTTGGCCAGACGCGCTGCACATCTTCGCTGTAATGCTTCAGTACGCTGACGGCGCCGTCGCGCGCGATGCGTGTCCGCAGCGCCTCGGCGCGCACGCCACGGAAGCGGTGGCGCCATTCATATTTGACGGGATCGCTGGGTGCTGCGCCGAGCACGATGCTTTCTTCCGTTTCCAGCAGTAGCTGCGGCTCTGGATCCGGCATGCGCTCAAGCGCCGTTACGCCGTCACGCAAGGGCAAGCCCCAGCCGTAATAGCACTGCGTCACCATGTTTAGCGGGCTGGGCTGAACCGAGAGCGTTGGGTCGAGCCAATAGACTTTACCGTCAAGCGACAGGCGCACGACACAATGGTCGAACAATTGCGCGCTCGGCAGAAAATCTGGCAGCGCATAGCCATCGCGTGTGTTTACAAGCGCTGGGCACGCATCGAGGCCGAGGCGGCGGGCCATCTGCGTGAACAGCTTCGATTTGTCTTTGCAATCGCCGTAGCGGGTCTGATCGATCTCTGCGAGCGTGCGTGGCGTGTAGCCGCCTTCGCCGATCGAGATCGCAAGATAGCGTACGTCATTCTGCGTAAAGCGTAGGATCGCGGCGGCGCGGCCAGAGGCGGTTGTCTCCGCCGCACCGATGCGCGCGATCTCAGCCTCGACCGCAGCTGGCAGGGGCCCATTGTCTTCATAGAGCGGCGTGAATGCTGCTGCCGCTTCGCCCCAATCATTCCATTCCGAGAGCTGCAAGGCAGCGCCCTGGATCACCCAAGGCGGCGCCAGCGGCTCATGGCGCATGCCTTGTCGCTCGAACGTGCGCCAGCGCCGGTCGATGATCCCGTTGGCAATCGTTTGCGTGCCTTCCGGCGCGCCATTGTACGTGCGCTCGTGGATGCGGCGCGTTTCAGGGCAACGCTGGCGCATGCGCACATCGACAATGCCGACCGCCCAATCGAGGCCGAGAAACGCTGAGTGGCGCCCTGATAATGATTTTCTCCCGCCATGCAGCGAGTACATGGTCTCGACCACATCGCCGGCACGCACGTCAGGCAAGGTCGCGTGAATAGTGACGCGCCCATCGAACACGAGGCGCTCCATGTTGCGCTCGCGGCGCAGCACTTCGAAGAATGCCGTCAGTGCGTATTCGGTGCGTTTACCGTCGCGGATGACGGCGATGCCATGAACTTCGACATGCTCGAACGCCGGATCGAACGTAACGCTGAACTGCGCCGCTTGCTCGGCGCCCGCCATTGCCGTCACCAAATCGGCGCGGCGGTAAAACCAGGCGCGCTCCGGCCCGCACAGATCGATCTGTGAATCGCTCAGCAGTACGCAGATGCCGTTGGCGATGAAGTGAGGGTTGGCGGTGGCGGGCGTATCGTAGGGTTCGAGATCGACCCACGCCGGCACGGGCGCAACTTTGGCGCCCGTAGCAATGTCCCGCTGCGGCGGCGCTTCCTGATCCATGTCCCCCCCTGCGACTAGGCTTATCCCAAGACTTTGCGAGCGACAAAGTCCGATTTCGGCGAGCCTGCAGCGCGCGGCGTCCCTACATACCGGCGGAGGAGATAAACATGCCCGCACGCCCCCAAGACGCCGCCGCTTTCCATGCGCTGCACCAAGATTTGCTCATTCTGCCGAACGCCTGGGACGCCGCATCCGCACGCGTGATCCAGGAAGCCGGCGCCAAAGCGATCGCGACCTCGAGCGCGGCTGTTGCGTGGGCGCATGGCTTTGCGGACGGGCACCACTTTCCGCCCGAGAAATTGGTGACGGTCGTCGAGGAGATCGCGCGGGTGGTGAGCCTACCGATCACGTGCGACGCGGAAGCTGGTTACGCCGATACGCCGGAGGGTGCGGCGGAGAATGTGCGCAGGTTCATCGGCGCCGGCGCTGTCGGCATTAATCTCGAAGACGGCAAGCAGCCGCACGACCTCCATCTTCGCAAGATCGAAGCGATCCGCACCGCAGCTGAGCAGGCAGGCGTGAACCTCTTCATCAACGCGCGCACCGACGTGATCTTGAAACAACTCGTGCCGCCAGAGCAGGCGATCGAAGAAACGCTGAAGCGCGCCGCTGCGATCAAGAACGCTGGCGCCAGTGGCTTGTTTGTTCCGGGCATTGCGAGCGCCGACGATATCGCGGCAGTGGCGCGCGGCGCAGGCTTGCCGCTCAACGTCATGGCTCGCCCCGGCGCGCCAAACGCCGCGACGTTGCGTGAACTTGGCGTCAAGCGTCTCAGCGCTGCGACCGGCACGTTCAATGTTGCGATGGCAGCGCTCACCGCGGCGACAGCGGATTTCCTGGCCTCGGGCAACTCCGAAGCGCTTTGGTCCAAGCGCGGCAATCCGCTCGATTACAACACGCTCTTCACTGCTTGACGCTTCCGGTCATCGCGCGCACCACACGCGCGATGACCGCCACAGCACGCGCACCGCTCTCGGGAAACATGCGCGGCGTATTGTGGATGCTGGCCTCCGCCGTGTGCTTCACGGTGATGACCGTGTGCATCAAGCTGCTAGCGCTCAAGGATTACTCCGAAAGCCAGATGCTGTTCTTCCGCTGTACGGCAGGCGTCATTTTGCTTGCGCCAGCGATGATCCGAGGCGGCTGGGGCGTGTGGGCGACGTCACGTCCGTGGGTCATGGCGCGGCGCTGCATCGGCTCGGCCATCGGCGTGCTGCTGGCCTTCTACGCGTTCGGCAACATGCCGCTCGCCAGCGCCCAATCGCTGTCCTTCGCGCGCTCACTCTTCGTCGTCTTGCTTGCGATGCTTTTGCTGGGTGAAACTGTCGGCAAGTGGCGGCAGGGCGCGCTAATCGTCGGCTTCATCGGCGTTATGGTGATGCTGCGGCCGACGGAGATGGTGTTCAATCTCCCGGCGCTTGCCATTCTGACGTCGGCGCTGCTGATGGCCTACACCGTCGTCACGGTGAAAGATTTGTCGCGCGATCACACAACCATTTCGCTCGTGATCTGGATGAACGCCGCCACGACTGTGTTGGCGCTGCCGCTTGCTTTCCTCGCTTGGCGCACGCCGACTCTCATCGATGCCGGGCTTTTCACCTTGCTCGCGGTTTCGGGCGTCATCGCACAGACCGCGTTCACGACGGGTTTAGCCGCGGGAGAGGCGTCGCTGCTTGCGATGATGGATTATGTCCGCCTTCCGCTGGCTGCTCTTGCCGGCCTCATTGTGTTCCACGAGGTGCTGGATTTCTGGACGATTGTCGGGGCCGCCATCGTCATTGGCTCGACCATCTTCATCACCATGCGCGAAGCCCACATCAACAAGAAACGCGCCCCGCCGCCGCCTAACTAGAGACGAGCGCCGCGCGAGGCATTATATGCGGGCGCATGGCCAAAAAAGACTCGCCCCGTCTCTTCCTCATTGACGGCTCCGGCTACATTTTCCGCGCGTATCACGCGCTGCCGCCGCTGACGCGCGCGAGCGATGGCTTGTCCGTCGGCGCCGTCGCCGGCTTTTGCAACATGCTGTGGAAATTTCTTGAGGAGATGAAGGCGAGCGAGGCGCCGACGCACCTCGCCGTGATTTTCGACAAGAGCGAAGTCACGTTCCGCAACAAACTCTATCCTGAATACAAGGCGCACCGTCCACCGGCGCCGGAAGATCTCGTTCCGCAGTTTCCGCTCATCCGCGACGCGACGCGCGCGTTCAATCTGCCGTGCATCGAGATGGGCGGCTTCGAAGCGGATGATCTCATCGCCACCTATGCGCGCCAAGCGGCCGCCGCGGGCGCCACGGTGAAGATCATCTCGTCGGACAAGGACCTGATGCAGCTCATCGTCGATGGTTCGATTGAACTCTTCGATCCGATGAAAAACCGCGCCCTCGGCTCAGAGGCTGTGATGGAAAAGTTCGGCGTGCCGCCGGACAAGGTGATCGATGCGCAAGCGTTGATCGGCGACAGCACGGACAACGTGCCCGGCGCGCCCGGCATCGGGCCGAAAACAGCGGCGGAGCTTATCAATACGTTCGGTTCGCTCGACTCGATCCTCGAACGCGCCAATGAGATCAAGCAACAAAAGCGCCGCGAGACGCTGATCAATTTCGCCGATCAGATCCGCATTTCGCGCGAACTGGTGACGCTGAAAGACGATGTTGCCGTCGAAGAGAAGTGGGAAGATTTCGGCCTTCGCGAACCGAACGCCGAGATGCTGCTGCAATTCATCGACGCGATGGAGTTCCGCACACTTGGCCGCCGCGTGCGCGAGCACTTCGCCAAGGAAAAGGGCATCCAGATTGTCGCGCAATACGCGGCCGCCGCCGCGCCGACGCAAAGCGGGACAACCGCCAGCACCGGTCTTGTGCGCGAGACGGTCGAAACCGATTTCAAGCGCGACGCCTACGTGACCGTGCGCGATCTGCCGGCGCTCGAAGCATACATCGCCCGCGCCCGCGCAAGCGGTTCTGTTGGCATCGACACCGAAGCTGATGGGATCAACGCCTCCAATGCGACGATTGTGGGCGTGTCACTTTCGCTCGGCGCCAATGACGCCATCTACGTCCCGCTCGCGCATCGCAGCGCGGATTCGCGCGCGGGCGAATTGTTCGCCGCGGAGCAACCGGCAGCGGAAGCGGCGCCAGATGCGGGGCCGCAGATTCCGATCTCCAGTGCGCTCGTTGCGCTAAAGGCGCTGTTGGAAGACAAAAGCGTTCTCAAGATCGGCCTCAACGTCAAATGGGACATCGCGCTCTTTGCCCAGCACGGCATCGCGCTCGCGCCATATGACGATCCGATACTCATCTCTTATGCGCTCTTCGGCGGGCTCGATGCGCATGACAAATCATCGCTTGTTGAAAAGCATCTCGGCCACGGTCTGACGCCGTTTGCCGACATCGCCGGTAAAGGCAAGTCGCAAGTCGCGATCGATCTCGTGCCAATCGAACGCGCCGCCGCGTACTCTTGCGAGCAAGCGGATGCGGCGTTGCGTGTGTGGCGCAAGCTGAAACCCGATCTTGCCCAAGAACGCCTCGTCACTGTGTACGAAACACTTGAGCGCCCGCTCCCGCCAGTCCTGGCGTCGATGGAGCGTGAGGGGGTCAAGATTGATCCGGCGATGCTCTCGCGCCTCTCCGGCGATTTTGCGCAGCGCATGCTGCAATACGAACAGGAGGCGTATGGCCTTGCGGGCCGCGAGTTCAACATGGGCTCGCCCAAACAGCTCGGCGAAATTCTGTTCGACGAAATGAAGCTGCCCGGCGGTTCGAAAACCAAAACCGGCGCCTGGTCCACCGATGCGAGCATCCTCGAAGAGCTTGCCGAAGAGCATGATCTGCCGCGCAAGCTCTTGGACTGGCGCCAACTCTCGAAGCTGCGTTCGACGTACACAGAAGCGCTGCAAGCAGCGGTGAATCCGCACACGAAGCGCGTGCACACGACATACGCGCTGGCCGCAAGCACGACGGGCCGCCTCGCGTCGAACGATCCGAACCTGCAGAACATCCCGATCCGCACCGAAGAAGGCCGCCGCATCCGCGAGGCGTTCATTGCGGAGAAGGGCAATGTCCTCGTCAGCGCCGATTATTCGCAGATTGAACTCAGGCTGCTGGCGCACGTCGCCGACATTCCGCAATTGAAGCAAGCCTTCGCCGATGGCGTCGATATTCACGCGCGCACCGCGTCGGAGATGTTCGGTGTACCGGTGGAGGGGATGCCGAAAGAGATCCGCAACAACGCCAAGGCTATCAATTTCGGCATTATCTATGGCATTTCCGCCTTCGGCCTTGCTCGCAATCTCGGCATCGAGCGCGAAGAGGCGAGCGCGTACATCAAGAAGTATTTCGAGCGCTTCCCCGGCATCCGCGACTATATGGAAGAGACTAAAACCTTCGCGCGCGCTAATGGCTACGTGAAAACCATCTTCGGCCGCCGCATCTGGGTCAAAGGCGTGCAATCTAAGAACGGCCAAGAGCGCCAGTTCGGCGAACGCCAAGCCATCAACGCCCCGCTCCAAGGCGCTGCCGCCGACATCATCCGCCGCGCCATGGTGCGCCTGCCCGATGCGCTCGCGCGATCAGGGCTGAAAGCGCGCATGCTGCTGCAAGTGCACGATGAATTGGTGTTCGAAGCGCCAAAGCACGAAGCAGATGCGCTCTGCGCATTGGCGCGCACCGTCATGGAAGGCGCGCCGGAGCCCGCCGTACAGCTCAGCGTGCCGCTAACGGTCGAAGCGAAGGCGGGCGCGACTTGGGGTGCGGCGCACTAAACGTTGCGATGCAGTCAAATCCCGCGCATGCTTCAGCACATGAAGCACTCGATCGCCGCCGCCTTACTGGTTTTTGCGCTCGCCGCCTGTTCACCGCCCGCGGCGGAAGCGCCGCCGCCTGCGGCGGAGACGCCTACGCCCGCGGCGGACGAGCAGACAGCCGGCGGCGGCCAAGCGATGTTCATGGCGCCGTCGGGTAACATTGCGTGCGTCTACACGCCGGCAGGCGGGACGGATGTGTATCAAACCGCTGACGGCGCAGCCGAGCTTTCATGCGATCGCAACGAGCCCGAGTACGTGCGCATTGTGATGTCCGAACTTGGCGCAGCGCAGATCGTCCCGACGGACGAGCGCAGCTGCTGCAGCGGTGAGGTCATTCCCTATGGCGAGCGCTGGATCGATGGCCCGTTCATTTGCGACGTCAGCGAAGCCGGCGTGCGCTGTTCAAGCACGGAAGGCCACGGCTTCACGCTGAGCCGCACGCAAGCCGACGTACGCTAGGCGTTTCGAACGCCCGCGAGAGGCGCCACCTTTTCAACATCTTTCGCGTTGTTCGGATGCGCTCTCACTTTCCAGAGAGCGGGCGCTATCGCTGCTCTAGAAGTTGTTTTCTTTAGCCCCATTGACGGCTAAGAAGGCCGGGACCAATTCATTACGGGTTAGTCAGGAACGCACGGACACACATGGCCACGATCGCCCTTGTCGATGATGACGAGAACATTCTCGCCTCTCTGAAAGTTCTGTTCGAGAGCGAAGGCTACACGGTGCGCACCTATACGGATGGGGCCACCGCGCTTGCCGCGCTGTCGGAGACGCCGCCGGACATCGCCATTCTGGACATCAAGATGCCGCGCATGGACGGCGTCGAGGTGCTGCGCCGCTTGCGGCAAGGCTCAAACCTGCCGGTCATCTTCCTGACATCGAAGGATGACGAGATGGATGAGGTGGTCGGCTTCAATGTCGGCGCCGACGATTACATCTCGAAGCCGTTCTCCCAACGCCTGCTGAGCGAGCGCGTCAAAGCGCTGCTGCGCCGGACGCGCGCCGGCACGCCGGGCGCTGAGCCAGTTGGTGATAAGAAGCCGATCGTGCGCGGGGAGCTGACTCTCGATCCCAATCGGCACGCCTGCACCTGGAAGGGCGAAGCGGTTCGCCTTACGGTGACGGAGTTCCTAATCCTCCAGGCGCTGGCGCAGCGCCCGGGTTACGTGAAAAGCCGCGACCAATTGATGGACGCGGCCTATGATGACCAGGTCTATGTCGACGATCGAACCATCGACTCGCACATCAAGCGGCTCCGCAAGAAGTTCCGCGACATCGACGGCGACTTCGACGCCATCGAAACCCTCTATGGCGTTGGTTACAGGTATAACGAAGTCTGATGGCTGGCGGGCGTTCGCGCGTTCGCGCATCGCCCGCATCATCTTCATCTGGAACTTCGCCGGCCTTCTCGTCCTGATCGTCGGCGTGTTGCTGATGACCGAAATGCGCGCCGGGCTCACCGAAGCGCAATTCAACAACATGCGCACACAGGGCGAGCTGATCACCAATCTGCTGATCGAGACTGGCACCGTTGAGGGCGATCCCTATCCGTATGTGAACGAAGACGCGGTGCGGCTGGTTCTGCACCGCATTTTGCCGCCCGTCGCTGAAGGCGCGCGCGCCGGCGTTGGCCGTCCGCGCGTGCGCATGTTCAGCCCAGATGGCCGCACCATCGCTGATAGCGATGTCATGTATGACAGCATGGAAGAAGCGCCGCTGCCCGGTATCGGCGA
>LNFM01010935.1_pt1 | contig 15602 bp, 16 predicted proteins | sample 596031 | NCBI WGS metagenome assembly LNFM01 (sample SAMN04254537, study PRJNA301005) | activated carbon metagenome | isolation source: dual media filters at the Ann Arbor, Michigan drinking water treatment plant | place: USA: Ann Arbor | reverse complement strand
TCGTGCTGCTGGCGCCGTCATGGGGCGGCATGATCAACGGCATCATGACGCTGTCGGGCGCGTGGCATAAGTTGCGTACCGACCCGGTGCTGCGTTTCCTCGTCGTCTCCGTGTCCTTCTACGGCATGTCGACGTTCGAGGGTCCGATGATGTCGATCAAGACGGTCAACGCGCTGTCGCACTACACGGACTGGACCATCGGCCACGTGCACTCTGGCGCGCTCGGCTGGGTGGCCTTCGTGTCGATGGGCTGTCTGTACTACCTGATCCCGCGTCTGTACGGCCGCGAGCTGTACAGCCTGCGGCTCGTTGAAACCCACTTCTGGGTCTCGACGCTCGGCATCGTGCTCTACATCACCTCGATGTGGGTCGCCGGCATCATGCAGGGCCTGATGTGGCGCGCGGTCAATGACGACGGCACGCTGACCTACGCGTTCATCGAGACCGTGAAGGCCATGCATCCGTTCTACATCATCCGGCTGCTCGGCGGCGCGATGTTCCTCGTTGGCACTTTGATCATGTGCTACAACATCTACCGCACGGTTGCCAACGCGAGCCCGGTCAACGCACCGGTCCCCGTCCCCGCTGCTGCACATTGAGGTAAAGCATCATGGCAACCTTTCACGAGAAAATTGAGAAGAACATCGGCCTGATGATCATCCTCGTCGTGCTGACGGTCAGCGTCGGCGGTCTGGTGCAGATCGTGCCGCTGTTCTTCATGCACTCGACTACCCAGCCGGTCGAAGGCGTCAAGCCCTACACCCCGCTGACGCTCAGCGGGCGCGACATCTATGTCCGCGAGGGCTGCTACCTGTGTCACTCGCAGATGATTCGCCCGTTCCGCGCGGAGACCGAACGTTACGGTCACTACTCGCTGGCCGGCGAATTCGTCTACGACCGCCCGTTCCAGTGGGGTTCCAAGCGCACCGGACCGGATCTGGCGCGTGTCGGCGGCCGCTACAGCGACGAATGGCATCGCGTGCATCTGAACAATCCACGCGACGTGGTGCCGGAATCGATCATGCCGTCCTATCCGTGGCTGGCGACAACGCAGCTGCCAACCGATGACATCGAGGCCAAGATGCGGGCGCTGCGCAAGGTCGGCGTGCCGTACACCGACGAAGAAATCGCAGCAGCGCCCGCGGCGATCAAAGGCAAGACCGAGATGGACGCGGTGGTCGCCTATCTGCAGGGGCTCGGCACCGCGGTGAGGTTCAAGCGATGAGCAACGAAATCCTCAGCACCATTTTTTCCACGTGGACGGTGGTCGTCTGTGTGCTCATGGCCGGTATCGGCCTGTGGGCCTGGAGCGGCGCGCGCAGCGCCGAGTTCGAGTCGGCAGCGCGACTGCCGCTCGAAGCAGACGACGAACTGGCAGATTAAACGAGAATTTCGGAGTAGACCGTCATGGCTGATTTCACGAGCGGCGGCTGGAGCCTTTACATCACGATCGTCACGATCGTGAGCCTGATCGCCCTGTTCTTTCTGGCGTGGAAACTCTCGGCACGCCGTACCGACAGCGGCCCGGTGGAAACCTCGGGTCACGTGTGGGACGAAGATCTGGAGGAGTACAACAATCCGCTGCCGCGCTGGTGGCTGAACATGTTCTACCTGACCATCATCTGGGCCGGTCTGTACCTGATTGCCTATCCCGGCCTCGGCACCTACAAGGGCTTGCTGGGCTGGACGCAGCAGGATCAGTACGAAACCGAGATGGCGGCCGCCGAGGCGAAGTACGCGCCGCTGTTCGAGAAGTTCGCAAGCGCCGACCTGGCGCAGGTCGCACAGGATCCTGAAGCGCAGAAGATCGGCGGCCGCCTGTTCTCGACCTACTGCACGACCTGCCACGGCTCGGACGCCGGCGGCGCGCGCGGCTTTCCGAATCTGCGCGACGGCGACTGGCTGTACGGTGGCGAGCCGGCGATGGTCAAGACCTCGATCCTCAACGGTCGCCAGGGCGCGATGCCGGCATGGGGCGCTGTCATCGGTGCCGACGGCGTGAAGCAGGTCGCCGCCTATGTCGAGAAACTGTCCGGCCGCGCCACCGACGACGCCGCAGCTGGCCAGGGCCAGCAGCTGTACCAGACCAACTGCGTGGCCTGCCACGGGCCGGACGGCAAGGGCAACCCGATGATGGGTGCACCGAACCTGACTGACGACATCTGGCTCTACGGCGGCAGCACCGAGAAGATTGCCGAGTCGATCGAGAAAGGTCGCAACGGCGTGATGCCGGCGCATGGCGAGCTGCTCGGCGAGGCCAAGGTCCACCTGCTCGCCGCCTACGTGCTGAGCCTGCAGGGCAGCGCGGCAGCGCATTACGAAGACTGAACAGGAAAGAGCGCACGCCATGCCGCTGTGGGACAAGACAGGCTGGATACCAGCGCCGCAGCGGGTGGCGGCCGTGCTCTGGATCACCTTCCTGATGGCAGGCATCGCCACCGGTGCCTTCTTCAGCGCCATCGATCCTTTCGAGCTGAAGTACTGCGTGAGTTTCCCGGAAGTCAGCCGCATCGGGGCCTACACCATCGGCTTCCTGCTGTTCTGGCTGCTGTCGGCCAGTTCGGCGCTGATCGCCGTGTTCTTCGTCTATCCGGGTCCGCCTGGGCAGCCCTCTTCAGCGGCGAGTGAATTGCCACCGAGCGCCCGGCCGTGAATACCTTCGAACCAGGCCCGACGACGCCAGTCCCCACCCCGGCCCCGACGCCGACGCCGACGCCGACGAAAGCACCGGCGCAGGACATCGACGATGCGCTGTACGAAAAGCGCCAGAAGATTTATCCGCGCGAAGTGCACGGCATTTTCGCCACCGCGCGCGTGGCCGCCGCCACGGTGCTGCTCGGCATCTTTTACCTGTTGCCATGGGTGCAGTGGGACGGCCGGCAGGCCGTGCTGTTCGATCTGCCGGCACGCAAGTTCTACCTGTTCGGACTGACGCTGTGGCCACAGGACTTCCTGTACCTGACCTTCCTGCTGATGCTCGCGGCCTACAGCCTGTTCTTCTTCACGGCGCTGGCCGGACGCTTGTGGTGCGGTTACGCCTGCCCGCAGACGGTGTGGACCGAATCCTTCCTGTGGATCGAGCGCCTGATCGAAGGCACGCGCCAGCAGCAGATCAAGCTCGACGAGTCGAAGATGAGCCTGCGGAAGTTCCGCCTGAAGGCGACCAAGCACTCGATCTGGATCGTGTTCTCGCTGTTCACGGGCTTCATGTTCGTGTCGTATTTCACGCCGACGCGCGAGCTGGCCGTGAGCCTGACGCGGCTCGATCTGGGCCCATGGGAATGGTTCTGGCTGCTGTTCTACGGCTTTGCCACTTACGGCAACGCCGGCTTCATGCGCGAACAGGTCTGCAAGTACATGTGTCCGTACGCGCGCTTCCAGAGCGCGATGTTCGACAAGGACACACTGATCATTTCCTACGACGAAAAGCGCGGCGAGCCACGCGGTTCGCGACGCTCGAACGTCGATCCGCGCGCGCAAGGGCTCGGCGACTGCATCAACTGCACGATGTGCGTCCAGGTCTGCCCGACCGGCATCGACATCCGCAAGGGCCTGCAATACGAGTGCATCGGCTGCTCGGCCTGCATCGACGTCTGCAACGACGTCATGGACAAGATGAAGTATCCGCGGGGGCTGATCCGCTATACGACGCAGCACGAACTCGACGGCGGCAAAACGCACGTCCTGCGTCCCCGCATCGTCGTTTACGGGGTGATTCTGGTGCTCCTGTGCGGCCTTTTCGGCTGGCGGCTGTCGCAGCGTCTGCCGATCGGGCTCGACGTGCTGCACGATCGCAATCAGCTCTATCGCGAGGCCGCCGGCAAGATCGAGAACGTCTACCTGCTGAAGGTGATGAACAAGGACGATCGGATGCATCGCTACGCGCTGTCGGTCAGCGGCATCGATGAACTCGAAGTGGCGGGCGAGAACCCACCGATCGAAGCCGCCGGCGGTGCCATCGTGAACTACCCCATCGCTGTGCGTGCCGAGGAAGACGATCTTCCCGGGCGCAGCACACCCGTTCGTTTCACGCTCACGGCGGTCGATGATCCCAATCTCACGGTCACCGCCGAAGCCAAATTCCTGGGACCGTTACCATGATCGAAGACAGCACCCGCAAACTGCCGTGGCATCGCGAACCGCTCGTGTGGCTCGTGATCGCCTTTCCGCTGGCGGCCGTGATCGGCGGCTTCGCCACGCTCTATCTTGCCATCCAGTCATGGGACGGGCTCGTCGTCGACGACTATTACAAGAAAGGGCTCGAAATCAACAAGACCCTCGCGCGCGACGAAGTCGCGGTGCAGGGAGGCTTCGTCGCCAGTGTCGTTGTCGAACGGGACACGGTAACGGTCAGGCTATCGAGCACGCGCGGCTCGGCCCTGCCGCCGGTGATCAAGGTTGCGTTCATTCATGCAACGCGCGCCGGCCTCGATCGCGAGCTTGAAATCCCGTCCGCCGGCCTCGGCCGTTACTCGGCCCCGATCGGCGACCTGCCCGCCGGCCACTGGCATGTCCACATCGAAACCCCCGAGTGGCGACTGATCGAGCAGATCCAGCGCTGAGGCGCTGTGCATCAATCGGGTCTGTCCTGCCAAGCGCAGGCGGAAGAACAGTCGCGGCGTGCGGCGCTGCCCGCCGGCCAGCTGTGCACATCCGCCGCTCCTCGCGAGGCGCGCACGTCTCGCGCACCGAGTGGCGGCCTTACCCGGGTCTTCGGCAAAGCATGGGGGTGCAGCCGGCGCACGTCCGCCGTCAACGGGCGGGATCATCGACGCCACAGTCGACGACGCCGGCCTGGCGCCTGCAGAACTCGCGGGTCGGTTCGCTGAAGTGAGATGGCCGGAACGACGGGCGCCCGTTGCGTTGAATGGCTGAGCGCAGATCAACGACGGCCAATGTGGCAGCAGCCGGACGGTGGTGTCGGGCGCGCCGGCTACGACTCAGCGCGCATTCGAGCGATAGAGGGATGTCATCGAACGCCTCGACACCGGCGCATTCGGCAGCGCCGTCACGGGTGGCAAGCCCCCTGACCATCGGTCTCTGCGCTCAGCGACTCAGCCGGTCGCCTCGCCGTCTTCCTCGCGGGCGAGTGCCTGACGCACGGACTGCGCAACGACGGCATCGTCGAGCGGTGCTTCGAGCACGTCGGTTGCACCGTATCGGATGGCCTGCACTGCCGCCTGGATGGCGTGCATCGGGACGGTCATGATGGTCGGCAGGCGCAGCCCACGGGCGCGGACCTCGTCGATGAAATCGACCCCACTCATCTCCTCGAGGTCGTGGTCGACGAGCAGGACGGTGCGGCGCGGCGGGGTCATCGATGCAATCGCCGCGCGGGCGCTTGCGTAGCCGACCACGCGATGCCCGCGCGCTTCGAGCGCGTCGACCAGGCGACGCCGTTGTGACGGATCCGCATTGACGACGACGACGGTCGTCAATGCCTCGGGGTCAGCCCGCCGGGTGATGGCGTCGGTATCGAACATGGTCCCGCGTCAGGCGTGGGACACGCCGAGCGAGCGCCCTTCGTGCGCCAGTTCGTTCAGCGCGTCGAGCGAGACGATGCGCACGAAGCGGCGATCGACTTCCAGCACCCCGCGACGCTGCAGGTCCGTGAACAGGCGGCTGATGGTCTCGACGGCCACCGCGAGGTAATTCGCGATTTCCTGACGGGACATGCTGAGGTTGAACTCGGTGCGCGAGCAGCCACGGGCCGCGAAGCGGTTCGAGATGAAGAGCAGGAAGGTGGCGAAGCGGGCCTGGGCCGACTTCTGCCCCAGCAGCAGCGCATGGCTCTGCTTGTCGATCAGCTGCATCGCCGCGGAGCGCATCAGTTCGTTCCACAGCGCCGGCACCTCGACTGCGACCGCAGCCAGGCGGGCGTAGGGAATGCTGCACACGGCGGTCGTTTCGAGCGCCACGGCCGAACTCTGGTGCATGTCGCCGGCAATGGCGTCAAAACCGAGCAAATCCCCGGGGAAATGGAAGGCGACGGTCTGTTCGCAGCCGTCTTCGCTGTCGATGTACGCCTTCACCGACCCCGAACGCACGATGTACAGGGACTTCAGTTCGTCGCCCTGGCGGAACAGGTGGGCGCCCCGACGCAGCGGTCCGCTGCAGACCAGGTTCTTGGCGGCCTGGGTGCGGGTCTCGGGTTCGAGCACGCGCGCCACACAGAATTTCGACCACCGGCAGTTGCCACAGGTCGCGTTGAGCGGTGGGAAGCTGATGATGTTGTTGTCGGCCATTTGAGATTCCCCAAGTTGGATGCACGTTGTGGGGAGAACTCTAAGGGTCGACCGCCTGTAGCGATATTCGCGATCCCGCGTACAGCGCCTGCGGGTTCTACGTAAGGGGAATTACGTATTCAGGAAGTCGTCAGTCGGTGGTTGGCGTCACGCGACGCCGAGCTTGGCGGCCATGCCGACCAGTTCGGCGAGCGACCGGGCCCCCGTCTTGTGCATCACCTTGGCGCGATGAATCTCGACCGTCCGCTCGCTGAGGCCGAGTTCGATAGCAATGACCTTGTTCGCCTGCCCGCGCGCGATTCTCAGCATCACTTCGTGCTCGCGCGGCGTGAGTCCGGCGAAGCGCTCCCTGATATGCACGGCCTCGTCGTCGGCGCGGCGGCGCGCGCGATCGACCTCCAGCGCCTGGTAAATGCGGTCGAGCAGTTCCTGATCGCGGAAGGGTTTCTCGATGAAGTCGATCGCGCCTTCGCGCATCGCGTGCACGGCCATCGACACATCGCCGTGGCCGGTGATGAAAATGATGGGCAGCGGATAGCCGCGCTGCTTGAGCTGTTGCTGCAGTTCGATGCCACTCATGCCCGGCATGCGGATGTCGAGCACGAGGCAACCGCAGGCGTCGGGCTGCAGCTTCTGGAGGAACTCGGTTGCCGACTCGAAAGTGGCGACCGTCAGCGACATCGATTTCAGCAGCAGCGCCAGCGAACTGCGCACGGCCGCATCGTCGTCGATCACGAATACGACAGGATTCTCATCGCTCATCACAGGGCTCCCGCGCTTACCCGACAACGACCGGCAGCGCGATGATGAAGCGCGCGCCGCCGTGCGCGTTCGTTTCATACTTCAGCGTGCCGCCGTGGGCCGCGACTATCGACTGACTGATCGACAGCCCCATGCCCATGCCATCGGACTTGGTCGTGAAAAACGGATGAAACAGCCGGTCGCGGGCCGCCGGCGCCACGCCCGGCCCCCGGTCATCGAACGACAGCAGATGCATGCCGCCCTGTTCCCGGCTCGCAATTTCGATGACACGGGCATCAGCCGCGGTATCGCGCATGGCGTCGATTGCGTTGCGGATCAGGTTCAGACAGACCTGCTGCAGCTGCACGGGGTCGACGAGCACGGACGGCGGTGAGGGCTGGAGGTTCAGTTCGACACGCACGCCCGCCTCACGCGCGTCGCCGGCGGCGAGTTCCAGCACCGAACGGACGATTTCGTTCAGGTCCGCGTACTCCTTGTTGCTTTCACGCTTGGTGACGAAAGCGCGGATGCGACGCACCACCTGCCCGGCCCGCAGTGCCTGTTCGGCAATCTGGGTACAGGCTTCCTGCAGCGTCGCGATGTCCATCTGATCCGTGCTCAGCAGCCGTCGACAGGCCTGTGCGTGGTTGGCGATGGCGGTCAGCGGCTGATTGATTTCGTGCGCAATCGCGGACGCCATTTCACCCAGCGTGGTCAGACGCCCGACATGGGCCAGGTGTTCTCGCGCCTGTCGCGCGACCTCTTCGCTGCGAACCTTCTCGGTGCGATCGATCACCATGCCGACGATCAGCGGCGAGGCACCGGCGCGGGCCACGAGGCCGATGTGCAGGGCGACATCGAGCACCACTTCGTCCTTGCGACGCATCCGCAATTCAGCGACCCGCTCGGTGCCGGCACCGTTCGTCAGGTCCGTGACCATCGCGGTCAGCTGGCGGTAGTCGTCGCCTGACAGCAGGCGGATGAACGACATGCCGGCCAGTTCACCCGGGTCGTATCGCAGCAGCCGGCGCAAGGCCGGGTTGCCGGCCTGAATGATACCGGGCAGTTCGGCGGTGAAGATGCCGATGGGGACATTGTCGACGACTTCCCGCAACTCGTCCTCGCGCGCGCGGATGGTGTCTTCCATCCGCTTGCGTTGCGTGAGGTCGCGCACGAAGCCCACGTACTTGCGGCCTTCCGAGCTCGCCACCTCGCCGACCGCGAGATCCATCGGGAACAGTTCGCCGTTGCGCCGCCGGCCGACCAGTTCGCGCCCGATGCCGATGATCTGGCGGCGACCGGTCTGGTGGTAGGTATCGAGATGGGCATCGTGTCGCGATGCGTCACCCTGTGGCATCAGCATCGTGATGTTGCGCCCGATCACATCGCCCGTCGCATAGCCGAAGATGCGTTCCGCTGCCGGGTTGAAGACCTCGACCAGTCCACGCTCGTCGATCAGCACGACGCCATCGACGGCAGCCTTGATCAGGCCTTCATATTTCGCGGCCAGATCGCGCGCGGAGCGCGCAGAGTCGTCATCAGGGGTCATCGGGTGATTTCCGGTAGCTGGCGACAAGGGTAATGACCACGAACGGGGGCGGCAAGCGTCGGTGGACGGCGGCGTAAGGACAACTACCTACTGTGCTGGCGCAAGCTGAAGCGTCATCATTCACCTGTCCGTGCGTCGCGGCCCGCTGCTGGTGTGGCCTGGCAAACATCAACCCGTGACCGCAGGCGGACAGACGGGGTCTCCGCGAGTCGCGCCCTGGCAGCGCCTGCGCTGGCTCCAAACGGCAATGATTTTCCGAGGGGGTGACGCATGGCTTTCCCGATGCGCAAAATCCTGGTGCCCATCGACGGCTCGACGGGTGCGACACAGGCGGCGGCCTATGCCGGCGAACTGGCACGACTGGCCCACGCGAGCGTCGCGCTGTTGCGCGTTCACAGTCCCGAAATCTACCAGCTCAGCGTGCTGTCCGAGATTCCACCGCTGACGGATTTCGAATACCTCGAAGTCATGGAAAAGCAGATGAACGATCCCGACAAGGATCCGGCTTTCGCGAGCGCGCAACAGGCCCTCGGGACGGTCGACGCCGGCGTGTCACGCCATATCGTCTGGGGCCAGCCGGCCGAGGTGATCTGCGATTTCGCGCGTGAGCAGGCCATGGATCTGATCGTCATCGGATCCCGCGGCCGCTCGGCATTCGCGGCGCTGGTCCTGGGCAGTACGAGTTCGCAGGTGCTGCATCACGCACCGTGTGCGGTGACAGTAGTGCGCTGAAGCGCCCGGCCAGGGAACCGGCGCCCGGGCCGCGCGTCGAGCAAGCGCAGATCCCGGCACGGCGCGAACATCGGGACTTCATCTACGACAGGCCACTGGAGATGCCCGTGGTGTTTCGAAATCCGAATCCAGCCACGGAGGACACGAAGGGCACGGAGGAAGAAAAATTCGAGGGGCGCCGCCGAGGCGCTCCTGCCAGGCCGGGCGATCTCATGGCGGAAATTTCCCATCAATTCTTGTCTTTCTTCGCGCTCTCCGTGGCTAAATTCCCCGTTGATTGAGGCATAAAGCACGCATCTGCGCCTCATTCGCCGTGTTGCCATGCTGCGGCGCAGCCATCGTGGTCACGGGTCCCGGACCCGGCCCTGTCTCGGGTCGACGCTCGCCCCGACGCATGCCTGACCGCCCGGACGCGCTTCGTCGGTACCGCCGTGCGTGGCACACTGACGCCAAAACAAGATCGCATTGAGGGGTCATGAAGCTTTTCCGCAGCCGCGCGCCTGGCCTGTTTGCCGGGGCCCGGGAGCGGCGTGCACGCAGGGCGGCACACGCCAATCGCACACCACGACCGGGTTGCGCGCAATGAGCGCTGCCAGGCCTTCCCTGCTCGCGCGCTCGCGCATGGACACGCACGTCGAACAGGCCGTGATCCGGCTGCTGCTCACGGGGGCCGTGATCGGCGCACTGTTGCTGCATCTCGACCTGCCACTGTCGCACGCGCTCGCTGCCTGCGAGTGCCTGCCTCTGCTGTTCGGTTACGTGCCGGCGGGTGGACTGCTGCTGGCGTGGTCGCTGGCCCTGAAGCGCGGCTGCGCACGCACACGCAGCCTGCCTCTGCGACTCGGCGTCGCGCTCGTCACCGATGTCTTCGTGGCCGCAGGCTTCACCGCGCTCGGCGGCCAGTACGCACCGATTTCACTGCCGGTGTTTCTCGCGATCATCGTCGGCTATGGCTGGCGGTTCGGGACGGGCTACGGATTCGCTGCCAGTGTGCTGGGCCTCGTGGCCTTTTCGGTCGCGCGGATGATGAACCCGCTGTTCGAGCCGGGTGCGGCGGTCACCGTCGGTTACTACATCTGTTTCATCGCCGTTCCGCTGTACCTGTTGCAGGTTCAGCGCGCGCCCGTGCACGCGCCGGCGATGGTCGACGCCCCGCTGCCGACCCCGGGAAATGCGGCACCGGCGGACACCGGCACCACGCCACAGGGTGATGACGATGAACATCTGCTGCACGAAGCGCTGGTCGACGAGCTGCGCGCCACCTGCGTCGACGACCTGATGTGGCAGGTGCTGGTCAGTCAGTTCGAGCAGGAAGTGGAAAGCCTGCTCGGCCAGTTGATGGTGGCCGTCGTCAATCGGGACGAACCTGCCTGTCGCTCGGCGCTGCATCGGCTGCGCGGTGCCGCGGGCACGATCGGCGCAGTGCAGCTCGAAGAAGCCTTCAGTGCGCTGGAGCGCCAGGCACCCGCCGCTCCCTGGTCATCCACGATTGCCGGGTGTCGGCAGCTCGCAGCCCGCACGGTGCGCCGACTCAGGGCGACGACCTGATTCTGCCTGCGCCGGTGCGCCTGACGCGCCTGCAGCCGAGCGCAGCCAGGGCCGTGATCATCAGCGGCAGCGCGGCCGGCACCGGTACTGGTGCCACCCCGAAGTTGCCGGATTCGCTCGCGATATCGACACCCTCGATCACGTCGCCGGCAAGCGTCGTCACCGTCAGCTTGATGAGGGCCGTGTTGCTGAAGTCCGCAAGCAGACTGGCACCGGCGTCGACGCGCGAGACGGAGAAGAACAGTGATGAGCTCAGATCGAACACGGCATCGCCGCTGAACTGGAAGCTGATCGGCAACACGTCGTCGACGATGGTCGCGTTCGTGGTGTAAGCGCGCGACTGCGTGGCGCTGAGCCTGTCTTCGGGGGCAATCGTCAGCAGCGCGTTGACCCGGCCGTTCGTGCCATCGACATCGAGTACGCCATCGATCACCATCGCGGCCGTCACGATGTACGGATCGGCGGAAGGTGCGGTGATCGTGATGGTGTCGCGCACCGTGGCGTTGGCAGACAGCACTGCCACCTCGAAATTACCAAGCGCCCCGCCGCCGCTGTTGTTGATGGACCCGAACACCTGCAGCTTCGGGGTCGCGATATCCGCCGTCGCCGCATAGCGCCACAGACCGGCCTCTTCATCCGCGACTGACACGATCGTTCTGGGGATCGGCGATCCGGCAGCGGTATCGGTCAGAATCGAACCAGTCGGCGGCGCCAGCTCGGGGCTGGCCCGGCCATTGGCTGTGATGGTCGAAATGGCGTGCGCGCCGGACGACAGCAGCAACGCTGCGCACAGCAGGCCTGCGCGCCCGAAAATGACCTGATTCATGATGGTTCCCTCGCTTCCCTGTTCCAGTCCTTCTGGAACCTGCGTTGAACGCGCGGGCCTTCCACCCGCTCCCTTGTCATCATGTAGCGCCTCGACCCCGGCCGTCGTCAACGGGCGGGTGGGGCCAATAGCGTGAAGAATTTCCGGTTTCGGGGGCGCGTCACGGCGCCGGCCGAAGCCGCGTCGTCACGGATCCGGGCGTCGACGGGGATTCATGCAGCAGGCGCAACCGCGCGGCATCCTGACGTTCGTAGGCCTCGCGCTCCATCGGATGTCGCCGATCCTGGCAGCCGCCGCAGGCCATCATGTCGCGCACGTAGTCGCACTTGAAGCCACGCTCACCGCGGTTCGCGAATTGCCGCACGTGCTCGAGCTCGTGCGCGATGATTTCGGCGAGGCCGTCGACGCTCAGGCCCTGCAAGCCATCGTCGAGGTAGAGCCGTTCGGGTCCGGGGACCATGCCCGTCCCCTGCATCAGCGGACAGAATGTGATCTCGAGGGTCTCGAACTCCGCCACCGTGGCGAGGCCGGTAGCCTGCAGGCGATGACGCGCCGCGTCGATCCGCGCGTGCGCGGCGGCAGGCGACGTGTAGTGGGCGCAGCGGATGATGACGGTCATCGCGATCAGATCGAAGGCGTCGGCGCAGTCGAAGGATTCGGCGGGCACCGGGGCTTGCTGCGCCGTCGCGCCTGACGGGCACACGACAGCGAGCAACAGGCACAGGAGATCACGCGCCCCCGCGCGCCGCAGACAGCTGGTGCGCTTCAAGAACCTGTCACCCGGTCCCGCCCGTCACCAGCGCCAGACGACGCGCGGCCGTGGCGGCCACATCGACTGCGAGAGATTCGTCATCGACCTCGCCGCTGAACACGACGCCCTCGAGCGTTTCCCACCGCTCGAGCACGTCACGCCGCACGCGCTGCGGATCGCGCGCGAGCGGGCTGCCATAGCCACCGCCGCCAGCATCGACGCCGCGTATCCACTCGCCGGCTTTCAATGTGCAGATCGTGACGCCAGGCAGCTTCTCTTCAGCGCCATTGAGAAGAATCTTCCACGTCTCCGCTGGCGGCCCATCCTGGCCGCCGCGCACACCGCGCGGGGCATTGACCTGCCCGTCGCATGACACGACGATTGTCATCGCGTCACGCCGCGGTCCGTAGACCACCTCAACGCCCGGACCGCCGCGGAACGTGCCTGCGCCCGCGCCGCCGCGCGCGACGCGCATGGACCGATACAGCATCGGAAACTTTGATTCGTCCACTTCCACACTGCCCCGATAGATCACGCCACAGGCAACCGGCAAACCAAAATTCAACCAGCCGTCTGTCGCCGGCGTTGCCGGCCCCCCGTTCGCAATCATCCACTCCTGATTGATGTAGGCGCCATCTCGCCGCCAGTCATAGCCTGAAATCACGGCGGCGCCAGCGCCCATGCCCATCGCCCCTTCGGCGTTCCCATAACCCTCGCCGACCTGTGCAAATGCGGCCTGCACGGCGTTCACGATTCGATCGCCGATGTTGGTCGTTGCCATTGAACAACTGTGTGGAAATTCCGGAATACCAGTTACACAGCCCTGGCGCAGCTTGACGTTGATGCGGGCAAAACTTCCCGCGTTGTGCGGAACGTCCGGGTCGATGCAGTTGAACACGCCGCACATTGCGTTGGACGTTGCGCAAGCGACGGATTCGTTCAGTCCGAACGCAATATTGTCTGCATTGTGTGTCAGGTCGACTTCAATTCGCCCCGCCGCCGGGTCGACCTCGATGTCGACGCGAATTGGCAGACCGTCGGGCAGCAGCGGCGGCAACGGATCGTAGACGGAGGTACTTGTCCAACGTCCAGCCGGCATGCGCCGGATCGCCTCTACCGTGCGACGCTCGGAATAGGCGAACCACGCCTCGACGAACGCTTTAAGCATGTCGACGCCGTAGCGCTTGGTCAACTCAATCAGTCGGCGTTCACCGATGCGTGCGGACCCGATAGACGCAAGGTAATCGCCATACCACTGTTCCGGCACGCGGATGCGGCGACGACACATGCGGATGATGTCATCCACATGTTCATAGTTTCGCTGCACGCGCACACATGGAAAAATCAGCGCGCCCTCCTCGTAGACATCGCGCGCGTTGGCGAAATAGGTGCTCGGGATCGAATTCCCGCAGTCGGCCTGATGGGCTTTCGCGCAGGCAGTGAACAGGTGCTGACCGTCGATGAACACGGGCACCATGTACATGTGATCGGCCGGATGTGAATTGCCGAGATAGGGATCGTTGTGCAGGAAGGCGTCGCCCGGTCCCAGATCGGCATGAAGTTCGCACATTGCGGCAGTCTGGAGACTGGATCCGAAGATATGCACTGGCGCGCCTTCGGCCGCACACAGCAGCCGATTGTCGCCGGTCACGATCGAACAGGAGAAGTCGCGCACCACCGCGAGCACCGCCGAACGCGCCGTTTTCAACAGCGTGTTCGTCATCTCGCGCACGATGGCGTTCAGGCGGTTCGCCAGCACCGCCATCAGGATCGGATCGAAGTCGCCGCCCGGCGTGGTCGTTCTGCTCATCACAGTCCTCCTGCGCCCGGCGCCGTCAGCGTCCCCGGGCGTGTCTGATGCCCGGGGACGCGCTGGCTCAGCCAGCCAGTGCCTTGCGTCGCGCCAGCGTCGCCGCCTCGTCGATCGCGAGCGTGTCGTCACCGACACTGCCCGTCAGCACCACACCATAGATGTCGTTGGCGCGCGCCGACGTTTCCCAGCGTTCGATGACGTCACGGAGCACGCGCTTCGGATCGCGCTCGAGCGGATTGCCATAGCCACCGCCGCCCGCATCGACGCCGCGTATCCACTCGCCCGGCTCCAGCCGGCATTCGACGACTCCGGGCAGCTTCTCCTGTGATCCGTCCGCCTTGATCTTGTACGTGGCCGCCGCCGGGCCCGCCTGACCGCCGCGCACACCCTGAGGCGGATGCACCTGGCCGTCGCAGGACACGACGATCATCATCGGATCCTTGCGCGGCCCGTAGATCACTTCGGACCCCGGCGCACCGCGCATGCGGCCCGCGCCGCCACCGCCCGGGATGACCTTCAGCTGCTTGACCAGGATCGGGTACTTCGACTCGTCGACCTCGACGCTGCCGCGATACATCAGGCCCGCCGCGACCGGCAGCCCGTATCGGTCTCGGGCGTCGCCGGCCCGCCGTTCGTCAGCAGCCACTCCTGGTTGATGAACGGCCCGTTGCGGCGCCAGTCCATGCCGGAGATCACGGCCGCGCCGGCGCCCATGCCGATCGAGCCCTCGGCGAGCCCGTGCCCATCGCCGATCGCGGCGAACGCGGACTGCGTGACGTTGACGATGCGGTCGCCGATGTTCGTCGTCGCCATCGAGCAGCTGTGCGGGAACTTCGGAATGCCCGTGATGCAGCCTTCACGCAGGTGCACGCGGATGCGCGAAAAACTGCCGGCGTTGTGCGGCACGTCCGGATCCATGCAGTTGAACACGCCGCACATCGCGTTCGAGGTCGCACAGGCGAGTGACTCGTTGAGCCCGAAGTCCATGTTGTCCGCGTTGTGCGTCAGGTCGACGTCGATATAGCCCGCTGCCGGGTCGACGGCAACATCGACGCGAATCGGCAGACCGTTCGGCAATACCGGCGGCAGCGGATCGTAGGTCGTGGTGTTCGACAGCTTGCCGGCCGGCATGCGGCCGATGGCATCGACCATGCGACGCTCCGAGTACGCGAACCACTCGTTGATGAAGGCCTTGATCGTCTCCGCCCCGTAGCGCTTCGTCAGCTCGATCAGCCGCCGCTCGCCGATGCGGGCGGAGCCGATCTGCGCGAGGAAGTCGCCGTACCACTGCTCCGGCACGCGAATGCGCCGCTTGCACATGCGGATGATGTCGTCGACGTCCTTGTAGTCGCGCTGCACGCGCACGCACGGGAAGATCAGCGCCCCTTCCTCGTACA
>LNFM01008728.1_pt1 | contig 15603 bp, 17 predicted proteins | sample 596031 | NCBI WGS metagenome assembly LNFM01 (sample SAMN04254537, study PRJNA301005) | activated carbon metagenome | isolation source: dual media filters at the Ann Arbor, Michigan drinking water treatment plant | place: USA: Ann Arbor | reverse complement strand
CCGCGGTCAGCGTGGTCTTGCCATGGTCCACGTGGCCGATCGTGCCCACGTTGACGTGCGGCTTGGTCCGCTCGAATTTGCCTTTTGCCATTTCTTGCGCTCCTGGCGGTACGGTTTGACAGATGGGCCGGCGAAAGATTCAACCGGACTGGATTCAATGGTGCCCATGACGCGGATCGAACGCGTGACCTCTCCCTTACCAAGGGAGTGCTCTACCACTGAGCCACATGGGCATCGGTACGGGTCTGGAGGCCGTGCCGCCTGTCGACCACCAGACCCGTAACGACGATGCTTCAACTTCTACGACGAACCTGCTGCCGTGGAGCGGGAGACGGGAATCGAACCCGTGTCATTAGCTTGGAAGGCTAAGGTTCTGCCATTGAACTACTCCCGCTCTGCGACCTCCCGAGCCTGCCGCCCCCTCGCTTGCGCGGCGGCTCGATCGGCTCATTTCGAACCAGCGTAGGCGTAAGCCAACAGATTTACAGTCTGCCCCCTTTAGCCACTCGGGCACCCCTCCGGAGAGCCTGTGAGTATAGCACGGGCCCGCGTCACGTCAGCTGCCACTTCACGGTGCCCCGAAGACGCTCGGCCAGGAATCGGTTTGCCGCACCGAAGTGCCCGTTTCCAATGAACGGCACGGGCGGCCGCAGCGCCGACAGGGGTGAGGGGTGGTTGCTGGAAAGCACGAGGTGTCTGCCTCCGCCATCGCGTTCGATGAGCGACGCCTTGGCCTGGGCGTGTGAGCCCCAGAGCAAAAACACCTTCGGCGCGGCATCACCCGCAAGAGTCGCAATTATCTTGTCAGTAAGTGCCTGCCAACCAATGGCGGAGTGACTGCCAGGCCGACCTTCCTCCACTGTCAAGCTGGTGTTCAGCAGCAACACGCCCTGCTGCGCCCAAGGCAACAGAGATCCATTGACAGGGAGCCGAAGGCCCAGGTCCCGCTGCAACTCACGGCAGACGTTGCGCAAACTGGGGGGCAGGCGCAGCCCCGGAGGAACCGAAAAGGCCAACCCCTCGGCTTGCCCGGCCCCATGGTAAGGATCCTGGCCAAGGATGACGACCCGCGTCTCGGACAGCGGCGTCAACTCCAGGGCTCGAAAGATTCGGCCGGGAAACACCACGGCGCCAGCCTCGACCCGCTGGCCCACGGCCTTCATGGTGGCCTGGCCGGCAGCGCTGCGTGCCCACCCGTCGACGAGACTGCGCCAATCGGCGTGCACCGATCCGATCAGCGATTCGACCTGGACAGTCAACCGGTTCAAGTGGCCCGCTCGAAGAACAGTTCGGCCAGCGCCGCACCGGGATCCGCAGCACGCATGAAGGCCTCGCCGACGAGGAACGCGTGTATGCCTGCACTGCGCATGCGCCGGATATCGGCCGCGGTCAGGATGCCGGATTCGGTGATCAGCAGGCGGTCGGAAGGCACCTGGGACAACAAGCTCAGGGTGGTGTCGAGCGACACCTCGAAGGTGTGCAGATTGCGGTTGTTGATGCCCAGCAACGGCGTGCGCAAGCGCAAGGCGCGATCGAGTTCGTGTCCGTCATGCACCTCGACGAGCACGTCCATGCCCAGTTCCATCGCGGCCGCCTCCAGGTCGGACATGCAGGTGTCGTCGAGGCAGGCGGCAATCAACAGTACGCAGTCGGCCCCCATCGCCCGGGACTCCACGATCTGGTACTCGTCGACCATGAAGTCCTTGCGCAGGACGGGAAGGTTGCAAGCGCCACGGGCCTGCCCGAGGAACTCGGCCGAGCCCTGAAAGAATTGCACATCGGTCAGCACACTCAGGCAGGCCGCCCCCTGGCGGGCATAGCTCATCGCAATCTCTGCCGGCACGAAGTGGTCGCGCAACACACCCTTGCTGGGACTGGCTTTCTTCACCTCGGCGATGACGGCGGCGTCGCCGACCGCGATGCGCGTCCGGAGCGCCGCGGCGAATCCGCGCTGATCGGCGCCGAGCGCCAGGGCCTCGCCGTGAAGGCTCTGCAAGCTGCGGTGCCGGCGTGCGGCCGCTATCTCTTCGCGCTTGACGGCGACGATGCGCTTGAGGATGTCGGACATTCGGAACCTCGGATGATTCTGGGCCTTCAGGGGGCGGGCCTGAAGCGGTTGCTGGCATCCACGAACTGGCTGAGCTTGGCCAGAGCCTGTCCCGAAGCCACCGCCTCGCGGGCGCGCCGAACCCCGTCGGTGACGGATGACGCCACATTCGCGCAATACAGCGCCGCACCGGCATTGAGCAACACGATGTCGCGCACCGGGCCGTCCTCGTTGGCCAGCGCACGCTGGATGCACTGCACCGATTCCTGCGTATTGGCGACCTTCAGCACGCGGCTGTCATAGACGGGCAGGCCGAAGTCACTGGGATGCACGACAAACTCCTTGACCTCGCCGTCCTTGAGTTCGCCCACCAGCGTCTCGCCGGACAACGAGATCTCATCCATGCCGTTCATGCCGTAGACCACCATCACGTGCTCGCTGCCCAGACGCTGCAGCACGCGCACCTGGATGCCCACGAGATCAGGATGGAATACGCCCAGCAACTGGTTCGGCGCGCCCGCCGGGTTGGTCAGCGGCCCCAGGATGTTGAAGATCGTGCGCACGCCCAGTTCCTTGCGCACGGGGGCTGCATGCTTCATGGCGGCATGATGGTTCGGCGCAAACATGAACCCGATGCCGGTCTCGGTCAGGCAGGCGGCCACCTGATCAGGACTCAGGCCGATGTAGGCCCCGAGCGCTTCCATCACGTCGGCCGATCCCGATGTCGACGACACGCTGCGCCCGGCGTGCTTGGCCACCCTGGCGCCGGCCGCCGCGGCCACGAACATCGACGCCGTGGAGATGTTGAAGGTATGCGAGCCATCCCCCCCGGTGCCGACGATGTCGACCAGATGGGTCTTGTCGGCCACGACGACAGGCGTCGCGAACTCGCGCATCACCTGCGCGGCAGCAGCGATCTCCCCCACGGTCTCCTTCTTCACGCGCAGGCCCATGGCCAGTGCCGCGATCATCACCGGCGACATCTCGCCGCTCATGATGCGGCGCATCAACGCCAGCATTTCATCGTGGAAGATCTCGCGGTGGTCGATGACGCGGGTCAGCGCCTCTGAATTGCTGATGGGCATGGGGGTCCCCTTCGGTACGTCTACAGCGTGGCGCGCAGGATGCGCACGGCTTCTTCGATCTGTGCCGACGACACGTCCAGGTGCGTCACCAGCCGCAGCCGGTACAGGCCGGTGCACAGCAGGCCGGCCTCGCGCAGGCGGTCGACGACACTCTGGGCGCGTTCGGGCGCCAGGTCGACGAACAGGATGTTGGTGTGCGGCGCCTCGACACGCACGCCGGGCAGCCCTTCCAGTCCTTCGGCCAGCCGGCGCGCATGGGCATGGTCCTCGGCCAGTCGGTCGACATGGTGGTCCAGCGCATACAGCGCTGCGGCGGCAATCACGCCGGCCTGCCGCATGCCGCCGCCGAGCATCTTTCGCACGCGGTGGGCGCGAGCGATGAAGTCGCGCGGCCCGACCAGCGCCGAGCCCACGGGCGTGCCCAGGCCCTTGCTGAAGCACACCGAGACGGTGTCGAAGTGATCGGCAATGGCGCGAGCATTGCGCCGCGCATCGCCTGGCAGCGCCACGGCGGCATTGAACAGCCGCGCGCCATCGAGGTGGGTGGCCAGGCCCTTGCCGCGCGCCAACGCGGTGGCGGCCTGCAGGTAGTCCATCGGCAACACCTTGCCACCCCAGGTGTTCTCCAGGGCCAGCAGACGGGTGCGCGCGAAGTGAGCGTCGTCGGGCTTGATCTGAGCCTCGATGTCCGCCAGCGCGATGCTGCCGTCGGGCTGCTGCGCAATGGGCTGCGGCTGGATGCTGCCCAGCACCGCGGCGCCGCCGCCTTCCCAGCGGTAGGTGTGGGCCATCTGGCCGACCAGGTACTCGTCACCGCGCTGGCAGTGCGCCATCAACGCACAGAGGTTGCTCTGCGTGCCCGTGGGCACGAAAAGGGCCGCTTCCTTGCCCAGCATGCCGGCGATGCGCTCCTGCAGCGCATTGACGCTCGGGTCGTCGCCGAAGACGTCGTCGCCCAGCTCAGCCTCGTGCATGGCCGCGCGCATGGCCGGCGTCGGGCGGGTGACGGTGTCGCTGCGCAGGTCGATCATCGGGAAGCCTCCAGGAAGTTCCTCAGCATGGCATGGCCATGCTCGCTGAGGATGGACTCGGGGTGGAACTGCACGCCCTCCAGCGGCGTGCGCGTGGCGGCCAGCGCCTTGTGCCGCACACCCATGATCTCGCCGTCTTCCGAGCTGGAAGTGACTTCAAGGTCGGCCGGCAGCGTCTCCCGTTCGATCGCCAGCGAGTGGTAGCGGATGACGCTGAAGCGCTCCGGCAGGCCGCGGTACACGCCGCGTCCGTCGGTGGCGATGGTGCTCGCCTTGCCATGCATCTGGACACGGGCCCGCACGATGCGCCCGCCCATCGCCGCCCCGATGCTCTGGTGACCGAGGCACACGCCCAGGATGGGCAGCCTGCCGGTGAAGGCGCGGATCGCCTCGATGCACACCCCCGCTTCAGCGGGCGAGCAGGGTCCGGGCGACAGCACCAGCCGCTGCGGCGCCAGCGCCGCAATGCCTTCGACGCTGATCTCGTCGTTGCGCACCACGTGCACGTCTTCGCCCAGCTCTCCGAAGTACTGCACCAGGTTGAAGGTGAAGCTGTCGTAGTTGTCGATCATGAGGAGCATCTCAGAATCCCTCCTCGACGAGCTCGGCGGCGCGGATCAGGGCGCGCGCCTTGTGCTCGGTCTCCCTCCACTCCATCTCGGGCACAGAGTCGGCCACCACGCCGGCTGCCGCCTGCACGTACAACGTGTTGTCCTTGACGATACCGGTGCGGATGGCGATGGCCACGTCCATGTCGCCGGCAAAGCTCAGGTAGCCGCAGGCGCCGCCGTAGATGCCGCGCTTGACGGGCTCGAGCTCGTCGATGATCTCCATGGCGCGGATCTTCGGAGCGCCGGTCAGCGTACCGGCCGGGAAGGTGGCGCGCAGCACGTCGAGGTTGCTCATGCCGTCCTTCAGCAGGCCTTCGACGTTGCTGACGATGTGCATGACGTGCGAATAGCGCTCGATGACGAAAGCATCCGTCACTTTCACGCTGCCCGTCTTCGCGATGCGACCGATGTCGTTGCGCGCCAGATCGATCAGCATCAGGTGTTCGGCGCGCTCCTTGGGATCGGCCGAGAGTTCGGTCTCCAGCGCCTTGTCGAGCTCGGGTGTCGCGCCGCGCGGGCGCGTGCCGGCCAGAGGGCGGATCGTCACCTTGGCGCCTTCGGGCGTCTGCTCCTGTCGCACCAGGATCTCGGGCGAGGCGCCGACGATCTGGAACTCGCCCAGGTCGTAGAAGTACATGTAGGGCGACGGGTTCAGCGAGCGCAGCGCGCGGTACAGCGACAGCGGGCTCTCGGTGTAGCGCTTCTTCAGGCGTTGACCAATCTGTACCTGCATCATGTCGCCTGCGGCGATGTACTCCTTCGCACGGTCGACGGCGGCGAGGTAGTCGGCCTTGGAGAACTCGCGCTCGACGGCATAGGACGCACCGCGCTTCACGGGTGGCGCGGTGACGCTGTAGCGCAGCTTGTCGTTCAGTTCCGCCAGGCGACGCTTCGCGCGGAACCACGCCTCGGGCTGCGATGGATCAGCGTAGACGATGAGGTACAGACGCCCGGACAGGTTGTCGATGACGGCGAGCTCCTCGGTCTGCAGCAGGAGGATGTCCGGCGTGTCGATGCCGCCGGGCTTCCTGGTCTGCGCAAGCCGGGGCTCGATGTAGCGCACCGCGTCATAGCCGAAGTAGCCGGCCAGGCCGCCGCAGAAGCGCGGCAAGCCGGGACGCAACGCCACCTTGAAGCGCTTCTGGTAGTCGCCGATGAAGTCCAGCGGGTTGCCGTCGTGCGTCTCGACGGTCACGCCGTCGGTCACCACCTCGGTCTTGAAGCCGCTGGCGCGCACCAGCGTGCGGGCTGGCAGCCCGATGAACGAATAGCGGCCGAATCGTTCGCCGCCGACGACCGATTCAAGCAGGAAGCTGTGCTTCTGGCCACCTGCCAGCTTGAGATACAGCGACAGCGGCGTCTCGAGGTCGGCGAAGGCCTCGGCGATGAGCGGAATGCGGTTGTAGCCCTGGCTGGCCAGGCTCTTGAATTCGAGTTCGGTGATCACTTGCAGGCCCTTTCGCAACAGGGCGCCATCACGGACATCCGGCTGTTGCGCTGCGTTGACGGAGGGGCGGCACAGGCCGCCCGTTCAGCAGACTCTGACCGTGAAGGTCAGACGGAAAGCGGCCAGCGGCGCCAGGGCCAGGCTCCCCGGTCGCGGGAACCTGCAGTCGCCAGAAGGATGAATTCACGGGGCGTGAACATGCGCGGCAGTTTAACAGCGTCCGCCACGCGGGCAACTGCCGCTCACAGCCCCTGCGCCAGCAGCGCTTCGAGCTGATCGATCCGGTCGACGATGCGGTCGGCCCCTGCGCTGCTGACCGGCTCACCGTGGTTGTAGCCGTAGCTCACCAGCACCACCCTGCAACCGGCCGCGCGCGCCGCCTGTGCGTCGTTGCTCGAATCGCCCACCATCAGAACGCGAGCAGGGGCCAGGCCCAGCGCCTCGCAGGTCTTCAGCAGCGGCAGCGGATCGGGCTTCTTGCGCTCGAAGGCATCGCCACCGAAAACATGCTGGAAGTAGCCGGCCAGACCCTTCTCGGCCAGCAGGGGCTTGGCGAAAGCATTCGGCTTGTTCGTCAGACAGGCCAGACGCAGTCCCAGGCGCTGGAGGGCCTGCAGGCCTTCGACCACGCCGGGGTACACGTGCGAGAACTGCCCGTTGATGGCGATGTAGTGCCGCTGGTAGCGGGCCGAAGCGTCGTTGAACAGGTCCGAGGACGCTTCGACGTGATCCAGCGCGCGGCGGATGAGGTTCTCGGTGCCCTTGCCGACGGCACGCGAGATGAAGGCACGGTCGGGCCGCGGCAGGCCGAGTTCGGAGAAGGCCGCCCCGAGCGCCTGCTCGAAGTCACCGACGGTGTCGATCATGGTGCCGTCGAGGTCGACGATGGCGCCGTCGAATGGAAGCTTGGTCATGCTGTGGGTCCGTCTCTATCAAGGATGGTCGCGGCGGTCAGCGCGGCGTGCGGCCGATGTAGCGCTTGCGCCAGAAGAAGGCGACCAGCGACACGCCCACGACCACCATCGTGGCAAAGGCCACCCAGATGCCCGTGGCGGTGTGGATGAGCGGCAGTGAGTCGAAGTTCATGCCGAAGAACCCGGTGATCAGGTTCAACGGCAGAAAGATCGCGGTCAGCACGGTCAGCGTGCGCATGATGTCGTTGGTACGGTGGCCCAGCGCAGAGAAGTGCATCTGAACCGCCGTCTCGGCCGACTGCTCGAGCCGCCTGACGTGCGTGAGCACGCGCTCGACGTGCTCCTGGACGTCTCGGGACCGCACTCGCAGCATTTCTCGGTCGCGACGGGCCTGCGGGTCGGACTCGTCGGGCCACTCGTCGAGCGCGTCGATCCATTCCTGTACCGCGGCTCGCTGGTCCTCGCAGATGTCTTCGAGCGTGTGCAGCGTGTTGCGCGAATCCAGCAGCACCTGCCAGTCGTTGAAGCGGCTGCCGGGGTCGAGCAGTTCCTGCTGCAGGCGGCCCAGTTGTTTCGTCAGAAGGCGCCGCAGATCGAGATAGCTGTCGACCATGTGGTTGACCATGCGCAGCATCAGGTCGGCAGGGCTGCCCGGCAGCCGAGCGCCGCCGCGCGGGTCACTGGCCGCGCCCAGGGTCAGCAGTCGCTGGGCGAAGTGCTCCCGAACGGCACAGTCCAACGGGTGCACGGTGAGAAGCACGCGGTCGAACACCGCGAAGCCGACGGGGCTGGTGTCGACAGAGGCCAGCGCATGACGCGCCGACGCGGGCGTGCCCGGGGCCTCTTCCGCGGCAAGCGCCTCGGCGTTGATCCCGGCTGCCAGCCGCCGGAACACCAGCATGTCGTACGACGAGGTGTAGTCGTAGTGGCTCGGCAGCTGGGTGTTCAACAGGTCCGAGACATGCAGATCGAAGATCTGACCGCCGGTCCACCGCTGCAGAGCGCCCTGCACTTCGCCGATGCGCCGCTCGAAGTCGGAGCGCGCGACACCCAGCCAGAGGAATCCGGCAGCCGGTGGCGCGTCGGGCCAGCCTTCGAGCTCGACGAAGCTGTCAGCGCTGACGTGGAACAGACGCACGGCGCGCGCTTGGCGTGCAGCCGCTCAGCGCTGCGCGAGCAGTCGCGCCGCGTCGAGCGAGAAGTAGCTCAGCACGCCGTCGGCGCCAGCGCGCTTGAAGGCCAGCAGGGACTCCATCATCACGGCGTCGTGGTCGAGCCAACCATTGGCTGCCGCTGCCTTGAGCATCGCGTACTCGCCGCTCACCTGGTACGCAAAGGTCGGAACGCGGAACTCCTGCTTCACGCGACGCACGATGTCCAGGTAAGGCATGCCGGGCTTGACCATCACCATGTCGGCACCTTCGGCCAGGTCCAGCGCCACCTCGCGCAGGGCCTCGTCGCTGTTGCCCGGGTCCATCTGGTAGGTCTTCTTGTCGCTCTTGCCGAGGTTGGCTGCCGAGCCCACCGCATCGCGGAAGGGGCCGTAGAAGGCACTCGCGTACTTGGCGCTGTAGGCCATGATCCGCGTGTGGATGTGGCCGCCCTCTTCCAGCGCTCCCCGGATGGCGCCGATGCGGCCGTCCATCATGTCGCTGGGCGCCACGATGTCGACGCCGGCTTCGGCCTGCACCAGAGCCTGGCGGCGAAGCATCGCCACGGTGTCGTCGTTGATGATGTAGCCGGACGCGTCGAGCAATCCATCCTGCCCATGTGACGTGAACGGGTCGAGCGCGACGTCCGTCAGCAGGCCCAGGCCCGGAAAGCGCTTCTTCAGTTCGCGCACCGCACGCGGCACCAGACCTTCCGGGTTGGTGGCCTCGATCCCGTCAGGCGTCTTGAGGGACTGATCGATCACCGGGAACAACGCCATCACCGGCACCCCGAGCGTCACGCACTCTTCGGCCACCGCGAAGAGCTGGTCGACGCTGCGCCGCTGCACGCCGGGCATGCTGGTGACGTCCTGTGTGCGACCGCTGCCCTCCAGCACGAAGACCGGCAGGATCAGGTCCTGGGGACCCAGTCGATGCTCACGGACGAGGGCCCGCGTGAAGGCGTCTCGGCGCAGCCGACGAGGCCGGCTGGCGGGATAGGGCGGCGGCGGAAAGGCCATGGTCGGAACTCCTCGTCGGTGCACGACTTTCGCGCATTCAGCGCCGGGAAAGCGGCCACTGTCCGAGCCGGCTTTGCACCGTGGCGCCGTGTGTTTGTCTCTGATAAAGTCGTCGACGGATGATAGCTGCAAGGCTGTTGTCCCCTGCTTTTCCTCCCTGAGCAGGCGCCTTACCGTGATGACAGCGATAAGGCTTGCCGGCCCCGGCCTTTGCGCCGGGGCCTTCTTTTTTCGGCCTCTCCACCGCGAGCGTCTGCGCGCCAGGGCGGCGTGTCGCCCGCCGTACACATCGATAATGCCGCCATGGGCGCGTCATATCTCTGGGTCAAGGCTTTCCACATCATCTTCGTGGCGAGCTGGTTCGCTGGTCTGTTCTACCTGCCGCGGCTGTTCGTGAACCTGGCCATGGTGCCGGCAGACAGCCACGCCGAACGCGAACGGCTGCTGCTGATGACCCGAAAGCTCTACCGCTTCAGCAGCCTGCTCATGGTGCCGGCCCTGGCGCTGGGGTTGTGGCTCTGGTTGGGCTTCGGCATCGGGCGTGGTCCGGGCAGCGGCTGGATGCATGCCAAGCTGGTGCTGGTCATCGGCGCCGTGGGCTACCACCATGTCTGCCGCTCGCTACTGCGCAACTTCGAGCAGATGAACAACCGGCGCAGCCACCGCTGGTACCGCGTCTTCAACGAAGTCACGGTGCTCCTCTTCGCAGCCACGGTGGTCCTGGTGGTCGTCAAGCCGTTCTGATCCGGCAGCGATGGCTCCACGATCGCGCCATCGCACCTCTTCGGCAGCGCCGCTGGCCTGGACCTACGCCGCGGTCGTCCTCTACGCCAGTCTCTACCCGTTCACGGGGTGGCGCTGGCCGCCCGGCCAGGCTTTCGCCACCCTGCTGTCGCTGCCCTGGCCGCCGTGGCGCGATCCCTTCGACCTGTGGGCCAATCTGCTGGGCTATGCGCCCTGGGGCCTGCTGTGCATGCTGGGCCTGCTCTCTCGCGGCCAACGACCGCTGACGGCCTTCGTGGCCGTGCTCGCGCTCACGGCCGGTATCTCCTATGCCACCGAGGTGACGCAGAATTTCCTGCCCGGTCGTCACCCGTCCCTGAAGGATTGCGCGATGAACACGCTCGGCGGTGCGGCTGGAGCGACGCTGGCACTGGTGCTGCAGGCACTCGGAGCAACGGGACGGTGGTCGGCCTTGCGCGAGCGCTGGTTCGTCGATCGCAGCGGCGGGGGCCTGGCGCTGCTCGCCCTGTGGCCCGCCGGGTTGATCTTTCCCACCCCGGTGCCGTTGGGGCTGGGTCGGGTAGGCGACCGCTTGAGCGAGTGGGCGAGAGAGGCCCTGGCCGACGTGCCCTGGGCTGCACCAGCCTACGACATGCTGGGGCCGTCGCCCGAGGCAGCGCTGCAGCTGCATCCCCTCACCGAGGGCCTCGCCATTGCACTGGGGCTGCTGGCACCCTGTCTCGTGGCTTTCACCATCGGCAAGGCTGGCTGGCGACGGCTGGTGCTGGTCGTCGGCGCGCTGGTGCTCGCGGTAGCGGGAATGACCTTGTCCACCTTGCTGAACTTCGGTCCCCGACATGCCTGGGCCTGGCTGACGCCGGCCGCCGGTCCTGCTCTGGCCGCCGGTGCACTGGCCGCCGCGATGCTTTCGGTGCTGCCACGCAAGGTGCTGGCGGCGATCGGCCTCGTGGTGCTGACGGGGGGCCTGATGCTGGTGGCCCAGGCACCAGCGGACCCCTACTACGCCGTCAGCCTGCAAGCCTGGGAACAGGGCCGCTTCGCGCACTTCCACGGGATGGCGCAGTGGATCGGCTGGCTCTGGCCTTACACGGCGATGCTTTGGTTGCTGGTGCAGATCGGGGCCAGGGAATGAGCCCGAACCCTAGAATCCGGGGTGATGAGCTACTACAAGCACCACATCTTCTTCTGCATCAATGAACGCAGCAATGGCGAGGCCTGTTGCGCCCAGCATGAGGCCCAGGCCTCTCTGGATCATTGCAAGGCCCGCGTGAAGGCTGCGGGGCTGGCCGGCCCCGGCGGCGTGCGCGTCAACAAGGCGGGGTGCCTGGACCGCTGCGCCGGCGGGCCGGTGGCAGTGATCTACCCCGACGAGACCTGGTACTCCTTCGTCGACAAGCACGACATCGACGAGATCGTCGAATCACACCTGAAGAACGGCCACGTCGTCGAGCGTCTGCTGCTGCCGCCGAACGTCGGCCGATGAACTCCTCGACGCAGCGCGTGTCCGTCGCCGGACCGGCCGGCACGCTCGAAGCTGCCATCGACCTGCCGGCGGCGCAGCCGCTGGGCACCGCCGTCCTGTGCCATCCCCACCCCTTGTTCGGTGGCACGATGGACAACAAGGTGGTGCAGACCATGGCACGCGCCTTCGTGCATCTGGGCTGGCGCGCTGTTCGATTCAACTTCCGGGGCATCGGCGCTTCGCTGAGCAGTTGGGACGAAGGCCGCGGCGAGATCGACGACGCCCTGGCCGTCGTCGAGGCCCTGACCGATGCGGGTCAGCCCCTGGTGCTGGGTGGATTCTCGTTTGGCGGCTACGTCGCCTCGCAGGCGGCACGCCGGCTGCCCCCGGGCCAGGTGGCACACCGGCTGGTTCTCATCGCTCCGGCAGTGAAGAACTTCGGCGTCGCCGACGTGCCCACGGACACGCTGGTGGTGCATGGCGAGAGCGACGACGTCGTGCCGCTGTCTGCCGTCCTCGACTGGGCGCGGCCACAGGCGCTGCCGCTGGTGGTGGTGCCCGGGGCCGGCCACTTCTTCCACGGGCAGTTGCCGCTGCTCAAGCAGATCATCGTCGGCGCCTGGCGCCGACCGGACCCTCTCTCATGACGATGCTCAAGACTCTTGTCTCATTCCTCCTGGCCGCGACCCTGGGCCTGCCCGCCGCTGCCCAACTGCCACAACCCCCCGAGGTGGCGGCCCGGCAGTACATCCTGATCGATCTCACCAGCCAGCAGGTACTGGCCGAACGCGAGGCCGACGTGCAGGCCGACCCGGCATCGCTGACCAAGCTCATGACGGCTTACCTCACGTTCAATGCCGTTCGCGACGGCAAACTGGCGCTGACCCAGAAGCTGACCATCTCGGAGCGCGCCTGGAGCGAACGCCGCGGCGGCGGTTCGCTGATGTTCATCGACCCGAAGATGACACCGACCGTCGACGAACTGCTGCGCGGCATGATCGTGCAGAGCGGCAACGATGCCTCGGTGGCGTTGGCCGAGGCGGTGGGCGGCACGCTGGAGAAGTTCGTCGACATGATGAACCTGCAGGCCAAGGCCTGGGGCCTGAAGAACACGCAATTCAAGAACGTGACGGGTCTGACCGAGGCAGGTCACTACAGCAGCACGCGGGACATGGCCACCATCGCCAGCAAGGTCATCATCGACCATCCGAACTTCTATCCGCTGTACTCGCTGCGTCAGTACACCTTCAACAACATCAAGCAGGACAACCGCAACATGCTGCTGGGCCGCGATCCCACCGTGGACGGCATGAAGACCGGCTACACCGATGCCGCAGGCTACTGCCTGGTGGCCAGCGCCGCTCGCGACATGCCCAATGGCAAGCGCCGCCTGCTGAGCGTGGTGCTGGGCACGGCGTCGCGTGAGGCCCGCGCGGCAGAGAGCCAGAAACTGCTGAACTGGGGCTGGCAGGCGTGGGACGCGATCCGCCTGTTCGAAGCCGGGAAGCCCATGGCCGTGGTGCAGGTGTGGAAGGGCACTGAACCCACCGCCAAGCTCGGTGCCGCAGGCGCTGTCTTCGTCACCGTGCCGAAGGGCGAAGGCGAGAAGCTCAAGACGACGGTCGAGCGCATCGATCCGCTCGTGGCACCGCTCACACAGGGGCAGAAGGTGGGCACGCTGAAGGTCACCACGGCGGGCGGCTCGGCGGTGGCCAGCGTGCCCCTGACGGTCCTGGAGCCGGTGCCGCTGGCCGGCATCTTCGGTCGAGCCTGGGACGCCATCAGGCTCTGGATCAAGTAGCTCGCTGCACACACCGTGCCACAATGAAATCGCCTCAGCAGGAAGCCCCCCATGACCGAGAACCTCTGCTACCTCAACGGCTCGTATCTGCCGGTCGACAAGGCCCAGGTCAGCGTGCTCGACCGCGGGTTCATCTTCGGCGACGGCATCTACGAGGTGGTGCCGGTCTATGGATGCCGCATGTTCCGCTTCGACGAGCACATGGCGCGACTGGACCGGTCGCTGGCCAAGCTCCGCATCCCGAACCCGCATAGCCGCGAAGAGTGGCTCGAGCGCTGCAGGCACCTGGTCGGAGCCACGGGCGACGCGACCGGGGCCCAGGACCAGCTCGTCTACATCCAGGTGACGCGCGGCGTGGCGCCGCGCGACCACGTCATGCCGCAGGGCCTGACGCCCACGGTCTTCATGATGGCCAATCCGATGAAGCCTGCCACGCCAGAGCAGCGGCACGCGGGGGTGACGTGTGTGACGGCACGGGACTTCCGCTGGGAGCGCGGCGACATCAAGAGCATCTCGTTGCTGGGCAACGTGCTGGCGCGGCAGATCTCAGCCGACCACGGCGCGGCTGAAACCATCATGTTCCGTGACGGGTTCCTGACCGAGGCGGCAGCCAGCAACGTCTGGGTGGTGCACGAGGGCGCCGTTCTCGGCCCGCCCAAGAGCGAGCACGTGCTCGAAGGTATCCGGGTCGAACTGCTGAAGGAACTGTGCGAAGAGTGTGGCATCGCCTACAACCTGAGACCGATCTCCGAGGCCGAGGTCATGTCGGCCGACGAGGTGATGCTCAGTTCGGCGACGAAGGAAGTGCTGCCCGTGACACGCATCGACGGGGAGTCGGTCGGGCACGGTGCGCTGCGTGGCAAGCCCGGACCGGTGTACGCCAGGCTTCACGAGGCCTACCAGCGGGCCAAGACCCTGCAGTCGATTTGAATCGGCGGCAGTCGTCCCCAACTGCGCACCATGCAGACCATGCCCCGCGACATCCCCGTTGAACAGAGTCTCATCGAGTACCCCAGCGCCTTCCCGATCAAGGTGATGGGCCTGCAGGTGGACGGTTTCACCGAGGCCATGACGCTGATCGCGCGGCAATTCGACCCAGGGTTCGACGCCAGCTCGATCGAGTCGCGGCCGAGCAAGGCGGGCAAGTATGTCGGGCTGACGCTGACCATCACCGCCACCAGCCGCGATCAGCTCGACGAGCTCTACCGCACGCTGTCGACCCATCCGATGGTCAAGGTCGTGCTGTAGCGGGCCGCGTCGCTTCCAGGCCAGCCTGCGCGGCATCGAGCTGCCTGACCTTGCCGGGGGCGGCTTCGTCGCCATTGCGCGCCGCCACGTCGTACCAGTAGCGCGCCAGACGGAGGTCGCGAGCGAGCCCGTCACCCTGCTCGTACATCGAGGCCAGCAGGTATTGAGCACCGACATCGCCGCGCTTGGCCGCCTCGCGGAACCACCGGGCAGCCTCGACGGCATCCTTTCGGGTCCCGCGTCCCAGATAGAAGCCCGTGGCGACGGCGACCTGCGCCTCGGTGCTGCCGGCCAGCGCCGCACGCTCGTACCAGCCATGTGCTTCGGCCAGCTGGCGATCGCCGAACCTGCCGCTTTCCAGTGCCTGGCCCATGGCGAACTGGGCCGTGACGAAGCCGGCGTCCGCCGCCGCCGTCAGCCAGCGCCTGGCCGACACGAGGTCGGGCCGCGCCACTTCGCCCGCCAGGTGCATCGAGGCCAGGTTGAAGAGTGCCGCCGGCACGCCTCGTCGCGCCAGGCTCTCGAACTGGCGGTAGGCCTCGTCGCGGCGACCACTCTCGTATGTCACCACCGCGCGGTCGAGTTCGCTCTGGAGGGCTGGACTGAGGGTGGCCGCCCGGGCCGTCCCGGTGGCCCAGATCAGCAGAAGGAACAGAAGGCCGGCCCCGATCCGGCGCCCGTGGAGCGCCAACGACGGGCCGCTCAGCCGCGTGTGTTCATCTAGTGACATGCGGGCAACGATAGCGGTTCGAATCTATCCGGGTCGGCGCGAGACCGGACATCCTTACCCCCAAACTCGCACAGCCCCTCTTGAAGCCTGAACTTCCGACCCTATAATTCCCTTGCTAGCACTCAACGCAAACGAGTGCTAACGATCGGCGACATGCCCACGGCATCGCCAGGTCAGCGTGTTAATGAGCGCACACTTCCGTTGCGCTCCTGCATTCGTCCCCTGTGACTCCCAAGGAGAAATCATGAAACTTCGTCCGTTGCACGATCGCGTGATCGTCAAGCGTCTCGAGAATGAAACCAAGACTGCCTCG
>LNFM01008419.1_pt1 | contig 15605 bp, 16 predicted proteins | sample 596031 | NCBI WGS metagenome assembly LNFM01 (sample SAMN04254537, study PRJNA301005) | activated carbon metagenome | isolation source: dual media filters at the Ann Arbor, Michigan drinking water treatment plant | place: USA: Ann Arbor | reverse complement strand
CGACCGCGGCTGGCACCTGCGCGCCGTGATCAAGCGCATCGAGTCCTACGCCAGGCAGCCGATCCAGCGCATCGGCCTGTCTGCGACGGTGGGTAACCCGGGCGATTTGCTGGACTGGTTCGCCGGGTCGGGCGAGCGCCAGATAGTCGGTTCGTCGTCGGTGACCACGGATGCCGACGTCACGATCGACCACGTCGGGTCGATGGCCAACGCGGCGACGGTGATCTCGCGGCTGCATCGGGGGGCAAAGCGCCTGGTCTTCTGCGACAGCCGATCGAAGGTGGAAGAGCTGGCGGTGTCATTGCGCACGATGAACACGCGGACCTTCGTTTCGCATTCATCGCTGAGTGCGTCCGAGCGCAAGCTGGCCGAGACCGCGTTCGCCGAAGAGCGTGACTGCGTGATCGTTGCGACCAGCACGCTGGAGTTGGGCATCGACGTGGGTGACCTGGACTATGTGATCCAGATCGACGCGCCCAGCACCGTGTCGTCGTTCCTGCAGCGCATGGGGCGAACCGGCCGGCGCAGCGGGAGTCGCCGGAGCTTCCTGTTCTTGACCACGAGCGACGAAGCCTTTTTGCTGGCTTGTGCAATCACGACGCTGTGGCGCGAGAAGTTCGTCGAGCACATCAAGCCGCCGCCGCTGCCTTGGCACATGGTGGCGCAGCAGATGATGGCGCTCGTGCTGGAGCGGCCCGGTATGCCGGCTCACGAGGTCGTGGGCGTGGCAAAGGCACAGTTCCCAGAACTCGATGCGGCGACGGTCTCAACAGTCTTCGACTTCATGGTCGGCAAGGGCATCCTGTTCATCAGCAGCGGCCTGGCATCGATGGGACCAGAGGGCGAAAAGCTGTTCGGGCGTGGCCACTTCCTCGACCTGCTGTCTGCTTTCGCCAGCCCGATGGTGCTTGCGGCGCGACACGGTGCCACCGAGCTCGGGTATGTCGACCCGATGGCCGTTCAGCAGCAGAAGGATGGTCCGACCGTGCTGCTGCTCGGCGGACGCAGCTGGAAGGTGACATCCGTCGACTGGTCGAAGCGCACCGTGGCGGTGGAGCCGTCGGACGACAAGGGGAAGTCGCGCTGGCTGGGTACTTCGCGCTGGCTGGGCTTCGAGGTCTGCCAGGCCATGCGGCGTGTGCTGCTGCGCGAGGGCGACGCGGAACTCAGGCTGTCGAAGCGCGGCACCGCGCAGCTCGACCAGGTTCGCGAGTTGATCTCCGCACCCGAACGGCAGGGCTCGCTGTTGCTCGAGCATTTGCCCTCGGGTCGACTTCGTTGGTGGACCTTCGCCGGCGGAGCGGTCAACAGCGCGCTGGCGATCAGGCTGGGCGATATCGGCAGTACGCGGGTGGACGACCTGTGGGTGGAAACGGGGCCTGGAATCTCGGTGCCTTCACTCATGCGAGCCCCGGTTAGTCCGGGGGCGATCGAGGCTGTCGCTGAGAACCTCGCAGAGCGCTCAGAACTCAAGTTCGCGTCTTGCTTGCGGCGTGAAGAGCTTGTTGCAGTCGTGGCCCGAAGATCACTGGACGAATCAAACCTACTGCGATTTGCGGGTATGGCCCCCTACACCGCGGGCGGAGTCATAGGAACGCAGTCCTCGAACCCAAGGTAGGCGCGCTCCATCTCTGCGGCCGATGCAGCGTCGATTTGCGTCGCAAGCCGGATCAAAAGCCGGCACGCAATGTGCGAAATGCCGTTGGAGTTGCGCACGACCTGCGCGGCGAGCTCAGTCGGAAAACCATCAACGCGCTGCAGCGGATGGATGCCACCATGAACAAACGAGTTCATAGCCTTCCACTGATTCCCTCGAATTTCATCAAGCGGGATCACCAGGCCCATCAGCTGCGGATTGAGTCCGGCGCGTGCTTTGAGCGCGTCAAGCATCCTCTCAGGCCCATCCAAATTTTTGGCTGCCTGCTCGCTGTCCAGGTCCAGCGGTCGATTCAGCTTGTCGACCTTTTCCAGAGAGGCCGCGTACAGCGCCCATGCGCCACGTAGTACGGCTTCGTACTGGGAGCGCAGTAGCGCGCAGGCCGCATTCGGCGCACCTGTGCCGAACAAGATGCGCACCGCAGCACCGTGTTCGAGCGCGAGCTGCGCCGCTCGCCGCCCTGCCAGTCCTCGTGCGTCGTCCCGCAAGGCGGGAACACGTTGCAGCAGAGAAACGAGGTGCTCGGCGAACGCATCTGAGCGTTCGAGGAGATTCGCTAAGTCTTGAGCGGAATCCATGTCTTCCCGCAGTGCAAATGAGCTCAGCTGACGCGCCGGAGGGTGGTGTTGGCCAGCGGTGCGTCGAACAATTGGCTGGGCCCGCCATGTTCTTTGGAGCTCGACACCAAGATCCTGCGCGCTGCTCGGCTGGCTCCGAGGTAAACGCGCGACACATAGCGCCTGCGCGTGCCCTGACCCTGGTCCTTGTCGTAGTCCGCACCGTCAGCATGAATCAGGAATACGGTATGGAACTGCAGCCCAGCAACAAATTCCGGCATGCTGAAGACGCACTTGCTCTTGGCGTAGCTCAGTTCCTTGAGATCGTCACGCGCAGTGATCGCCACAAATTTGTCGTGAACGCGGCCGGCGACGCGAATTCTGTCGAACAGGATCTCGTTCAGGCACAGCACCGCCACCTGACTGCCGCCACCGTCGATTTCGCGGGCAACGCGGGTGGCGTGCTCAAAGACGCTATCGACCAGCTTGATGTCGGTCTCGTAGACGGTCAGGGTCGGCGTTTCGCCGTCATCTTGCTGCGACTCGGCCACGTAAGTTGCGTACTCGCCCTCAAGGTCCATGGCCGGGAAAGAAGCGTCGAGGTCGCGCAGGAACGCCGTGATCTGAGGTGTGGAGCGATAGACCTGCTTGAGTTCAGTCAGCACGGATTCGCCCACGCCCGGGTTGCGAAACTTCTCCATCCCGCCACTGATGGCGACGTCATTGGAGCCCTGCTTGATGTCGTAGGCCATGAGCAAAGGCCAGCGACCGCCGACCTGTGCCCGCGTCTTGAAGAGGTTGTGGAGCAACATGGCCTCGGCGCGTGTGAAATAGTGGTATTCATCGACGAAGACAAGGTCAAAGCCATCGCGATCGCGAAGGGCTCCCCACTCGTGCGTGCCAAGGTAGCCGTCGAAGTCAGCGACCATCTGGTCCATGCCCAACATCTTCTCCGCCCGCAGGCGCGCTCGGTAGACGTCGTGGATCTCGAGGACCACGCGGCGGTGGGCCTCGCTTGGCAGAACCATCTGCCACGGCTCCCTGGAGCCGCGCGCATAGCGGTTGGCCTCGTGCGTGTCCTTCTTGATGGCTTCCAGATCCAGTACGCACGCAAACTCGTTCATGAGTTCGTCAATGAGTGAGGGGTCGTCGGCGCGACTGTTCAAGCGCTTCTGGAAGTCCGGACAGCCTGGGAATAGGTCGAGCACGATACGAGGATCTTTTACGACCTTACCGACAGCCTCTTCGATGAGCATCCGCTGGTATTCACGTCCATCACGGCCATCCAGCGACAAGGGCATCAGTCCCTTTTTCTCGTACCCAAGCTTTTCCTGCGCCAGTTCGTAAATAGTGCCGATCCAGAGCCTGGGTTGCCCGGAGGGTGTCCTAAGTGACGTCCACCGTTCCGTGGGGTCCAGTGCATGGAGCATGCCTCGCACACCCGAATGGGCCAATGCCGAGCTGTGCGTCAGGAATGCGAACGTCTTGTCGCCGTCCGCGTCGGCGTAAAGGTCGCGCAGGCACTTCACGACCATCGACTGCGTTTTGCCGGTGCCAGCAGCGCCACGCAACCGCACAGGCCGGTCATGCGGCTGATCGACAAATTTGCGTTGTTCGCGGTTCAAGCGCTGGTCGTACCACTCCTTCAACGTTCCAGCACTTGCCAGCCAGACGCCTAGGGGCTCCGACAGCAAGACGCCAAAATTGCCGACTGGGGGAGCGACCGGAGGTTCCGCCAACAGGGCATCGCAAATGCCTTCCACCGCACGCTGATACAGCGAATGGTCTTCTGGAACTCCATCCAGGGCTTCAGGATTGCTCGTGACGGCAAACGCGTAGAGGTTTCCGCCGTCACCTGGAGATTGTTCGAAATAGACCCGTTGCTTGGCGTCTCGAAAGGGCTGTGCGTATACCGATAGCCGGGACCCGGCGTGATACGGTTGCCACTGTATGGGAATCGCAATGCCGCGGTCGAAGTGGCGCAATGCCACTCGGATCACCCGCTCGAAGGCCGTACGTGGCTTGGCGAGCCCGGCCGCCTTGGCGAACATTGCAGTATTGATGATCAGGTAGCCATCATCCAGATCGGCATCCTCGGACAGCAGGTAGACGATGTCTTTTGATTCAACACGGCGCAGGCCATCTGTGTTTTGCGGCACTTCGAACTTCTGCAGCCAGGCATCCTCTACGAATGCGCGGTCCAGGATGCTGACGGCCTTCTGGTCGATGACGAGGGCGGCTACGGTTGTCGTCATGGTCATGCCTCTTGCGTGCTCTTCTTGAAGAATTCCTCGACCGTGAGTTCGGCTGCTGTTTCGCAGGCGGATTCGAAAGTCTTGGGCATACCAATACGGGAGAACAGGAATGCCAGCTTCTGGGTGATCGCGAAGCGAATGCCGTCGTTGAGGCGCCCAAGGCGATGGAACGCATGAGGGCGGTCATGGATGCGTGCGTCCTGCTCGGTGAGATACAGCTCGGGGGCCATGATCGTCCACATTGAGCGCAGCATCACCACAAAGCCGAGACCGGTCTGTCGGGGAAGCTCCGGAAGCACGAAATAATCCTGAAAGCCGCCGCCGTCCTTAAAGGCATTGCGCACGCTTTCCTGCTGAACCTTCTCTTCGACTCCGAAGAGTGTCCAGGCGGCTTTCAACCGGCTGAAGGGGCTATGGTTTTCGTCGGCGCTCACAGTGAGCGCGAAGCCCTTGAGATCGCGCAGCGGCTTGCTATCTGGGGATGGCGCCTGGCCGGTCGCACTCGCTAAGATTTCTTCGGCAGTTCTGCTGCGCAGCCATTGCGCCAGTGACTCATGTGTCAGTGCCGCAAGGCCAGGCTGCAGTTTGCGGATCTGGCCATTTAGATGCTCGCATATCGCTTTGGAACGCTTCTCAGCGAGCTTGCGCAACTGCTCCAGCGCCCAGGGGCCCTCGATATAGGCGGCCATGGGCACGATTTCCAGCCAGGTGTAGCGTTCGCCGGCCTTCTTTTGGGCGATATCGCAATCGGCCGTGATCACGATTCCAAGCTTCTCTGCCTCCCCAGTCTTCGGATGGACCTTGCGGATGATGTCGCCTTGGCGCACCTCATCTGTGTCGTCGATCTGCGCAAAAAACCCCGTCATGTGTCTTGTCCCTGGATGGGTCAGTGGTGCCCATTTGTACACCGGATGTTACGTGGTGCGACGTGCCGTACGTCCTGCAAACGCGCGGTGATCAGCTGGCTTAGGCCGGCGCCGAGCCGGCTCGATGAACCGGCAACTGAATGATCAGCGCATCGTGGAACTCCGTACTCTCCAAGTGCATCGCCTCGGCGATCCGAATCGTGTTCAGGCCTTTGGGGTCGCCGCAGGGACCGCACACGACGCGGCAGCCTCGCTCGACATAGCCTGACGAGTCGTGATGGTGACCATGGATCCAGATCTTCGCTTGTGCCAGCAGGTCAGGCATGCCGGTGACGAACGCACGGGTGAGCGAGTCGCCGTGAAACCAAGGATGCACTGACCCCTCAGATGGGGCATGGTGTGTGAGCACGCACCGTTCTACGCGCAGCACGGCCCGCCGCTGACGGCGGTGGCGTCGTCATGTCGCAGCGCGACGCGACGTCGCGAGCGCTTCCGATATATTGAGCTGCAGGAATCACAGGCGGGAGGGATGTTGTGCACCTGAGCTTCGAAGTCGACCTGAAGCCTGAGCAAGTACGCGGTCTGACGGACAAGGATCTTGACGATCTCCGTTGCCTGATGTGCGAGGTGGTCGGGGCGGCCTTGACCGTTCGCATGAAGCGGCGCGAGGCAAAGTACCAGCAACTCGTGGACTTTCTTGTAGGCGACACCGCACTGCGCCCTGTCGACATGAATCGTGCGCGACTGGAGGCCAAGGCCGTGCGCGCAATTCAACAGAGCACGGAGTGGCTCACCGCCGCGCAGATCGCGAGCCTCGCAGATTTGGGATCTGCAAGCCAGATCGCCACCGTCAGCCGCTGGAAGAAGCAAGGGCGAATTTTCGCGCTGCGCCGCGACGGCAAAGACTACTACCCCAGGTACGCGCTTGGGTCAGACTTTCGCCCACTGCCTGTGGTCAAGGATGTCTTGACGGTGCTGGCAGACTACGATCCCGAGTTGCTTGCCGGCTGGTTCGACAGCACGTCCCGCTTTCTCGGCGGAGGGCGCCCACGCGAGGTCATGGCGGTGGACCCGGTACGAGTGCTGGCAAGTGCTCGTCACCAAGTTGAGGTTCAGTGCAACCAAGCCTGAGTCTCTCGAAGTGCTCGGTTACTCGCGCTGGCGGCTAAGAACAACCATATGCTTTCCCGGCCGATAGCGGTCACAGGATCGAGAGACTCGATCCCACTCGGCCGGCCTGTGTCAGACAATCTGTCATGGCATCTTCGAAACCCACGCCTCCGGCCGCCGCGCCTCAGAGTGCGGTCAATGTCGCCGAGAGAGGCGATCCCCGAGCGCTCTTCGGCGCGCTGCCGCGCGGCACGGATCGGAACGGTCCCATCGCAGCCGTGGGCACAAACACCGGCGGCTCGGGGACGCACGCGTACGTTGTTGGCTTCGGGCTTGCAGCAAAGGTTCTTCTGCGCTCGCTCACACAGCGGGGCACTAGTCCTGATCCGGAGGACTTCGTTCCCGAAGACGCGCTGGTACACCCGATTGCCTACTGCACTCGACACTTCGTGGAGCTATTCCTCAAAGACGTGCCTCGGGAACTGCATGGCCTGAGGCAGAGAGCTTTTAAGGCCGAAGAACATCACGATATCAGCAAGCTGTGGAGTAGCTTCGACGCGGCCTGCAACCTCGATCGGCGGACGCGCGATTTTCCTGCCAAGCTGCATGACGTTGTCATGGCAATCGCCGCCCTGGACCCGACGGGTCAGACGTTCCGGTATCGCAATGACACCGAGGACAAGGTTCACCTGGAGGACTTGGCAGTTATCTACCTGCCCAAATTCGAGGAGAGTTTCGGAAGAATGTTGGAAGCCGTCCAGGATCTCTACGCTCAGATTGAAGGGCTTCAGTTTGAATACATGCTGGGCACCTACACGGAGAACTTATCGCGGTCCGACCTGATGGACATCGCAGAGCGAATCGGCGTCGCTGACAAGAGTGGAAAGCAGGCACTAAAGGCGGCACAGAAGAGCATTTGCTGTGACTACTCGCTCTCGCGGCGCCAGTACGAGCTTGCGCGTGCGGAAATCGACAAACACTACAAACTGTCATCGTTGGCCGGAAAAGAGAAGCCGCTGAAGGAACTGACAGTCGAAGTCCTGGGAGTTGCTGTGTTCGCCATCTGTGTAAAGGAAGTCGAGTCGCTTCTCAGTCAGGAGGACGTTGCCGCCATCTGGGGCGTTCTGTGCGTGGCAGACGTAATGGGCGGCAGCGAGGACTACGATTGCCAAGTGCAAGGCTTTCTTGCACGCACAATTCCAACTGGACGCCATGACGCCCTGCGAGCGCTTCGAGATCGGCCGACGCGGCTGCGGACGGGTCTCCAGCGACTTGGGCAGGGAACGCTGCTGGAAGCCCTGGACAGCTTGGTACCGCCCGATGAGCTTCAGCAGATTGAGCGGTTGCATCGGCACGAGCGGTGGCGTCACCATGGATGACTGCGGGCTATAGCGCCAGGTTTTGTGAATCCGCAGACGCCTCGGAACGTCCAGCGAGATTCCGCCGCCAATTCGAATGCCCGCTTCCTAGGCCGGTGATGGACAGCATAGAGTCGAGTTGGTGAACTCGGCGCCCTGAACAGCAGTTACTAGACAGGTAATGTCAAATACCGACGCTCCAGATCCTTCGGCGGTCGGCACCTGGCCTACCTCAATCGCTCGTGCCACCGAGATCACCGACATCTGATGACCACGCCCGCTTGTACGGCCCCGATCCTGTCCAGTCGGTTGAACTCGGCTGCAGGACGTACGCGTCATCGTCTTCTATGGCAATGAGCCTGCCTTTTTGACCATGCAAGACACTGAGTTGACGCCCGCCAGGGGTTCGCAAGTTCCAAGTGGAAATTTCCCCCACTTGCTCAGCATGAAGCGTTCCGGGCCCGTCGACTCCCGCCGCCACCAACCACATGCTGCTGATCGCCTGCCCACTCTTCTCGAGCGCCTCTAGTCCATGCGCCGTCGGTGCCACAAAGAGCAGACGACCTCCGGCGCCTGTCAACCCTTCGGTCGACCCGGCCTCAAGGCTCACCAACAGAACGGCTGGCCAGGGCCAGCTCGCGAGACAAGCGTCACTGGATTGGTCGTGCTGGTCTGTCATCTGGAGGCGCGCCTAGTCAATGCCGAGGACTTGAAACTCACAAGAGACGAAATTATGTGGAAGATCGTCCGTGGTGTGATTGGCATCATAGAGCAACGATCACGCAATGCCAATCGCATCTCCGCGCCATGCGTATGACCCTGCGTTGGTCGCGCTCGGGGCTGCCATCCAAGCGGCTCGAATGCATAGAGGAATCTCACAGGAGGAACTGGCGCACCGAGCGGGAACCGACCGGTCTTACCTCAGCAGCATTGAACGTGGCGCTCAGAACCCTGGCATCGTCTCAATCCTCCGGCTCGTCTACGCGATGGAGATGACCGCAACTGAGCTCTTTGCAGAAGCAGAGCTCTAAGCCTGAATTCGACCAGGTGCGGCCTGGACATGCCTTCGACTGCAAGGACCGGCTCCTGCCGCGTAATCATGGTGGCGGATCGAACCCAAGAGGCGGCTCGCCGTGTGCACAACAGGGCTGACCACACCACAAGGGTGTGGACAGCCGCCCTTCGGGCGGTACCCCTGTTGAACACACTCAGCACTGACGCGCCCCTACGGGGCTTGCCGAAGACCTTTTGATAGAAAATCAAGTGAATGCAAAACGCAAGCCACTCGTCCGAACACGCCCCGTCCTCCTGGCGGAGGGCTCAGCCGCGCGAATCGAACGACACCACATCCGATCTGAAGTCACATAACCACGCCTTCTTCCAGTTCTACGTCGCGCCCGCCGCATCGCCCTCGGGGCGCGGCCGGCTGAGCTGCCAGCTCTACCAGCGCAGCGCCGACATCTTTCTCGGCGTGCCCTTCAACATCGCCAGCTACGCGCTGCTGACGCACATGCTGGCGCAGCAGTGCGACCTCGACGTGGGCGACTTCATCTGGACCGGCGGCGACTGCCACATCTACAGCAACCACGAAGAACAGGTGGCGCTGCAGCTGAGCCGCGCACCGCGCGCCTACCCGACATTGCAGATCAAGCGCCGGCCACCGTCGATCTTCGACTACGCGCTCGAGGACTTCGAGGTCCTGGGCTACGACCCGCACCCGGCCATCAAGGCGCCGGTGGCGGTGTGACTCCGCGAGGCGCGCCGAGATGACCGAGCTGGTGCTGATTGCGGCGATGGCCCGGGGCCGTGTCATCGGCAGCGGCGGCGCCCTGCCCTGGCACCTGCCCGAAGACCTGGCGCACTTTCGCGCCGCCACGCGCGGCCATGCCGTGGTGATGGGCCGCAAGACCTGGGATTCGCTGCCGGCGCGTTTTCGCCCGCTGCCGGGGCGGCGCAACTTCGTCGTCACACGCAACACCGCCTGGCGGGCCGAAGGGGCCGACGTGGCGTTTTCGCTGGACGAAGCGCTGGCGCGCATGAGCGGTGACCCGCGCGTCTTCGTGATCGGCGGCGCCGAGCTCTACGCCACCGCACTGCCGCTGGCGCACACCTTGTTGTTGACCGAGATCGACGCCGACGTCGCTGGAGACACCCACTTCCCGCCGTTCGATGGCCTGGGCTTCGTCGAAGCGGCGCGCGAAACGCATGCAGCCGCGGCTCCCAACCTCTTCAACTTCAGCTTCGTCACTTACCGTCGTTCCGGCTGAGCGCCGGCGCAAGCCTGCGAGGTCCGCTCCGCGCGCCACCTGCTTGGTCGCGCAGATGGCACGGGCATGGTCTTCACCGGCACCCCCTGCGCTGCCTTGCGCCGTTCATGGACGGGCGTCCCTGCGCCCCCCGGAACTCAGGGTCAAAAGCTGGTCCAGTCATCGGTACCGGTCTTGGCGGTCATCGCGGCGGGCGCTGCGGCCGGCAGGGCTTTGGCCCCGAACTGGGGTCGCGTCACGTTGGTCGCGCGCGCCGCGCCACGGCGCTCGACCGGCGCGGCAATCTGCGCCAACCCGGACGCTGCTGCCACCGGCGCGGCAGCCGGGTTGGCGTTGGCGTCGCCCAGCTTGAACACGGCCACGGCCTGCACCAGTTGCTGTGCCTGGGACTTCAGGCTCTCCGCCGCGGCGGCACTCTCTTCCACGAGCGCCGCATTCTGCTGCGTGACCTGGTCCATCAGGCTGACCGCCTGGCCGACCTGGGCCACGCCGGCGCTTTGTTCGCTGGACGCGGCACTGATCTCCCCCATGATGTCGGTCACGCGCTTGATCGAACTCACCACCTCGGTCATGGTCGATCCCGCCTGATCGGCCTGGGCCGTGCCCTGCTCGACGCGCTCGACGCTGGTCGTGATCAAGCTCTTGATCTCCTTGGCCGCCTCGGCGCTGCGCTGCGCGAGGTTGCGCACTTCGCCGGCCACGACCGCGAAGCCGCGCCCCTGCTCACCGGCGCGCGCCGCCTCCACTGCCGCGTTCAGCGCCAGGATGTTGGTCTGGAAGGCAATGCCGTCGATCACGCTGATGATGTCGGCGATCTTCTTGCTGCTGTCGTTGATGCTCTTCATCGTGCCGACCACCTGGGCGACCACCTCGCCGCCCTGGACGGCGACCGTCGATGCGCCCAGCGCCAGCTGGTTCGCCTGCTTGGCGTTTTCGGCGTTCTGCTTGACGGTCGAACTGAGCTGCTCCATCGAGGCGGCGGTTTCCTCCAGCGCCGATGCTTGCTGTTCCGTGCGTTGGCTCAGGTCGAGGTTGCCCTGGGCAATCTGGGACGATGCGGTCGCCACGCTGTCAGCGTTCTGCAGCACCCCCCCCACGATGCGCCGCAGGTTGTCCTTCATGTTGACAAGCGCACCCACCAACTGCGCCGTCTCGTCCTTGCCGTCGGCACGCAACTCCGCCGTCAGATCGCCTTCGGCCATGCGCTCGGCCGCGCTGCAGGCACGGCGCATGGGGCCGGTGATCGAGCGCGAGATCAGCCACCCGAGCAGGGCTGCCAGCACCACGCTCAAGACGTTGGCCGCCACCAACAAGGCGCGCGCCTGCTCGTAGTCGGTCGTCGCGAGCTCGTACTGCTTCTGGGTGTTGGCTTCCTGGTAGGCGACGTTCTCGTCCAGCGCGTCCTGCCACTTCTGGGTCGCCGGGCCGGCCTGCTTGAGCAGCAAAGAGATGGCCTCGGCGTCCTTGTGCGCGTGGGCCAGGTCGATCACCTGGTTGTTCAGCGCGCGCGCCGCTTCGGCTGCCGCGGCGATCTTGGCGCGTTTCGACTTGCCATCATCGCTGGCCGGAAACTTCTGCAGTGCCGCCCAGCTCTCGTCGTAGCGCGCGCGCCTTGAGCAACTTGGCTTCTTCGGTCTGGATCTCGGCCTTGTCGTGCAGCAGCACCATGGTGCGCATGACACGCGAGACCACGTGCACCGACTCGGCCATGTCGTGGTTGAGCTTGATCCTGACGTTGTTGTCGGTGACGATGTCGTCCAGATTGTGTTCGACGGACGCCAGTTCCTTGAGTGCGAGACCGGCCGAACCGACCGACAACAACACCACCAGGCCAAACGCAGCGCCCAGACGGGTGCCGATTCCGTAGTTCGAGAGTTTCATGACGAGCTCCGCTGTGTCGTGGCTTGAAGATGACCACGACAAGCTCGTGACATCTATGACCGGGCTGGATCCACCGCCCATCCCTGGTGCCAACATGGTTTTCGGAGCATTGCGGCAAGCCTTTAGTCAGAAATGATTCAGAGCCAGAGCTATGTTTGGCCCCGCGCAGCGGCTTTTGCACGTTTTGCCGCCACACGCCCACGTCAACCGCGCCGGGGTTCGTGGGGGCCCGTCCTTCAGGTCAGGCCACCCTGGCCGACGGCGCGAGTCGACGCCGGCGGTACGTGACCGTGGCGCTCGAGCAGACGCAGCCAGCCACCCACGTTCGACGGCCGGCACCAGGGCCGCGTCACGCCGAGCGCGTGGGCTGCATCTGACAAGCGAGCGCTGCCGGGCGGCGTGGTGCCGGCAAGCCGAGGGGGGCGATCTGCAGCAAGCGGCAGATCGGCGCGCTCATGCTGTTGCACCCAGCGGCGCAGCGTCTCGGCCCTGCAGTCGAACTTGGCCACCACGGCATCTCGGGCCAAGACTTGCTGGCTCTCTTCATGACTGCATACGCTCAAAGCCTGGAGCCACCCCAACACCCGGGGCGGTTCAACTTTCGCGCCTGCGTGCCGATCAGGCGATCGGTTCGACCTTTCCGTCGAGCGCCATCAGCAGTGTCTCAACCTTGAGCGTCGGATGCCTTGCGGTCAGCAGCGCACGCAAGCTACCGAGCTGCTTGGCATGCGATGCCGTCTCGGTGGCCTTGTCCTTGGCATGCTCGGGCCCCAGCAAGACCTTGTAGGCGCCGCAGTCGCGGTGGTCCAGCACCATTACCGTGTGGATGTTGTGCAACTTGATGGCGATGTCCAGGTGCTGCCAGAAGGTCTGGTTCCACGCCGGAAACTTGTCTGTCACGGCCCCCAACGACGCGCCGGCGAGCACGACGTGGTCGTACTTGTTGCGCAGGCCCCGCTGGGTCATGTAGCGCTCGACCTCGTCCATCAAGCGGAAGTCCATGCAACTCAGCAGCAGCACATCGGTGCCTCCGGCGGCACGCGCCGTGCGCGACAGGCCCAGCAGCGCCGCACCGGCGCCCAGTGCGGCCAGTTGCACGAAGTGCCGACGACGAGGTTCGACAGCTGGCACCACGGTGCACTCAGGGTGGTCATGTTGGTCGCATTTCACAGCGCAGTCTCCGGTTTGTCGCCCATCGGGCGTGTTGAGGATTCAATGACGGCCGCCATCGCTGCCGATTCCGCGTCGCGCAGTTCCGCGCAGCCCCGTCGCGCGGCCCACAGCACCGGGCCCAATGCCAGTGCTCTGGGCACCACGACAACGAGCAGATGGTCAGCGGTGTCGCCCACCGGCAGCGCCACGATCTGCTGCTCGGCCGCGCTGACGACGATGTGGTCGTAGACCCGGGTTCCGGCCTGACGCACGAGCGTGTCGCCCAGCGTCAGCAGCGCGCCACCTATGTTGCCGAACGCCGGCAGGTCGAGCGGGGAGCCGACACTGTGGCGGTGTCCTCCTTCGTGGTCGATCAGCGCCGCGCTCACGCCCGCGGCCTGCAACGCACGCAGGTGAGCCAGCGCAGCCGTGGCCAAGTCGGTAGCGCCAGCCGGCGCCAAGGGGTTGGACGCGGCCATGCATCAGCCTTTCAGCCGGCGCCACAGATCGCCGAAGAACAAGTGTTGCGCCGATGTGCCCACCGTGTGGGCCCTCCCCCGCGGGCCACGCTCAGGGCCGTGCCTGCGGTCGCGCTCGGTCACCAGCGCGCCGCACAGGGCCGCCGAGTTGAACAGACCGAAGGTGACCGCCGTCGGCAGGCCCAGCCGCCGTGCAGCATCGATGGGCGCCGCCCCTTCGTCGGCCAGCAATCGGCAAAGCTCGACGCCGTGCACGTCACCGCCGATCTCGCCGAAGTCCGGCCATGCCAGCAGACGGTAGCGCTGCGACTCGGACAGGCCAGGAAGCAAGCCCCGTTCGCGTGCGCAACGCTCGCCGAACAGCCAGCACATCCGGTCGAGCGACTCGACATGACGCGCTGGCGTCGTCCAGATCGGCGCTGAGACGACACCGCTGGCTTGAAAGCGCACGGGCTCCTGGCACAGCACGTTGATCAGGTCGTTGACCGCCAGCGCCGAACGCAGCACGTTGCCGTCCTCGACGACCGCCAACGCCGTGCGTTCGCGGTCGCAAGCGCTCAACAGCACACGGGGCTTACGGTGCCGCCGCAGATCGATGAAGGCATCGGCGGCGGATTCGGCGTGCTGGCGAGTGGGCAGAAGATCCATGCGCTCAATGTGACGGACGGTGCCGAAGCTGCCCATCCGGGCGAGCATCGGCGTTCGCCTCGGTGTAAGCACCGAGGCCGGCACAGGGCTGGCGGCGTCGCACCCGGGCGCGAAGGCGCGCACCTTGCCCGCAGCGCCGGACGCCGCCCCGCAGTCTGCTCAAGCCGGGCCAGGCCGGCAGTCACTTCTCGTTCGTGATCAATCCCACACGCAACGCATAGCGCACCAGTCCCGCGAGGTCCCGGATCTCGAGCCGCTTCATCAGTTGCGTGCGGTGCGTCTCGACCGTCTTGAGGGACAGATCGAGGGTGCGCGCGATTTCCTTGGACGACTGTCCTTGGGCCACCAGGCGCAGCACCTCGGTTTGGCGCGGGGTCAGCGTCGCGGTGGACTTGTCGGCGCCGCCGATCATCGCGCGCGCGATCTTGCTCGAGACGCGCGGGCTGAAGTAGGTTTCGCCCTGGTGCACGGCGGCCAATGCCAGGCTCAGTTCGCTGACCGCGGAGTGCTTCAGCAAGTAGCCAGCCGCGCCGCCGCGAATGGCTGCCAGCACGTACTCGTCGTTGTCGTACATCGACAGCAGCACGATGCGCGTGGGATGCGCCGGGCCGATGGCATGCAGCACCCCGAGCCCGCTCATGGCAGGCATCGCGATGTCCAGCAAGGCGATGTCGGGCAGGTGCTCGCGTATGGCCGCAACGGCCGCCGCGCCATCATCGACTTCAGCCACCACGTCGACACCCGGCATCGCGTCGAGCAGCAAACGCAATCCGGCCCGCACGATCTGGTGGTCATCGGCCAGCAGTATGCGCATGGATCCCCCTGGCAGTTGAACTCAGCTGCGGCCACGGCAACAGCACGCGCAGGCGCGTGCCCATGTTCGGCGCGCTCTCGATGTCGCACTCGCCGCCCATGTCCTCGACCCGCTCGCGCATGCCGGTCACGCCGAGGGAGGTCGCACGCGCGCTGGCGCCCCAGGTGTCGCCCGAGGTGAAACCTTCGCCGTCGTCGCTCACGTCCACATGCAGCCAGCCGTCGCCGGTTCTCAAGTGCACTTCGGCGCATGTCGCCTTGGCGTGCCGCACGACGTTGGTCAGCGCCTCCTGGACCACCCGGAAAGCGACCAGTTCGATGGCCGGTTCGGCGCGTTCGGGCACCAGCTCGCAGACGAACTCCACCTCCCCGAGCGAGGGCAGGATGTAACGCTTGAGCAGCCAGTTCAACGCCGCCTTCAAGCCGAGGTCGTCAAGCACGTGGGGGTGCAGCGAGGCCGTCAGATCGCGCGTGTGTCTCAACGCCTCTTCGGTGAGTTCGATAGGTCCCGCGAGCGAGGGCACATTGCAAGCCGCGCCACACGGTCCCAATTGCATGTGCA
>LNFM01008418.1_pt1 | contig 15608 bp, 9 predicted proteins | sample 596031 | NCBI WGS metagenome assembly LNFM01 (sample SAMN04254537, study PRJNA301005) | activated carbon metagenome | isolation source: dual media filters at the Ann Arbor, Michigan drinking water treatment plant | place: USA: Ann Arbor | reverse complement strand
GTCGGCGAAGGCCTGGTGGCTGCCGCCAAGCTCGCGGTGCTGCAGGAATCGCCGCTGATCGTCTTCCCGTCGTCGGGCGGCGCGCGCATGCAGGAAGGCGCGCTGTCGCTGATGCAGATGCCGCGCACCACTGTCGCCGTCGAAATGGTGCGCGACGCCGGGCTGCCCTACATCGTCGTGCTGACCGATCCGACGACCGGCGGCGTCACCGCCAGCTTCGCCATGCTGGGCGACATCGCGCTCGCCGAGCCGGGCGCCATCATCGGCTTCGCCGGCGCCCGCGTGATCGAGGAAACCATCCGCGAGAAACTGCCGCCGGGCTTCCAGCGCGCCGAATATCTGCTGGAACATGGCATGGTCGACATGGTGGTGCATCGCAAGGACCTGCGCGAGACGCTGAGCCGCATCCTCGCCCTGCTGCTCAACCGCTCGCCGGCCGCCGATGTGGTGTCGCTGCCGAGCGATCTGGCCATTCCCGCCGCTGGCAAGGGCCGTCCGCGGCCTCCTGCCCGTTGATGGCCGCGCGCTAAGCCTCATGGCCGACAAGGCCGGCAGCGACGTCGTTCTCGAACGGCTGCAGAGCCTGCATCCCAAGATCATCGACCTGTCGCTGGACCGCACCCGGCGCCTGCTCGCCAAGCTCGGCCATCCCGAGCGCCGGATGCCGCCGATCATTCATGTCGCCGGCACCAACGGCAAGGGCTCCACCATCGCTTTCCTGCGCGCCATGCTCGAAGCCGCCGGCAAGCGCGTCCATGTCTACACCTCGCCGCATCTCGTGCGCTTCCATGAGCGTGTGCGGCTCGCCGGCGAGCTGATCTCAGAAGCGGCATTGCTCGAAACCCTCGAGCGCTGCGAGCGCGTCAATGGCGGCGAGCCCATCACCTACTTCGAGATCACCACGGCGGCGGCCTATCTCGCCTTCGCCGAGACGCCGGCCGACGTGACGCTGCTCGAAGTCGGCCTCGGCGGACGGTTCGACGCCACCAACGTGATCGACAAGCCGCTCGCCACCGTCATCACGCCGGTGTCGATGGACCATGAGCAATATCTCGGCGATACGATCGAGAAGATCGCCTTCGAGAAGGCCGGCATTCTGAAATCCGGCGTGCCCGCCGTGATCGGGCCGCAAAGGCCCGAAGCGCTGGCCGTGATCGAGGCGCGTGCGCAGGAGATCGGCGCGCCTTTGTCGCGCTGGGGCAAGGAATGGATCGCCACCGTCGAGGACGGCAGCGTCATCTGGCAAGGCGGCGGACGCAACATCGCCCTGCCGCTGCCCAACCTCGTCGGCCTGCATCAGATCATCAACGCCGGCACCGCCGTCGCCGCGCTCGACGCCCTGGCCGGCATCGACCTGCCCTCGAGTGCGCTGCGCGACGGCATCAAAGCCGCGCAATGGCCCGCGCGCCTGCAGCGCCTGACCAAGGGCCCGCTGGTCGAGCGCCTGCCGCCCCATGTCGAGCTATGGCTCGACGGCGGGCATAACCCATCGGCCGGCGAGGCGCTCGCCGCCCAGGCACGCCGCTGGTCGGACAAATCGCTGCTGATTGTCGCCGGCTTGCTGCGCACCAAAGACGCCGCCGGATTCTTCGCGCCGCTGGCGCCGCATGTTGCTGGCGCCCGCTCGGTCTCAATCCCTGGCGCCGAGGCGACGCTCAGCGCTAAGGAAACGTCGGATGCCGCAAAGCGCGCCGGCATCGACGCACCGCCGGCGCCGTCGCTCGCCCTGGCGCTGCTCGATCTCACGCTCGGATTGGAGCGCCCCGCGCGCATCCTGATCTGCGGCTCGCTCTATCTCGCGGGCCATGTGCTGAGCGAGAACGGCTAATAAAAAACCCCGCCATCACTGGCGGGGTTTTTCGTATCTCGTATGAGCGGCGCTTAGAGCACCGACTTCACCCATTCCTGCAGCGCGCTCTTCGGCATGGCGCCGACCTTGGTCGCGGCGACCTGGCCGTTCTTGAACAGCATCAGCGTCGGGATGCCGCGCACGCCGTATTTCGTCGGGGTGCCGCCGTTCTGGTCGATGTTGATCTTGGCGATCGTCACCTGACCTTCCATGTCCTTGGCGATTTCCTCGAGCGCGGGCGCGATCTGCTTGCAGGGGCCGCACCATTCGGCCCAGAAATCGACCAGCACGGGCTGATCGGCCTTCAGCACATCGGCTTCGAACGAGGCGTCGGAGACCTGCTTCAAACCCATGATAAATCCTTGGAACTGTGAGAGAAAAATCCGGGCGACCGCCGGTTGCTGGAGCAAATCTAGGGTGCGCCCCCCGGGGCGTCAAGGCACCGTCCGGTGACTGCCTCCGATGCGCCGCTGACCCGCCGCGCACAAGGCTTTCAGGGTCTGCTAGAGGAGCGTCAGGCGCGCGGCGTGGCGCCGTCGAGCAGCTCTGCCGGTATCTCCATCCATGATGGCCCGTCAGTCCACAACAGCGCGCAATCGATGCGGCGGCCGACATAGATCTGCGCCAAGAGCGCGCGATAGGCGGCGAGCTGGCGCAGATAGATCGCCGGAACGTCGAGGGCGCGCGTCGGCGGCGGACGGTTGCTCTTGTAATCGACCAGCAGGACGCGATCCGGCAAGGCGACGAGCCGGTCGATCTGGCCGCTGATCGCCATGTCGCCGACCTGACCGGCGATGGAAATTTCCGCCTGGCTACCTGCGCCGAACAAAGCCGCGAAGCGCGGATCGCCCAGCACGCGCAGCGCCTCGCCGGCGATGGCGCCCTGCTGCGCCGCGCTCAGGTTCCACAAGGGCCGCGCGAGATAGCCCGCCGCCGCCGCCGCGCGCGCCTCGGGCGCGACATCGGGCAAGCTCTGCAGCAGGCGATGGATCAAGAGGCCGCGCTGGAAGCGCGCGCCGTCGTCGTCTGCGGCGAAGGGCGACAGCATGGCCGGCTCCGCCTCGTTCGCCGGATCGGGCTTGGACGGCGCGAGCGGACGCGACGGGCGTTCTTCCGGCTTGGCGGCGACGCGCGCCCAGTTTTCCAGCGGCGCGAGATCCGGCGGCGGCGCGCCATGATCGTCGCGGGATTTGTCGGGGGCGCGCGACTGTTCCTGCGCCAGGCGCAAACCGACGCCCGACCAGCCTTCCGGCGTGAGAGCAGCGAAATCGAACGGGACCGCTTGCACGGCGCCTTCCTCTGCGAGCGCCCGCAGGCCGTCAGAGACCAGGTTGTACCAGCAGCCCGGCGGCGGCGCTTTGCGGGTTTGCCAGCCGCAGACATAGAGCCGATCCTCGGCGCGCGTCAGCGCGACATACAAGAGGCGGCGATATTCCTCGTCGCGTCGTTGCGCGGCGCGCGCGCGGGCGGCGGCGGCCACCATATCGTCGTCGGCGACGCGCGGCGGCCACAGCGGCAGGCGCGGCAGGGCGGGATCGTCATTCGCCTCGTCGAGCGCCGTCCACAACAGCGGATCGTGCCGTGTCGGCACCTGCATGGTGTCGGGCAGGATGACGATCGGCGCCTGCAAACCCTTGGCGCCATGCACCGTCATGATGCGCACCTCGTCGCGCACGGTCTGCTCCAGGTCGCGCTTGATCTCGGCATCGCCGGCGACGAACCAATGGAGGAAGCCCTGCAGTGACGGCGCCGCCTCGCGCTCGTAGCCGAGCGCGCGATTGAGAAATTCGGCGATCGGGTCTTCCGCCTCGATGCCGAGCCGCGCCAGCAATTTGCCGCGCCCGCCCTCGCGCACCAGCAATTCGCTATAAAGCTCGTAGGGCCGCAGATAATCGGCGAGCGCCAGGAAACGTGCGAGCAGCGCATGGGCCGCCTTGAAAGCGCCTGCCGCCTTGTCCTTCGCCGCGCGTTTGGCCAGCGCATCCCACAGGCTCAAACGCGCGCGGTCATGGGCGATCTCGTAGAGTTGATCTTCGTCCAGGCCGATCAGCGGGCTTTTCAGCACGGTCGCCAAGGTCAGATCGTCGTCGGGCAAGAGCAGGAACTGGCCGAAGGCGATCAGGTCCATGACGGCGAGCTGCTCGGTCAGCACCATGCGGTCGACACCGGCCACCGGCACGCCGCGCGCCTTAAGGCCACGCACCAATTCGCTGACGAAGCCGGTGCGGCGGCGCACCAGCACCATGACGTCGCCGGCGCGCACCGGGCGGCCGTAGCTCTCGAGCGGCTCCTTGCCGACCCAGGCGGCGATGCGCGCGGCAATCACAGCGGCAAGCCGCGCCTGCGGCGAATCGCCGCCATCGGTTTCGGTCGGCGAGGCCCAGGGCATCAGCAGCGGCGCATCGCGCGGCGTCACCGGCGGCCACAGCTCGACGATGCCGGCTTGGCCGATGCGCTTGAGGTTATGTTTGACGGCCTGGCCGCCCTCGGCGACGCCGATGCGGGCGGGATCGCGGGCGAAGACGGCATCCACCGCGCGCAGCACCGCGTCGGTCGAGCGGTAGGACATCAAGAGATCGGTTTCGCGCCAGGTTTCGGCGCGGCGGGCGCGCTCCTGGAAATGGCCGCGCATGCGCAGGAAGGCATCCGGGTCGGCGCCCTGGAAGCTGTAGATCGACTGCTTGAGATCGCCGACGACGAAGACCGTGCGGGGCCGCTCGCGCGCGCCCTCGCCGGCGAAAAATTCCTCGGCGACCGCGGCGACGACTTCCCATTGCTCGGGGCTGGTGTCCTGCGCCTCATCAACCAGGATATGATCGAGACCGCCGTCGAGCTTGAACAGCACCCAGGCGGCGGCGCTGGCGGCCAGTTCGCCCTCGCCCTGCAGCAGATCGCGCGTCTTCAAAATGAGATCGTCATAATCGAGTGTAGCGCGGCGCGACTTGTGGCGCTCGTAGGCGGCGAGCAGATGACCCGCCAACGTAAGCAGCGCCGCCCCCAATTCGGCGAGCCGCGCCGCGCGCAGGCGGCCGCAGACGGTCACGAGACGCGTCGCTTCGCGTTCCAACGTCTCGACGAAATTGGTCGTGCCCGCCAGGACTTTGCCGACAATGGGGCCCATCTTGCGCGGCGCGCCATCGGCCGTGAGGAAAAGTCCGCAATAGCCATCGAAATCGGCCAGGCGCGCAGCCTCGCCGACGAGATAGCCGTCGATCTTGCCGCTGGTCTTCTTCTGCGCCTCGCTGCCGAGGGCGAAGGCCTGCGCCATCCCCCTGAGATCGGCGAGCGGCAGCGCGCGATCTGCGACGGCATCCCGGCGGATCGACTCGACCGTATCGCCATCGCGCAAGCCCAGGCGCGCGCGCAGGGCCGCGAGCGTGCCGGTCGCGCCGCCCCGGGCATCGAACAGGCGCTTCAAGCGGCCGCGTGCGCTCGCAAGTTCAGCCATCAGCTTGGAAAAAGATTCTTCGTCGGTTGCCGCCGTCACGACGGCGAGAGCCGCACCGATCGGACCGGCAGGCGCGAGGCGCGCGGCGCGCAACAGATCGTCGCGCGCGCCAAGCATCAATTCGGCGGCGGTGCGCTCGTCCATCACCTCGAAATGCGGCGCGAGGCCCGATTCGATGGGAAAGCGCCGCAGCAGCGACTGGCAGAAGGCATGGATGGTCTGAATCTTCATGCCGCCCGGCACGTCGAGCACGTCGCCGAACAGGGCGCGGGCACGGCGCGTCTCCGGCGGCGATGGCGGACGGCCCAGCAGATCGCGCAGCTCGCCAGCCAAGGTTGCGTCGTCCGCCGCCGCCCAGGCGCTCAGACGCGTGTTGATGCGGTTGGCCATTTCCGCCGCCGCCGCCTTGGTGAAGGTGAGGCAGAGGATGCGGCCTGGCGGCGTGCCATGCACGAGGAGGCTGAGCACGCGGCGGGTCAAGATCGTCGTCTTGCCGGCGCCGGCGGAGGCAGCGACCCAGACCGTGCGGTCAGGCCGCAGCGCGTCTTCGGTCGCGTCGGTGGCGCTCGACAATTGATGGAGAGACGGATCGCTCATCCCTCGCCTCCATCGTCGCCGGAGGCCGACCATTCCTTGACGCGGGCGAGATGCTCGTAATCGCTGAAACGCGGCGCATGTTCGGCGCGCGGCCGCGCGAGATAGGGCGTGGCGGGGTCGTCGAACGCAGCGATCAGGCGGAGCAGCCCGTCATAGGCATCGGCGGCGAATTGCGGCGCGTCATAGGCCTTGATCTCGGCGACCGGCCGGCCGCCCGACAGACGCCAGAAGGCGATCTCGGCGACCTCGCTGGCCGGCACGTCTTTGAAGCCGCCGCGCGCCGCCATCATCGCTTCGAGCGGCAATTGCGGCGCGAGGCCGCGCTCCAAATCGCCTTTGCTCGGCACACCGCCGGTCTTGTAGTCGATCACGGCGAGCCGGCCGTCGCCCAAATGATCGATGCGGTCGGCCTTGGCGACCAGCGTGAAGGGCCCCGCCGGCCCCGGCAGCGTCAGCTCGCCCCAGCCTTCGACGGCGAGCGGCGTGGCCAGCTTGCGGCGCGTCGCCTCGTTGTCGACGAACCAGCGGGCGATGCGCTCGAAGCGCGGCCACCAGAAGGCCCAGACACCGGGACTGCTGAGCGCCGGCGCGAAAGCCTCGCGGCCGAAATCGAGCAAACGCTCATAGGCGGCGTCCGGCGCTTCGCCGTCGCGCCAGCTTTTGACGAAGCGGTCGAGCGCCTCGTGGATGAAGCTGCCGCGATCGGCCGCGCCGGGATCGGCATCGAGCGGATCGAGCGCATTCAAGCGCAGGATATGCTTGGCATAGACGCCGTAGGGATCGCGCATCCAGGTCTCGACTTGCGTCACGCTGAGCTTGCGCGGTCGCGCGTTGAGCGGCGGCGTCGGCGCCGGGCGCTGAACCGGCTTCGGTGGCCCGGCGGGCGTATCGAGCATCTGCTGCCAGGCGAGCCATTGCGCGCCACCTTTCAAAGCCTCTCGGGCATCAAGGCCAAGCAAGAGATTGTCGAGCCGTTGCAGCCAGCGCGCCGGCACGGTCGGCGTGCCCTCGACGCGCAGCGCGCGGGTGAGCGCGACGCGCGGCGCGGCGAAGGCTTGCGCCACGTCATGGGCGGCAAGGCCGATCCGCCGCTCGGGCGACGGCAGGCCGAAGGCGGCGCGCATCGGCCGGCTCATCCAGGGATCGGCGCCGGGATCGGCCGGCCAGACGCCCTCGTTGAGGCCGCCGAGAATGACGAGATCGGCCTGCTGCAGGCGGGCTTCGAGCGGGCCCCAGATGAACAGGCGCGGATGGGCGCCGTAGCGCGGCCGCACGACGCGCCCGGCGAGCAGCGTCTCGAAGAGCGCCGGATAGGCGCGCCCGGCCATCGATGGCAAGTCGCGCGCGGCCCCGGCGAATTCTGCGATGAAGCCGGCGAGCGCCTCGCCGTCGTCGCCGCGCCATAGCCGCGCGGCACCGGGCAATAGATCGTCCGCGGCGAGATGTTCGAGCCAGGCGGCATGGGCGCGCAGCAAGGCTTCGACGGCGACCTCCTTACCAGCGAGCGCCTCACACAGCGGCGCGGCGGCCGCGGCGAGTTTGTCGAGCCACGGCAGCAGCGCCGCCGCCGATTTGCTGCCCGTCAGGCTGGCGCGCAGGCCGGCGAAGCCCGGCGCCGGGCGCACGCCGCGCAAGGCCGCCAATTCCAGCGCGCGCGCTTTATCTCTGAACGCGACGGTCTTCTCGCCGCCCGAGGCCAGCGGATGCTTGAGCGCGGCAAGCAGCGCCGCAGGCGCGAGGTCGTCGCCGAGCATGGCGAGCGCCAAACGCGCGAAGGCGCCGGCCGGCGTGGTGGCGAGCGGCTGGCCGGCCGAATCGTCCACCTCGATGTCCCAGCGCCGCAGTTCGGCGGCGACGCGGCGCGCCAGATCGCGGTCGGGCGTGATCAGCGCGGCGCGCTGGCCTTCATGATCCACCGCCTCGCGCAACATCAGGGCGATGGCGCCCGCTTCTTCCAAAGGCCCCGGGGCTTCGAGACGCAGGACATCGGCCAGCGCCAAGGCCGGATCCGGCAGATCGCGCGCCGGCACATCGCCGTCCGCCGGTAGCGGATCGAAAGCACGGGCGAGCAAGGCCGCGCGCGCCGGCGGCGTCGCGGCGGCAATGGGCGACTGCCAGTCCGCGACCTCGGCACGGGCAACGCCGAGACGATCGAGCAGACGCGCCAGGCCGAACTGCGGATGGCTTTCCAAAGCGCGCTCGGACAGCAGCGCGCGCCAGCAAGGCTCGCTCATGTCACGATCGAGGCCCGGCAATACCACATGGCCTTGCGGCAAGGACGCAACGACGGCAAGCAGATCGGCGGTGGCGGGAATCGAGCCGGTCGAGCCGGCGGCGATCACCGGCCCGGCGGGCGGATGTGCGCGCCAGAGGTCCGCTTGCGCGGCCAAGGTCGCGTTGCGCCGCGCTGCCGGATCGAGCGCGCCTTCAGCCGCGAGAATCTTCGGCCAATGTTCGGTGAGGATGGCGAGAAATTCGAGCGTCTGCTGCCAATGGCGCGCGAAGGATTCGGGCGCGAGGCTTTTCAGCTTGGCGACATCGACGCGCTCGGTCTGCATCTCGTCGAGCAATCGCGCCAACGCTTCGGCGAGCCGCGCCGACTGCGCCTCGTCGGGCGCTTCGGGCAGGCTCTGCGCGCCGAGCTGGCGCACCAAGCGGGCAAGCAGCAATTGGCGGCGCAGGCCGGGAATCGCCGGCGGCAGATCGATCGCACCGTCCGACGCGCTCTCTTCCAGCAGCAGCGCCTCTTCATCCAGCTCGCCGAGCGGCATGAGACGCGGCAGCAAGAGGGCCGCGCCGCCGCCGAGGCGCAGGAAGGCTTCGCGCAAACTGCGAATCGCGCGCCGGGTCGGCAACAGCACGGTGACGCGCGTCAGCGCTAGCGGATCGTCCCGGCCGACCATCTGCCAGATGCCGGCGGCGAGCGAATCGACGAAGGGCGCGCCGGCCGGAATATTGGCGACGCGAAGCCCTGTCACGACAGATGGCTCCGCAGATGCTGTTCGGCCAGCTTAAGGCCGTCCGGCGTGCCGATATGATACCAGTCGCCGTCATGGACGAGACCGCGCAGACGGCCTTCCGCCGCCGCCTTGTCGTAGAGCTTGTTGAGCGAAAAGGCGCCCGACGGCGCGGCGGCGAACAGGCGCGGATGGAGAATCTGCACGCCGGTGAAGACGAAGGGCGCGGCATCGCCGGTGCGGCGGCGCAGCTGATTGCCGGCCAGCAGATCGAAGTCGCCCGCGCCGTCATAGCCGATGGCGCTGGCCTTGTCGTGGACGAGCAGCAGCGCATCCATCGCGCCGTCGTCCCAGGCGGCGGCGAGCCGCTGCAATGCAGGAATGGCGCCGTCACGCCACAGGATGTCGCCGTTGGCGACATAGAAGGGATCGGGCCGCAGATCCGGCAAGGCCTGCATCACGCCGCCCCCGGTATCGAGGATCGTCTCTTCATGCGACAACAGAATGCCGAGCTTGTCACGCCCCTCCGCCATGCGCCGGGCGACATGCATGGCGATGCGCGGACCGAGATAATGGGCATTGACCACGGCGGTCTCGACGCCGGCGGCGGCGAAGTGATCGAGCGCGCGATCAAGCATGCAACGCCCGGCCACAGGGATGAGCGGCTTGGGCGTCGTCAAGGTCAGCGGCCGCATGCGCAGGCCGAAGCCCGCCGCCAGCACCATGCCCCTCGTCATTTGAATGGGCGTGATGTCCGTCATGGCGGCGCCGGCGCGCGGCGCAAGGAAGCCGGCACATGGGCGTCGAACCAGGCGCGCACGCCTGAGAGGGCCGGATGGGCGAGATCGCCTTCGAGCAAGCGCCAGACGCGCGGCACATGCGCAAGGTAGTGATGCTTGCCGTCGCGCCGGCTCAAGCGCGTGAAAATACCGACGATCTTGGCGTTGCGCTGCGCCGCCAGCACGGCGCAGGCGGCGGTGAAACGGTCGCGGTCGAGCTTGGGAAAAGCGGCGAGATAGCGCTGCGTCATCGCCGCGGCGAGGCCCGGGGCCAGATCGCGCCGCGCATCCTCCAGCAGGGACACGAGATCGTAAGCGGTCGGCCCGACCAGCGCGTCCTGGAAATCGAGCAAGCCGCAGGCGGCGATGCCGCTGCGGCTCGGCAGGCGCATCAGATTGTCGACATGATAATCGCGCAGCACCAGCGTATAGGGCTGGCCGTCGAGCGCCGTGAAGGCGCCGCGCCAAACGGCGGCATAGGATTCCGCCACCGCCGCTTCGACCGGCGCGCCGCTGATCGCCGGGAGGAACCAATCGGTGAGCAGCCGCGCCTCTTCGAGCAGCTTGGCTTCGTCGTAGGGCGGCGTGCTGAGCGGCAGGACCTTGTCGATCGGCACGTGATGCAGCCCGATCAGCGCATCGACGGCCAATTCATAGAGCGCCGTCTCGTCCTCGCCCTTGGCGAGCAGGCGGGTGAAGGTGTCGTCGCCGAGGTCTTCGAGCAGCAGCAGGCCGTTGGCCTCGTCGGCCTCGAAAATATGCGGCGCGCTGAAGCCGAGCTTGGTGAGATGGCGCGCGACGCGCAGGAAGGGCCGCACGTCTTCTTTCGGCGGCGGCGCGTCCATCAGCATGGCACGGCGGCCCTCGAGGCTGAGGCGCTCATAGCGGCGGAACGAGGCATCGCCCGGCAGCTTGTCGCGCGCCGCGCCGGCCCAGCCGCACCTGGCGAGGAACGCCATGATGAGCGCATCGCGGTTTTCAGCCGGCGCATTCATATGAGCTTCTCCAATCGCGCCGGCCAGTCGCCAGCGCCGGTCAAGCGCGCGATGCGGCTCTCGCCATCGAAGTCGAGAGACAGATGCAGCGCGCGGCGCGGCAGATAGGATCCGAGCCGCTCCGGCCATTCGATCAGCGAGATGGCATCATTGAAGGCCTCGTCGAGTCCGAGTTCCAAGGCGTCGTCGGGCTTGTCCAGGCGATAGAGATCGAAATGCCAGATGGCCGGATCGGTCATGTCGTAGGTCTGCACCAGGGTGAAGGTCGGGCTCGGCACGTCGCCCAGCGCGTCGGCCTGCCCCGCCAAGGCGGCGCGGGCGGTGATGAAGGCGCGGGCGAAAGCGGTCTTGCCGGCGCCGAGTGGGCCATGCAGGGCGATCACGTCGCCGGCCCGCGCGCGCCCGGCGAGCGCGCCCGCCAAATCCGCCGTGGCGGCGAGATCGGCCAAACGGAAGGCGAGCTCCCCGTCAGGGGCTGATATGGGGGACGGCAAGGCCATGGCTTTGTTGTAGCCGTCCCTCCAAGGATCGGCAATTCGGCTCTCGGCGGCGCATCAAGCGAGTTCGGCGGCAGCCAGCTGGCGCTTGATCGCCTGGCGGAAGGCCGCCGAGGATTTTTCGTAATCGGCGGTCGGTTTCGACAGGGCCGGCGCGAGGCGCAGCAGGAACACCTTCGACTGGAACATGTCGCCGCGCCAGGGCTGCGGCATCAGGTCGAACGGCAAGGGATAGGGCTTGCGCACATAGAAGCCGTCCTCGGCATGGACATAGGGCGGCTCGGCATAATCGCCGCCCCAGAATTTGATCAGACGGTCCACGCGAAGCTCCTGGCCAAAGCGCTCTCCTGTCGGGATTTTCCCGATTATCCTCGCCTCGGCGCAGCGTCTCAAGTTTGTTGTATTTGGCAGACGCCAAGGCCATGTTATGGCCGCTTTATCGCGTTCCAGGAGACGACCGCCGTGAGTTCTCAGACCGTTCAGACCGATGTCGCCATTATCGGCGCCGGCCCCGTCGGCCTCTTCGCCATCTTCGAATGCGGCATGCTGAAAATGCGCTGCCATGTGATCGACGCCCTCGACATGGTCGGCGGTCAATGCACGGCGCTCTACCCGGAAAAGCCGATCTACGACATCCCCGGCCATCCGGCGATCGACGCCGCCGACTTGATCGACAAACTCTCCGAACAGGCCGCTCCGTTCCATCCGGTCTATCACCTCGGCCAACAGGTGATGACGCTGACCAAGACCGGCGCCAAGGACGGCGAGGGCTTCGCGCTCGGCCTGTCCGGCGGCGAAATGATCCAGGCCAAGGCGGTGATCGTCGCCGGCGGCTGCGGCGCCTTCGGGCCTAACCGCCCGCCGCTCGACGGCCTCGAACAATATGAAGGCAAAAGCGTCTTCTACATGGTCAAGCGCCGCGAGGAATTGCGCGGCAAGCGCGTCGTGATCGCCGGCGGCGGCGATTCGGCCGTCGACTGGGCCATCGCGCTGGCCGGCGTTGCCGCCAAGGTGATGGTGGTACATCGGCGCGACAAATTCCGCGCCGCGCCGGAAATGGCCGCGCGCCTGAAAACGCTGGCCGAGAGCGGCGAGATCGAGCTGGTGGTGCCCTATCAGCTGTCCGCGCTCGAAGGGGCGAACGGTCAGCTGTCCGCCGTGATCGTCAAAGATCTCGACGACAAGCCGCGCAAACTCGAGGCCGACGTGCTGCTGCCGTTCTTCGGCCTCGCCATGAATCTCGGACCGATCGCCGAATGGGGCCTCGGCGTCGAGAAGAACCACATCAACGTAGAGCAGGCGACCTGCCAGACCTCGACGCACGGCATCTTCGCCATCGGCGACATCGCCCATTATCCCGGCAAGCTGAAGCTGATTCTCTCGGGCTTCGCCGAAGCGGCGGCCGCGGCGCACGGCGCCCATGCGGTAGCGCACCCGGGCGAGACGCTGCACTTCGAATATTCGACGACGAGTGGCGTTCCCGGCGCATAGCCCGGAAGCGGCGCGCCGGCTCCGCTTAGGCTCTGTGCTACTCCGCCGCCGGCTTTTCCGCCGGCTCGGGCTGCGCGATCTGCGGCACCGCCTGCATCGGCAGGCGACAGGTGACGGTGGTGCCATGGCCCGGCGTCGAGCTGAGTTCGATGCGCCCGCCGTGCAGTTCGATGAAGCTTTTGACGAGCGACAGGCCGATGCCGAGGCCCGAAGCGCGCGCCGCGTTGCCGCCGCGCTCGAATTTCTCGAACACGCGGGCCTGATCCTCCGGCGAGATGCCGCTGCCCGAATCGGCGACCGACAGCACGAGTTCGCCCTCGTCCCAGCGCGCGCCGAGCACGATCTCGCCCTCGCCCACCATATATTTCATGGCGTTGCTCACCAGGTTGAACAGCGCCTGGCGCAGGCGGCGCTCGTCGGCCAGCACCACGCCGATGCTCGCCGGGCAATCGAGGGTCAGCGTCGCACCCTGCTTGCGCGCGCGGTCGCGCGCCAGGGTGAAGACGCTGAACAGCACGCTGTGGATATTCACCGGCTTGAGATCGAGCGACAAGCGGCCCGCCTCGATCAGCGCCAGATCGAGGATGTCGTCGATCAGGGCCAAGAGCTGGCGGGACGATTCGAGAATGCCGCGGGCGTATTCCGTCTGGCGGTCGTTCATCGCGCCGAAATACTGGTTCGCCAGAATCTCGGTGAAGCCGATGATGGTGTTGAGCGGCGTGCGCAGCTCGTAGGAGACGTTGGTGATGAATTCCGATTTCAGATGGTCCGCCGCCTCGAGCGCTTCGTTGCGCTCGCGCAAGGCGCGCTCGACATTGGCGCTGTCGGTGACATCGAGATAGCTGAACATCGTTGCGCCGTCGGGCAGCGGCACGCTGTTGTAATCGAGCACGGAATTGTCGTTGCGGCGGAACACGCCGACGCGGGCGACATGATCGGTGGCGCGCGAAGCGAGCAGCTTCTTGTAGCCCTCCCAGTCGCCGTTGTGCGGCATCTGGTCCTTCACCGCCTCGACGATGTCGATGACGCGCGGCTCGTTCGCCAGGAAATTCGGCGGCAAATGCCACATGCGGGCGAAGGCATTGTTGTGCAGCTTGAGGCGGCCGTCGGCGCCGAACACCGCCACCGCGGCATGCAGATTGTCGAGCGTCTCGCGCTGCACGGCGATCAGCGTGTTGTAGGAGCGCTCGAGCGTCAGGCGGTCGGTGACGTCTTCCACCGTGTAAAGCAGGCCGCCAAGCGGATGGGGATAGACCACCATGCGCAGCACGCGCTCGTCGGGCAGGTAGACCAGTTCCTCGCGCGGCTCGATCAGCGAGGTGTAGAGCGCCAGGCGCTCCTTCTTGTAGGCCTGGAAATTGGCCTGTTCGGGCAGGCGGCGGCGCACGCGCAGCTCTTCGAGCAAAGCGCCGTGAGTCGGCGCGCTGGTGACCCAATCCTCCTCCAGGCCCCACAAATGGCTGAAGGCGGAATTGGCGAACAGCACGCGCTGATCGGGGCCGTAGATGATGATGGCGGTGCCGAGCTTTTCCAGCACGTCGGCATGGGCGGCGATATGGCGCGCCAACTCGGCGCGGGTTTCCTCGGCGACCGTGCGGTCGATGGCAAAGCCGGCGAGATGGCCGCCGGCGATCGGCGTTTCGGTGATCTCCAGCAGGCGGCGCGCGCCGGCGATGACGACGTGCAGCATCCCGCTATGGGCTTTGCCTTCGCTCGCGGCCGTAGCGGACAGCTCGCGAATCCATTCGAGCCGCGCGCCGACCAATTCGCGCTGCGCGGCGATGGCGATGTCCGTCGTTTCCGCCTCGACGGCCTTGGCATAGGCCCTGTTGCAGGCGAGCAGCACGCCATCGGCCCGGCGCAGCCAGACCGGCACGTCGAGCGCGTCGAACAGGTCTGCGAACAACCGCGTCTGGCCTTCGGCGGCGGCCATGCCGGCCGACTGGCGCGCCCGCTCCTGCTCGCGCTGATCGACGTCATGAACCCAGAGCACCGAGGCGAGCGTGCCGCCGGACGGCGCCGGGCTGCCGGTGACCTCGCAGGTGCGGCCGTTGACGCGGAAGGTCAGGCTGAAGCCGACGCGTTCGTGGCGCAGGCGGTCAACCGCCTGGGCCAGTCGCTCGCGATCCACTTCGGCGATCAGCCGCAGGAAGGCCGCGTAGCTCAGCGGCTCGTCATCGAGGAACAGGCCGAGGACGCCGGCCAGTTCCGGTCCGGCGATCCATTCGCCGCCCGCCGTCCAGCCGGCATGGGCGCCAGGCGCCACAGTGAGGGCAGCGTCGCGCGCGGCGAGCGCCACGCGGAGACCAGCCGCCTCGTCGGCCAATTCGCTGGCGCGGCGGCGCTGGCGGCTCCAGGCGACACCTTCGGCGATGACCGCCCCGGCGCAAAGCGTCAGCAGGGCCCAAGGCGCCGCGCTGCTCAGCAGTTCGCCAAGGCTAGATGTTTGCGCCGCCGCCGGCGCGGCGGCGAGCATCAGTGGACATGCGAGGACGATAGGCGATAGCGCGCGCAAAGATGCCGGTCGCCGCCGGATAAGCGGCAGGCGGGCGAGCGATCTGATCGATAAAGCTAATGCGGCGCGAGCCATGCGGTTCCCCCGGCGCGCAGTTTAAGTGCGCGCCGGGGCCGGAACAAGCGGCCCGGAGAAGTTAAATCCCAGGGCTTAGTAGCGGTACTGGTCGGGCTTGAACGGACCGGTCGCCGGAATCCCGAGATATTCCGACTGTTTCGCCGTCAGCTTGGTCAGCTTCGCGCCGACCTTGGCGAGATGCAGCGCCGCGACCTTTTCGTCGAGATGCTTCGGCAGGGTATAGACCTTCTTGTCGTACTTCGTCGGGTTGGTCCACAGCTCGAGCTGCGCCAGCGTCTGATTGGTGAAGGAGGCGCTCATGACGAAACTCGGATGGCCGGTGCCGCAACCGAGGTTCACCAGGCGGCCCTGCGCCAACAGGATGATGCGATGGCCGTCGGGGAACTCGATCTCATCAACCTG